>OLQH01000236.1_pt1 | contig 63985 bp, 59 predicted proteins | sample 1672671 | NCBI WGS metagenome assembly OLQH01 (sample SAMEA3136712, study PRJEB25190) | human gut metagenome
TGGAATTCGTGTTGCTCACATGCTATCTTTCATTTTTTCTCTAAATACTCGATGATCTTCAACTCATACAATTAAAATTTAAGATAATTCCAACTTACCAGTATATAATTGATAGTAGGTTCCTTTATTCTTAATAAGATCTTCATGATCTCCACGTTCAATGATCTTACCATGTTCAAGTACAATGATCGCATCACTATTTCGGATCGTAGATAGTCGATGGGCGATTACAAATACAGTTCTACCTTTCATCAGGTTATCCATTCCTCGTTGTACAATGCTTTCTGTTCTTGTATCAATACTTGATGTTGCTTCATCTAAGATCAGTACTGGTGGGTTGGCTACGGCTGCTCTGGCAATGGATAGTAACTGTCTCTGTCCTTGAGATAATCCTTCTCCGTCTCCGCTGATCACAGTGTCGTAACCATCTGGAAGCATTTTGATGAACTGGTCTGCGTGTGCTAATTTGGCTGCTTCGTAGACCTGTTCGTCGGTTGCCGCTAAATTTCCGTAGCGGATATTGTCTTTGATCGTTCCTGTAAACAGGTGTGTATCCTGTAATACAATTCCTAAGGAACGTCTTAAGTCGTCTTTTTTGATCTTCTTGATGTTGATTCCGTCGTAACGAATCTTACCATCCTGAATGTCATAGAAGCGGTTGATCAGGTTTGTGATCGTTGTTTTTCCGGCTCCTGTGGATCCTACAAATGCTAGCTTCTGTCCTGGTTTTGCGAACAGACTAATGTCATGAAGGATGGTTTTATCTTCGTTGTAACCAAACGTTACATCTTCAAATCTTACATCTCCAGTTAATTCTGTATATGTTACAGACCCATCTGCAGAGTGTGGATGTTTCCATGCCCACATTCCTGTTCTTTCTTCACATTCGATAATGTTTCCATTTTCATCTTTCTTCGCATTTACTAATCTTACATATCCCTCATCTGTCTCAGGTTCTTCATCGATCAGGGCAAAGATCCTTTCTGCACCTGCAAGTGCCATTACAATAGAGTTAAACTGCTGTGCGACCTGCATAAATGGCTGTGTGAAACTCTTTGTAAACTGAAGGTATGATGCCATGACACCTAATGTGATCCCTCCAATACCTTCAATAGCTAACACACCACCTAATACCGCTGTTAATACAAATTGAAGGTTTCCGATATTACCTATAACTGGACCCATGATATTTGCATATTTGTTGGCATTTGCAGCACTTTCAAACAGAGATTCGTTTAACTTGTCAAATTCTTCTTCTGATTTACGTTCGTGGTTAAAGACTTTGACAACTCTCTGTCCATTCATTCTCTCTTCGATAAATCCTGTCACATCGGCTAATGATTTTTGCTGGCGGATAAAGTATTTTCCGCTGTTTCCACCAATCGCTTTTGTCACCGTGATCATGATTCCGATAACAACAACTGCAAGAATCGTTAAAATCGGACTTAATACTAACATAGAAATAAATGTTACAATGATCGTGAAAAATGACATCAATGCCTGAGGAATTGCCTGGCTGATCATCTGTCTTAATGTGTCCGTATCATTTGTGTATAAACTCATGATCGAACCATTTGTATTCTGGTCGAAATAACGGATCGGTAATGTCTGCATATGTTCAAACATATCGTCTCTGACACGTTTTAGTACTCCTTGTCCGATAAATACCATCATCCTTGTATAAATAAATGTTGCAATGACACCTGCTGCAAAGATGCATCCAAGGACGATCATTGCGTGGCAAAAATTTGTAAAATCTGGATTGCTCTGTCCAACCAAAGGCAGGATGAAGTCATCGAGCATAAATTTCAATGATAAAGATACAGATACAGAAGCTGCTGCACTGATGAAAATGCAGACAAACACGAGAATAAACTGTAATTTATAAGTATCTGTTACATATTTTAAAAGACGTTTTGCTGTCTTCGCCGTATTTTTGTTGATCGTCTTTTCTGGTCTTTTACTCATCGTCTTCTCCCCCTTTCACCTGTGATTCATAGACTTCTCTGTAAATATCATTTGTCTTTAATAATTCTTCGGATGTTCCAACACCCATGATCTTTCCATCATCTAATACGATGATCTGGTCTGCATCTTCGATGGAAGATACTCTCTGTGCGATGATGATCTTTGTTGTATTCGGAATTTCTTCACGGAATGCCTTACGGATCAATGCATCTGTCTTTGTATCAACCGCACTTGTGGAATCATCTAAGATCAAGATCTTTGGTTTCTTTAATAACGCTCTTGCGATACACAATCTCTGTTTCTGTCCACCAGAAACATTGTTTCCACCCTGTACGATCTGTGTATTGTATCCAGCTGGAAATTCATTTACAAACCCGTCTGCCTGTGCTAATTTACACATTCTCTGAACTTCTTCATCGGATGCATTTTCATCTCCCCAACGGATATTATCGTAAATTGTTCCTGTAAATAATACATTCTTCTGGAGTACCATGGATACCTGGTCTCTTAATGCTTCTAAGTTGTAATCACGGACATCAATGCCGCCGACTTTGACACAGCCTTCTGTAACATCGTAAAGTCTTGGGATCAACTGTACTAATGTAGATTTTGCACTACCTGTTCCACCGATGATTCCGATCGTCTGTCCGGATCTGATATGAAGATCAACATCTTTTAAGGAAAGATTTCCACCTTCTCCTGCATAACTGAAGTTTACATGATCAAAGATGATCTCTCCGTCTTTTACTTCTGTTACTGCATCTGCTTTATCCTGCATTTCTGGTACTTCTTCCAAAACTTCTGTAATACGGTCTGTAGATGCTTCTGCGATCATGATCATTACGAATACGAAGGTTACCATCATCAGAGAACCAATGATCTGTAATGCGTATACGATGATACTTGTTAATTCTCCAGTTCCCATTGTTCCATGGATGATCCCTGTTCCACCGATCGCTACAAGCAGAAGTATTACAACATACATTGTAAACTGCATAACTGGTGAGTTCCATGCAACGATCTTTTCTGCTTTTGTAAACAGTGTATATACATACTTGGAAATTCCGTGGAATTTATCGATTTCATAATCTTCACGTACAAATGCTTTTACCACACGGGATGCGTTTACATTTTCCTGTACAGAATTATTTAAGATATCATATTCATCAAATACTTTGATAAAGTGTGGATGTGCTTTTTTCGCAATAAAGATCAATGTTCCTCCTAGTAATGGAATCACGATCAAAAATAATAATGCTACTTTCACACTGTACTTTAATGTCATTACCCATGATAAAACGATCATGATCGGTGCTCTGGCAAGTAGTCGGATACTCATCATATAGGCCATCTGGATATTTGTAATATCTGTTGTCATACGTGTGACAAGTCCTGATGTTGCAAAGTGGTCGATATTCTTAAATGAGAACTCCTGCACTTTATAGAATATATCGTGTCTTAAGTTCTTTGCATATCCGGCACCTGCAACGGCTGCCATATTTCCAGCTGAAATCCCGAAAAACAGGGATAACATTGCCATAGCAACCAGGATCACTCCTCGCTGGATAATATAATGTAAATCTCCGCTTGTCATTCCGATATCAATGATATTTGCCATCTCCATCGGAATCAAAACTTCCATCAGTACCTCAAGAATTACCAGGATTGGAGCAAGTATGGATTGTTTTTTGTATTCTCGGACTGATTTTAATAGGGTCTTATTCATCTTTCTTTCCTTCCTCCTTGTGTTTTTCTATAAGATTTTGTAATACCTGATATAAAACATGTTTGCATGTTATGACATCTTCCTCAGGAATGCCTTTTTCCATCCTTTTTTCACTGAGCTTAATATCTTCCAAGATTGCCTGTCTTAATCCTTCGGCTTTCTCTGTTGGTACCAGCCGCTTCTTTCTAGCATCTCCTTTGACACTTTCTCTTGTCAGATATCCATTCTTCTCCATCAACTGTACATATCCTGTCACAGTTGATTTGCGGATCTGAAATTCTTCTTCAATGTCTTTTTGATAAAGATCTTTTTGCATTGTTTCTAATAAAATAAATTTTAAAATATGTTTCTGCATGATGGTAAGATCAGCCTTGATCACTTTATCAATTGGCTGATTCCTCTTCATCTCATGTGATAACATATGGATCAATTTTCCCATGTGCATGTTATTGATCTTATCATTTATATCCTGCATTCACTCATCCCTTTCTTTTCAAAATAGTTAGCTTCCTAACTTTTTAGTATTATACAGAGAATAAAAATGAATGTCAATCGTTATTTTATTACCTTCATTATCGTTAACCAAATCTGCTCACTATGTTGACAATTGTTTTTTTCCATGCTAAAGTTCAGATTAATAAGATATTTTGAATTTAAACAAAGGAAGGTATATAGCATATGAATTCAGAACAAAATTTAACCCGTGAAGAAGCCATCGCGATCTTAAATACACCTGATGAACAATTAAATGAACTGATCGAACGTGCCGGAGCACTTCGTAAAAAATATAAAGGGAATCATGTAAGCATTCATCTTTTAACAAATGCCAGAAGCGGAAACTGCTCCCAGAACTGTGCTTACTGCGCACAATCCTGTCGTTCCCATGCAGATATTGAAAAATATAAATGGGTCGATGATGAAAAATTATATGGAGATAACACATTTGTCCATGATCATAAACTTTCCCGTCATTGTATCGGATTAAGCGGTATGAAATTCAGCGATGCTGAGATTGAAGAACTTGCTTCTAAAATTCATAAGATGAAAGAAGAGGGTACACATTTATGCTGCTCTATCGGATTTTTAACAAAGAAACAGGCCTTAATGTTAAAAGAAGCTGGATTAGACCGTATCAACCATAACTTAAATACAAGCCGTTCCAATTATCCAAATATCTGCACAACACATACATACGAACAGCGTGTAAACAACATTCATATGTTACAGGACCTTGGATTTGAAATCTGCAGCGGTGGTATCATTGGTATGGGTGAAAGTAAGGAAGATGTTGTTGATATGTTATTGGATCTGAAAGAAATCAATCCAGAAGCACTTCCGATCAACTTCTTAATTCCGATCAAAGGAACACCTCTGCAGGATAGAGATACTTCAAATTTGACACCAGAATACTGCCTGAAAGTATTATGTCTGGCAAGATTACTGGTTCCAACATCTGATATCCGCTGTGCCGCTGGACGTGAAATTTATTTTAAAGGAAGGGAAAAGGAATTATTGACCGTTGTAAATTCTATCTTTGCTTCAGGATATCTGACTGCAGATGGACAGGGAATTCAAGATACGATCAAGATGATCACGGATGCTGGATTTACATGCGAAGTAGAATCTGATTAATTTGTGATTGTTGGTTTGATTCACTGTAGTCTTTCCGTATCTTAGAAAAACGAAATAAAAGAATCGAAGATCCAGACCAGAAATTTTACTCGCCATTTTGACCGGTCGCTGATTCGCAAATTTTCCTTGCATAACTCGCTTCGCTCAGACAATGCACCAAATTTGCTGCGAACCAGTCAAAATAACGGCAAAATTTCAATGGTTCTGGATCTTCGATTCTTTTATTTCGTTTTTCTAAGATACCTAAAGTTTACAGATAATAAATCCAATAAATCAAAACTGAAGGTGTGTATGTTAAACGGTGTTAGTTAATAATTTTTGTACTATGCGTTCTTTACATAAACGCCGTTTTCTTTCATAAATCCCATTTTTTCAAGATAACTTTTATGTCCTTCTGTCACTTCCTTACAGATGAATTTCTTATATCCCTCTTCTGCTAATTTCGCATAAAGGAAACGTCCTGCGGAGCAGTCTCTGTAGGTTGGTGTTGTGTAGTCAAAGCTGATCTCTAACGCATCTCCTTCTTTCTTTCCCGCTAATACTCCGGCTGGAACCCCCTCGCAGCAGACTGTATATATTGTATCTGCTGCTGAAAGCTCCAAGGTGTTCTCTAAGAAGTATTTTTTCATATCTTCTTTATAGTGTTTTATAAAATATGTTAAGTAGGAATCTTCTTTGTCCCCACGAATCATATCATAGTGATTTACATCTGCTTTACTTAACTTGATCAGATTATAAATATTGATCACCACAAGGCTGGCATTGACCACCGCCAATGGGTAGGAATGTCCGATCATTGCATAGACTGCAGATATAGAGCTACCGACCGTATTGATCACTCTTAGTTTTACTACGGATGTCATCAGCATAGAAATGATAACAAAAATACATCCGATATATCCAAAAATCTCAATCATTAATGCTGTACTCATTTTTTAATTCCTCATTTTCTGAAATTAGTATCCTGCACCATTGTCTGTATTTTTCATGATCTTGATCAAACGGCTTGTTCCTAAACGGCTCGCTCCAAGACTAATGAATTTTTCTGCATCATCAAAACTTGAAATTCCACCAGCTGCTTTGATCTTCACATTTTCTCCAACATGCTCTTTCATTAATGCAACGTCATCAAATGTTGCTCCTGCTGTTGAGAATCCTGTGGATGTTTTGATAAATTCTGCTCCTGCATTTGTAACGATCTCGCACGCTTTGATCTTTTCTTCTTCTGTTAACAGACATGTTTCGATGATAACTTTTAAGATTTTTCCATCACATGCTTCATGAATCTGTCTGATCTCTTCTTCTACTTCTTCATATCTTCCGTCTTTCAAAAATCCAATGTTAATGACCATGTCGATCTCAGATGAACCATTTGCGATCGCATTCTTTGTCTCGAACACTTTAACCGCCGTTGTATGGTAACCATTCGGGAAACCGATAACTGTACAAATTGGAAGTTTTCCCTCTACATATTCGGCTGCCTGTTTTACATAAGCTGCTGGAATACATGCGGATGCTGTTTCATATTTCATTGCGTCATCTAATATTTCTTTGATATCTGCCCATGTCGCTGTCTGAGCTAATAATGTATGATCTACAATACTTAAAATTTCTTTTCTTTCCATAATAATATTTCCTTTCGTTAACTGTATTATTTTCCTATTTTGTCTAATATCTGATGCTTCATTTAAATGAATTTAAAAAAGTGTTACCATGCTGACGATCAATGCACTCATTAAACTTACGAATACACCAGCGATCATAGAACGGAATACTAAACGAGAGATCGTTCCTCTCTTTTCTGGACATAAAACTCCGATTCCTCCGATACACATTCCCATGCTGGAAAGGTTTGCAAATCCACATAAGGAGATCGCACAGATCATACCTGTTCTTGGATCAAGAGCGCTTAATTTGGCTCCCAGATCCTGGAATGCTACGAATTCATTTAAGATCAGTTTGTTTCCAAGTAAAGATCCTTCAAATAAAACATTCTGTCCATCTAATCCAAGAAGGTATCCAAATGGTGCGAAGATGTATGAGAAGATCTGTGATAAGCTGATTCCGAATCTTCCAAGGATCAGGTTAAATACTGCTACGATCCCGACAAATCCTACAATGGATGCCCCAATAGAAATGACCATCTGCATTCCTGTGTTTGCACCTTCTGCTAAGGCATCGATAGCATTGGAATTATCTCCTTTGTTATCCATTTTTACATCTGTGATGGATTTTGCTTTTTCTGTCTGAGGTAAAATGATCTTTGAGATCATGATACTTCCAAGTGGTACCATCGCACTCGCGATCAGTAAGTATTCCATTGGGATTCCTAATGCATGGTATCCTCCAAGGATAGATGCTGACATACTTCCCATTCCTGATACCAGGATCAAAAAGATTTCGCTGTCTGTCAGATCTTTTAAATATTTGCTGACTAAGATCGGACTGTCTGTATGTCCAAGGAACATATTGGCTACCGCAACAAAGCTTTCTACTTCTGTTGTTCCCATTAATTTACCAACACCTTTTCCGATCCATTTTACGACAAATCCAATGACTCCTAAGTAATAAAGAACACTTACCAGTGCTGATACGAAAATGATATTTCCAAGACTCTTAATGATAAAAATACTCATATTCCCAGTAAAAAGATCTCCGAATACGAAAGTTAATCCTTCATTTCCACAGTTGATAACTGCTGTCAATCCATTGGATAATAAGCTGATCAGTTTTTGTCCAAGTGGTACTTTTACGATAATAATAGCAATGATGATCTCTGCAATTAATGCGATTCCAACCTTTTTCCATTCAACATTTTTTCTGTCCCATGAAATCAGAAAGCAGATTGCTAAAACGATCAACATTCCTACGATATTTAATACTAATTTCATATATTTTTTCTCCTATCTTTTTAATTTAATTTGTCGAGAAGGGATGTTCCAATTGTTCCATCTGGCATGTCTACATCAAAGTTGTCTGCAATGGTCGCCCCAATGACTGCAAATGTGTCTGTTTCTTCTAATTTTCCATATCCTTTTAAGGATGGAGAGTATGCGAAAAATGGTACTTTTTCTCTTGTATGATCTGTTCCTGTATGTGTTGGATCATTTCCATGATCCGCTGTGATGATCAGAAGGTCGTCTTCTCTTAGTTCTTTTAGAAGTTCTCCTAATTTCACATCAAATTTTTCTAATTCTTCTGCATATCCTTTGACATTTCTTCTGTGTCCCCATAATGCGTCAAAATCTACTAAGTTTACAAAGCATAATCCTTCAAAATCTTTCTTTGCAATATCAATTGTCTGTTCCATTCCGTGTACAGAACTTTTTGATTTATTTGATTGAGTTAATCCTTCTCCATCAAAAATATCAAAGATCTTTCCAACAGAAATAACTTCATATCCACCGTCTTTTAACGCATTTAATGCCGTTCTTCCGTATGGTTTTAATGCATAATCATGACGGTTACTTGTACGTTTGAATTCTCCTTTTTTCTTTCCTACATAAGGTCTTGCAATAATACGACCGACTTTCCATTCGTCTTTCATTGTGATATCACGTGCGATCTCACAGCAACGATAAAGTTCATCTAATCCGAATGTTTCTTCATTTCCACAGATCTGAAGGACAGAATCTGCGGATGTATACACGATCATATTTCCTGTTGCAATTTCTTCTTCTGCAAGTTCATCTAAGATTTCTGTTCCACTAGAACTTTTGTTTCCAATGACTTTATGTCCAGTTCTTTTTTCTAATTCATCGATCAGTTCTTTTGGAAAACCTGTTTCTGTAAATGTTTTAAATGGAGTTGTGATATGCAGACCCATCATTTCCCAATGTCCTGTCATTGTATCTTTTCCTGTGCTTGCTTCTTTTAAGAAAGAATAGTAACCCATTGGGCGTTCGATCGCTTCTACCTGTTTTAATGGGTGAAGGTTTGCAATTCCAAGTTTCTGAAGATTTGGAATCTTGAATTCATCAACATTTTCTGAGATATGTCCCATTGTGTCTGTTCCTGCATCTCCATATTCAGCTGCATCTGGCATTGCACCTGCCCCAAATGAGTCAATAACGATTGTAAATATTCTTTTAAATTTTTTCATGATCTTCTCCTTTTTTATTCTTCTAAAGCATCGCACATTGCATGATATTGTTCTTCATTTACCGTAATCTTACCGTTTTCATTTCCGATCAGTTTTTCTTTTTCCAGTGCTGCGATACTTCTCTGAACACTTCTTACATTAAATCCGATTCTTTCTGACAATTCCGCCTGGGTTTTCTTAAGACGGAGAGTTCCCACTTGTTTTCCGCGCTTACTTCCATAAGATATAATAAGATATTTCATCAGTCTTTCTTTGCAACTCATAAACATATATTTTCGATCACTTGCTTTTTCTGATGTCAAAATGGTCATTATATTTTTTATTCTTAACAGCAATGCATTTTCATCATGTTTGATCCATTTCCAGTAGATCGATGCTGGAATTGCTAACAGCTCACTATCTTTAGATGCACAGATGGAAACATTATAATTTGTATCTTCGGAAAAAATTTCAAAATCTCCTACAATATACATCTTTGCGAAATCCATAAAATAATATACTTTTCCTAATTTTAGATAATCTATCCCTGCAACATCGCCTTTTAAGATGATATAGACAGTATCGCATGGCTCTCCTGCTCGAATAATAAACTCATCTTTTTTTACATTTTTATGTACCGCCGCCCGGATGACTGCTTCTGATACATATTGAAATAACTTATTTAAGTAATCTCTTTTGCTTCCTTTGACTTTATTGATTTCCTCCAAAAATTGCTGTTTCGTCTCCATCTTTATCCCTCGGAACACTCTTTCCATTTACAAATTTTGCAACTACATTTCGATCATCTGCAAGATAGATCATTCGTTCTAATCGTTCTTTCACTGTTAACTCTTGCGGGTGTCGAAGACTTGAATCATCTAATACGACTGCATCGAATTCATATCCTTTTTCAAAAGTTCCTACTTTGCCAAAAAATTCTCCGCCTCCTCTTGTCGCTAAATAAAATACTTCTTCAATATTTAATGGTTTTAATTCCTGATCTGAAAGTCTCCAGCGAAGTTTGGAGCACTGGATTGCCATAGACATTGCTGTAAACATGGATAATGTAGAACCTGCTGCCACATCGCTTCCAAGACCTATTTTCATTCCCATATCAAGATATTTTCGGATCGGAGCTACCCCGGAGGAAAGGTTTGTATTTGACTCTGGACAATGAGCGATAAATACTCCTTGATCTTTCATCATCTTGATCTCATTTTCTGTACTGTGTACACAGTGTGCCATGATCGTTTTGCAATCATTTCCGAACATCCCATATTTATTGTAGGCTTCTCCGTAGAAAGAAGTGTCAGGGCAAAGTTCCTGCACCCAAGCAATTTCACCAAAGTTTTCTGACAGATGTGATTGCATTGGAAGATCATATTTCTTCTGCAGATCTGATAATTCTTCCATTAGTTCATCCGTACATGTTGGAATAAATCTTGGTGTTAAGATCGGACGGATATTTTCAAATTGTTTGGAGGCTTTGATCCATTCTTCGGTATCTTTGGCTGACTGTGCTGCACTAGCTTCACATAAGTAATCTGGACTATTTCTGTCCATGTTAACTTTCCCAACGAATCCTTTGATCCCGGCTTCTTCTAACTTCTCCATCAAAAGTAAAGTTGCCTCATTATGGATCGTTCCAAATACACAGGCTCTTGTCGTAGCACTCTTTCTCATATCATCTGCGAAAATATCGTATGCTTTCTCGGCATATGCTAGTTCCTGATATTTCGCTTCTTCCACAAAGGTATGGGTATTTAGCCAGTCTAACAATTCAAGGTCCATTCCTAAGCCTCTAAATGAATACTGCGGTGCATGAACATGAAGATCTGTAAATCCAGGAATGATCAGTCTGTCTGTATAGTCATAACATGGTATCGTCTGATACTTTTCTGGCAGTTGTTCGTAGACTCCTTGACATATCCCATCTTCACTGACTACATATCCATTTTCTATGACACAAAGTTCTTTGTTGTCATTGCTGTAACAGATGTTTCCTTTCATTACAAATCGTCTCATTTTGCTTTCTTTCCTTTCTGATGTCTCTTACTTTTCTTAAATTTATCTTTACATATTTACAACAATTTTCGCAACTAATTCTTTAAAAGATTTTGCGACTTTGTCCGCTGTTTCCTGTACTTCTTTGTGATTTAATTCTCCCTTGGAAATTCCTGCTGCCATATTGGTAATACATGAAATTCCACAGATTTCCATTCCCATATGACGAGCTGCCATTGCCTCACATGCGGTACTCATTCCAACTGCATCTCCACCCCAGATCTGTGCAAGTTTTACTTCTGCCGGTGTTTCGTAGTTTGGTCCACTAAACTGTACGTATACACCCTCCTGAAGTTCGATATCACATACTTTCGCACAGTTTCTGATCACATCCTGAAGTCTGTTGCTGTATACTTCACTCATATCTGGGAATCTTGTTCCTAATTCATCGACATTTGGTCCGATCAATGGACTTGGGATTCCTGTTGTGATATGATCTGTGATCATCATAAAATCTCCTGGTTTATAATTTGGATTACAACCACCTGCTGCATTTGTAAGAAGGATTTTCTTTGCTCCCATCATTCCCATTAATCTTGTTGGAAGCACAACATCTGTCATATCATATCCTTCATAGTAATGAACTCTTCCCTGCATGATTACAACTGGAGTTTCTTCTACATAACCAAATACAAAACGTCCTTTGTGTCCTTTGACTGTAGACACTGGGAATCCTTCAATGTCTGTGTAATCGATCGTCTGCTCAATCTTAATCCCATCTGCGAAATCTCCAAGTCCAGATCCTAAGATCAGTGCAACCTCTGGTTTGAAATCAATTTTCTTTTGTACGCTTTCCAAACATGTCATCAATTTTTTGTACATAACTTCTCTCCTTTGTTCTTTGTTTTAGACAACTTATATTGTTTCCATTTCTCGTTTATTATATAAATCCACAATAAATTCAAAAACGACATTTGTCGTAATTATGCGAATTCACTTTATTTTTGGAGTTTTATACAATTTTTTTGTATTGTTTTTGTTCATGATGTATATTATTTGGTTCGATACTGTATACAATATTTTTTGTACTTGTTCTATTTTCACAAGAATTTAAAGAAAATAATAGCAGCAGAAACAAAACTCCTTTTTGCTTCTGCTGCTATTATAAAAATGATGATGTCCTAACAAACATCTTCCTCTAATTTATGAATGATCTGCTCTGAATCTAATGGTTTTGTATAATAATATCCTTGTACAAGATCAACACCCCATTGTTTTAACAGATCGATCTCTTCCTGAGTTTCCACTCCTTCTGCTACGACTTTATGTCCCAGATTCTGCATGACTGCGACAATATTTTTGTATAATAATGCGACCTGGTCATCATAGCAGATTCCATTTAGCAAAGAGCGATCCAGTTTGATCGTTGAAAATGGTAGTTTTAGTACCGTATTTAGATTCGCATATCCAGATCCAAAATCATCTAAGCAGATCTGAATTCCTGATTTTCTGAAATCTGCGATCGTCTGATATAATGCTTCACTATACTCTGTCGCAACAGTTTCTGTGATCTCAAATTGAAAATACGAAAACGGTATGTCAAACTCTTCGATCGTACGGAGCAGTTTTTTGCTATATCCTGATTTTAATAATTCCAATGGAGACAGATTATACTTTATGCTTTCAATCTTTTCCATGATCTGCGGATGTTCTTTTATGAACTTACAGACCTTTCGGAATTGAAGATACCCAAGCTTTGCGATCTGTCCATGTTTCTCTGCAATCCCGATAAAAACTTCTGGTGAAATCATTCCAAGTGACGGATGTCTCAATCGGCTTAATGCTTCCATTGTGCGATATCTTTTTTCTTTTAGATCATACAGTGGCTGATAATATACTTCAAAAAGATCCCTTTCAATCGCTGTCGCCATATATTTTTTAACTTCCTGTTCATAAAGAAATCCTTCTTTTGTATGTTGATCATTCTGGATCAGTATCGTTCTGTCTGATTTCGGTTTTAACTGTACCAGATATTCTAGATAATCGATCAATAAGTCTATCTCTTTCATTTCTTGAACGTTGATGATACCACATATCGCAGCGGAAAAAGTAATCCGTTCCCCTTTTACTTTAAAAGGCCGTTCGAATAATTGCATGATCGCATCTTTATTCATTTCATAATCCATCAATGATGTTGTGAACACAAAAAAACGATTTCCATGAATCCTGAAAACATGATTTGTTTCATTGATCTTGTGAAGGTATTCTGCGATCTGGATCAGCAATTCATCACCTATTGTAACTCCATATAACTTATTAACTTGTTTTAGTTTCCATAGATCGATCATAAGCAGATGAAGTTCTCTCTTTCTCTTGATCTGCTCTGGAAACCATCGCCTGAAATAGCCTTTAGAATACGATCCGGTCAGACTGTCTATATATAACTGTGGATTATAAAGTGCCCAAAACAAGATCGTAATCCCTAGAGACAATCCAAATCCTGTCATTAACAAAGATTGAAATTTCATCTGTACCGTAACACAGATCAATGCAACTCCAAGGAATTCCCAGATTGCCCGAAGCTCATTCTTCTGATATTCTTCCTGATTGATAAAGCAATTTATAATGACAGCAGCTATACAGATCAATGTAAAAATATATGTTACCAAATATGCTTTTCCATGAACATACTGCCCCTGTTCATTACAATAAAAAAACTGTTTATGAAAAACATTGGTCACGATAGCTACTTCCATACATAGTATTGGTACTGCCATGATCTTTATATTTCTTGTTCTTATATCTTCATCACAGTGTCTTAATGCCTGTGTATAATTAAAGAAAATATATACAACGATCATCTGCAGGATATAAAGCATCGTGGAAAAAAAGATCATCCATGAATTATAATCAGGATTACTTTTTACCAATAGTATGGAGCTTAACAGATCAAATATGATATCAAATATTCCTGCAATAATTAAGAACCAGAATGTTCTTCCACTGATATTATTCAGTTTTTTATAACGCTGAAAATGAATCAACAGAAATATTAAAAATACAAGTCCTGCGATCAAAAAATCTATATTATAATCTGTCATTTATATTTCTCCTCTTTTTGTTACGATACATATCCTGATCGGCCTCATATTTCCAATCACTGATCTTCTTCTGTTTTCCTTCTGTATCTTTTAAGAAACTTACCCCTCTTGCAATTGAAAGATAATATCTGTTATTTCTATTATACTTTATGATCTCTTGATCCATTTGTTTCAATAATTCATCCATATTCTCTATTGAATCAAAAATAAGCACACAAAATTCATCCCCGCCGATCCTGTAACATTTTCCATATGTTGCAAATACATTTTTTATACATAGCGCTGCAGAAATGATCAGTTCGTCCCCTGCATTATGTCCATAAAGATCGTTTGTATTTTTTAATCCATCTACATCCATAAAGATCAATGCAGCATTATCGTAATCTTGTGCGTGATCCTCAATGTCTTGAAGCTGTTCCTCGAATGCAGTCCTGTTGTTAATACCTGTCATACGATCTTCTTTTAGAAGTCTTTCATAAACTTCAAGCTCAGATCTTATTTTCGCCTGTTCAACAAGATTTACAAAAATACTAGTTAATAACAACTGTTCAAAGATCAAAACACCCACTTCAAAAATGGTTCCATAAAAAGGAATCTCAAGTTTCCAGTACATGCATAATGATAATACCCCTGCAACGGCCATGATCCCAAAGGCATTCATAATGATCTTAAGTTCGCTATCTTTTGTTCTTCGGTATTCTTCTATCATCAAAACAACAATGGTTATTACTGCAATGAACAAGAGCACATGTGTTACGAACAGCATATGGACCATATGGATTTTCAAACATTTGTTTAAAATTCCCTGAATCAACGCATTCGCATAAAATAACAGATTGATCATATCTAGCACTTTATATTTTTCAAAATCCAATGTATTCTTTACAAAATGAACCATCGGTACTGACATCAGCATAAATGCATAAAAAGAAATCATTCCTGTCAGTGCCGGAAATGATGTATATTCCTGTGCTAATGCTGAATCTGACAAAAACCAGATCCCACTTAGTGCCAAAAATGCTGCTATATTTAAGAATCTGGCACTGTTTAATTTATAATGCTTCAGATAAATTCCAGTGATCAAAGCTACAAAACTTAAGAAAAACATGATCGCGATCATCACTATACCGACTATTTCCTGTTGGACATGAAATCCCATAACTACATCCCCACGTCCAACTAAAATATCATCAAGATCATAGATTCCGTTGCTTCCGTTCTGATATATGATCTTGATAACGGTTCCTTTTTTTCCCTGTTCTGGGATTCTCGCATCGCAGCTTAATTTGGATTTCATTTGATCATTGCGATGAAAATTAGAATCACTGTATCGATAGATCAACTGATCTCCAGCATAAATTCTAACAGAATATTTTGCTGCCTTTGTTGTCATCAGATATCCTTTGTATTTCTGGGCAATCGTATCATTATATAATACAAGTTTTCCTTGCGTATCTGCCTTTATCTTCTGATTTAGATCTACTTGCACTTTTTTATTATCTTGTATTCGATACCACCCAGTTGTCTCTGTTAATTTTCCTTTTGTATTCTTTACCTCTTTTTTTATGATCCCTATACAGAGTAACGTCATGACAACGATCACGCAACAGAGTAATATTCCTTCTGTTAACTGAATTAATCTTTTCTTTTTATCCATATATTTTCCTTCTCTTTTTAGATTTCCAATATACTCATTATAAAGAAAAAAATGACCTCTGACAATCTATTTAGAGATTATCCTGAGGTCATTTTTATGATTTCATTTTTTCAGTTATTTTTGTTCTTCAGAAAACCGTTTTTTGGCTCTTACAACTTCCTCTACATGTTTTGCTACGGTTGTACAACATCCTCCAACTGCACTTGCTCCAGATTTCATATAATTGTATGCGTATTGTTCAAATGACAGGGCTGACTGTTTGCCAAACCAGACTTTCTTCACTGCATCGTACTCTTCCCCGCTGTTTGGGTAAACTCCGATCGGAATATCACAATTTTCTTTGATCTTATGGATCAATCCTGTGATATATTCTGGTTTTGTACAGTTGACACCGATCATTTTTAAATGGGGATATCCTTTTGCAAATGTTGTTGCACATTCTGCGATCGGTGTTCCTTCGCAGATAATATTTTCACTTAGACATGAGAAACTGATCCAGTAATCATATCCATATTCTTCAGCAATTTCTGCCTCAACTTTAGCTTCTTTTAGAGATGGTACTGTTTCAAATAAAATGATATCTGCTCCTGCTTCATGTAACAATTCGACTCTTCTTTTGTGAAATTCCTTTAATTTTTCATCTGTAATACCATAATTTCCACGGTATTCGGACCCATCTGCTAAATATGCTCCATATGGTCCTGCTGCACCTAAACACAGTGGCCACGCTCTTCCAGCTTCACGTCCTTCTTCTTCCCACCATTCATCTCTTGCTTCACAAAAAATCTTAACAGCACTGCGTATCAAATTTTCTGCTTCTTCTAACGTATATCCATTTTCCATAAGTCCTGGAATGGATGCCTGATAGCTGCATGTGATCCCACAGTCTGCTCCTGCTTTGAAGTAATTTTTGTGAACCTGTTTGATCAGTTCTGGCTGTTCCGCTAAGATCTTAGCTGTCCATAACTTGGAATTCAGGGAAACTCCCCTATTTTCCAGTGGTGTGGACATAGAGCCATCAATGACCATGATCTTATTTTCTTTGATGATGTTTTCAATAGAATTCTTCATCATAAAACATCTCCTTTTTCTTCGACTGTTTCATAAGATACTTTTTCTGGATGTTCTCCTCTTTTTAATGCTGGAATAAAACGATCCCAAAAATCATTATATAGTCGCATGATCTCTTTTCGTTTGCTGTAAATAAAGATCAATGTGACAATGACATAAACTGCACTTAACAAGTCGGTTGCCGCCCATAAAAGATCGGCTTTGATATTATAAAATAATAAACATGGAAGCATGTAATATACCATATAAATTGGTGTTGCGATCTTATTTGCATTGGAATCCCCAAATGCATAATTTACAGATTTGGCACAAGAATAATACATTCCAATGATCGTTGTCCATGCAAAGACTGTGATCGCCAGGGATAAGAAATATCCTCCAATATTTCCGTATGCCACCTTAAATGCTACCGTTGTAAGCTGTGCACTGGTTACGTTTGGATAGTCAATATATGAGTTTGTAAGGATCAATGATAATGCTGTAACAGAACATACAACGATCGTATCTAAGAATACTTCTCCCCATCCCCAAGATGACTGACGCACTGGGTGGTCTGTGATCCCTGCTGCATGTGCAACGATTCCGTATCCTGTTCCTGCATCGTTTGAGTATAATCCTCTGGCGATTCCGTAACGCATCGCCTCTTTCACTGTCGCTCCAGCAAATCCACCGACTCCTGCCATTGGTGTAAACGCACTCTTAAAGATCAGTGCGATTGTCATTGGCGTTCCCCACAGGAAATCTGAAATCGTCTGAATTACAAGTAATAGTCCATTCATATATTTTTGTTTTATCCTCCTTTGTAATTTGTTGCTTTCATGATAAATTCAGAAATGAAAAAAGATACAGAACCTCATTTTCTGTATCCTTCCTTATCATTTTTATCATAATTTATGTTAAACCTTATTGTAAGAATAAGGTCAAGCTATTTCCTAGTTTTTTTCTAGTAAAATCTGTATTTCATAATTGGCATGAGCATAATTATCAAGATTATCCTCATATTCCATCGCAAGCATCAGTTCTGGCTTTGCCTTTCCCTGAAAATAACTGATGATCCTTTGAGGATTCCATGCCTCTTCTAAGATTCTTTCCCGAAAGCACAGATAATCTCCTTCTGGGAACTTTAAGATATTTGGTGCATCTTCATTTCGCTCCATATAGGTAAAATAATCTTTGTACCAGTCAACCATCTCGATCTGATGACGGATCTTTTTTTCTTCTTCTTCTAAGACTTTCTTCTGCTGGTCAAGAAATGGAAGTAACCGCTCGACTTTCTTACTAAGCATGACTTCTTTGATATCATCAAGCGGCATTCCAAGACTTTGTAAATATTTGATCCTGTCGATAAAATGAAATTGTTCATATGCATAATAACGATATCCGGTTCTTGGATCGATCTTTATCGGTTTCACGAGTCCGATCTTATCGTAAAACCGCAAAGTCTGGGTTGTAATTCCCATCAGACTTGCCGTCTCACCGATTCGGTAGTATTCTTTCATCTATGATTCACTCTTTTCTCTCAAAGCTATTTTTCTTTATCATAGCATACTTTTGTTACTTCTGAACCATATCCATTGCAAATAAGGCTGCTCCAAGTGCCCCGCATAACTGAGCTTTATCACTGATCACAAGAGTTGTTCCAAGTTTTTCTTCCAGTGTCTTTACCAGGCCTTTATTCTTAGATACACCACCTGTCATCATATAGCGTTCTTCTCCTCCAACTCGTTTTGCAAGAGCTGCTGTTTTGGATGCAACGGCTTTATTTAATCCGTGAACAATGTCATCGGTTTCTTTGTTCTGCGCGATCAAGGATACGACTTCTGATTCTGCAAATACCGTGCACATACTGGAGATTGTGATATCTTCTTTGTATGTAAGTCCTGCTTCACTCATCTGGTCCAGATCCATTTCCATTGTTCTCGCCATCATCTCTAAAAATCGTCCGGTTCCAGCTGCACATTTATCATTCATAACAAAGTTTGCAACCGCTCCATTTTCGTCAAGACGAATGACCTTGCTGTCCTGTCCACCGATATCAATGACCGTTCTCACTTCTGGATTTAAGAAATGTGCTCCTCTTGCATGGCATGTGATCTCTGTGATACTTTTATCTCCATCGGTGATTGCCGTTCTTCCATATCCTGTTGTTACCATAGCATCGATATCTTCTCTCTGAAGTTTTGCCTGTTTTAGGGCCTCTTCCAAAGCTCGTTCTGCTCCCATCGCTGCTCCAGCACCTGTTGGCAGAATGATTCCTGTCACGATTTCTCCATCTTTATTCAAAATAACAACGTCTGTACTTGTAGATCCGCTGTCGATTCCTGCAAAATATCCTTTTCCCATTTTCTTCTCACCACTTTCTAAATTGTCCATATTCATGCTTTCTGCAAATGCTTCTAATCTTGTCAGTAACTGTCCGCTGCTCTGCACTGTATAGTCTGACTCGATCTTTAATAATGGCACTGTAATGTTTTGTTTTACCTGTGCATACTCAAAACTGTAGAAATCACAAAATTTGACCGTATGGTAAATGATCCCTTTTAAGTTTGGATCATTATACAAACGTTTTCTTCCGCTGTTATCCATCATACGCATACAAGGTGTCTGTCCTAAAAGTTCTGCTGCATACCATTCCATTAATTCATTAAAATCATCTGTCTTTGGTGGCTTTACTTCACCGACGCTTCGGTTATTGACACAAGTATCATTCTCCACTGAATATGGCATGGATTCTTTGACCATTTCATATAATTCATTTCCCATTCTTGCCCCAAGAACACTGATATATGGTTCTTTCTGCTTTTCTGGTTCTTTAAATGCTTCAACAAATTTCTTTTGATCAAATTCAGATCCTTTGTAGGCTCCATAGGCTCTTGCAAGTCCTTTTAACTGTAAAACAGTTCGTTCCCTGCTGCATTCTCCGTCACAGTGCAGCATATCGATCATATATAAAAAATCAAGTTTTCCACTGTCTTCCAGAATATCATAGACACTTCGGATCGTATCACAGCAGTTTACTAAAACCAGTTCTTTTACTTTCCCAGTCATAACTGCTTCTAAGACAGCTTTTCCAAATCCACAGATATTTGGATGTGCGATCTGATCTGCGAGATCAAATCCTTCCGGCATCTGGTTTAAATTCTCACATTCCTCGCCAAATGCCTGCAATAATTCAATTGGTGTATATTTACAAACGTAATATGTCTTACTCATCTTGTCCACCTTCCATTTCTTCAGCTCCCAGCATCTCTAAAAATGCTCCTAGTCTTGTTGAAGTCTGTCCTTCTCCGCCGTGGCTTCGGTCACATCCATCTCCATCTAATAACAGCATTGGAATTCCTGCTTCTTCAAACTTCTTCTTGGCAAGCTGTGCTGCTCCAAGTGTATGTTTACATCCCCAGTGTCCAAACCAGACAGCTCCATCTGCTTTCACATCTTTTGCATGGCGGATTCCGGCTTCAATTCTTCTTACCGCACTTCCATTTAATCCATGATAGACCATTCTTCTCGCCATCGCATCGTATGGATCTTCTGGATCAAAATCAGGTTCGAATGTACGACTTAACTCGCATCCTGCGATCTGTGCATTCTCATTAAATGCCAGTGCTTCCTGTACTGCACCTGACCAGAATGGGATCGTGTGCATCCAGTAGATATTCTTTCCTTTTTTCTTTGGTGCTTTTTCGATATCTTTTAATAACTGATCCACATATTTCTCTTCTTCTTTTGTTCCCAACAAAATATTATTTGTCATTCCTGCAAAAAGCGGTGTGACAAGATCTGTTTTGATATCTTTATCTGCGGATTTTTTCTGACATTCAATGAACTTATCCATCGTACGTTTGCTTCGTCTCATTCGTTCTTTTAGTCCATCTTCTGTAATCGTCTTTCCAGTACATTTTTCTAAAAATACTTTCAGATCTCTGATCTGATCTGCGACATATTTGACGTTATCTTCATTTTGCTGCATCGGTACATCGATCGCAAATGCTGGTACATCATATAGTTTTGCTAATGTTTTGAATGTTAGTAAATTTGCATCGCAAGTAAGGTTTGTGTATACGATACATTTGGGCTTTGGAAGGATCTTCTTCTGTGCCGCTCCCAAAAATGTCTTATGATAGCTGCATAGTGTTTCTGAAATTCCTGTGTTCTCTGCCTGCTGTAAAAATGCTCGTTCTGCATTTGATGCGGAAAGATAGCAGGAAAATGCTTCTACATTATATGGATGTAATCCTGCTTCGTGTAAGATCTCACATGGTGTAAAGATACTGACGATCGCACATTCCTGAGGATTCTTAAGTGGCATCAGCATCGTGTTCATCATCAGATGCGCAAGATATCTATCTGCTGGCAGTAATCGTTTGTCTGGTGTAAATTTATATTTTAAGTTCTGAGCTTCCCATCCAAGTTTTAATAATACTCTTGCTCTGTCTGGATTTGTATTTGCCCATTTCTCGATATATTTTCCGTATGTCTCTATGATCTGCATATTTATTTCACATCCTTTTTTTGTTCTAAAGAACTATATTACTTGTTATTTTTCAAAAAATCAACGATTAAATTTGGCACAATACATATATATGTATACATTTTACGGATTTTTGTGATAAAATGAATTTTTATGCTTAAGAAAGGATTTGGTAATTTTATTATGAATAATGATAAAGAATTTTTAGCAACGGAACCCATTGGGAAACTGCTTTTAAGACTGGCAATTCCGACTTTGGCCGCTCAGATGATCAATATGCTTTACAATATTATTGACCGTATTTATATTGGACATATTCCTGGAAGTGGCGCTTTAGCTCTGACTGGAGTTGGAGTTTGTATGCCGCTGATCATGATCATTTCGGCATTTGCCGCTCTTGTTGGAAATGGTGGTGCCCCTCGTGCTTCGATCTTGATGGGTAAGAAAGATCTTGATTCTGCGGAAAATATTCTTGGAAATTGTTTTACGATGCAGATCATTATCTCTGTGATCTTAACTTTGATCATGTTTTTTGGCAACCGTACATTTTTGATGGCATTTGGAGCCAGTGAGAATACGATCGAATATGCAGTCAGTTATATGAATATTTATTCTCTTGGCACGATTTTTGTACAGTTAACACTTGGAATGAATGCATTTATCACTGCGCAAGGATTTGCGAAAACTGGAATGTATTCTGTTTTGATCGGAGCCGTGATCAATATCATCTTAGATCCGATTTTTATCTTTGCATGCCATATGGGCGTTCGTGGTGCCGCACTGGCTACAATCATATCTCAGGCTTGTTCTTGCATCTGGGTATTGAGTTTCTTATTTGGGACAAGATCGACACTTCGTATCAAGAAACAAAACCTGACACTGAAAGCTCCTGTGATCCTGCCTTGTCTGGCTCTTGGACTTTCTTTGTTTATCATGCAGGCAAGTGAAAGTATCATCTCTGTGTGTTTTAACTCTTCTTTGCTTAAATACGGTGGTGATGTGGCTGTTGGTGCAATGACGATCCTTACTAGTGTAATGCAGTTTGCGATGCTTCCTCTTCAGGGACTTGGGCAGGGTGCACAGCCGATCATGAGTTATAATTACGGTGCAAAGAATACGGATCGTGTAAAGGGTACTTTCTTCCTCTTATTAAAGGCAAGTTTGACTTACTCTGTCATCTTATGGGGCCTCGTCATGTTATTCCCTCAAGTGTTTGCTGGTATTTTTACTTCAAATCCAGCCCTTGTTATATTTACGAAGAAGGCTCTTCGTGTTTACATGGCAGTTATGTTTATGTTTGGAATTCAGATTTCCTGCCAGATGGCTTTTAACTCTCTTGGAAAAGCAATTTCTTCTATTGTTGTTGCTGTTATGAGAAAATTCGTACTTTTGATTCCTTTGATCTATATCATGCCTCATATTTTTACAACAGATCAGACCACGGCTGTTTATATGGCGGAACCCGTTGCTGATTTTATTGCGGTAACATTTACAGCAATCTTGTTTTCTGTACAATTTAAGAAAGCTCTTGCTGCGATCCGTTTGAACTAAAAAAAGAAAAGTCTGGAAAATTCTAATACTTTTCCAGACTTTTCTTTTTATCATAGAGTCACAGGCGAAAGAGTCCTAATCTCTCTTTAATTTCACTGCCACACCTTTTTCAAGACTTTCATGGACTGCTTCTGCGATCAATTCTACCATTTATAGTGATGCAGCTGTCCTTCCATCTGAAATGCCTTAAATCCCTGATGTCTCAGCACTTCATAGGCAACGATCGCTACAGAGTTAGATAAATTTAATGATCGGATATGTGGCAGCATTGGGATTCTTATAGAAGTCTCTTCATAATTCAATAAGATTTCTTCTGGAATTCCAGCGCTTTCTTTTCCAAACATGATATATACATCTTCGTCATCTTCATATGCTGGTGCCGAATATACATGTTTTGCTTTTGTTGTTGCCATGTAAATCTTTGGATCATTGTTCTTCTCTAGAAAATCCTCAAAATTGATATATGTACGTACATCTAATTTGTCCCAATAATCAAGACCGGCTCTCTTGATCATCTTCTCATTTAAACGAAATCCTAGTGGTTCGATCAGATGCAGAACAGCACCGCATGCCACGCAGGTTCTTCCGATATTTCCAGTGTTTGCCGGCATCTCCGGCTCATGTAATACTATGTGAAGCATTATTAACTCTCCAATCTCTTAACTTTTTGTCTATTGCTTCTTTGGAAGATGATTGATAAATCGTTCCAGACGCCCTAAAGCTTCTTTTAGTTCTTCAATGGAATATGCATAGGAAACTCTGAGATATCCTTCTCCACAAGCCCCGAAAGCAGATCCCGGAACGATTGCTACTTTCTCTTCATTTAACAGTTTTGTTGCAAATTCTTCAGATGTCATGCCAAATTTCTTAATGGATGGAAAGATGTAAAAGGCACCTTCTGGTTCAAAACATTCGATTCCCATTCGTTGAAACTCATGTACCAAAAATCGTCTGCGCTGATTGTATGCAGTCCTCATCTCTTCGACTTCATCATCACAGGAACGCATCGCTTCGATCGCTGCATACTGACTAGTCGTCGGTGCTGCCATGATACAGAACTGATGAACCTTGACCATCTGTTTCATCATGTACCTTGGTGCTGCAACATAACCAAGTCTCCATCCAGTCATTGCAAATGCCTTGGAAAATCCATTGATCACGATCGATCTGTCTTTCATCTCTGGCAAGGATGCGATACTGACGTGATCTCTTCCATAGGTAAGTTCTGAATAAATCTCATCAGAAATTACAACAATATCATGTTCTTTTGCAAACTCTGCGATCGGTTCTAACTCTTCTTTTGTCATGATCGCACCCGTTGGATTGTTTGGAAATGAAATGATCATTGCTTTTGTTTTATCTGTGACAGCAGCTTCTAACTGCTCTTTTTTAAGCTTAAATTTATCTTCTTCCTTAAGACTTACGATCACAGGAGTTCCACCTGCCATAACAACACATGCCACATAAGAAACGAAACATGGCTGTACAACGATGACTTCATCTCCTGGATCAAGGATCGTACGCATCGCAATATCAATCCCTTCACTCCCGCCAACGGTCACTGTGATCTCATGATTTGGATCATAGACCAATTCGTATTTTCTTTCTAAATATTCACTGATCTCATAGCGCAGCTCCTTTAACCCTGCATTCGATGTATAAAAGGTTCTGCCTCGCTCCAATGAGTAAATTCCTTCTTCCCTGACTCTCCATGGTGTATCAAAATCCGGTTCCCCCACACCTAAGGAAATGGCATCTGGCATCTCGCTTACAATGTCAAAAAACTTGCGGATTCCTGATGGTTCCAGACTTACAACTCTCTTTGATAAAAAATCTCTCATTATGGAGTCACCGCCTGTCTCTCATCCACTTTCTTTGCTTCAAGAACAGTTCCATGATCTTTATATTTCTTCAATACAAAATGTGTTACTGTACTGACAACAGATTCCAGTGGTGCTAATTTGGATGATGTGAACATAGAGATCTCTTTCATCGTCTTTCCTTCTAACATAACCATGAAATCATATCCCCCAGACATCAGATAAACGGCTTTTACTTCTGGAAAATTATAAATACGTTCTGCAATGCGGTCGAATCCCTGACCTCTTTGTGGTGTTACTTTTACCTCGATCATCGCTGTCAGTTGATCCTTGCTTGTATTGTCCCAGTTGATCAAAGTATGATACCCACAGATGATATGTTCTTTTTCCATATCCGCGATCTCATTGGCGACTTCCGTCTCCGCGACATCCAACATCACCGCCAGATCATGGATCGCTAAACGACTGTTTTTCTCGATCAATTTTAAAATCAGTTCTCTTAATTCTGTGTTCATACTGTTTCCTCCATTTTTCTCTCTGAAAATTATCTACGATTATTTTCAGAATATATTTTATATAACTCGTCCTGTCTAGGTGCCTCCAGATTCGCTGCCTTTCCCTGACGATAGATTACTTTATCTCTGGAATCTGTTGTATGACCAATAATGGTTGCTTTGATGCCTGCCTGTTCCAGTTCATTGACTAATGTTCTTCCATGATCTGTTGTGATCAGCATAGATCCACTTGAGATCAACTGATATGGATTCAGATCATATCGTTCACAAAATTCGATCGTGTGTTGTCTTAATGGAATATCTTCGATACAAACTTCCACCCCGACACCAGATGCTTTGGAAATCTCCCATAAAGCACCATAAACTCCGCTTTCTGTGATATCATGCATACAAGACGCATATTTTCTGGCGATCAGACCTTCTGGCACGACAGAGATATCCTCTAGAAATGCCTTTGCATCATCAATAAATGTATCAGAAAACCATTCTTTTAACTCGTCTTCTTTTTCATTTGCGATGATTCCCGTTCCTTCCATACCAAGATATTTTGTGACTACGATATCCTGACCTGGTTTCGCCCCACCAGACAAGATCAATTCATCTTCTTTCACTTTTCCGATTCCTGTCACAGATAATACTGGCTGCGTAACCGCTGCCGTAATCTCTGTATGGCCGCCTAATACCATGATATTTAATTTCTCACACTCTGCATTGATCTGCTGCATCATCTTCTTGATCTGTGCTTCCTTGATCATTGGTGGCAGAAGTGCTGTCACCATAAGTCCGATCGTCTCAGCTCCTGCGGATGCAAGATCGTTGGCAGTTACATGAACTGCCAGACGTCCGATCTCTTTTACCGTGCCTGTGATCGGATCTGTTGATGTGACAAATACTTCTCCTTCCTGAAGTTTCAATGCCGCACAATCTTCCCCGATTCCAGGTCCTACTAAGACTTCATCTCTCCTTGTATGCAATTGCTCAAACACAACTTTCTGCAATGTAGATTCTGATAATTTTCCTATTTTCATCCTTAATTTCCTGTGCTTCCCTGAGATTTCACAGCCGCTGATCTCTTCGCTGTTGTAGACTTCTGTGCTGCCGTTGTAGATTTCTGTGCTGCTGTTGTTGTCTCAGACTTCTGTGCTGTTGTTTCTTTTGAATCTTTTTTCTTATCCTTTTTATCGTCTTTTTTATCTTCCGCTTTCTTTGTTCCTACACGATAAACCGTTGGTGTTGACATATATGTGGAAGTATTAAATACCTTTTTGGATACCTGTTTACCATTGATCTTCACAATCTTCCAAAGTCTTGCACTGTATCCAGTGTGTCCATAACTTTCCACAACTTTTTGTCCTTCGGCAAGCGTATTATCATTAACTGTACTTTCAGAACTTTCTTTTACCTGTGTTGTCTCAGATAAGAATTCTACTGTACGTTTTGGATCTTTTTTCTTTCCATAGACCGTAAATGTGATCGTTGAACCATTTGCTTTTCCTTCAATATAGATTGGAGTATCAAATGTATTCTTAAACTTCATATCCTTATGCGTTCCTGCAATCGCTGCATCTGCAGATCTTGGTACATAATGTACGGTCATAGAATGTGGAAAACGTTCTACGATCTTTAATTCTGCACGGATAACTGCATTATACAAAGTAGTAGATACCTGGCATATTCCACCACCATATGTCTGAACCGTCTGTCCGTTTTCATAGGAACCTGCGAGTGCATATCCATTTTCTTTTGTAAATGGTGATACGGTTTTATATACAGATAATGTCTCTCCTGGATAAACCATGCTTCCGTTGATCTTACTTGCACCATTAGCAACATTTACTTTACGACCATATGGAGACCCACCGTATTCGGTTGTATAAGTTCCAAGTACATCTTTGATCTCTGCCATATCTTTTGATGTATATTTTGCTTTTTTCTTTACAACATCCAGTTCAAATTGATGTTTTCCAGCTTCAACTGCTTTTTTGAAATTCGCAAATGTTTCATTCATATTTAATGTATAACCTGTCTTTTCTTTGATCACGACAAATTTGCCAGCCTTACGTTTCACACTTGCATTTCTTGGTTCTGAAACAATCTTCTTTGTTGCTTTTTTTACATTCTTTTCAAACTTCGCTTTATCATATTTGCGATAAACCGGAAGTTTATGTTTCTTCTCTTTTACATCGGAATACTTTGTAAAAATACTTCCGCTTCTCCCAAGTGCATAAGCTTCTTCCACTGTCTTGTCTGCCTCAGCGAATGCTCCAAGATCTTCGATCTTGGCACTTGATCTTTCATCGTCTACATAAAGTGTGATCTTTTCCTGATGAATCTCCTTCATATGAGATTCAATCGCATCTTTTGCTTCTGATCTTGTCATTCCACCGATAGAAATTCCCTCACATGAAACCCCTTTTATGATCTTTCCATCTTTTACTGCACTGCTCACCTTATGGTTTAGGTAAAAATTTCCACCTGCTGCCAAAATAACGATCACTGCGACCGCAATGATAATTTTTTTCTTCATCGTCTCTTCCTTCTTCCTCTCCAAATTCATTCTTACATCATCAAATATCCTGCTACCATTGTTCCAACCATCACAATGATCAGAAGAATCGCAATAACGGATACAAAAAATCTTTTCTTTTTCATTTCTTCATCACTCCATAATTTAATATAATATGATCAATCTTCTTTGATGCTTCTCTCTGTGTCATCTGATCAATATCTAAGCACTCCCCTATCGCATGATATTTCATCAGATTCTCTAGATACTTCTTTTGTTTTGATGTAGCCGGACGTTCTTTCTTTACCTTGAATTGAAGCTGCTGTGGCTGAAAAATTTCCTCTTCTGTTGGAAATTCTTTCTTCATCTGCTCAAACACAACAGCTGTTGCCAATGCATCATCGTAAGCACGGTGTGCTGCCTGATTCACATAATGATAATGAGCACAGAGTGTCTCCAGCTTCTTATTTTCAAGTCCAGTTAATAACTTCCTTGCTACTTTTAGCGTGTCAACTCCTGTTTTCTCAAACGGATACTTAAATGAAGCTGCTGCCATCTTCATAAACTTATAGTCAAACATGACGTTATGTCCAAGAACCGGAAGATCCCCGCTAAATTCCAAAAATTCCTCAACACCTTCTTTCAGTGGAATTCCCTTCCTTAACATATCCCTGCTGATTCTTGTTAAATTGATGATAAAATCGCTGACTTCGATCTCCGGATGAATGATACAGTTATACTTTCCACTGATCTTCCCATCTCTGATCTTAACAGCTCCAATTTCAATAATCTGATCTGAATCTGGGGATAACCCCGTTGTCTCCAGATCAAATGCAACATAATCTTTCATCTGTCGTTACCTCTGAGAATTTATACTTATTTGTGCAAGCACAAACGCAATTTATACTTATTGACACTTACATCATATTATACACAAATCAACTTTTTGCCTCAACCCTGTTTTCTACTATATTTTTATGCTTTTTTATGTTACGATTAACCTAGATATAATAAGAAAACAAAGGAGGACGGCAAGATGATAAAGCTGATCGTTTCTGATCTTGACGGAACACTGCTTAACAGCAAACAACAAATCAGTGATCGTACACTCCGTGCGATCAAACAAATTCAAAGAAAGGGACTCCGTCTTTTGATCAATACGGAACAGAATTATTTTGATGCCAAAAAGATCCTCGATACATACGAGATTCCATGTGATATCGCATGTTTTGGCGGTTCCTGCATCTTTGATGCTTCTGGGCACCAGCTGCATGCTTCTTATATTCCAACCAAACGTATCCCTGAGATGCTGCGGATCTTTGGTTCCTGTCGTACTTTTTATGAGATCCACAGTACCCGTGGATTATGTGTCTTAGGTTCCAAGGAAGGATATGCAAATTATCTGTCTTCTGAAGTTGTTCCCGCTTTGAGAGAAGAATTTCCAAGCCAAATACTAGACGAAGAGTCTTATATCTGTGAACGACTTGAAAATGCTCATTTTTATGATAATGGACAACTTCTTCTTTCTGAGAATCCACAGATCATTAAAATCACAACGCAGTCCTTAGACCAGCAAAAACTTGAACAGCTTACAAACAGCCTTCACACACGGGTCCCACACTTTGCAGTATCCCATCAGAGTCCATATCGTCTCGATATCACAGCTGTAAATGCATTAAAAGGTGCAGCCGTTCATTTTTATACTGAGAAATATCAGATTTCACTGAAAGATACCATGGTTATCGGTGACAGTGAAAATGATTATTCTATGCTTGGACTTCCTTATATCGAAAGCATTGCCATGGGAAATGCAGATGATATCATTCAGGAGATTTGTCTCCATCACACAACAGATAACGATCACGATGGCGTTGCAATCGTGTTGGAACAGATTCTTTCCAGACAATGATCATTGAAATATATTTTAAAGCAATTTGGAATGTTTTATCTATTCCAATTGTGATACTATAAAGATAAGAAGAAATTACACCCAATACAGGAGGCTATCACATGATTAAATTAATTTCATCCGATATGGATGGTACTCTTCTTGACAGCTATCGGCAGATTACCCCGATCAATGTCGAAGCGATCAAAAGAGCTCAGGAAAATGGTATCAATTTTATTATCAACACAGGACGTGAATACCCAAATGCACGCGGTCTTGTGGAAACAGCCGGATTAAAATGCGACTTAATCTGCAGTAATGGAGCTTGTGCTTTTGATAAAGATGGAAATCTTTTATTCGAACATATTCTTGACAAAGAAACTGTCCGCACCATTTTTGATGCATTTAATAAATACGGAATGGAACCTGCATTGTTTACAACAGAAGGACGTATTTCTCTTCTTCCATTAGAAGAACGTGAAATTTATACAAGAGATGTATTCATTCCTGCCATTCAGGTCAATCACCCAGATATGAAATATACTTTAGATGATTACCGCGAATTAGTCGATGATGTTATCTTTGTTGATGGTCAGGAAGCATTACTAAACAGTGACCACCGTATCCTAAAGATCACATCAAATTCTCCAGATCATGAATCCCTAAAGAAACTACGTGTAGAACTCGAAAAGATTCCGGGACTTGCTGTTGTATCTACGGTTCCAACGGATATTGAGATTACTTCTATCAATGCTCAGAAGGGAAGCTCTTTACTAGATTATGCAAAAAAAGATGGATTAAAACCAGAAGAGATCATCGCGATCGGTGACAGTGAAAATGATTATTCTATGTTATCTATCCCTGGTATTCATTCCGTTGCTATGGAGAATGCTTGTGATATGATCCGCAATATCTGTGTTTACCAGACACGTGCGAATACTCGTGATGGAATTGCTTATATTATTAATTGTATATTGGCAGATCGAGAGAATTTCAAGTTGTGATCTGTAAGTAGTGTTAGTCATGTATGAGTATTTATTATAATTTCCTGTCTACTGCAACATAACCTGAAAACCAATAATATCCAACATACGTCCACCAGCTTGAATTTTCTTAATTTTATGATTGAAAGTCTTCAGGTATTTAGAGAAAAAATGAAAGATAGCATGTGAGCAACGATCGAATTCCATAGGAGTTTTGATAGAATCGCAGCTGGATCGGGCGATTGTTTGAGCGTCAAAGACTACTGGTTTCAGTAACTTTCAACGCGAGTTATCGCAGGAGATCCAGCGGATAAGCGTTCTGTCAAAACTCCGTCAATGGAATTCGTGTTGCGCACATGCTATCTTTCATTTTTTCTCTAAATACTCGACGACCTTCAACTCATACAATTTAAAATTTCCCTATGAATTGCACAACGCGTATCTTATCCAATACAAATATCGCCACATCCATAAACAAATGCGCCAACAGTGTACTAACGATCACGCCATTTGACTTTAACAAAAAATCAGAAGAAAATCCATACCAGCAGATAAATCCAGAATAAGCTCCCATTAAAATCAGCAAAGGCAGGTATTTCACGACGCTTTTTAAAGATTCCTTGATGTAATCAAGTGTTGAATCAAAATAGACAAAACGACCGATCGCCAGCATTACAAAATAAAAGATCAAAGAATCATAATTTGAATCGTTATAAATAAATTTTATGTACAACAAGATCAGAATGATATAAAAGGCAGAGATCAGTCGTACGGAAGCTTTTTGTTCGGATGAGATCGTTTTCAGATGAACAAAGATCCGGTCAAACCAGAATGTTAAAAATACGGAACATACTAGAAATACCATCAACAAAATATCCTGATATTTATTCCAGAAATAAGCCGCCTGAGGGATCCTTTCATCGAGGACATAATAAAGAGAAAGGAAGATCAGTACGGAGGTACTTGAAAATACCATTTCATAAAAGCTTTCGATCCAGCTGATAACTTTTGTTTTATGTGTTTGTTCAATTTGTGCAAGTTCAGCGTCTGTTGGATTTTCAATATTGATCTTATAATGTTTTTGAAGCTTTGCGGTAAGTAAAACGATGGCGAGGACAACGATCAGGCCGATCAAAGAAACAGCCATGAAGCTGCCGGCATTTTGTGCATTAAAATAATGTGTAACGTAATATTGTGATTGTGACATATAAAACCCCTTCTTTAAACTAAAATAATGATAGGAACGCCAAATGGGTTCACTAAACACATATTTTAACACCTTTTTATGGAAATTCAATGGATACGATATTTCATCATAAAAACTTAAGAAAGTTTTTGGGAAAACATAAAGGCAGGTGGGAGTTGTGTGAGAAATTTATTCTATAGACTTGTGAGCACAGATAGGACAATGTTATAATATAAACAACACATTTTTTGAAAGTGGTGAGGGCAGATTGAAGAAATCAGTAAGGATCGCAGCAATGATATTTGTCATTTTTGCTATATTGATAGCGGTAGAAATTATCATATCTTATAAATGTCTGACTGTTACGGATTATAAGATCAAGTCTGATAAAATCAAGGAAACGACCAAGATCGTATTAATATCGGATCTTCATAATAGTCAGTTTGGAAGCAAGAATAAACGCTTGGTGGATAAAATTCAAAAACAAGATCCAGATCTTATTTTGATGGATGGAGATATGTTGAATGAAGATGGGAAGAATGCACAGACAGCAGTAGAACTTATAAGAGAATTGAAGAAAACAGCACCTGTATATTATGCATTGGGGAATCATGAGATTGCGTATAGACAGCGCAGGGATAAGAATCTATACCAGAAGTTACAGAAAGCAGGAGCGAAGGTTGTAGAGAAAGAATATGAGGATATAAAAGTAAGAAACAACAAGATCCGGATCGGAGGCCTTTATGAGTATGCATTTGCAGTAGATGGGGCTGGAAATATGGTTAAGAAAAGTATTCCGTCTAAAGTAAGAGATTTTTTGATGGATTTTGAGGATACAGATACATTTAAGATCATGTTGTCTCACAGACCAGATAGTTTTGTTTTTGGGCAGGCAGCAGATACATGGAAGATCGATCTGGTAGTCAGTGGGCATGTACATGGTGGACAGGTAAGAATTCCAGGTAAAGGAGGTCTTTACGGAGGAGATCAGGGATGGTTTCCTGAATATGCGGATGGAATCCATCATTTTAAGGCAGTGAATCATATGATCATTACAAGAGGACTTGGAAGTGATAAGGAAAAACTACCAAGATTTCACAATATTCCAGAGGTTGTAGTGATTCGACTTGAAAAACGTTAGAGCAAAGAGGGTGAGAGAATGAAGAAATATCAGATTGCAGATTTTATTTTTGGAATTCATATGGAAGAATTGTTAGAAATTCCAGAGAATTTCAAAAAGTTTGTGATTGATACCGATGAAGAAGTACAAGTGGAATATTTTCTTGAGGTTGTGGATAAATTACCAGAGCTGGATGGGGAATGTGTATCACAACGGATCGATCTGAAGGTATATAGAAAAGACGATCTGGAATACCGCCGGATGAATTTTATGGGAATGGAAGAATCCTACGGACAATATGAAGAAATTTCACAAGATCAGGTAAAATTGTACTTAAAACGAGAATTTGTGCATATGATAAATGTTGATACAGTCTTTGTATCTCTTTTTGCGATGGAAAAAAGAATGTTGGCAAAGGATGCGATGGTATTGCATTGCTCTGTGCTCAAAGTGAGATCAGGAGTGATCTTATTTAGCGGACCAAGTGGAATTGGTAAGTCAACGCAGGCAGGATTGTGGACGAAGTATCGGAAGGCAAGAGTTATCAATGGTGATAGAACTTTATTAAAAAAAGAGAATGGCAGATGGATGTCTCTTGGATGGCCGATCTGTGGTTCTTCAGAGATCTGTTATAATGAAGTTTATCCTGTGAAAGCAGTTGTTTTTCTTGGACAAGCAGAGGAGAATGAAGGAAGGAGACTTCGTTATTTTGATGCGATCAAGGCAATGATCAGTCAGATTACAGTGAATGGATGGAATCCGCAGTTTGTAGAGAAGATATGGAATCTTACAGAAGACTTCGCGGCTCAGATCCCGGTATTTGAGTATGGATGTAACATGGAAGAAGCTGCAGTAGATACTTTAGAGAATCTGTTTTTGGATATTTTAGAATAAAGGAGCATGTGAAGATGAACTTAACCAATGTATTTATAGATATATTAAGAAGTGCTATGACGCAGACTTCCTGTGATATGATAGAGGGACTTTCTACACAAGACTGGGAGAAGATCTATGATATCAGTCAGAAACAGCAACTGGCACCGATGATCTATCAGCAGATTTTTTCGAATGAATCATTTCAAAATAGTGATCCAGAGTTTCAGCAGTTCTGGAAGAGAGATACGATCGATCAGGCAGGAAATCAGGCAAGAAAAAGTATGCTATTTTTGATGTTGTTTGATAAAATGCGTCAGAATGGATTGACCCCATTGATCGTGAAAGGAATTGTCTGCAGAGATCTATATCCGAATCCAGATCTTCGAACATCCAATGATGAAGATCTTTATATCCCAAGAGATCAGTTTGTGAAGATGGATGAATTTTTGCAGGCAGAGGGATTTATGAGAGAAGAACTGATCAAGGATAAAGTTTATCAGGAAGTTCCATATCAGAATCCAAGGAATGGATTGTATTTTGAACTGCATATGGATCTGTTTCCTCAGGAATCCGGTGCGTATGGACATTTTAATCAATTATTTGAAGATGCGTTTGACACCTGTATGGAAACAGATATTCAGGGGTGTAAAGTATTGACGCTGAATCCCAAACAGCATTTTTTATATCTTGTATGCCACAGCCTGAAACATTTTCTTCATAGTGGATTTGGAGTCAGACAAGCATGTGATCTATTATACTTTGCGAAGACATACCACGATCAGTTGGACTTTCATGAGATCAGAGATATTATGAAAGAATATCATATGGATTCCTTTGCTATGAATGTACTGGATATCGGAGTCTGCTATCTTGGATTTACTTGGGAAGAGCTAGGACTTTCAAAACCATCGGATGTAGAAATTGATTGCACAGCACTATTGGATGATATGTTAGATGGTGGTATTTTTGGACAAAATGATATGAATCGTGTACATAGTGCAAATATTACGTTGAATGCAGCAGAGAATGAATCAGTCAATGCAGCTTCCGGGATCCTGGCTTCTTTATTTCCAGAGAAGGAATATATCAAGACGAACTATCCATATTCAAGAAACTATCCGTTTTTATTGCCAGTGGCGTATTTGCACAGGATATTTAAATACTTAACTCATCGCAAGACAGATGCGATCAATACAGGAGAAAAAAGCAGTGCACAGATTGGGATGGAACGTGTAAAATTATTAGAGAAATATAAGATTGTAGAGAAATAAATATAAAAGTGAAAAGAGGTGATTCCTCATGCTGGATCAGGAGAAATTTTTTAACACATACAAAGTACGGGAAGCATTTGAGGATTCTGGACTTTCCTGGGATACGCTTGAGAAGATTTATGAGGATTATACGAGACGTTTACCAGAGATGAAAAAGATTGCAGATCGTTTACAGGATGAGATATCAAAAGTAATAGATTTTCATGTACATTCGATTCATAACCGATGTAAGGATCCAGAGCATTTGATTGAGAAGATCATACGGAAAGTTGGAGTTGAAAAACGTCAGAAATATAAAAATATTAATGAACGGAATTATCTGAGGATCGTGCGTGATCTGATAGGTATCCGAATTTTGATCTTATCAAAAGAAGAATGGCGTACGGTACATGACTTTTTGCTGAAAGTTGATGAAGATTCCAGATATGATATGCATATGGCGGAGATGCCAAGGGCCTATATCCGTTATGGGGACCGTGATATTTTTAATTATACGATCCATAAAGAATATACAGATAAGGGATATCGTTCCCAGCATTATATTTTTAAATATGGGAATTATTATTTTGAAGTGCAGGTACGAACGATCGCTGAAGAAGTATACGCAGAATTTGATCATTATGTAAAATATCCATATCGTGAGAATAATCATTTTCTAAAGCGTTATACAAGTGTCGTGGCAGAATTATTGAATTCTGTGGATGAGATCATTTCGACATGTTTTCAGTTTGGAGAAGCAGGCTGGCTTGACATTGAGAAATATTTTGCACAAGACAGTTATAGTGACTTGCAGAGAATGTCGAAAGAACCGCATAAGAGAGAAGAAGAGCAGATTCCGAGAGCTAATGATGGAGTGATCGATGCTCAAAGTTATATGAATCGGATGATCTTAAGAAAGGGATAAACCAGATGGAGAGATATGACGACGGATTCGCAGAAGAAAGACAACGGATCGAACGATTAGTAGAGGAGATCATTGCTGGAGAACATAAGATTGATAAACTGCCGAATTCTTCCGCAGGATTTAGTGGAGCTGCACAGGCAGAATATTTTTCGAAGGCAAGATATCATTTAGAATCGGATGTAAGTAATCTGATCGTGAATCATAAACAGCAACTGGATGAATTACAATTGTTAAAGATGATAAAGGGGCAAGAATGATAGAACACAATTTATTTGAGATGGAAAATTACAGAGAGCTGATCGATGAGGTCGGTGTCGATAAATTCCGTGAACGGTTTGAGGAACTGCAGAAGACAGCGATGGAATTTATTGAAATGGCAGGATTTTCTGAAACAGCTTACTGCAATGAAAGAATTTTAATGCAGGTGATCCTTGATTATTTTATGGATGTGATGCGGTTAAAGGAATTTCATAGTATTGAGAGGATTCGCACAGAGAAGCTGTTTGCATACACGATTTCCTGGATCGTTCGGAGAAAACCAATCCAGTTTCGGGATTATTCTGAAGAAGAGAGAGATATTTTTATCAATGAACGTTTTGCTGCATATCTGCTGATCAATGAATGTCTGATGTGTGGAACGAAACATTTTGTACAGGAAGCTTATGCGGAAAAATTAGTAGAATATACAGAAATGCTGCTATATTATTTCAAATACCGCCAGTGCGATCCAAAGACATTAGAACTTTTGATCGAATCATTTAAGATGGGTGGACTTGTGCATTAGAAGGAAAGAAGGTGGCATAATGAAAGTATCAAAGAAAGTTATTGGAAACTTAGAAAAATGCTATTCTGTTGCGCCTTTAACTTACAAAGGAAAGAAACATATGCTCGTAGCAGCAGAAAAAGTAAACCAGTGCCGTTTATATGATCTTGAAGGAAATCAGGAAGAAGTAATCTGGGAAGGACCGGGAGGAACCATGTCAATGGTTTAGGTCCCTGGTTCCGACGGACAGTTTTTAGCGACACATAAATTCTACTCTCCAAATGATTCTAAAGAAGCAAAGATCATCTTAGCTTACCCGGAAGACGGAGAATGGAAGGTAAGAACACTAGCAGAGCTTCCATTTGTGCATCGTTTTGATATTATTTCAAGAAATGGAGTAAACTATGTGATCGCATGTACTTTAAAATCAGGACATGAATACAAAGAAGACTGGAGAAGCCCAGGAAAGATTCAGGTATGCGTTCTTCCAGAAGATTTAAGTAGTGTTGATGAAGAACATCCATTAAAGTTTGAAGTATTAAAAGAAGGTTTATAGAAGATGAGCGTAAAGCCCATTACCTTTAGGTGATGGGTAGTTCACTAAAGAACCATGGATACTGCAAAGTAGAAGTTGATGGAGTTTTAAGATCTTATGTTGCAGCAAATGAAGGTGTTTTTGAATGTATACCACCAGAATCAGAAGAAGGAACATGGGAAATCAAACAGATCTTAGATGAAGCAAGCAGTGATATGGCATTTGCAGACTTTGACAATGATGGTGAAGATTATATCTTATCTGCAAACAGAGAAATTGATGAAATCGCATTGTATAAAGTGGAAAAATAACTACAACTGCAGGAAATCTGAGAATGATAATTAACAGATTGTATACTGGACTGATATATAGCGATGCGGTATAATAAAAAGTGCTTTGGATAATGAATGGGAGGTGAAAAACAATGAAGGAATATGATTCACTTAGTGATAACGAAAAGCGCAACATGCTTGCCAGTGTTGCAAACCTCTATTATAATGCGGAAATGACTCAGAATCAGATTGCGGAACGTTTTTTTACCTCACGTTCTAAGATTTCAAGAATGAAATAATACAATGGCCCTTCAGAAATTGGGTGAAGTTGCAGCATACTATCTAGATAATCTGTTAAATGATAATATAATTCTTGGAATTTCATGGGGGAATACAATGTATCATACGGTCAAAGCGGTCAAGACAAGTAAGAATATCCCGATCACAGTCGTACCGATCATGGGAGCAGCCAATGTAAGGACTCCAGAGAGAGATTCCTTGGATCTTTCGAAAGAACTTGCCTATGCATATGGTGGAATGTATCACTACATTTATGCACCATTGTTTGTAAACTCGGAAGAAGTCAGGGACAGTCTTGAACAAGAGCCGAATATTAAAGGATGTTTAGAACTTGCAAGGAATGCAGATATCATTCTAACCAGTGTTGGTTCTATCGTATATAAGAGTTGGAAATCTTATTTAAGTACCAGGGATTTATATAATCTTGAGAAGAAAGGTGCGATCGGACATATCGGAGGACATTTCTACGATATGGAAGGAAATGAAGTCATAACACCATTTGTGAATAAGATGATCGGGCTTGGAATTGAAGATATCAAGAACACAGAGAATGTGATCTGTGTTGCAGGACTTGAGATGAAGGCAGAGGCGATTCTTGGAGCTGTGAGAGGCGGCTATATTAATACACTGATCACAGATGAAGAGGCAGCGAAGGCAGTGCTTGCGTTATGTAAATAAATATTAATAAAAAAAGACTGTAAAATAAGTTTTTAACCAGACTTATTTTACAGCCTTTTTATTGCAATTATTTAGCTTTCACACCTTTAGAAGCAGACCAGTTAGAATAATAAGTTTTACCACCAGATTTCAATATTGTGCGGATTCTTACATAATATTTTTTCTTAGATTTCAGTTTCTTTATTGTTACGCTTGTTTTTTTGTATCCAGAAACTTTCTTGATCTTACTCTTAGAGAAATTCGGTTTTTCACTGTACTGAATCTGATAACCAGAGATTCGTTTTGTTGGCATTTTGGTGGAAAGTTTTTTCCAACGGACAGTGAATGATTTTTTCTTAGCTTTTACAGATCTTAAGCTGCAGTTTTTAGGAAGAATCTGATAAGAAATCGTTTTACTTCCCGTATAGTCTCCACGGAAATTAATCTGAGCCTGATAGGTACCAACATTTTTTCCAGTTTTCTTATAGATGATCTCATAAGAAGAAGGAGAAAGTTTTTTGCCATTGCGATCTGTGATCGTGACAGATGGTTTTAGAACTTTTCCATTGTAGGTGTTTTTGGTAATTGTATAAACATCAGGCTTTGCAATCGTCTGTACAAGCTGGCTGTCATTACAAATACTGCATCGTTTTATGATACTTCCATCCTGAGATGGTGTAGCTTCGGTTCGTATATTTTTATAGTGATGAGATTCACATTTTTCAACATGAACTTTGATGACAGCGGTGGAAGCAAGTTTATCATTTGTCGTAAAAATATCTGGTTTTGAAGCTGTTGCATAGCAGTTCTCGTCAATCACATATTCAAGGTAAATCGTTCCAGGTGCTTTTGCGTTTAAGCTCACTTTTCCAGTACGGTCTGTTGTAAGTGTTGCAACTTTTCCAGAAGTATCTTCATGGCCAGCGGCATCGGTTAAGATCCAATGACCCCGGTTCTGGTTAAATCCGATATAATCAGTACCAGCAGCATTGGTTCCTTTTAGCTTGATATCAGAAACATTCATGGAGGTACCTGCTGGTAAGTTTTTATGATTCGTATTATCAGCAGTCTCGATCCGTGATAATGCCCGTGTAGAGATCAGACCGTCATAAGTAATGTTGATCGTCTTTAAATTAACACTGTACGTAGCACCTGCAGATGACATCGGAATATACTGGGCAGTATTTGATAAAGCATAACGAAATGCCTGTTTTGTATCAGCATTTGAAGCAAAACTGCTCCATGTAACGCCACGGTTGGTATCTTTGATATTTAAATTATCAGTAAGATAAGTCTTTAAATCTTCTCTGGCACTGATACTGCTGCTTCCAAAAGTACCTAAAGTTGTGGTTGCAGCATCAGCTTCATCGTTACTTGCATTGAGCACATGTTCTAATAACATCACTTTATAAGTAAGGATCACAGGGCAGTTATATGTTGTCACTTCCTCGCTGTCAGAAGTAGTTCTCTTCATTTTGATCGCACTGTAAGCAGGAAGAGAAATGGATGATTTATCTTCTTTTTTCTCTGTTTTGCTGACAGAATCTTCTTTAGACCAGCCTTTCTCTACGGTATTGGAATAATCAAACGTGTAATCCACAGAACCACTTGCAAATGCTCCAAAATTAACGCTTGTTCCAACAGTTACAGAGTGTCCCATTGTGTAAGAAGAACTTCCACTGATATTGCTTGTATGGGATACGGTGTTTTCTGTACTTCCTGTGTACTCAGCATTGGCACTCTGAGGAGTATCATTCGTGAAACTAGAAACAAAAGATTCGTTTTTATCAGAACCATCACTTCTTGTACGGATATAAGTAGTTCCAGTGTCTTCCTGAAGAACGGGGCTTACCTTGAAATCATAAAAGACAGCGATCAAGGCACTTCCATGTCCGCGTCGATTTTTATCACCTTCGGAACGATTCAGACTTAAAATAGACCAAAAGACATCCTGAGTTGTATTATTTTCAAGAGATTTGAAGCTGTGAGTTGCACTTTTATCACTGGAATTCCAGCCTTTTTTGTTGCTGCCGCTCGTATGCTGTGCCAGATAATATTCATATAATTTTTTGCGGATATCTGTGTTTGCATTATTAAGCGAATTACTATAATTAAAACCGCTGCGATGAATATGCCATACATAACCGCCATCATATTCATTATTGGATATTTTCCCAGTATTATTATATTCAGCGATCGTAGAATAACGCATAGCTTCCATTCTTGAGCTGTAATTGCTGGTACCAGACTGTGACTGGCGGTTTCGATGAAGTATATAAGCGATGTCAAACCAGTCTTCTGCCGAAGTTGCATTTGGTGCACCAGATTTGGTGGAAGCATTTGTCTTTGTATGACTGCCATTAAGCATATCCTGATAAAATTTCAGCTTACTGGAGTTGAACGCATTTGATCTTACATTAAATGCGACAGAGTTTCCACTACATATTCCAGCAGATTCTTTTAATGTTAAAGTATCAGGAACAGATGCAGGAGAAGCTGCCGATACATTAAATGCAGGGGAAATCCCGCTTAATAAAAATGATATGGAGAGAAACGAAGAAAATATCCTCTTACCCCATAAGTTTTTCAGATTCTTTTTCATATATAAGACCTCCTTCACATAAAAATACCTTATTATCTCTGGTTTTATTTTATGAAAAAGACTGTTTGAGAAATAGTAACCGATAGTCACATGTTGATTTTGGAATTTCGATGAAAAGACGTGACTCTATTTCATAAGGAAAAAACATTATAAAATGATATAAATATCAAAAGTATAAATTACGTTTGTACTTGCTTTTTACCAATGACAGTGCAGGCAGCAGGCAAAAAGGTTACCATCACAGCAATAGCAACAGATGGAAGTAATAAAAAAGCGACGATTAAGATCAAGTTAAAATAAGATTATAAAAAACAACGACGTAAGTATTATATTCAAAAGAATAAGATGCTTACGTCGTTTGCTTTAGGATTGCATCGAAATTTCCAATGCAATAAAAATTACTGATTTGAAATTTCCTGATAAGTATTTAAATCTTCAGGTAATGAAACAGTCACAGATTTTCCAGGATTATGATAAGTCAGGTTCATTTTTAAAGTGATCGAACCTGTCTCATTGTCACCGCTTTCCATAACCATCTGGATGGATTCTTTCACAGGAAGATCTTTGTCATTCAATGTTTTTGTACCTGTCAAAGAAGAAATCTTAATGGAATTACTTCCACCAGTTACAGTTGTCATCTGGGAGGTAACATCTTTGACGTATTGATTCAATCCATCATTATTGATACTGTATTTAAGAATGGTATTTCCATCCTTTTCACTAAGTTTTAGATCTTTGTAATATTTTGCAGGCAAAGAAGTCTGACCTGTAGTTGACTGAATCTGTTTTTGAAGACCTGCGATATCCATTTTTATTTTCTGCTTTGTTCCATTGGTATTCATGTAATAATAACCATCAGAATAATACATATTCATATCCATAGTCTGCCCAAGCATGTTTAAGGTAGAAGTCATAGACATTTTTAACTGATCTTTATCAACAGTCTGTAGTTTTGTGTCAAAATTCATCTTGATCGTAACGTTTGAGGATGAAGAAGCCTCACTATTTGCGATCTTATAAGAAGCTTCTCCACTGAAATCAGCATCTTTTAATTTGGAACTTTGTTTAAGACTTGATTTCAAAACTTCTTTCGCAGTACGTTTCTTCTGACAGCCGCTGATCGAAAAAAGCAGCATACAGGAAAGAAGCAATGCAGTCACTTTTTTTATTCTAATTTTCATAATGAATCCCTCCATGAAAGAGTTAGTAGTTATTAAGTTTAGTTTACCATATAATCATAATTTTGTGTTAAACTAAAAATAAGAACAAGAATGGAGGTGCTTGAAATGAAAAAGACAGTATACCTGACATCAAGACAAGACGGATTAAAATTACACGTTCTGCTTATGGAACCGGAACAATCTCCAAAGGGAATCGTGCAGATCTGCCACGGTATGGCAGAACATAAAGAACGCTATGAGTCTTTTATGCAAATGTTGTGTAACAATGGTTATATCAGTGTGATCCATGATCACAGAGGTCATGGGAAGAGTGTAAAAGACGAGGCAGACCTTGGATATTTTTATGATGACAGTGGGAAAGCGATCATAGAAGATGCTCATCAGGTAACAACATGGATGAAAGAACGATATGGGGGAGAACTTCCATATCATTTGTTCGGACATAGTATGGGATCTTTAGTGGTTCGTTGTTATCTGAAAGAATATGATGATGAGCTGGACTCTCTGATCGTATGTGGAAGTCCAAGTGAAAATAAAGCAGCAAAGGCAGCAGGATTTCTTGCAAAAACTGCTTGTAAAATGGGAGCACACAAAAAAGGAGAGTTCTTCCAGAAGATGGCGTTTGGCTTATATGGAAAAGCATTAGGAGAAGATGAATCCGAAAATGGATGGATCAGTTATAACAAAGAAAATGTAAAAGCTTATGATGAAAATCCATTGGATGGATTCGTATTTAGCAATAATGGATTTTTAAATCTGTTTTTACTAATGGATGAAACTTATAACAAAAAAGGATGGCAGGTAAAACATCCGTCACTTCCGATCCTTTTTATCGCAGGAGCTGATGATCCATGTATTGGTTCAAAGAAACAATATGCGCAGGCAATGACTATGCTGAAGAAGCGAGGATATAATCAGGTACGTGGAATGTTATTTTTAAATCGGAGACATGAGATCTTAAATGAAGACGGTGTAGAGAAAGTTTATGATGCAGTATTGCATTTCTTAGAACAGTATTCCCAAAAAGATGACTGATAGTAACTAGGGAGATGAAAAAGAGCGTGATAAACTAGAAGCAAGATCATGAAAGGGGAGGGAAGTTCGTGGGAAAATGGTTTCGTCAGATATTGCAGGGAGAACATTCACTGTTTCGGTTATCCCTTCCATTTCGGGTAAGATTATTTAATGTGCTTGCATTAGTTGGTGGAATGATCAGTCTGATCAATGGGATTTCATCATATGCGAATAATCAGGATAGTGTGATTCTCGGATTGAATCTTGGGATTGCAGTGTTGTCTTTCGTATTATTATTTTATGCTTACAAAAGTGGCAGATATCAGTTTTGTTATGTTGTTACGATCATTACGATCTTTCTTGTGATGTTCCCATATTTATTTTTTAAATCTGGCGGTTACAAAGGAGGAATGGTTTCTTTTTATATTTTTGGAATCTTATTTACGGTCTTTATGCTGGAAGGAAAGGCAATGTTTTTTACAGCATTTACGGAAATGGTCGTATATATAGCAACGATCCTGATCGCTTATCAAAATCCGCAGATGGTCGTGTGGTTCTCCTCTGAAAAAGAAGTTGTGATGGATCTGTTGATAGGATTTTGTGCATCTAGTATTTCGGTGGCAGCAGTGATGTATCTGCATTTTCGGATGTACAACAAACAACAAGAAATCTTAGAAGAAGCAAGGATCGAAGCACAGTCAGCGAACAAGGCAAAGAGTGCATTTCTTGCTAATATGAGTCATGAGATCCGGACTCCGATCAATGTAATGCTTGGAATGAACGAGATGATCCTTAGAGAAAGTGAAAGCGAAGAAATTCGTCAATATGCAAAAAGCATTGAACGTTCTGGAAGTTATCTGATCTCATTGATCAATAATATTCTGGATATTTCAAGGATTGAATCCGGAAAAATGGAGATTGAAGAAGGAAAATATGAACTCAGGTAGCTGCTTGATGAAGTGATGTTGATCGCAGAAAAACAGGCGGAACAAAAGTCGTTAAAAATGAATTTGATATTTGATAAGACCTTGCCAGCGCATCTGATCGGTGATGTGATACATATCAAACAGATTCTTTTGAATCTGATCAATAATGCAGTAAAATACACCCAAGAAGGTCAGATTGATATTAAAGTCAGTAAAAATGAAGAAGAAACGAAGCTTATTTTCGAGGTAAAAGACACAGGGATCGGGATCAAAGAAGAAAATTTACCTGTTTTGTTTGATGCATTTATGAGAGTAGATTCTAAGAAAAATAAGAAAATCAAAGGAACCGGATTAGGACTTGCGATCGCAAAACAGCTGGCAGAACAGATGGACGGTATGATCTGGGTAGAAAGTGTATACGGCAAAGGAAGCAGTTTTTTTGTGCAGCTTCCAATGAAGAAGGTATCTGATGGGAAGATTTCAAATGTTGAATGGAAGGAAGCGGATGAACGAAAGAGAAGATCATTTGTTGCACCGCAGGCAAAGATTTTAATTGTAGATGATAATCCGGAAAATCTCATGGTGACAAGATCTCTTCTGAAGCGTACAGCTGTGTTTGTGGATACAGCAGCCAGTGGAGAGGAATGTGTGCACAAAGTCAGGCAAAATATATATGATCTGATCTTATTTGATTATATGATGCCGTAGATGGATGGGATCGATACGATCCGGGAATTAAAGAAAGACATACAATTTCATATTCCAGTGATCGCTTTAACTGCAGATGTAACGAAAGGGATTGAACAGACATTTTTAAGAGAAGGATTTTGTGCATATCTTTCAAAGCCAGTGATGTGGAGCAAATTAGAAGATCTGCTGATAAAATATTTGAGAGATGATCTTGTATTTATTCGTGAGGATCTGAAGGAAGAACAAAAGATCAAAGATGAAGAATTTAAGCAGCTGAAGGGGCAGCTAAAAGAAAATGATATAAAGATCGAAGAGGGGCTTAGACTCTTGGATTGAGATTTTATGCAGTATCGTAAACTGATGGAATTCTTTACGGAGTATCAGGAAGAATCTATGAGACAAATGCAGCAGTTGATGACACAAAAGGAAGCGAAAGTCGATGAGATCACAAGAATGATGCACACTTTAAAGAGCAATGCAAAAGCGATAGGTGCGATTCATTTGTATGAGATTGCAAAAGAAATGGAAGATAGAGGGAAACAAAAAGATATGGAATACATCATGTCTGCATATGATCTCTTTTTATAATATTCCACCAATAATTTCAGTCATTCAAATCAACGCGTTAAAGTTGCGTATCGTCAGAAATTTTGATATAATTATTAATTATTGCGAAAAAGAAAGGAAATTATTTACTATGAAGAAAGAGAATAACAAAAAAAGTGCAAGCGCTTTGATCGGTGCGGCATTTCTTATGGCAACTTCGGCAATTGGACCTGGATTTCTGACACAAACTGGTAAATTTACAGATAGTCTGCATGGAAGCTTTGGATTTGTAATTTTAATCTCCGTGATCTTAGCAGCGATCGTGCAGTTAAATGTATGGAGAGTTCTGTGCGTATCTGGAATGCGTGGACAGGATGTGGCGAATAAGGTACTTCCTGGACTTGGATATGTGATCGCATTTTTAGTTGTAGCAGGTGGTCTTGTATTTAATATCGGTAACGTTGGTGGAGGTGCTTTAGGTTTTAATACACTTCTTGGAATTCCTACTACTGTTGGATATTTTATTGCGGGAGCAATTGCGATCATCGTATTTTTATCAAAGAATGCATTAAATGCCATGGATAACCTTACAAAGATCCTTGGTGGGATCATGATCCTTGTCATCTTTATTGTGATCCTGATCGTACAGCCGCCAGTTGGTATGGCAGCAAAAGAAACAATCATGCCAACAGCATCTATGGGAGATATTTTCCCAGCGATCCTTACATTACTTGGAGGAACAGTCGGTGGATATATTACATTTGCAGGTGCACATCGTCTGATCGATTCAGGAATCACTGGAAAAGAGAACTTAAAAGAGATCAATAAGAGTTCTGTTATGGGAATGGGAATTGCAACGATCGTACGTATCTTCTTATTCCTTGCAGTTTTAGGAGTGGTTGTAGCAACAGCAACTTCACCAGCTCATACATTAGATGCAGCGAACCCAACAGCGGATGCATTTTTACAGGGAGCAGGACAGATTGGTTATAGATTCTTTGGACTTGTGATCTTATGCGCAGCGATCACATCCATCGTTGGATGTGCTTATACATCTGTGTCTTTCCTTAAGACATTCAGCAAAACGATTGAGAAGAATGAGAAATGGTTTATTGTAGGATTTATCGCGATCAGTACTGTATGTATGGCACTTGCTGGACAGCCAGCGGTATTATTAGTACTTGCAGGAGCATTAAATGGATTGATCTTACCGATCACATTAGGAGTTTGCCTGATCGCATCTCAGAAGAAATCTGTTATGGGAGAAGATTATCATCATCCAGTATTATTACTGGTTCTTGGAATCGTGGTAGTTGTTGTTTCAGGATATCTTGGAATTACATCATTAAGCAGCTTAAGTGCATTATTTGCATAAGCAAAATTGTCTGGATAAACAGATAAGTTTAAAACATAGAAGCACAGACTGACCGAAAGGAGTTATGTGAAAAAACATGGAAGAAGTAAAGATTAGTACTGCGGGAGATTCTGCCTTACTTATTGAATTTGGACAGGAAATTTCCCCAGAGATCAATGCAAGGATCACAGCCTTTGTACATCTTTTAAAAGCGCAGCGTATCGAAGGTGTGCAGGATATGATCCCGGCATTTACCAGTCTCTTGATCAATTATGACCCGAGGGTGGTAAATTACAAAACATTAACAAAACGTCTACAGAAGTTACTAAAACTGGATGTCAATGAAGAGACATCGACATCCAGAGTTTTTGAAATCCCAGTATGTTATGGAGGAGAATACGGACCAGATATTGAAAATATCGCAAAAAATGCTGGTTTAACGGAAGAAGAGGTTATAAAGATTCATTCTTCCAAAGACTACTTGATCTACATGCTTGGATTTTTGCCAGGATTTTCATATCTTGGAGGACTTGATGAAAGAATTCATACACCAAGATTGGCAAACCCAAGAATCAGGATTCCGGCAGGAAGTGTTGGGATCGGTGGCTCTCAGACAGGAATTTATCCGCTTGATTCACCAGGAGGATGGCAGTTACTTGGTCTGACACCAGTAAAAACTTATGATCCAGAACGAGAGAATCCAATTCTTTTTGAAGCTGGAGATTATATCCGTTTTGTACCTGTTTCAGAAGAAGAGTATTTAAAGATCAAAGAGCAGGTTGAAAATGGAACTTATGAATGTATCATTCATACAAAGGAGGTGTAGATTATGGGAATTCGTGTATTAAAAGGCGGAATGATGACAACGGTGCAGGATCTTGGAAGAACAGGATACCAGAGTCAGGGATTCAGTGTATCCGGAGTTATGGATGTTCGTTCTTTTAAGATTGCAAATCTCCTGCTGGATAACCCAGAAAATGAAGCAGTTCTTGAATTTACCTTAATAGGACCAACACTTGAATTTACATCCGAGACGATCATTGCTATCACAGGTGGAGATTTCCGTCCGCAGATCAATGGAAAACCTGCCAAGATGTATACAGCAATTTATATGCATCGTGGAGATATTTTGACATTTGGCGGAGCAAGAACTGGAACAAGAGGATATATTGCATTTTCAAGTTATCTGGATGTGCCAGTAGTCATGGGAAGCCGTTCTACGAATATCAAATGTCAGATTGGTGGATTTAAAGGTCGGAAACTAGAAGATGAAGATTATATTGCGTTCAGAGCGAAGCGAAGATATCTGCCATATTATTTATCAAGAAGTCTGGATCTTGATGAATTTGATCAGGAAAAGATAACATTAAGAGTTGTCATGGGACCTCAGGAAAAGATGTTTACGAAAGAGGGACGAGAAACATTTTTAAATTCAGAATATACAGTAACAAGTGAATTTGACCGCATGGGATGCCGATTAGAAGGTCCATTTATCGCATATAAGACGACTTCAGATATCATTTCTGACGGAATCGCCTTTGGATCCGTTCAGGTACCAAGTCATGGAAAACCGATCATCTTATTAGCAGACCGTCAGACAACGGGTGGGTATGCGAAGATCGCGACAGTTGTTTCTGTAGATATTCCGAAACTTGTTCAAAGAAAAACAGAACAAAAAGTAAGATTTCAGGCAGTATCCGTAGAAGAAGCCCAGAAGCTGTTAGCAGATGAGATGAAGGAGCTGAATGACTTCAGAAGCCAGATTTATACACCTTGTAAAGAAGTATTAGATTGCAGACTCGTAGCAAAACGAATCAGCACACTATTTAAATAGAAAAGGAGAATGAAACGGTGAATTTAGATAAAATCGAGAAATTAGTAAAGATCATCGAGAATTCCTCTATGCTTGATTTCAGCATTCAGGAAGGCGATGTAAAGATCAAAATGAGCAGAAGAGGAAGTGTTGGAGCGCCTGCTGCACCGATGTCAGTTTCCACACAGGGTGTTGATACAGTAGAAAGTATTGATTCCGAAGATGAATCATATATCACATCTCCGATCGTAGGTACATTTTATGCGGCACCATCTCCAGATGCCAAGGCATTTGTGAAGGTTGGAGACAGAGTCAAGGCAGGACAGACTGTATGTATCCTTGAGGCGATGAAATTAATGAATGAGATCGAATGTGATTATGACTGTGAGATTGAAGCTGTCTTAGCAAGCAACGAACAGAAAGTTGAATATGGACAGCCATTATTTAAAGTAAAAAAACTTGAAGACTAAAGGAGGCATTGTATGTTTCGAAGTATATTGATCGCGAACCGTGGTGAGATCGCAGTGCGCATTATCCGTGCCTGTCGTAATATGGGAATCAAGAGTATCGCGGTTTATTCAAAAGAAGATAAAGACAGTCTTCATGTACAATTAGCAGATCGAAGAGTATGTATCGGAGAAGGACCTGCAAAAAACAGCTACTTAAACATGGAACGTATCATTTCTGCAGCAAAGAATACGGATGCAGATGCGATCCATCCAGGGTTTGGTTTCTTATCTGAGAATGCTGATTTCGTTCGCTTATGTAAAGAAAATGGTATTGCATTTATTGGACCAAGTGCAGAAGTTATTGACAGCATGGGAAATAAATCAAATGCAAGAAAAACAATGATGGAAGCAGGAGTTCCAGTTGTCCCAGGAACCAAAGAACCTGTCTACGATGCGGTCACAGGGGAGAAATTAGCAGATGAGATTGGCTATCCAGTCATGATCAAAGCATCTTCAGGTGGTGGTGGAAAAGGAATGCGAGTATCCAGATCCAAAGAAGATTTTGAATTCAATTTTAACACTGCCCAGAGAGAATCTGCCAATGCATTTGGAGATGATACGATGTACATTGAGAAATTCGTTGAAAATCCAAGACATGTAGAGATTCAGATCATGGCAGATGAACATGGGAATGTCGTAGCTTTGGGAGAACGTGATTGTTCTGTTCAGAGAAACCATCAGAAACTGATCGAAGAATCACCATCCCCAGCGATCACGGAAAAGATCAGAAAATCTATGAATCACGATGCGATCCTTGCAGCGAAAGCAGTAGGGTATACCAATGCTGGAACCATAGAATTTATCCTTGATCCAAAAGGAACTTATTATTTTATGGAAATGAACACACGTATTCAGGTAGAACATGGGGTTACAGAGATGGTTACGGGAACAGATCTGATCATTGAACAGATCCGTGTGGCTATGGGAATGGAATTAAGTTTTACACAGGAAGATGTGGAGATCAATGGGCATGCGATCGAATGTCGTATCAACGCAGAGATTCCAGAGAAAAACTTTATGCCAAGTCCAGGTGTGATCAAACATTTACATTTGCCAGCTGGAAATGGAGTTCGTGTAGATACTGCAATTTATACAGGGTACTGTATTCCATCCGAATACGATTCTATGATCGCGAAAGTTATCGTACACGCACCAGACCGTGATGCAGCATTACAGAAAATGAGATCAGCTCTTGATGAGATGGTAATCTTAGGAATTCATACAAACCTTGATTTCCAGTATCAGCTGATGAATAACCGTGAATTCTGTGAAGGAAAAGCGGATACAGGATTTATCGAGAGACTCTTGAAATTAGATTAAATTCGATAAAACGGAAGAAATGGAGGCATAAATTAAATGTACCAGATAGATTTAAATAGTGACCTTGGAGAAAGTTTTGGACGTTACACGATCGGGAATGATGATAAGATCATTCCATTGATCACATCAGCGAATGTTGCATGTGGTTATCATGCATCCGATCCAGTGGTTATGATGGAGACGATCCAGAGAGCAAAAGAAGCCGGGATCGCAGTTGGAGCTCATCCTGGACTTCCAGATCTGATGGGATTTGGACGAAGAAGCATGGAGATTTCCAACGAAGAAGCGAAAGCATATACACTATACCAGATCAGTGCGATAGGTGGAATGTGTAAAGCGGCCGGAGTGAAATTACAGCATGTAAAACCACATGGAGCATTATATAATATGGCGGCTAAGGATTATGATCTGTCTAAAGCAATCTGTGAAGCAATTTATGAATATGATAAAGAACTGATCGTTATGGGATTATCTGGAAGCGAGATGATCAAAGCAGCAAAAGACTGTGGATTAAAGTCAGCCAGTGAAGTATTTGCAGACAGAGCTTATGAAGAAGATGGAACACTGGTGAATCGAAGAAAACCAGGAGCTATGATCGAAGATGAAGATGAAGCGATCAACCGAGTTATTCGTATGATAAAAGAAGGAAAAGTGACTTCGATCACTGGAAAAGATATTGATATTAAGGCAGATTCAGTATGCGTTCACGGAGATGGAGAGAAAGCATTATTATTTGTGGAGAAGATCCGTAAGACATTCGTTGAGAATGAGATAGAAATCTGTCATTTATAATGAAGATATTTTTAAGATAATGAAGAAATGGTAGATGGATCTAGAGAAGGATTCATCTGCCATTTTTTCATTTCAGAGGAAATTGTGATATTTATATCATGTAAAAATGACCTATCGTTCATGGAAATGTTTACATCTTAATTTTAGTATGCTAAACTACATTAGTTAAAGCTAACCGTATAAAAGAGGTAAAGATATATTGAAGCAGTATAAAGTCAAACATGAAATACAATACCATGATATCATCGAATGTATTACTTGTGCATTGGATGCAAGAGATACATATACAGCAGGACATTCAAAGCGAGTCAGTGACATGGCCTTGCGGGTTTGTTATGTTTTGAGATTAAAGAAAAAAGAAATCCAGAAGATTCATATTGCAGCACATTTACATGATATTGGGAAAATTGGAGTTCCAGATGTAATATTATTAAAAGAAGGAAGATTAGAACCAGAAGAATGGGAACAGATGAAAAAGCATTCAGAGATCGGGGCAGAGATTTTGAGCAAATCTCACTATCTGGGAGAATTAAAAGATATTGTCCTTCATCACCATGAACGATATGATGGAGGTGGATATCCCGCAGGGATTCAAGGAAAACAAATTCTTTTAGGATCAAGGATCATAGCAATTTGTGACTCTATTGATGCCATGTCATCGAATCGGTGCTATCGAAAGGCATATGATAGAGATTTTTGTTATCAGGAAATTAAGAAAAATCTTGGGAAGATGTATGATCCTGAGATAGGAAAAGCAGTACTTGAACATTGGGATTATGTCGTCGGAAATGAGAAAGAGACATATAAGAAAGAAGGAAACAAATGGAAGGGAAAGTAAGAGATTTAAGAAGTGCGTTAGAACGGCTAAAGAAAATAGAGGGGCAATACATAGAGACTGATGTAGAAGTTGATCCAATGGCGGAACTTGCCGGAGTTTACCGCTATGTAGGTGCAGGTGGAACTGTAAAGCGCCCGACAAAAGAAGGTCCAGCGATGGTATTTAATAATGTCAAAGGACATAAAGATGCCAGAGTAGCCATCGGTGTATTAGCAAGCAGAAAGCGTGTGGCAGCGCTCTTGGACTGTAAACCAGAAGAATTAGGAAAGAAACTTTATCATAGCGTAGATAATCCGATCGCACCAGTGGAATATCAGGGAGATGCACCATGTCAGCAGGTTGTTCATAAAGTGGAAGATCCAGACTTTAATTTGTATGATCTGGTACCAGCACCAACCAACACACCAGATGATGCAGGTCCATATATTACATTGGGTATGTGCTATGCAACGCACCCAGACACAGGAGTTCATGATGTAACCATCCACAGATTATGCATTCAGGGAAAAGATGAACTTTCTATTTTCTTCACTCCTGGAGCAAGACACATCGGAGCAATGGCAGAACGTGCAGAAGAATTAGAACAGAAACTTCCAATTTCAATCAGTATCGGAGTGGATCCGGCGATCGAGATCGGTTCTTGTTTCGAGGCACCAACAACACCTCTGGGATACGATGAATTATCTGTAGCAGGTGCATTGAGAAATGAACCAGTAGAGCTTTGTAAATGCTTAACAGTTAACGAAATGGCAATTGCAAATGCCGAATATGTCATCGAAGGGGAAGTGATTCCAAATGTCCGAGTACAGGAAGACCAGAACAGCCACACAGGCTATGCAATGCCAGAATTTCCAGGATACACAGGACCTGCAAGTTCACAGTGCTGGCTGATCAAAGTCAAAGCGGTAACACACAGAGAAAATCCGATCATGCAGACATGCATCGGACCAAGTGAAGAACATGTATCCATGGCTGGAATCCCAACAGAAGCAAGTATTTATGGAATGGTAGAAAAAGCGATGCCGGGACGTCTTCAGAATGTATACTGCGGCTCCGCAGGCGGTGGAAAATACATGGCAGTCTTACAGTTTAAGAAACGAGAAGCCAGCGATGAAGGAAGACAAAGACAGGCAGCACTTCTTGCATTTTCAGCATTCAGTGAACTGAAGCATGTATTTTTGGTAGACGAAGACGTCGACTGTTTCGATATGAATGATGTATTATGGGCAATGAATACAAGATTCCAGGGAGATGCAGATATCATCACGATTCCAGGGGTAAGATGTCATCCGCTGGATCCATCCAACGATCCAACATGTTCTTCAAGTATCAGAGATCATGGGATTGCATGCAAGACAATCTTTGACTGTACTGTTCCATATGATCAGAAAGAGCGATTCAAGAGAGCAAGATTTATGGAAGTTGATCCAGAACACTGGTTATCATAAAATACAGAATATAAATAAGAAAAGGAAATTTATTTGAATGAAGAAACGATTGATCATAGGAGCAACAGGGGCAAGTGGAATTCCAATCTTGATCCAGTGTCTAAAATTGGTGCAAGAGCAGAAGGATTTTGAATCTTATCTGGTTATGACAGACAGTGCCAAACTGACCTTGGAACATGAAACAAAAATGAAGGTGGAAGAGATCGAAAAACTTGCTGATCATGTTCTGGATTCAAGAGAGATCGGTGCAGGACCAGCTAGTGGATCATTTCAGACGGAAGGGATGCTCATTGTCCCATGCAGTATGAAGACAATTGCAGGAATCCACAGCGGATATGCAGATAATCTGGTACTTCGTGCAGCGGATGTAACGATCAAAGAGCAACGGCCGTTGGTGCTTGCAGCAAGAGAGACACCGCTGAGTGCGATCCATCTTAGAAATCTTCAGGAATTGGCAATGATTCCAAATGTGCGGATCATTCCACCGATGATGACTTTCTATCATATGCCAGAGAGTATAGAAGAAATGACATATCATATTGCAGCAAAGCTATTAGAGCCATTTGGGATAGAAGCAAAAGAATATCGAAGATGGAGCGGATTGTAGAAAGAGAGGTTTCTATGAAAATATTATCATTTGGATCATTAAATATTGATTATGTATATAAAGTTTCTCATTTTGTGAAAAAAGGAGAAACATTGTCTGCAGAAGAGTTGAACGTATATACAGGTGGAAAAGGATTAAACCAGTCCATTGCACTTTCACGTGCAGGAATGGAAACATATCATGCAGGAGCGATTGGCATGGATGGACTATTTTTGCTAGATCAATTAAAAGAAGCAGGAGTAAATACAGATCTTGTTAAGATCCTTGAAGACGTAAGAACAGGAAATGCGATCATACAAAATGATGAAGAGGGCGATAACTGTATTATTCTATTTGGAGGAGCTAATCAGGCAATCAGTAAGGAACAAGTAGATGAAGTCTTTGAACATTTTAAAAACGAAGATTATTTACTGATTCAAAATGAGATCAATGAACTTCCATATGTCGTAAAGAAAGCAAAAGAAATTGAAATGAAGATCATTTTAAATCCATCTCCAATGAATGAGAAGATAAAAGAACTTCCACTAGATCAGATCAACTATTTTCTTTTAAATGAAATAGAAGCAATGCAGATTCTTGATATGGAAGAACCAAAAGAAATTGATGGGAAATATATTAGTGGCCTGTTACATCAGAAATTCCCAAAAGCAACCATCGTATTAACTTTAGGAAGTGAAGGATCTGTATGTATATCTGGTGATGAATATGTGGAACAGTCAATTTATAAGGTAAAGACAGTCGACACAACGGCAGCAGGAGATACCTATACCGGATATTTTATTGCAGGTATCTTAAATGGAAAAACGATCAAAGAAGCAATGGATACCGCATCCAAAGCATCAGCAATTGCAGTAAGCAGACAAGGGGCAGCCCCATCCATTCCATGTCTGGAAGAAGTAGAAGAATATAAAAATTAGAAGAAATGAAGGCAGATTATCCAAGGTATAATATAGAAGATCTGCCTTCATTTTTGTTTGAAAATAAAATAAACGAAAAAATTAAAAATAATTAGCACTCACACCTTGACAGTGCTAATAATGAGTGTTATATTACGAATAGAACAAAAGATAAATGGATATCTTAATATAGATAAATACCCATTCGTAAAGGAGGAAAGAGTATGAACATCAACAAATTTACACAGAAGTCCATTGAGGCAGTCAATCAGTGTGAGAAGATCGCCTACGATCATGGACATCAAGAGATAGATCAGGAACACTTCTTATATAGCTTGCTTACGATCGATGACAGTCTGATCGCAAGCCTGCTTGAGAAGATGGGAATTAACAAAGAAACATTTTTAAGCCAGGTACAGGAGTTATTGAATAAGAAACCGAAAGTATCCGGTGGTCAGGTATATATGAGTAATGACTTGAATCAGGTACTTCTTCATGGAGAAGACGAGATGAAAGCCATGAAAGATGAATATGTATCTGTAGAACACCTATTCCTTGCAATGATCAAGCATCCAAATAAAGCAGTCAAAGAATTATTCCGTGCCTACGGAATTACAAGAGATCGTTTCTTACAGGTGTTATCACAGATCCGTGGTGGACAGAAAGTCACAAGTGACAATCCAGAAGAGACATACGACAGTCTTGAAAAATACGGATATGACCTTGTAAAGAGAGCCAGAGAACAGAAACTAGATCCAGTCATCGGACGTGACAGCGAGATCCGTAACGTTGTTCGTATCTTATCAAGAAAGACAAAGAATAACCCAGTATTGATCGGTGAACCGGGTGTAGGTAAGACAGCCGTTGTTGAAGGATTAGCACAGCGAATCGTTCGTGGTGACGTGCCAGATCAGTTAAAAGATAAGACAATTTTTTCACTGGATATGGGATCACTGGTAGCAGGTGCCAAATACCGTGGTGAATTTGAAGAACGTTTAAAAGCGGTTCTGGAAGAAGTTAAGAAAAGTGATGGACAGATTATCTTATTTATCGACGAACTTCATACGATCGTCGGTGCAGGTAAGACAGACGGAGCTATGGATGCGGGAAATATGTTAAAACCAATGCTTGCCAGAGGTGAATTACACTGCATCGGTGCAACAACCTTAGATGAATATCGCCAGTATATCGAGAAAGACCAGGCATTGGAACGTCGTTTCCAGCCAGTTATGGTCGATCAGCCAACCGTAGAAGATACAATTTCTATCTTAAGAGGTATCAAAGACAGATATGAAGTATATCACGGTGTTAAGATCACAGATAGTTCCCTGGTAGCTGCAGCAACTTTATCAAACCGTTATATCACAGATCGTTTCTTGCCAGATAAAGCCATCGACTTAGTCGATGAAGCATGTGCCATGATCAAGACAGAGATGAATTCCCTGCCAGCAGAACTGGATGAAGTTCAGAGAAAGATCATGCAGATGGAGATTGAGGAAGCCGCACTTAAGAAGGAAGATGACAGATTAAGCAAAGAACGTCTGGAAGAATTACAGAAAGAACTTGCCGAGATGCGAGAAGATTTCAAAGCAAGAAAGGCAAGATGGGAGAATGAGAAAGCTTCCGTTGAGAAAGTCTCCAAATTAAGAGAAGAGATCGAATCTGTAAACAGTGAGATCCAGATTGCCCAGAGAAATTATGATTTAAATAAAGCAGCCGAATTACAGTATGGTCGCCTACCAGAATTGAAGAAACAGTTAGAAGAGGAAGAAGAACGCGTAGCGAAAGAAGACCGTTCTATGGTCAGAGAATCCGTTACAGAAGATGAGATCGCCAAGATCATTTCCCGTTGGACAGGAATTCCAGTAGCGAAACTTACTGAAAGTGAGAGAAATAAGACCTTACATCTTGATAAGATCCTTCATGAAAGAGTTGTTGGACAGGATGAAGCAGTGGAACTTGTTACAGAATCCATCATCCGTTCCAAAGCCGGAATCAAGGACCCAAGCAAACCAATCGGTTCTTTCTTATTCCTTGGACCAACAGGTGTAGGTAAGACAGAACTTGCTAAAGCACTGGCAGAAAGCTTATTTGATAACGAGCAGAATATCGTGCGAATCGATATGAGTGAATATATGGAGAAACACTCCGTGGCAAGACTGATCGGAGCGCCTCCGGGATATGTTGGATATGAAGAAGGCGGACAGTTGACTGAAGCAGTCAGAAGAAAACCTTACTCCGTAGTCTTATTTGATGAGATCGAGAAAGCCCATCCAGATGTATTTAATATCTTATTACAGGTATTAGACGATGGACGAATCACAGATTCCAAAGGTAAGACGGTAGACTTTAAGAACACGATTTTGATCATGACATCCAATATCGGATCTTCCTACCTGTTAGAAGGAATCGATGAAGATGGCAATATCAAACCAGAAGCACAGGATATGGTTATGAATGACCTTAAGAATCATTTCAGACCAGAATTCTTAAACCGTCTGGATGAAACGATCATGTTCAAGCCATTAACAAAAGCAAATATCACAAATATCATCGACTTACTTGTGAAAGATCTGAACCGCAGATTAGCAGACAAAGAATTAAGCGTTGAATTAACATCAGCAGCCAAGAATTATGTTGCCGACCATGGTTATGAACCAATGTATGGAGCAAGACCATTGAAGAGATATTTGCAGAAGAGTGTTGAGACACTGGCTGCAAGATTGATCTTGAGCGATGGGGTTGATGCGGAAGATACGATTTTGATCGATGTAGAGAATGATCAGTTGATTGCAAGGGTTAAATAGTTTGGCCAACCACATATAGGTATTTAATATAAAAGAAAGCTTTGAGTAGATATGCTCAAAGCTTTCTGCTTTTATAATTATCTAAACCTGAATTCTTCCAGCAATTTCATTCCCAACAGCATACCGTTTTGATCCAACGCCGATGATCATATAATCGCTGTTTTTACAAACAACTTGCAGTTTACTTCCCTGTTCAATCTTCAGTTCGTGGAGCTTTTCAACAGTTTCAGGTAAGCCTAATGCCCACTTGACAGTGTAAGTCGCTCCCTGCATGACTTTTGTTAATGGTTGCATGATAATCCCTCCTTCGAACTTATATGATGTATTTCTTTCTTATATTTTATTAGTCAAAAGTAAGGTTAGTCAATCGCAACATATAAAAACTGAAAACTTTCTCAATAAAAATAAATTGAATATAAAATTATTCAGGAATGATCTCACCGCAGATTAGCTGAATGCTTTCCGTGACCATTCCAAGATAATTATCGTCGATCAAGGCAATGATCGTATCGCCAACATGAATTTCAGTGCTTCCTCGAGCAATGATCTCTTCATCACCACGATTTAAAGTAACGATCAAGCAATGTTCTGGCCATGGAATATCTTTTACAAGCTGTTTGGCTGCAATGGAACCAGTGCCGACAGCAAATCCACGAAGAACCTTATGATCAGCATCTTCACTTGCTTTAAAGCCATTTTTAGCAAGAATTCGTCCTAGCAGACTTTCGTAAATTGGTTCACTCTTTAACAGATGCGCAACAAGATAGCTGATGATACAAACAACTGCCAGTGAAAGAAAGTGTTCAAATGTACCAGTCATCTCAGCGATCAGCAGGATACCTGTGATCGGTGCACGTACGATCGCTGTAAAGAATCCAGCCATGGAGATCGTAATAAAGTTCACTAAGTAATAAGAAGGAATTCCACTTGCCTGAATCACCAGTGTTCCATAGATCGCCCCAAGGTATGCACCGAGAATCAACAGTGGAAAGAAGATTCCACCAGGAGCCCCGGAACCAAAACAGAAGGCGGAGAAGAAAAACTTAGCAACTAATAATAATAACATCGTAGAGACAAGTAAAGTATGTCCTGTGATCAGAGAGATCATAGCATGTCCACCTGCTAAGATAGAAGGCAGCGTGTAACAAACGATCCCAGATACTACAAAAGGAAATACGATACGGTATTTTGCTGGGATTTTTTTCATTGCTCCAAATAAATCCTGTCCTTTCAACATGATAAAGTTATAAAAAGCACCACAAAGCCCAAGCAGGATTCCAAGAAGTATTAACATCCAATAATGTACAAGAGGAAGAGCAGCCTTTAAATGAAAATCAAAAACTGGAGATAATCCAAAGACATTTTTTGAAATAAAATCGGAAGTTACACATCCAGAGATGATGCAGACTAACATAGAGCTGTTAAAGTTCTTCTGTAATTCTTCCAATGAAAACATCACACCTGCAAGCGGTGCATTAAAGGCAGCGGCAAGACCGGCACCTGCACCACAAGTCATCATATAGCGTTCTTTGGTTTGAGATTTTTTTGTAATCTTAGCAATACCCTTTGCAGCCATGGCACCAAGCTGTACGGAAGGGCCTTCGCGTCCAAGAGATAAACCTCCAAGAATACATAAAGTTCCACCAATGATCTTAGAACAAAGAACACGGTGCCAGTTCTGATTTAAATAACCTTTCATCTCTCCTTGAACCTGTGGGATACCACTTCCAGAAGCCATGCCTTCCCAAGACATGAGCCATCCAACGATCAGTCCCATAACGATCAAAACGATAAACCAGACAGCTATCCAGAAAGGCCTTGTTTTGGTAAATGCAATGATCGTAAATAATAGTTTTTCAGCGTTATTTAAAAGCAGGCGGTAAATGACAGAAATGCATCCGGCAAAGATTCCGACAAGCAGTCCGTCAAATACAAGTGAGACAGAAAATCCGTGGGGATTTTCCAGTAAGCTTTTCATTTGCTTCAAAATAATACCCTCCTTTTCTTTTCATATTCATATCGAATTTTATTTTACTACAAATTATGATATAATGGGAAAAGATTTTAAAAAGGAGGTCGAAAAATGCCGCCAATTACGAATGACTGGGCAGATTATTTAAAAGAAGAATACAAAAAGCCATATTATAGGAAATTATACCAAAAAGTTATGGATGAATATCACACCAAGCTGATCTTTCCACCAGCTGACGATATCTTTAATGCATTTCATTTTACTCCAGTAAAGGATGTAAAAGTTGTGATCTTAGGGCAGGATCCATATCATGGAGATGGACAGGCACATGGATTGTCATTTTCTGTGAAACCTGGAGTGGAAGCGCCCCCATCATTGGTTAATATTTATAAAGAATTGAACGAAGATCTTGGATGCTATATTCCGAATAATGGATATCTAAAGAAATGGGCAGACCAGGGTGTTATGATGTTAAACACAGTATTGACTGTACAGGCACATCGTGCGAATTCTCACAGAGGTATTGGATGGGAGGAGTTTACTGATGCGGCGATCAGAGTGTTGAATCAACAGGACCGTCCGATCGTATTTATGCTTTGGGGACGTCCAGCACAGAGTAAGAAAGTATTACTTGATAATCCGAATCATTTGATATTAGAAGCACCGCACCCAAGCCCGTTATCAGCATATAGAGGATTTTTCGGATGCCATCATTTTAGTCAGGCAAATGAATTTTTGAAAGAACATGGACTAGCGCCAATTGATTGGCAGATAGAGAATATTTAATGGAGAACAAGGAAAACAATGAGTAAGATAATATTTTTTGACATCGATGGAACATTATATGATTCTAGAATCGGAATTCCAGAATCAACAGTTAATGCATTGAATCAGTTGATCGCAAATGGTCACATGATCGTTATGTGCACGGGAAGAAGCAAGGGAATGATTCCAGAAGAATATTTCCATATGGGATTTGATGGAGTGATCTTAGGGGCAGGAACTTATGTAGAGTATGAAGGCAAGATCCTGCATCAGGAACTGATGACACCAGAAGAAGTACAGACAGTGATCGACTGGGGAAAGAAACAGAAGATCGGAATCATCTTAGAAGGAGAAAAATATGGATATTATGATTCAGAGAACACAGATGATTATTATATTGCGATGAAGAATAAAACAGAAGCAGACTGTAAAACAACATTATATCCATTAAATGAAGCAGTGGATGTTCCAAAATGGACATACCATCATATGGAGCTTTCAAAGAAACCAGAGATCGAAGAGATCCTTGGACACAAATACAAAGGAATATATCATGAGCCTGTAAATTCAGTAGAATTTGTACCATTAGGTGTTAATAAGGCGAAGGGAATAGAAGTAATCCTTGATCATACAGGAATTTCAAGAGAAGATTCTTATGCATTTGGTGACAGTGCCAATGATATCGATATGATCAAATATGTAAAATATGGTGTTGCAATGGGTAATTCTGTACCAGAATTATTAGAAATCGCACCATATCAGACAGCAAGAGTTGATGAAGATGGAATTGAAAAAGGCTTGAAGAAATTTGGTCTGATCTAACATACAAAGGAGAGGAAATCATGAAAAAGATCATTAAGAAAATTACTGCAATGGCGGTCATGTCATTGTTTGCAGCGACACAACTTCAGACACCACAGGTGAATGTTCAGGCAGCAGATGGTGTTGCAACAGCAGAAAAAACAACGGCAAAACAGCCAAAGATCTATGGAAGATCAGGAATCGTCATTGATGCGAAATCAGGAAAGATTTTGTATGCAAAGAAGGTAGATGACCGTCATTATCCAGCAAGTATCACAAAGATCTTAACAACATTGGTTGCGATTGAGAATAACAAAGATTTATATGATGAAGTTACATTTTCAAGTTATGCAGTTAACAGCATTGAGCCAGGAAGTACACATATCGGAATTAAGGCAGGAGAGAAGATTCCATTGATCGATGTACTGAATGCGATCATGTTAGAATCTGCGAATGAGGCATGTAACGGAGCAGCAGAACATACAGCAGGAACTACAAAGAAATTCGTAGAACTGATGAATAAAAAAGTAAAAGAACTTGGATGTACAGGTTCTCATTTTGTAACAACCAACGGATTGCATGATGATGATCATTATGTAACAGCAAGAGATATGGCAAAGATTTCAAAAGCAGCACTTGAAAATGAAACATTCCGTTATGTTGCATGCAAACCTAATTATTATATTGCACCAACGAACAAAGATAAACATGGAAAAGAGCTTTGGAATCATCATAAGATGGTGAAACGAACAATGTTTAACTATGATGGTGTTGAAGGTGGTAAAACAGGATATACAACAAAAGCAGGAGGGACTCTTGTAACATTTGCCAAGAGAGGAGATCAAGAACTGATCGTAGTAGATCTTTGTGCACATGGATATGAGTTATATGAAGATACGATCAAGATGTTAAATTATGGATTTAACAATTATAAGACAATCGCACCATTTAAGACAATGAATACAGTACTGAAAGATGATACATATGGTTTCTTAAAAACAGGAAATGAATTATCTCCATATAAGATTCCATTAAAACATTTAAATGACGTGACAGTGATGTTAGAAAAAAACCAATCTGCTTCCAAACTTACATATAAATGTAAAGATAATAAATATATCATAAGTTATGATGGAAAACAGATTGGTTCTGTGAAACTTCATTAATATATAGTACAGATTAATTAGTTGTACGTAAAATGATCAGATTAAGGGCTTCTGGTACGATAGAGATATCGACTGGGAGTCCTTCTTCTAATATTTCACCATCATAATCGATGGCAATCCCAGCAGTTTGTTCTGTTGGAAGAACAGATAATTCCTTCGTCTGGAAATATTCGATAGAAGGATGCTTTGGGTGTTCTCCCTGGAATAATTTAAAGATCAGATCTGGTGCTTCTGTAAGAAGTGCCATTTTCTTGATGATCATAACATCTAAATATCCGTCAGAAACAGATGCAAGAGGAGCTGCGTCTGCAAAACCTCCGACACTCTTTGAGTTTGCAACTAAGAACAACATGATATCTTCAGTTCCAGAATATTCTTTGCTGTTAAATGTTAAAGTCATATTTTGTGAAAGCTGTTTTGGAAATTCTTTTACACCTTCCAGATAATAGGCCATCTTACCAAGAACGGCTTTCTTATCTTTTGGCACTTTGTAAGCGATATCTGTTAACATACCTGCAGCCAGAACATTGATGAAGTATTCGTTATTGACACGTCCAACATCAACCTTCTTTGTCTGGAAGTCTTTGATCATCTGACAGAAACCATCCGCAGTCTGAGGAAGTTTCATATATGTAGCAAAGTCATTGACTGTTCCAGCGGAAATGATTGCCATAGGAATATTACTTTCACTTAAGATCAGACCATTCGTAACTTCATTTAATGTACCGTCACCACCAACAGATACAATAAAATCATAATCTCCTGGTTTTAATTCGGCAGCACGATTTTTCGCATCATCCTTACCTTTTGTGTAAAAAACATCAACATGGGAACAAATCTGATCAAGGATCAGCGTTGCCATGATCTCTCGTAACATAGAATCAATATTTTGTTTACCGGATGATGGGTTGATAATAAATAAACCTTTCATTGAGATTCCTCCTTATAAACATAAAGTGCCGGAAACGAGGCATAAGTCTCCGGCACATGAAGTGTTCCCGAGGTGATTCGAACACCCGGCCTACCGCTTAGGAGTATGGCATACCACCTGTTTCAATATACGACTACATGACTTCCAAT
>OLQH01000239.1_pt1 | contig 63705 bp, 59 predicted proteins | sample 1672671 | NCBI WGS metagenome assembly OLQH01 (sample SAMEA3136712, study PRJEB25190) | human gut metagenome
AATGAGATTTATTTTACTGCTGGAGGAACGGAGGCGGACAACTGGGCGCTGAAGGCCACGGCTGAAGCATATGCAGGAAAGGGAAAGCACATCATCACTTCCCGGATCGAGCATCATGCGGTGCTGCATACCTGCGCGTATCTGGAGAAGCAGGGATATGAGGTAACCTATGTGGATGTGGATGAGAACGGCATCCTGAAGCTGGATGCGCTGGAACGGGCGATTCGTCCGGATACGATCCTGATCTCGGTGATGTATGCCAACAATGAGATCGGCACGATCCAGCCTATTGAAGAGATTGGCCGGATTGCCAAGGAACACGGCGTGCTGTTCCATACGGATGCTGTGCAGGCATATGGACAGCTTCCCATTGACGTGGATGCCTGCCACATCGATATGCTCAGCGCCAGTGCCCATAAGCTGAACGGGCCCAAGGGAGTCGGTTTCCTGTATATCCGAAAGGGGCTTAAGACCCGCTCCTTCATCCATGGCGGGCAGCAGGAGAGAGGCAGAAGAGCGGGTACGGAGAACGTGCCGGGCATCGTTGGGCTTGCGGCGGCAAGTAAGCGCGCCTTTGCCAGAATGGATGAGAAGACGAAGAAGGAAATAGAACTGCGGGATTATCTGATCCGCAGAATTGAAGAGGAGATCCCGTACTGCCGTCTGAACGGGGACCGGGTAAAGCGTCTTCCCAACAACGTGAATTTCAGCTTCCAGTTTGTGGAAGGGGAATCTCTGTTGATTATGCTGGATATGAAGGGAATCTGCGGTTCCAGCGGATCGGCCTGTACTTCAGGCTCCTTGGATCCTTCCCATGTACTTTTGGCGATCGGCCTTCCTCATGAGATTGCGCATGGTTCGCTGCGCCTTACGCTGAGTGAGGAGAATACGAAAGAAGAAATGGATACGGTGGTTTCCGCCATCGCCCAGATCGTCTCCAGACTGCGGGAAATGTCCCCGTTGTATGAAGACTTTATCAAGAAACAGAACGAAAAGATGTTTTTATAAAACTGAGATTTTGGAATGGAGGATACAATGTACAGCGAAAAGGTAATGGATCATTTTCAGAATCCCCGGAATGTGGGAGAGATAGAGAACGCCAGCGGTGTGGGCACAGTGGGAAATGCCAAGTGCGGAGATATCATGAGGATTTTCCTGGATATAGACGAGAACGGCGTGATCCGGGATGTTAAGTTTAAGACGTTTGGCTGCGGGGCGGCTGTTGCCACCAGCAGCATGGCAACGGAACTGGTGAAGGGAAAAACGGTGCAGGAGGCAATGAAGGTGACGAACAAAGCGGTGATGGAGGCTCTGGACGGGCTCCCTCCGGTGAAGGTGCACTGTTCCCTCCTGGCAGAGGAGGCGATTCATGCCGCCCTGTGGGATTACGCCCAGAAGAACGGCATTGAGATAGAAGGGCTGGAAAAGCCGAAATCCGATATCCACGAGGGAGAAGAACAGGAAGAGGAAGAATATTAATCAATGGGAAAAAAAGTGGTGGTCGGAATGTCCGGCGGTGTGGATTCTTCCGTGGCCGCGCTCCTTCTCAAGGAGCAGGGTTATGAGGTGATCGGCGTTACCATGCAGATCTGGCAGGAGGAAGATGGATGTGCCGTGGAAGAGAATGGCGGTTGCTGCGGTTTAAGTGCCGTGGAGGATGCCAGAAGAGTGGCACAGCAGCTGGATATTCCATACTATGTGATGAATTTCAGACAGGAATTCAGGCAGCATGTGATGGATTATTTTGTGGAAGAATATCTTCATGGCAGAACGCCGAATCCTTGCATCGCCTGCAACAGGTATGTGAAATGGGAGGCACTTCTGCACAAGAGCCTTGCCATTGGCGCGGATTATATAGCGACGGGCCATTATGCCAGGATCGAACGCCTGGCAAATGGCCGGCTCGCTATCCGTAATTCTGTGACAGCCGCAAAGGATCAGACCTATGCGCTCTACAGCCTCACACAGGAGCAGCTGGAAAGGACGTTGATGCCGGTTGGGGACTATACGAAAGAGGAGATCCGCCGTATGGCCACAGAAGCACAGCTTCCGGTGGCGCATAAAAAGGACAGTCAGGAGATTTGCTTTATTCCGGATCATGACTATGCCGGATTTATAGACAGGCAGATGAATGGGCATGTACCTGGGCCGGGCAATTTCGTATCCGCTTCAGGACAGATCCTGGGACAACATAAGGGGATCACGCACTATACGATTGGACAGAGAAAAGGCCTAAATCTGTCTCTTGGACATCCGGTGTTTGTCACGCAGATCCGGCCTGATGCGAACGAGGTCGTGGTGGGGACGAATGAAGAAGTTCATACGGATTCGCTGACCTGCAGCGGGCTGAACTTCATGTCAATTTCTGATCTGAAGGAACCAAGGAGGGTGCGGGCGAAGATCCGTTATGCCCACTCGGGTGCGGACTGCAAGATCGAGAAGATCGGAGCGGAACGCATTCTCTGCCGCTTTGATGAACCGGTGCGCGCGGTGACGCCGGGGCAGGCGGTCGTTTTCTATGATGGTGAATATGTGCTGGGCGGCGGAACGATTGAGTGAAGCGCCCGGCACTTTTTGCGAGGCGCGGCATACTTATATATAGAAAGAACATAAAAGGAACAAAAGGATGGAGTTTAACTTTAACCAGACCGGAATGCAGCAGCGTCCCGTTTTTCTCTCATTTACGGGCGTGATCACACGGATCGAGATGACGGTGAGCAGAGGAAGATATGACGGCTGTTCTCAGATGGTGACGGTGGAAAATGAATCCGGGAATACGGTGAATTTCCTCATGAACGCGAACACTTTTGTTGTGGATTATGTGACTGTCTATGAAAGCCTTCCAGTAACCGTATTCTACAATGGCAATGCGGCGGTTCCTCTGATTTATCCGCCTCAGTATACGGCAGCGGTGATTGCAGCGCAGACGGAAGGCCAGATGGTGTATGTGGGCTACTTTAACAACATTCTTATGAGCAGCGACCAAGGATTGAAGCTGAATCTGGCGCCTTCCACGGTGGTGGTGACGCAGAACAACCAGACGTTCCAGGGTAGCCCGGCAGGGCATACGCTGGTGGTTCTTTATAGTCAGACCACCAGAAGTATCCCTCCTCAGACGACCCCGGATAAGATTATTGTGCTCTGCGGGGAATAGATCACAGAGGGAAGAAACGGGGCGTCCTGTGCGAAAAGACCGTATAATGGGTAAAGCCGCATTCCCGCAGAACCGCTTCTGCCCGCACAAAGGAACGCCCCAAATCTTCGGGCCGGTGAGCATCGGAACCTATGGTGACGATTTCTCCTCCCAGCTGTCTGTAGCGCTTCAGAATTTTGGTGCAGGGATGCAGTTCTTTCAGCCCATGGCTAACGCCCCCGGTGTTGACCTCCAGGCCTATCCCGCTTTCCAAAAGCAGTTCCAGGATGCGGTCGAACAGATCCTGATATTTTTCGTAAGTATAGTTCTTATCCTTGTCGGGGGCATAACGCACCGCATAATCCAGGTGCCCATAGACATCAAAATCGGTGAAAGTTTCCAGATTTTCAATGATGGAAGTGAAATATTCCCGACAGGCTTCTTCTTCCGTGCGTCCTTCCCAGAAGGAGCGGTTATAGGGATCCTTTCCGCTGCACAGATGGGAAGAACCGATGATGAAATCGAAGGGGTAGGAAGCTGCATAGGCTGCCTGCTCAGGAACCAGATAAGGCTGGAGTCCCAATTCGACGCCGAAAAGAATCTGGATCTTATCCTGATAGGCTGCCCTGTATTTTAACAGATCATAGAGATAAGAGTCCGTATTTAACGTAAAGGTTCCGGCGGGCGTATCTTCAGACACCGGAAAATCAAAATCCATGTGCTCTGTAAAGCACATACTCTGAAAACCCAGTTCAATGCCCTTTTGAATCATATCCTCCATAGGGGCGCGGGAATCCCCTGAAAAAGAGGAATGCAGATGAAAATCAGCTTGAATTGCCATACGATATCCTTTCTGCCGCCGCATGCTTTCACAGAGGCGGTCTTGGAAACAGCGTCCATGAAAACTATACCGCATTCCCTCTAAAAAGACAACGTTCTTACATTTCCTTATTGTACTTGTTGAGATAGAAAATAAAAAATCCAACCACGAACAGGTAGGCGGCTACAAGAAGAAGTACCGCTGCAATCGATACGCCCATGAGCGCAAAAGAAACCATGAGCGCGCCGAAGATATAAATCATGGCATCGTATGCCTTGGCCTTTGCCTGGTTGGAGATGGCAACATTGCGCTCATCCTTTTTATCGATTTCCAGCTGCTTCTGAAGCTGGGGCTGATTCCTTATGGCCCAGCGGCTGACGATATCTCCCAGGCCATGGCCGAAGGCGCCGCAGCCCAGTCCGATACAGAGATAAGGCAGCACGAGCAGGAGTCCCTCAGGATGGGAGAGAGAGTTTAACAGCAGAAGCCCGGCGATGAAAAGGATCAAACCGATGCAGGTGACTAAAAAGCTGCGGATTTTCTTGAACATGGGGATGAGTCCGTTATTTTTCATCATGTATCCTCCTCATAAATAAAAATTTCTTCGATGCTCATTCCAAAATAACGTGCGATCTTAAAAGCCAACAGGATAGAAGGATTGTATCTGCCGTTCTCCAAAGAACCGATGGTCTGTCTCGAAACTTCCAATGCCGCAGCCAAATCCTCCTGATTGATTCCCCGGCTTTTTCTTAACTCCTCTAACCGGTTTTTCAAATGTACCCTCCTTTCTTTGGAAAGTTAACTTTCCATTTTATGATATTCCCATCTGTATAAAATGTCAAGTAAACTTTCCATACGGGATGAATTTAGAGTTACTGCTCAGCCCCCGCATCTGTTCTGCCCTCCGGCGCCAACACCATACCTACCGCTGCGACTGGGGGATACCCGGATGGTGCTGGCGCCGGAGGGCCGAACAGATGCGGGGGCTGAGCAGTAAGTGTGCCTGACTTCCAACATTTTTTGATTTACGTCTTGATATTTTGGAATAGATTAGGTAAAATAATTGTGCTGATAAAATTTTGTCAAGCAACCGGGACAAGCCTGCCGGACAGGCGGAGATATCCGGAAGGAGGACTTGCGCTGTGCGCGGGTCTGTTTGTTACGTTCGATGCGCTTGATAAAATGGTAGAAAAAACATTTTTAGGAGGAATTAAAAATGGCAGTAAAAGTAGCAATTAATGGTTTTGGCCGTATTGGACGTCTTGCTTTCAGACAGATGTTCGGAGCAGAAGGATTTGAAATCGTAGCAATCAATGATTTAACATCTCCCGAAATGCTGGCTCACTTACTGAAATATGATTCAACACAGGGCAGATACGCTCTGGCAGACAAGGTATCTTTCAGCGAAGATTCCATCACTGTTGATGGAAAAGAAATCAAGATTTATGCAAAAGCTAACGCTGCAGAGCTTCCTTGGGGAGAAATCGGAGTAGACGTAGTTCTGGAATGTACCGGATTCTACACCTCCAAAGCAAAAGCACAGGCTCATATCGATGCCGGCGCTAAGCACGTTATCATTTCCGCACCTGCCGGAAGCGATCTTCCTACCATCGTTTACAATGTAAACCATGAAACCCTGAGCAAAGATGATCACATCATCTCCGCTGCTTCCTGTACAACAAACTGCCTGGCTCCCATGGCTAAAGCTCTTAACGACGCTTTCCCGATCCAGAGCGGTATTATGTGCACAATCCACGCTTACACAGGCGATCAGATGACTCTGGATGGTCCTCAGAGAAAGGGCGACAAGAGAAGAAGCCGTGCAGCAGCAGTGAATATCGTTCCCAACAGCACAGGTGCTGCTAAGGCTATCGGCCTGGTAATCCCTGAACTGAACGGCAAGCTGATCGGTTCCGCTCAGCGTGTTCCTACCCCTACAGGATCTACCACAATCCTGACAGCAGTAGTTAAAGGACAGCCTACAAAAGAAGCTATCAACGATGCTATGAAGGCTGCTGCAAACGAATCCTTCGGCTACAACACAGACGAAATCGTATCCAGCGATATCATCGGTATGAGATATGGTTCCCTGTTTGATGCTACTCAGACCATGGTTCTTCCTATTGACGAGAATACATCTGAAGTACAGGTTGTTTCCTGGTACGACAATGAGAATTCTTACACAAGCCAGATGGTTCGTACAATCAAACACTTTGGCAAGCTGCTGGAAGCATAATTTAATCCAGCTGGTGTAAAGGCATAGGCTCATAAAGGGTCCGGTCTGATGAGGGCCGGATCCTTCTTTCATTTTTAAGGAGGTTTTTACCATGTCATTGAATAAGAAATCCGTTGATGATATCAACGTAAAAGGAAAACGCGTCCTTTGCAGATGCGACTTCAACGTACCGTTGAAGGAAGGCAAAATCACAGATGAAAACCGTCTGGTTGCAGCGCTTCCCACTATCAAAAAGCTGATCGCAGACGGAGGAAAGGTTATCCTTTGCTCCCATCTTGGAAAGCCTAAGGGAGAACCCAAGCCGGAGCTGTCTCTGGCACCTGTTGCAGCACGTCTTTCCGAGCTGCTTGGCCAGGAAGTAAAATTTGCAGCAGATCCTGAAGTGGTTGGACCTAATGCAAAAGCAGCAGTAGAAGCTATGAAGGACGGAGACGTTATCCTTCTTGAGAATACCCGTTACAGAGCAGAAGAAACCAAGAACGGCGAAGCTTTCTCCAAAGAGCTGGCTTCCCTGTGCGACGTTTTTGTAAACGACGCTTTCGGTACCGCTCACAGAGCACACTGCTCCAACGTTGGTGTGGCACAGCTGGTTGATACCGCAGTTGTTGGTTATCTGATGCAGAAGGAAATCGACTTCCTTGGAAATGCCGTAGAGAATCCCGTAAGACCTTTCGTTGCTATTCTTGGCGGCGCAAAGGTTGCAGATAAGCTGAATGTTATCTCCAATCTGCTTGAAAAATGCGATACCCTGATCATCGGCGGCGGTATGGCATTTACCTTCCTGAAAGCAAAAGGATATGAAATCGGCGCATCCTTAGTGGATGATGAAAAAGTTGAATACTGCAAGGAAATGATGGAAAAGGCTGAGAAGCTTGGCAAGAAGCTGCTTCTTCCCGAAGATGCTGTTGTTGCAAAGTCCTTCCCCAGCCCGATCGATGCAGAAATCGAAGTTGAGGTTTATGCTGCAGATGCAATCCCTGCCGACATGATGGGACTGGATATCGGACCTAAGACGGCAGAGGCTTATGCAGACGCTGTTAAGTCCGCCAAGACCGTTGTTTGGAACGGACCTATGGGCGTATTTGAGAACCCTGTTCTTGCAAAAGGAACCATTGCAGTTGCAAAGGCTCTGGCTGAAACTGATGCAACCACCATCATCGGCGGCGGCGATTCCGCAGCGGCTGTTAACCAGCTTGGCTTCGGTGACAAGATGAGCCACATCTCCACCGGCGGCGGCGCTTCCCTGGAATTCCTGGAAGGCAAAGAGCTTCCCGGAGTTGCAGCAGCAAATGACAAATAATATTATTTGACGCGGGGAGACAGCCTGCGAGCTGCCTCCCGCAAACGATAAAATTCACTTTTATATTAAGGAGACCATAATCATGGCAAGAAAGAAAATCATCGCCGGAAACTGGAAGATGAACATGACTCCCAGCCAGGCTGTTGAATTAATCAATACCTTAAAGCCTCTTGTAGCAACAGAAGATGCTGACGTAGTATTCTGTGTGCCTGCAATTGATATCATCCCCGCTATTGAAGCTGCTAAGGGAAGCAACATCGAAATCGGTGCTGAAAATATGTATTATGAGGAGAAAGGTGCTTACACCGGAGAAATCGCTCCTGATATGCTTACTGATGTTGGCGTTAAATACGTTATCATTGGACATTCTGAAAGAAGAGAGTATTTTGCAGAAACGAATGAGACCGTTAATAAGAAGGTTCTCAAAGCTTTTGAGCATGGCATTACTCCTATTATCTGCTGCGGCGAGTCCCTTACTCAGAGAGAGCAGGGAATTACTATCGACTGGATTCGTCAGCAGATTAAGATTGCATTCCTGGGCGTAACAGCGGAGCAGGCTAAGACAGCCGTTATCGCTTACGAGCCTATCTGGGCAATCGGAACCGGCAAGACCGCAACCACAGAGCAGGCACAGGAGGTTTGTGCCGCAATCCGTGTATGCATCGGTGAAATCTATGACGAAGCAACTGCAGAAGCTATCCGCATCCAGTACGGCGGATCTGTAAATGCAGCTACCGCTCCGGAACTGTTCGTTCAGCCTGATATTGACGGCGGCCTGGTAGGCGGCGCAGCTCTGAAGCCTGACTTCGGAAAGATCGTTAACTGGAAATAGTTTCAGTTATGGGAAAGTAAAGTATTAACCGGAAAGAACTCCATGGAATTCTTTCCGGTATAAAAATCCGCATCTGCCTTTGAAAAAGGGGATGCGGATTTTTTATACTGCGGGTAATGCTCCAAACGGAGGCGTGTATGTGCTTGTATGGTGGAAGCCGTGAGCTTTGGCCTGGAAATTTAGTTTCACAGAACGGATGTGGCCGTTTTCCTGAAGGTTTTAGTAAAATGAGGGTAAAAACTGTCTTTTCACCGGTTGATGGAAGGGAATGAACTGCTGCTGTACTCCCCTGTCAGATATAAATGTTAAAATAAATCAATAATATTGATTAAAATTATACCTTGTAGGATTTTTTAATCTGTGTTACTATTTACAAAACTGAATATGAAACAAATGCTGAGAAGAGGAGTAGTAGCCAGAAGCTGGAAAACAGAGAACTGCCGGGTGGTGCGAGACAGTCAGAAGCGGATTGTGAACTGACCTTGGAGCAGCTGACTGAAGGCCCTCAGGGGCTGTGTAGGTGCAGACGGAATACCCGCCGTAGAAAGGGGAAAGGCATGTTAGTGTCGTTGAGTGCATGGTGCGTAAGCAGCATGAAATAGAGTGGTACCGCGTAAAGGTGAATTTACGTCTCTATAAGAATGACCGGATTTTCGGGAAGTCATTTTTATAGAGACTTTTTTTGTCCCGTAAAGCAGATGGCCGGCGGTAAGGCGCACTTCTGGCAGGGCTTTTGATTAAAAGCATCCTGGAAAAAGCCTTCTGCAGGCGCAGCCGGAAATCCGGAACCGGTAAGGAGGAAAAGGAATGAAAGCAGCAGAAAAGTATGGCAGAGCTTATTTTATGCCGCCCGAGGTTACTTATGACTGGGTGAAAAAGGATACAATTGAAAAAGCGCCGATTTGGTGCAGCGTGGACCTCAGAGACGGGAACCAGGCGCTCATTGAGCCGATGGGACTGGAAGAAAAGCTGGAATTTTTCAGGATGCTGGTGGAAATCGGCTTTAAGGAAATCGAGGTGGGCTTCCCGGCGGCCTCTGATACGGAATATGCGTTTATCAGGGCGTTAATCGAAAGAGATATGATTCCGGAGGACGTGACGATTCAGGTGCTTACCCAGGCGAGGGAGCATATTATCAGAAAGACCTTTGAAGCTGTGAAGGGCGCGCCTCATGCCATCGTCCACCTTTATAATTCCACCTCTGTGGCACAGAGGGAGCAGGTGTTTGGAAAGAGCAGGGAAGAGGTGAAAAAGCTGGCGGTGGACGGCGCGAAGCTGCTTAAGACGCTGGCGGAAGAAACAGAAGGGAACTTTACCTTTGAATACAGCCCGGAGAGCTTTCCCGGGACAGAAGTGGATTACGCGGTGGAGGTATGCAATGCGGTGCTGGATGTGTGGAAGCCGGATAAGGAGCATAAGGCCGTTATCAACATACCTACCACGGTTCAGGTTGCCATGCCGCATGTATTTGCCTGTCAGGTGGAATATATCCATAAAAATCTGAAATACAGGGACGGGGTTGTGCTCAGCGTACATCCTCACAACGACAGAGGGTGCGGTATCAGCGACGCAGAATTCGGAATCCTGGCCGGCGCGGACAGAGTGGAGGGCACCTTATTCGGGAACGGGGAGCGGACCGGGAACGTGGATCTTGTTACGGTGGCCATGAATATGGTCTGCCACGGCGTGGAACCGGGACTGGATTTTGGAAATATTATGAAAATCCGGGAGACCTATGAGCTTTTGACGGGAATGAAGGTGAATGAAAGAACGCCTTATGCCGGCGACCTTGTATTTACGGCATTTTCAGGCTCCCATCAGGACGCAATTTCCAAGGGCATGGCCTGGCGGAAGGAAGGCAAGAGCGGCAGCCGGTGGACGGTGCCTTACCTGCCGATAGATCCCAGGGACGTGGGCAGGGAGTATGAATCCGATGTTATCCGGATTAACAGTCAGTCGGGTAAGGGAGGGATTGCTTTTATACTGAAGCAGAATTATGGGATTTCCCTTCCGAACGGCATGAAGGAAGAGGTGGGATATCTGGTCAAGGGCGTTTCCGACAGAAGGCACCAGGAGCTGGCACCGGCGGATATTTATCAGATTTTTGAAGAAAATTATATTTTGCCAAGAAGCATTTTTCATATCCCTGAATGCCATTTCCGGCAGGAGAACGGGATTACGGCGCAGGTGACCATTGAACAGGGGAAAGAAAAAAGAGTGATTGAAACTACCGGTAACGGGCGGCTGGATGCGGTCAGTAACGCCATTAAGATGTATTTTGGAATCAGCTATGAGCTGACGGTTTATGAGGAGCACGCGATTTCCAGGGGCTCCTCCTCCAAGGCGGCGGCCTATGTGGGAATTACCTGCAAAGGGAAGGAGTACTGGGGCGTGGGAATCGATGAGGATATCATCAAAAGCTCCGTTGCGGCGCTGGTATCGGCGGGCAATAAGCTGGCGGAAAATGAAAATCTTCGGGAAGGCAGGGAGGAAAGAATCGTGGACATTATAAAATATATCAATGGGCATTATTCGGAGGTGACGCTGGAGAATCTGGCTGAGAATTTTAACCTTTCAAGGCCCTATATTTCAAAATATATCAAAAGCAGAACAGGCATGAATTTCCAGGATGTGGTCAGGGAAGCCAGGATGCGCAAGGCCAGGGCCCTTTTGAAGGAATCGGGCCAGACCGTGGAATCCATTGCCGCAGACGTAGGGTATGAAAGCGTGGAGCATTTTAACCGGCTTTTTAAAAAGTCTTACGGGGTTACGCCTGTACAGTTCAGGATGCAGAAAGAGGAAAATATCTGCAACTGACCGGCAGTTAAGCGCAGAATATTAATTCCGGCGATCAGCCATACCGTGCCTGCAATAAGAAGCAGAGTTTTCTTTGATACTTTCATGGGGAACCTCCTTGTTGTGAACGATGTTCATATTGAGCGTAAATATATCCCGGCGGCGGATGGCGCAATGAGTGCAAATTCCGCTGCCGGTTTTTTAGTACAGAATCCGCTGTAGGGTTTTGGTAAAAAAGCTGCAGTTATCAGCGCCGGAGCGCAGCAGGGACATCAAATGATGGAAAACAAATTCCACAAACTGTTCCTTCGTATAGTCCGCGTTCCAGATATCCGGGGAAACAGACGGATCTCTGTCAAGGGCATCCCGGAGAAGGTTTCTGAGTACCTGGAAGCACTGTTCCTCCAGCCTGCGGCCTCTTTTCTTATCTTCCGGATCCATGGTTTCCAGTTGGGCAAGCCAGTCACGTTCAAAATCATTGAGATGGGCATTCATTATTTCATATAAGGAAGCTACAAAGTCGGTAAATCCGGCTGTTTTTGGTTCCATACCGGTAAGGGTGCGCAGAACATCCGTCCAGAAGCCTTCCACCACAGCAAAAATCAAATCCGTTTTTGTCGGGATATAATTATACAGGACACCCACTGAAATGGAGCATTTTTGGGCTATGTTGCGGATGTTCACTTTATGGACGCCTTCCGTGCGTGCAATTTCCATGGCAGCGTCAATCAGCTCCTGCCGGGAAGTGACATTTTTATTCATGCTTATACCTCTTTTATATCGCAGACATGGCTGCGATAGTGCATCAATCGTTAGTTTGAAAGAAAAATTCGCAACTGAACAATGTTCATTATATGCGCAGGGCCACTTTCTGTCAAGCATATTTCGTGCGTAAATAGCTACTGTACCATGCATTTTTTATAAGCTGTGTGCACTGGCTCTTGACCTGGAGCAGGGACAAGGTGCTATGATAGACTTGGAAACCAGGTTGATGCAATAAATATAAGTTAAGAAGGAGCGCAAGTGATTATGACAATTGCGGAAGTGAGCAGAAAATATGGTATGACGCAGGATACCCTGCGTTACTATGAACGTATCGGGCTGATTCCCCAGGTGCCCAGGAATAAAAGCGGCATCAGGAACTATGATGAGGAATCCTGCAGATGGATAGAGCTGATGAAGTGTATGAGAAGCGCAGGGGTCCAGATAGAGGCGCTGATAGAATATGTTGCGCTGTTCCAACAGGGGGATTCCACCATTGATGCCAGAAAGGCGCTGCTGATGGAGCAGAGGGATCAGCTGACGGCCAGGATGGAGGATATGCAGCGTTCTCTGGAACGGTTGAACCAGAAGATAGAAAACTATGAAAACGGGCTGATGGCCACGGAGAAAAAACTGATGAAGCAGTGAAAAAGAGGCGTAAAGGAAGTCGGTTTTGGTTACAGCCGAAATGTAAATGTGCGGGACCGGTTATTGCGGAAAACCTTTCAAAAATTATATACTCCTTTTATAAAGCGCGCTGTCCGGCTTTTTTTGGCGGCTGCGCCTGCGGAAGGCAGAAGGAGGTAAGGTATGCTGAGAAAACAATTTAATGAGGACTGGACGGTGAGCAGCAACGCTGGGGGTTCCCTGGTTGAGGCTTTCCTTAACGGCAAAAAGGAGGAAAAAAAGGTAACGCTTCCCCATGATGCCATGGTGGAGGAGGAAAGGACGCCTGATACCAGAAACGGCAGCCAGACGGGATTTTATCCGGGAGGCCTGTACCACTATGGAAAGAAGTTTTTCGTTCCCGAGGAGTGGGAAAATGAAACGGTTATCCTGGAGCTGGAAGGCGCCTATATGAATGCCAGGGTGTACGTGAACGGGGACTATGCGGGGGGATATCCGCACGGATACTCCAATTTCTACGTATGCCTGGATCATTTTCTCAAATACGGGCAGGAAAATGAACTGAAGGTTATCGTCAATAACGGAATGGAGCTGAACAGCAGATGGTATTCGGGAAGCGGCCTTTACCGCAATGTGAATCTGCTGACGGGGAAGCGCCTCCACATCCGGACGGACGGCCTGCGCATAACAACGCCGGAAATCGATGAAAATACCGCGGTGGTTGCCGTGGAAACCAGACTGGTCAATGAGGAAAAGTGCAACAGGAAAATCTGTCTGATAACGGAAATCAGGGATGCGCAGGGAAATATCACGGCTTCGGATACGGCCCATGCCACGGTGTTCGGCGGTACGGAGATTACGGTCAGGCAGAGAATGGCGGTGGCGCATCCTCTTTTATGGGACTGCGATACTCCGAATCTGTATCACTGCGCTGTACGGGCGGTACAGGAGGAAACCGTATGGGATGAGGCGGAGGATCATTTTGGCATCAGAAAGCTTTCCCTGGATGCGGTTAACGGCCTGAGAATCAACGGCAGGGAGGTTAAGCTGCGGGGAAGCTGTATTCACCATGATAATGGGATTATCGGCGCCTGCACGCTGGAACGGGCGGAGGAGCGCAGATGTGAAATCATGAAGGCTGCGGGCTTCAACTGCATCAGAAGCTCCCATCACCCTATGAGCAGGGCAATGCTTGACGCCTGTGACAGGCTGGGAATGCTTGTAATGGACGAGCTGTCCGATATGTGGACACGTTCCAAAAACAATAATGATTATTCCATGAATTTTCAGGATTACTGGGAAAAGGATGTGGAGCTGTTGGTGGCAAAGGATTATAACCATCCTTCCGTTATCCTTTACAGCATGGGAAATGAGATTCAGGAAGCCGGAACAGCCAAGGGTGCGGAGCTTAACCGCAGAATCAATGAGAAAATCAAGAGCCTTGACAATACCAGATATACCACCAATGCTATCAACGGCATGCTGGCGGTCATGGATTCCATGGGACAGATTATGTCGGATATTCTGGGAAAAACACCGGAAGAGATGATGGCGGAGGCCGCAAAAGCGGCGCAGCAGGCACAAAACGAGGGCCAGGAGGCCGAAAAGGAAGGCGCGGGCCAGAATGAGGGCGGCAGCGACGGACTCAACAGCATGATGGGAATGATGGTGGGACCGATGGCGGACGCTATGGCCTCCCACCGCATTATGACGGAGAAAACGGATGAATTCGTGGACGCCATGGATATTGCCGGCTACAATTATATGACGGGCCGCCATGAGATGGAGCATCAGATCCGTCCCAACAGAATCGTGCTGGGAACAGAAACCTTCCCGGCGGACATTGTCAGGCTGTGGAGCATTGTAAAGAACAATAAGCATGTGATAGGCGATATGACCTGGACGGGCTATGACTATCTGGGAGAAGCGGGAATCGGGATTTTCTATTATGACGGGACTGTGAACTTTTCTTCCCACTGGCCGGACAGAGTGGCCTATATCGGTGATATTAATCTCATCGGCTATCGCCGTCCCATCAGCTATTTAAGGGAAATTGTTTACGGCCTGCGCAAAAATCCCTATATCGCGGTGGAACGTCCGGAGCATTATGGGGAAAAATGCGGGAAAACACCCTGGATGTGGAAAAATAATATTGCCAGCTGGACCTGGAAGGGGCAGGAAGGAAATCCGGTAAGCATTGATGTTTATTCAGATGCCGATGAGGTGGAGCTGTTCCTGAACGGGAAATCCCTGGGACGGAAGGCGGCAGGGGAAGGCGCGGGCTTTGCGGCCGCTTTCGAAACCGCCTATGAGCCTGGGGAACTGAAGGCTGTCAGCTATGTGGACGGTGAAATAAGCGGGACGCACATCCTGGAAACCGCGGCGGAGGAGGTTTCGCTTTGTGTGGAAGCGGATCGCCGCAGCCTTAAGGCAGATGGCGCGGATCTTTCCTTCCTCACGGTTTCGCTGCGGGATAAGGACGGCAGGGAGAACCTGCAGGCGGTAAAAGAGGTTACGGTGCAGGTGGAAGGCGCGGGGACGCTCCAGGGCTTTGGAAGCGCAGATCCCCAGGCGCTGGGAAGCTACCAGGATACCACTTGGAAAACCTACGACGGCTATATGATGGCGGCAGTGCGTGCAGGCAGAAGGCCGGGCGCCGTGAAAGTGACCTTTACTGCAGAAGGCTGTGAGCCGGCGGTTGTGGAGCTGGAAGTAAAATAATACTGAAAGCAATAGAACCGAAAGAAAATAATACTGAAAGTAAATTGAACTGAAATAGATCCGCAATGAAATAAGGCCAGGGCGGGAGAAAGACGCGGCTGCGGTTGAAATAACACTGTGGCCGCAACACCGGCAGTTGAGCTTGCCATAATAAAAAGGAACTGGGGTAAAATACAGTTCCTTTTTTTCTATTCCATCCGTTCCAGGACAGCCAGAGACAATGCATTTATAAAAATATAGTCAGGATCCCGGAACCTGATTAAGACATAGTAGTCATTGTCATGCATCTTGTCCAGACGGTACTGCAGCTGATAATCCGGCCGGTTATTCTGCTTTTGTCCCTTAACAGCCATCGCACCCCAATTATTTTCTGCGGAAAGGACTCCGGATCTCTTCAATAGCATTGACTGGGGAAAGCAGTAGATTGTATACTGTAACAAGGGGAGAACAAAAGTTCTCATAGGACAGGAAAAGGAGCGCTGCAGGATGAATGCAATTGATAAGAGAAGAAGCGCCCGGCAGGGAGGTATCGTATGAGGGTTAAAATCAATGTAAAGAAAATCGGAAAGAACCGCGGCGCAATAGAGCCTGTTTTTTATGAGTATCCGGAAGGGGTGGATACGGTGGAAAAGCTCCTTCGGGAAACGGTGCGTATAAATCTGGAGGAATTTACAAAGCGCAGGAAACGGACGGAGGTGGAAGCGGTTCTGTCCGGAGAGGATATAGAAGAACAGGCAGGGACGGGGAAGATATCCTTTGGAATCGCATATGACGGCAGAACGGCAGATTTTGAAAACGCCGTGAAGAATGCCTGCCAGTGCTTTGAGGATGGAATTGCGGTAATTTTTCTGGAGGGGAAAAGGCTGGAAACGCTGGAGGAACGGATAGCGCTTCGGGAGGACAGCGAACTGACCTTTGTAAGGATGACGATGCTGGCGGGAAGAATGTGGTAGCGGCAAAGACATTTTTTATCATTGAACGGTTACGCAAAAGGAGAGAAAAGGGATGGCATACGATTATCAGAGCAGACAGAAGCTGGTGGAAGCATACCGGGCAAAATGGAAGCGTAAACTTCTGCTCGTTCCGGGAGAGATTAAAGAAGCGGCGGAAGAAATGGAGAAATTCGGCGGGTACAGGCAGGATACCCTGACCTTTCTGAAAACGGCCCAGGAGCGGCTGAAACAGGGAAATTTCAGCACGCCCTCCGAATTTATGAAAGCATATTACCGGAAGCTGGTGCGGCTGTTTGCGGGAAAACAGTTTGAAGAGGATCTCTATGAGATTATTGATAAATTCAACCAGTTTCCCTATTCCCACAGCATATACCGCAGGACGGTGCGGACAAAATCCTATTTTCCCAGCCTGGAACAGGTATTCCGGCTTTTGTATGCTTACCGGATTATGGATTTTTATGATTGCAGCATTTCGGATTATCTGATGGACCGGCTGCCTGAGGAAAAGCTGGATTATAAAAGAAATCAGGTGTATTCATTTTCCTTGAATCATCTGGACGATATGATCGCTGCCAGAATTGACCGCGGAGATGCACAGGTTATCGAAACGGCCAGACAGCTGATACTCAGTGACAATAATACGGCGGTTATCACCGTGGATCTGATCCGCGGCATTATCAAAAGCTCCAACGATGAGCTTCATCAGCTGCTGGCGGATTTCCTGCTGGCGGCCAGACTGCAGGAGGGCGTCAGGCAGGCCGTCTGCGAAAATGCGGACTGCGGTACTATCGCGGCCTTCCGGCGGATTTTTGATACGGTTTGCGCAAATAACCTGATCCGTTTTGCTTCGGTGAAGCGGGCGGTGGCAACCTGGACGGGCATCTGCGATGTGGAAAATGCGGATCGGATTTCCGAAAAAATGCTGAGACTGATGGAGGCCTCAATAAAAGAGCCTGCCATAGCACGGGAATATGTGCAGACGAATGACAGCATACAGATTGCGGTGGGCCTGTGGACGCTGGCCTTTTATGAGCTGCAGGACGCCATTGCGGTGATGGGGGAGTATCTGGAGCAGGGCACGAGAAACCAGATTCTTACCATGTCCTATTTTAACCGGACCCTGGAGTGGGAAGCCTTTACCGAGATTACGGCAAAGAAGGCGTTTTTAAAGTATGCGTCGGATCCGGAAATCCTGGCGGCTTTTATGCCCACCTACCTGACGCGGGCGGAGGAGTATGCGGGCTGGGCGGTACAGGTGCGTCCGCAGGATAATAAGAGGGAGACGATTTACCGCCCGATTCCTGTAGAATGGCTCTTTGAAGATGCAAAGGAAGCCAGGGCGCACTATGAGGTGCTCAAAGGGCTACTTTTGGGTATGAAAAAGAAAACCCTGGAATTTTCTCCCTGTATTTTTCCCTGGTACGGCGTGGTGCTGACTAAGGGGGATATTCTGAAGCGGATGTGTGTGATTGCATACATACTGGGTGAGGAAGCCCGCATTGAGGAAACGGCTGCCCGGCTGTCGGAGATGAATTTAAGCGACGTTTACACCAGCCGTGCGAAATGGGTGGAGCTTCTTCTCCATGCGCCGGAGAATGACAGGCAGAAAAAGCTTCTGTTAAGCTTCCTGGGGGACAGGGAGACGAGTACCAGGCAGACTGCGTACCGGCTGGTGGAAAAGCTGGAGCTTTCCGATGAGGATTACAGGCAGATGGAAGCGCTTTTGAAGTATAAAAAGGGGGATATCCGCCAGAATGTTTTGAAGCTGCTGCAAAGACGGGATGACGAAGGGCTGGAGCTTTCCGTAAAACGTCTGCTTAAGGATCCTGCAGAGGAGGTACGCGAGGGCGGGCTTACGCTGGTGCGGGAAGCGAAGATCGGCGGCCGCCCGGAGGCGCTTGTCGGCCGGCTCGTACAGGAGGCCGGAAAGCTGGAGGGCGTTTCCGATAAGGAACAGATTCTTCTGGAGGAGGTGACGGGGGAGGCTTCCTCCAGCCGGATTCTGGAAGAGGAGGGTTACGGTCTGTACAGCCCTTCCGCGCAGCCCGAATGTCCCGCGCTGCCTGCAGGCAGTGAGCAGCTGCGCTCCTATCTGCGTATCAATGAAGGAAAGCTTAAGGGAATCATGCGCCGCCTTTATGATCTCCTGACAGAAAATGCAAACCTGGAATACAAGGCGTGTAACGGTTATGAAATGCTGCTGGGGGACAGACTTTCCATGGTAAGCCAGGATACCGCCCTTGCGCTGGAGGACAGGTATCCCTTTAAAGAGCTGTGGATTCGTTTCTATGAAGAGAATATCGGTGATCCCCATTTGGTGAAGCTTCTTCTTCTGGCCTGGGGAAACAGTATCGGAGACGGCCGGACGAAAAATCAGGAAGTACTGTACGCTAATGCCGAACTTCTGCTGGGAGACTTTGCGGATTTCCGGGTGCCTCAGGATCGTAATTTCAGTAACGGTTATGGAAGCAGCGCGCATACGGTGCTGACCATTCTGGACAGTATGTATGGAAATGAGGAAGAAAGGCAGTGGAGAAGGAAAGCCGCGCTGGAGCTGGCCGCCTGCCTTGTCCGGGATGTTCCGGAAAAAGAACTGTGGTATGAAAAAGAGAAGGACACCCGTTTCTATTACGCCTATGATCCGGGAATGTATGCGCTGACGGATATCCCTGCGGTTTCCGCCCTGATGCGCACCCTGGCGGAAGGGAAAACGCAGGAGGAGTTCAGAGAAGGCTTTTTTGCCCTGTACCGCCTGGATCGGCGTTTTCAGTATAATGAACACCGCGGGAACCAGCGGATGTATTCCTATAATAACAGTTCCCGGACGCAGCTGACGATTCTTGAATATGTAAAAGCCTTTCAGATGGAAATGATACCGGCGGATACGGTATATCAGGCGATGTTTGAAACGATTGGCCTGGCCTCCTCCATGGAGTCACTTTCCCTCCTGGTGGCGGAGCATCTGCGGCCCTTTGAGAAAAACCGTCTGGGCGCTTATCTGACGGCGGCGGAGCTGGAAGCGGAACGGCCGGATCCGGAAAGTCCGTTTGTAAAAACAGGAAGGGAATTTTTCTTCCGCGCTGTGGATAAAATTCTGGATGTGGAGCTGAAAAGAGGGGATCTGCCCACGGTATTTTCAGGAAGCATTTCGTCCATTAAGCGGATTTTCGGTATGGATCGCCTGATTGGGATTCTGAAAGCGCTGGGAAATGATACCCTGGATCGGACCACCTATTATTACTGGTCAGGCACCGGTACGGGGAAAAGGGAATGCTTAAGTTACCTGCTTCAGAACTGCTGGCCCCTGGAGGGTGAGGATGCCGGGAAGCTGAGAGAACTGCTGAAGGGCACCCGGATCAAGGAACAGAAAATGATAGAGACAGCCATGTATGCGCCCCAGTGGCTGGACATCATCGAAGAATATCTGGGCTGGCCCGGACTGAAAAGCGGCTGTTATTATTTTATGGCCCATATGAACGAGCGCTTTGACGACAGGAAAAAGGCCATGATTGCCCGCTTTACGCCGCTGACGCCGGAAGAGCTGAATAATGGGGCATTTGATGTGAACTGGTTTGAAGAGGCCTACGCACTTCTGGGAGAGGAGCGCTTCGGCAGGCTGTATGACGCCGCCAAGTATATTTCCGACGGCAGCAAGCATGCCCGCGCCAGAAAGTATGCGGACGCGGCGCTTCACAGGGTGACGGCGGAAAAGCTGGAGGCGGAAATTAAAGCAAAGAGAAATAAGGATCTGCTGATGAGCTACGGCCTGGTGCCTGTAAAAGGGCAGGAGGAATGGCTGAAACGATATGAATTTTTGCAGCAGTTTTTGAAGGAGAGCAGGCAGTTCGGCGCGCAGCGCAGGGCAAGCGAAGCCCTGGCGGTTTCCATGGCCATGAAAAACATGGCCACCAAGGCAGGCTTTGCAGATGTGACCCGTCTGACCCTGGCAATGGAAACGCAGCTGGTGAAAAGCTACGCTGTATTTTTTGAGAAAAAAGAAGCGGAGGGCGTGTCCCTGAGCCTGTCTGTGGATGAGTACGGAAGGGCGTCCATTGCGGCCGGGAAAGACGGGAAAACATTAAAGGCCGTACCGGCCAGGCTGAAAAAGAACGAGTATTACCTGCAGCTGAAAGAAGTATATACGAAGCTGAAGGAGCAGTATTCCCGTACGGTGAAGATGTTTGAACAGGCCATGGAGGAACGGGAGCGTTACCGGTTCGGCGAGCTTCTGGAGCTGTGCGGCAATCCGGTGGCGGATCCGGTGGTGCGCAGCCTTGTGTGGATCGTGGATAAACAGCCGGTATCGGGCGGCTCCCGGCGGGAGAATCCATCGCCGGCGAGCGGTTTCGGACAGGAAAGCCAGCTGACGGCCAGCGGGTTCCTACGGGAAAATGGGCTGCAGGATCACAGCGGCAGGATGGTTCCCCTGGATGCCGGGGATTATCTGCGTGCGGCGCATCCGGCGGATCTGTACCAGGAGGGAAGCTGGACGGCATATCAGAAATTCCTGTTTGAAGGCGGGAAGAAGCAGCCCTTTAAGCAGGTATTCAGAGAGCTTTACGTGAAGCTTCCCGAGGAACTGGAAAGGACCCATTCCCTGATGTTTGCGGGAAATCAGATCCAGCCGTCCAAAACAGCGGCCTGCCTGAAGGCCAGGCGCTGGGTAGCGGATTATGAGGAAGGGCTTCAGAAGATTTATTATAAGGATAATATCATCGCCCATATCTATGCCCAGGCGGACTGGTTTTCTCCCAGCGACGTGGAGGCGCCTGCGCTGGAATGGGTGGAGTTTACCGACAGAAAGACCTTTGAAGAGATAAAAATCGAAAAGCTTCCGGATATCGTATATTCGGAGGTGATGAGGGATGTGGATCTGGCGGTGAGCGTAGCCCATGCGGGCGGCGTGGACCCGGAGACCAGCCATTCCACCGTGGAAATGCGCAGAGCCATCATCGAGTTCAATCTGCCTTTGTTTGGGATTACGAACGTGACCCTGGAAGGAAGCCATGCGCTGATTGCAGGAAAACGGGGAAGCTACAGCATCCATCTGGGCAGCGGAGTGATTCATCAGCAGGGAGGGCACCAGATTAATGTGCTGCCCGTCCACTCCCAGAGCAGAGGAAAGCTGTTCCTGCCGTTTTTGGATGAAGACCCTAAGACGGCGGAAATTATGTCCAAGATCGTTTTATTTGCCCAGGATAATAAAATTAAGGATCCTTATATCCTGGATCAGATAAAGGCATAGTAAAGACGGAAGCGAAGCGGTAGCCGGGCCGGAGGTGAAGCAGAAGCTAAGCCAGGTGCTGGCAGAAGCAGGGCCGGAAAACCGGCGGAAGCCATATCGGAACCGAACCGGCAAAGAAAAACAAAATGATAAGCCGGAAACAGGATAAAACAGGAGTCAGGAATGGAAATTAAGGAGCTTGTGGTCTATGAAAAAGAATACCCGGAAAGGAAGGCCGTTTTTTCAGAGTTTCCGCAGGATATGCTGCCGGAGCTGAAAGGCTATCTTGAAAATGCGGGAATTCCCCGTTTATACTGCCATCAGGCGGAGATGTTTGAGCGCGCGCAGAAAAAAGAAAATCTGGTCATCACCACCTCCACAGCCAGCGGCAAAACATTGGGTTTTCTGCTGCCGGTTCTTCAGGAAATCCTGAAAAATCCCCTGGCCAGGGCAATTTTTATCTATCCAACCAAGGCGCTGGCGGCGGATCAATACAGGGCCATCCGGCCGTTGGTGGATTATTTCGGGGAGGACCGGGTCTGTGCGGGAGTCTATGACGGGGATACGCCGGCCAGCGAGCGGAGCCGAATCCGGAAGAATGCCAATCTGATACTGACCAATCCGGAAATGCTCAACGGCGCGTTCCTGCCTAACCACAGCAGGTATGGCTTTGATTTTATTTTTTCCAATTTAAAATATGTGGTCATTGATGAGCTGCACACCTACAGAGGCGCCTTCGGCTCCCATCTGGCAAACGTGTTCAGGCGTCTTTCGCGGATTTGCAGATACTACAGGAGCGCACCGCAGTTTTTGTGCAGTTCCGCCACCATCGCCAATCCGGTGGAGCTGGCGTCGGAAATATGCGGGCAGGAATTTTCGCGGATTTCCAGGGACGGATCTCCTGCGGGGGCGAGAACATACAGATTCCTCCAGCCGCCCAAGATCAAGGGGAAGGACGGAAAGGACTATGGGCAGGTGCCCTCAGCGGCGGTGGCCTCCCAGGTGATAGTGCGGCTGGTGGAGGAGAACAGGAGCTTCATAGCGTTTGCCAAATCGCGGAGAAACGTGGAGGTGGTGCTGAAGGAGGCTTCGGATATTCTGGAAGGGGAAGGCTGCTTTGCCTCTCTGGCGAATCGGATATCCGGCTACCGGGGCGGCTATACGCCTGCGGAGCGTAAGGAAATCGAAAATAAAATGATATCCGGCGCGCTCACCGGCCTGATATCCACCAACGCGCTGGAGCTTGGCATCGATATCGGTAAAGTAGAGACTACGGTGCTGGTGGGGTATCCGGGAACGAGGGCTTCCTTCTGGCAGCAGACGGGCCGCGCGGGAAGGAATGGGAAGCCCTGCTGTAATTATCTGATTCTGGAGAATCTGCCCTTTGACCAGTACGTGGCTGTGAACCCGGACTGGCTGTTTTCCGGGGCGAGCGAAAACGCAATTGTGGATAAAAACAATCTTTTCATTGAGCTGGCGCACATCCGGGCCGCCGCCGCGGAGCTTCCGCTGACGCTGGATGACATTTCCGTGTTCCCGGATCTGGGGGAGACGATTCCTGTGCTGCTGAAGGTAAAGGAGCTGAACGGGCAGAATGGGAAATTTGCCTGGTCAGGCAGCGCATTTCCCGCAGGGGATTTCAGCCTGCGCAATATTGATAAGATCAGGTACAAGCTTATCCTTAAGGACAACGGAAGGGAAATTACGGAAATGGATGAAATGCAGGCCTTCCGGGAACTCCATGAGGGAGCGGTTTACCTTCATGACGGCGTCCAGTATCAGGTGACGCAGCTGGATCCGGAGACCCATACCGCCCTGGCGGCGCCCTTTCAGGGTAACTTTTATACCATGCCGGTATCTGCTTCGGAAATCCGGATACTGCACAGCGTCAGGGAATCGGAATATAAACGGACAAAAATCGTGTTCGGGGATGTGAATGTAAATACGATTGTGACCATGTACCGGAAGCTGCAGTTCCATAATCATCAGAGCCTGGGCTTTGAACAGCTTCCCGCGCCGCTTTGCAAGGATATTGATACGGAGAGCACCTGGATACCGATACCCGCCAATGTGGCGAGGACCTACAGGCGGCTGATGCAGATCCGGGAAAACGGCAAAATCATCCGCAACAACCATTTTGAAGGCCTCATGTATGCGCTGAAGAATGCGGCGATGATGGTGACCATGACGGAGCAGGAGGATATCGGAATGGCCATGTCCTCCAATGCGGCGGGAGAGCAGGAATGGGATCCGCAGCTATCCGGAGAGGAGGAGATACCCTTTGGGGGAATGGATACCCTGTTGTTTTTTTATGATCAGTATGCGGGCGGCCTGGGCTATGCGGAAAAAATAGCGGACTGCATGCCCCGTATCATTGAGAATGCGATCATGCTGGTAGGCGGCTGTTCCTGTGAAACAGGCTGCGCGGCCTGCATCGGGGATTACCGACTGGACAAGGGGCTGGTGCTGTGGGGGCTTAAGAATCTGTCAGAGGAATCCCAGCCGCCTGTGAAAATGTACAAGGATACAAAAGAGCCGCTGCCGTTTATCCGCAGCCCTTTTACCCTGAAGGAGCTTGAACAGGCGGGAAAATGGGAGGAGTTCTGTGCTTTCCTGCAGAAAAAAGGCGATCCCTTTGCCGCCTTTCTTTCTACGGTTCCCATGGTGGAGTGGAAGGACAGCCGGCTGATACTGTATACATCCCATGCTTTTTACCGGGACTGGGTGCTGGAGGAGAGCAATTACCGCAGCCTTCAGAATATTTTCTGCTTTTATACGGATGCGCCCGCCGGCCTGCGGTTTGATATCCGTACGCAGGAGGAAGCCTCACCGGAGGAGCGGATGAGGATCCATGAGAAGCTTATGAGAAATATAAATAAGAAATAATAGTAACGATTCAGACAGGACTGTTACAAATAATAAAGTAATCTGCGCAGCGACAGATGATATAGACGCAGGATAGTGGAAAAAAAGGAAGCGGCGCGGCAAGGGTAAACTGATGGAGGAAAAAGTGAATATTGATGTTACGGAAGTGAAGCTGGAAATATATGTGCCGGAAGAATATATTGAGCCGATACGGGATGCGCTGACGCATATCGGCGCCTGCCGGGTCGGAAATTATGACCATGTGGCAGCTTTCCATTGCTCAAGGGGATCCTGGCGGCCGTTACCGGGCAGCAGCCCGTTTAACGGAAAAACCGGGGAAATCTGCTTTGGTACGGAGATGAAGATGGGGGTGCGGTGCCCGGTAGAGATTGTGGAGACTGCGGTTAGGGAAGTTAAAAAAATTCATCCGTATGAAGAGCCTGTTATTAATGTGATTCCGCTGTTAGATATACAGTGTTGATAAATGATAGGAATTGAAGTTCATTTTTATAAGAAAATGTAATATAAACATAATTTTAGTACTATTCAGGCGGTAAATACAAATGAAATAGTATAAAAAGATATATATAAGTGCTATAATACATATAAAAGTATAAAAAGGGGTGATAAAGGTGGATGAAAGGTATCAAAAAGTATTTAAACCGGGGACATATCCGGAACTGACATATGTAGTAAGACAGTCTGTAGAGACAAAGTATACTTATGAAGAAAGATTACAGCAGAGTTTAAAGATAGACGGGTATTTAACGTATATCATAGGGCCTTCCAAAACGGGGAAGACAGTACTGTGTGAGAGGGTGATTGGACAGGAACGTATTGTATCTATGTCGGGAAATGATTTTGCTAAAGCTTCGGATTTTTGGGAAATACTTGGCAGAAAAGTCGGTTTGTCCATGGATGCCCAGGTAAGCGAACAACAGTCTGATTTATCTAAAATGGAACAGAAATCAACGACGGTTAAAAAAAATTACAAAGGCAATAAGGATAGGGTAATAGAGTATTTCAAGGCAAAAGATAAAATTTTTGTACTTGATGATTTTCACTATGCTTCACCGGAAATTCAATATGATATTGCGTGCCAGCTGAAAGAAGTAATTCGCCTGGGTTTTAAAGCAGTGGTAATTTCCCTGCCTCACCGTTCAGATGACGCTATCCGGCTGAATCCGGATCTGGCAGGCAGGATTTCCGTAATAGAAATAAAGCCATGGGAGCAGAAACAGCTGGAGGAAATTGCCCGGAAGGGCTTTAAGGAACTGAATATCAGGATTGACGAGGCATTGATTTCGAGGATAGCGCTGGAAAGTATTCATTCGCCTCAGTTAATGCAGGCTATTTGTCTGAATATTGGTCTGCTGCCTTCTGATAATCCGGTTATTACGGATGAAGTAGTAGAAGAGAGCTGCAGGTTTACCTGTATAAATCTTCCATATGCGGATGTTGTACGGATATTAAAAGCAGGGCCGCCCACCAGAGGACAGAAAAGATTGCAGTATGAGTTGAAGGATCAATCTCACAGGGATATCTACGGCCTTATCCTTAAGGTTCTGGCAGATAATCCTCCGCTTGTGGAAATTGAGCTGGCGGAGTTAACGGAGCGGATTCAGAATAATCTTGTGAATTCTAAAATAGGCAGGGAAAAGGTAAAGGATACATTAAAAAAGTGGCAGGATATTTTAAACAATTTGGGTGCACTGTATCAGGTAATGGAATGGAAGGATGACATTATGCATATACAGGATAATCTCTTTTTGTTTTATATCCGCTGGGCATTTATTTAGGAGTGGGTATGTTAATACAGAAATTAATACAACAGGGGACAGCGCTTACGGAATGTTCAGATTATAACAAAGCGAAGGAAGAATTTGTCTCATGGAGTCAGGAAGTGAGAAGGACGGCGGCTTTTTGCAGATTGTCTGAAGAAACACAGGAAATTCTGAATGTAAAGCTTCATTTTCATGAAAATGAGTATTCAACGGAAGATAGCATGGTTTCTTTAAGACGGGCGGTGGAAGAAACAAATCAAATTTTTATATGCATATTAAAGCCATGTATCGTATGGATGTGCATGGAAGCGGTACCATAAAAAAGCGGATTTAGATAAAATTATCATTGGTAATGAATATGATGTCCAAAGAATCCTTTATTCGCTTATAGTCCCTGTTTTTCCGGAAGCCAGAACAGAAGTTAATGCGGATAATGGATATGGCGGAGTAAGGACAGATATTTATTTAGGCCACAATAATATTGCGATTGAAATCAAATGTACAAGGAAACATATGACAGAAAAGGATCTTACGGAGCAATTGGGAGCCGATGCTTTTCATTATCCGGTAAATACATTATTTATGTTTATATATGATCAGGGCAATATTATAAAAAATGTTCCGGCCTTTGAGAAAGCTTTCAGAAGAGAACCCGGAAATGGCATAAAAAGAATACGGGTGATAATAATTCAACCTGTTAATTTGTGAAATACATAATACTTTTATACTTTTAGCTTTTTAAAATACGAACGATCAGACAGGAAGGATTTTCATGCAGGAACAAGTATTGCCGGCAGAATTGAATGAATATCAGAGAAAGGCGGTGTTTAACGACAGCAGCGCCTGCCTTGTCAACGCCAATGTGGGAAGCGGCAAGACCACGGTGCTTACAGCCAAGGTGAAGTATCTGCACGAGGCCTGCGGGGTGAATTGTGAGGATATGGTGGTTCTCACCTTTACCAACAAAGCAGCCGGGGAGATCAGGGAACGCCTGGGCGCTATGCGTGATCAGGGTGAGCTTGTGCAGATGCGTTATTTTGGGACCTTCCACAGCGTGGCCCTCCAGCTTCTGCGCGAAAGGCTTCCGGTGCAGCAGCTGGGCTATACGCCGGATTTTCTGGTGATGGACCCGGAAGAGGAGCTGGATATGGCGCTGCACCTGATCCAGGAAAGAAAGCTGCAGATCAAATACCGGAACCGGCTGAAGAAGCGTCTTGAGCAGGAGGATGAGGAAGCTGTGCCGTCAGAAAACGGCCGGGAAAAACTGCCCTCCCCTCCCGGAAGGCGGATTCAGGATGATATGCCGGTTTTGCTGCAGGCTATGAAGGAAGAGAAGCGGGCGCGCAACCGGATGACCTTTGCCGACCTTATCCGGAATACGGAGGCTTTGCTTGCCGAAGTGGAATGGAGGCCGGCCTGGGTAATTATCGACGAGGTGCAGGACTGCGATGCATGGCAGCTTGCGCTGGTGAGGAGACTGCTTGATAAGGGAGCCAGGCTGTTTGCCGTGGGCGATCCCAATCAGGTGATTTACAGCTGGAGAGGAAGCGCCTGTAATGTTTTTTATACACTGCGCACAGAATACCAGGCTACGGAGCTGTCCCTGCCGGTAAACTACCGTTCCAGCGCCTCCATTCTGGAAGCGGCGTCCGTATTTTCCCAATATGGCAGCAGTCTTACAGGAAACAGGGAGCGGGGAAGCAAAATCGTGGTAAAGAAACACTACGATCCCTTCCAGGAGGCCTGTTATCTGGCGGATCGGATTAAAGGACTGCAGGACAGCGGCATTTCTCCTGGACAGATTGCGGTGTTTTACCGTCTCCAGAATCAGTCCGGTGTATTGGAGGAGGTATTTGCCAAGGAAGGAATTCCCTTTCAGGTTTCGGTGAAGCACACGCTCCGGGACTGTCCTGTACAATACTGGCTGCTACAGGTGCTCCGGTTTTCCCTCAGCCGGGAGGATTATCCGGCGGGGATCTATGCCCTCAGCCATAAAGAATACGGAGAACGCAGGAATGGAAAGCCGATCACGGAAAAAACGGCTGCGGCAGTGCTTCATGGGGAGAAAGATCTGAAGCTGCCATTATATGAAAGGATGCTGGCCTTTCCGGAATGCTGCCCGTCGCTTGACAGCCCGCAGGCGCTGTATGATTATTTTTCCCTGGATGGATATCTGCATCCCACCTCTGCTTCTTTTCAGAAGGATAAGGAAAGGATCCTTGCCATGCTGGAATCCTTATTTCGGCAGCAGCCCTCGGAGGGGGAAAATCTGCCGGACCGCTTGCGGAGCTTTTTAAATGATGCGGTGCTTTACGGTCTTCCGGAGCAGGAAACGAAGGAAGAAGACGGAAGGGTAAAGCTCATGACACTCCATGCCTCCAAGGGACTGGAATTTTCCTTTTGCTTTATCATCGGGGTGAATTATGGGCTGATTCCGCTGCGGACCGCGGGCTTTGAGGAAGAGGACGAGGAAAGAAGGCTCTTTTTTGTGGGAATGACCAGGGCAAAGGATTTCCTGGAGCTTTCCTATTATACCAATCCGGACAACCGCGTCATGCCGGGAGAAAGCCGTTTTATCCGCATGATTCCGCCTGAATTGATTCAGGAAGAAACAGCGGATCCGGCGCAGGAAAATTTGCAGGAGCTGAGAAAAATGGTACGGCAGGAAATAGAAGCCAGGCAAAGCAGGGCAGAAGAGACGCTGGAAGCAGATTTACCGGAGCTGCCGAAGGAACCCTCGCAGCCGCAGCCTGCCGGAAAAGAAATAATACAGCCAAGAACCGTAATCCACAGAAAATATGGCCCCGGCACAGTTATCCGTGAGGACGATGCCATGATGGAAATAGAATTTGAGGGCTATGGCGCCAAAGAATTCCTGAAAGCCTTCAGCGCCATGGAGTTTGTAGAGGAATAAAAGAAGGGAATTATGGGAAACTTAGTAAGCAAACGGGTAACTGTCCAACAGGTCTGTGCATTTACTGCACAGACCGTAAGAAAGTGATTCAGGAGTGCAAAAATCCCATCGCTGAAGGCGATTTAGGATGGATTTTTGCAATAACTGTGAAGGTACTGAACAGTTAAGAAAACGGAGAACAAAGAATGTGTGGAAGATACTATATCAATGACGAAACCGCAAAAGAAATTGAAAAACTGATCCACCAGATAGACGATGCGCTTCTTGCTTCCTGCAAAGAGCGGGACGTTTATCCGTCTGCCAAAGCCCCCGTTATCCTTGCCGGCAGTGAGCAAAGCGATCAGCTGACCGCCGGGGAATTTACCTGGGGATTCCCTTCCTACAGTAATAAAGGAGTCATTTTCAACGCCCGCAGCGAAACCGCTCTGGAAAAGAAAACCTTCCGGGAAAGCGTAAAGCAAAGACGATGCATCATACCTGCAACCGGCTTCTACGAATGGTCGGAACAAAAAGATAAATATTTTTTCAGGGCGCCGGATCGCCGTGTCCTTCTCTTCGCCGGTTTTTACCGACACTATGAGGACGGGGACCGCTTTGTCATCCTTACCACACAGGCCAATCCCTCCATAAGTTCCGTCCATCCCCGTATGCCCCTCATACTAAGCCCCCAGGAGGTACAAACCTGGCTTTTCGACGATAATGCCACCGACTTCCTCCTCCATAAACGCCCTGCCCCTCTGGAAAAAGAACTAAAAGGCCAGCTGTCACTATTTGATTCATAATTTTTTCTGTGTGGTGGGCAGAATTAGATTTCTATTTAATAATCGGATTGTTTTAACAATATACTCAATTAGCCGTAACGGCTATACATAGGGGGATAAAAATGAGATGGATGCACATTTCTGATGTACATATGAATAAAGAGTTCAACAATGTCATTTCCAATATTTTGAGGGATGAGCTTCCGGAGTTTATAAAGAGTAACGGATTTGAAGCAGATTATCTCTTTGTCACAGGGGATTACAGGGATTCGGCTTATATGGCAGATAATTCCTTGAAAGAAGATCTCTATCAACAGGCTGTTAATGTTGCTGACTATATTCGGGAAATTGCCAAAGCACTGCATGTTTCATCAGATAACGTTTATCTGGTTCCGGGAAATCATGATTTGGCCAGGCAGTCATGTGATAAGGAGCAAATAGAAAAAATAAAACAAAGCTATCCTAAATTCCGGGAAACATTAACAAATCAGGAACAAAGCTATCTATTACAAAGATTTGAATTTTTTGACATGATAGAGAAACAAATTCATCCGGAGGAGAGTAATGAATGCAGATCGTTCCACCGTTTTTATCAAGAGGACAAAGTAGATATACTATGTTTAAATACTGCAATTACATGTTACGGACAAGAAAAAGAAGGAGAATTATTTCTTGATTCAGAGTCTGTAAGAAAAATAATTTCCAATACGGGCATACAGCGTCCTTTAATTATACTTGCCCATCATGATTTAAAATTTTTAACGCCTGTGGAAATGGAAAACTTAAAATTTATGATAAGAAACAGGAGTGTATTTTATCTATGCGGGCATTCCCATAAGTTGGAATATGGCTATGACGACGAGTCAAAAATATGCAGGATTATGGTTGGTACAACAAAACATGCAGAAGGAGCCTATCCTATTATTTCCATGGGTGATATTTCTGACAGGGGAGACCAGGCTGGTTTTACATTTTATAAATATAATTTCGCCGATAAAACAGGATGGAATTTATACAATGAATTTAGTTATCGAATTAATAAAAACAGGATAGGTTTTATAGGAAGCAGCATAGTTAATGATACAAATATTAATTTTGATCTTGTGCAGCTTCCATTAAAACAGACAACGAAGTCAACAAAAGAAGAAAGAACAGTCACGCTGAAAACATTGGCAAAAATAAAGTCTGCATTATGCGTATTTGAGAGAAAGCAAACAATTACAGTATCAGCCAGGAGGCTGCCTGTTAATGCAGGGATTGTCATTGGGTATGCATTACATAAAAGACAAGGCATTCAGCTGCAATATAAAAATAATGATATATTATTTTCTAATGCGAATGGAAAGCGGTTAATAAATTTTGAAGAAAAGGTGAAATGTGAAAACATAGCTTTTGACAAGCCCGTTTCCTTAGATGTATATATTCAGGCGAAATCAAGGGATGACGGAATAGCAGCTTTCTATGAATTCTTAAAAAAGAGAAAAAATAAAAATAGTTATATACTTTTGTTTGCTAACAGAGAGAATTATGATGAAAGCTTTAATTTAGAATTATCTTCTGAAAAATTGGCAGATAAAATGATAAAACATTATGGAATGTTAAAACAAAAAGGTGCCGCAAAAATCAATATTAATTTATTTTACAATGGCTTTTGGGGACTTGCGTTGTTGTTGGGAAATCAGATGCCTACTACGTTTCCGATACAATTATACGATTATGAAGTAAGCAATCAACAATATTATAAATCCTTCAGCCTTGCCTCCAAAATTTTTGAACTTTAAAGCTTATATAGGGATTGTCAGCTATAGCCATTTTCTGTTGGCGGACAGGAGGCTCTGTTGTCTACGCCATCTCACATAACGTCCAGCGGCAGTCCTCCGGGAAGTATTGGAGCAGCACCTTCACCAGCAGTCCGTTTACAAAGATGTCGCAGTCAAATTCATAGGACGGAATTCCTGCATAGAGCTTTTTTTCAGAATGATTCACATGGATTTTGTCAAAGGTGCGTATGATGCCGTCCTCATCCTGCATTTTGAACAGAATAGGCGTTACCTGGCCGGAAGCGGTCGTCCAGCTGCAGCAGGCGATCTCCTTCCGGTTTCTTTTGGGCTTCCATTCCGCCTCGGAATTATAATTGATATCTTTGTCCGTATGAATGAGCAACCCAATCGCCTCCTTTCTTTCCGTTAAATCTTATGGCATGAGTCAGTCTGTCGCAGAAAAAATCTGTCTTGTCAGCTTCCAAAACGCAGTCCCAAAATGCAGTTTTTTTCATCCTCAAGTCCCATAGCCTCAATTCTCCATAACCTCAATTCCCCATAGCCACAGATTCAGACCGCGGAGCAGCAGAAAGCAAAGCTACAGAACCGTCTCCCTGCTGTAATCCACATCCATTTTATCCCTGGTAATGCCGCCGGACATGTGATCCACCATGGCGGCCTGTTTTACGAAAACAGCGCGCTTGAGCGAATCGATGCCGTAGCGGGCGCGGATGCTGTCCGCCATGGTATCGGCAAGCTCCAGCTTTTCAAAGCCTGGTTCCCGTTCCCGGTAGAGGGGAGAGCAGTCCAGATCCGCCAGGTGGAGCTGACGGCAGTCCGGCTGTTCTTTCACCCGGCCGGTATGGATGCTCAGATGCCGGATGGGGGTGATGCCGTCCCAGGTTTCCCGGAACAGCTCCAGCGCAGTATGGTAAATTTCATTGGTAATATTGGTGGATGCAGGCAGCGTCCTTTGGTGGGAGCAGGAAGAAAAATCGGAATATTTGATGCTCACAGCTACCACCTCAATTTTCACCGCATCCCTGCGCAGCCGTGCGCCCACGGTTTCCGCCAGGGAAAGGAGCACCATGGCGGCGGGCCTTTCCCCGCAGATGTCAAAAGCGATGGTGGTGGAGTTGCCGTAGCCCTTATTGGCGGGAGCGATGCTTTCCACCATTGCGGTATCACGCCCGTTGGCATAATTCCAGATCACTTCGCCGTAGGACTTCAGATGCGCCCGCAGAAGCTTCCGATCCGTATGGGCCAGGTCGCCGATGGTGGAGATTCCCAGTCTGCGCAGCTTGGGAAAGGTGGAGCGGCCTACGAAAAAAAGGTCGGTAACCGGAAGAGGCCACATCTTCCGGGGGATTTCTTCCGGGAAAAGAGTATGGGTCCGGTTGGGTTTACGAAAGTCGGAGGCCATTTTGGCCAGCAGCTTATTTTCAGAAATGCCGATATTTACGGTGAAGCCAAGCTCCCGTTCGATCCGTTCCCGGATAGCGTCCGCCGTGGAAAGCGGATCACCCCAGAGCTGCCCGGTGCCGCTCATGTCCATAAAGGCCTCATCAATACTGTATTGCTCCACATCGGGCGTATATTCCCGCAGGATTTCCATAAATGCATTGGAGCACTGGGAGTAGAGCCGGTAGTGGGGCGGGACGATCAGCAGGCCGGGGCATTTCTGCCTGGCCTCCATCAGGCTTTCTCCGGTCTGGATGCCGTAGGCCTTGGCAGGAAGGGATTTTGCCAGGATGATGCCGTGGCGTTTACTGGAATCCCCGCCCACCGCACAGATCTGCTCCCGCAGATCCACGCTCCCTCCCAGGTGCTTCAGCCGGTAAACCGCTTCCCAGGAGAGGTACGCGTTGTTTACATCCACATGAAATATAATCTGTTTCATGAGAAAATTATAGGACAGAACGTATGTTCTGTAAAGAGGAAAAAACAGGAAGAGGGCATCTGGGAGGAAGATTTTTGGAAAAACCATGGAAAATATTCTTGACAAAGAATAGGTGTTAGTTTATACTAACTTAAAGAGAACAATTGAGAACCATTCTCAACAAGAAAAAGGAGATGGAACATATGACATTCCTTATCAATAATATGGGAACCATAATAACAGCCCTTCTCCTCATTATAGCGGTCGCTCTGGTAATCCGCATAATGATCCGGGATAAGAAGGCGGGAAAGGGTTGCGGCGGTGGCTGCAGCGGCTGTGCACATTCCTGTTCCTGCCATGGCAGCGTCAATCAGAACAAGGTAAAATAGGGCGGACAGGAGTGGAACGGATGATACAAACGAAACGCAATAACAATCAATATGAGAAGAATGCAGGCCGCCGTGAGAGAATTCTGGACGAACTGAAAAGAAACGGTTTCCGCATTACCAGTCAGAGGAAGCTGCTGATCGATATTATTCTCTCCGATGAATGTTCCTGCTGTAAGGAAATTTATTATAAGGCAGTGCATGAGGACCCGTCTATCGGCATCGCCACCGTATACCGTATGGTAAAGACGCTGGAAGAAATCGGGGCCATAGACAGGAAGAACCTGTACCGCATTTCCTGTGATGAGAACTGTGAATTTCAGGATGGCTGCGTCCTGGTCCTGAAGAACAAGGAAAAGGTGACGCTGTCCATGGAGGATTTCAGGGAGGCGGTAAATGAAGTCCTCAGAAGAAAGGGCTACAGGGAAGAGGAAAAGGTGGAGACGGTGATTTTAAACAGTCTCAGCCTTGCGGAAGGCGTATGAGCCGGCCGGTTAATATGGAAACAATGAAAACGGTCTGCGGGGGTTATTCCGCAGGCCGTTTTCCAGGTGGAAATCATCGGATGTCGGTGATAGAATGAAGTCGTAGCTGATATCATGCATTTCCTGACCGGAAGATTGGCCTGATTTCTTTTTTCCCTTCCATGAACAAAACCCTTCTGTTTGTAACAGTGACAGGCAGTTCTCTTGATTTGAGGGAAAACAAATGTTACAATCTGTCACATGGTGAGAATTATAGACAGGATAAAAGAATTTGGCAACAGAAATGGGGAAAGAAAATGGAAAAGAAGAATGCTTCGGGAACAGTTACGGGAATCTGCAGGGTAATACGCTGTCTGACGGTGGCTCCGCTGATGGCGTGCGTCATGCTTTTGATTTTATATGGCAGGGATAAGGCGCTGTGCGGCCAGGCGGCGGGGCTGGCGGAAAGCCTGGTTTTCCTTGTGGCGCTGCCGCTGCTGGCCTATCCGCTGCAGCCCCTGTTGCCCGGATACCGGGACAGGGGACGAGAAGGCCAGCGGAGCCTTGCCATGATATTTGCCGTGGCAGGGTATGTGCTGGGCTGCCTCGTGTGCCTGATTTCAGGGGCGCCGGTTTCCCAGTGGATTATTTATCTGGAATATCTGCTGTCGGGCCTGTTGATTTTCGGCTGCAATAAGCTGCTTCACAGGAAGGCCAGCGGCCATGCCTGCGGTGTGGCAGGCCCTGCGGCGCTGCTTATTTATTTTGGCGTCCCCGCATGGATCCCGGCGCTTCTGGTGCTGGCGGCGGTGTGGTGGGCCAGCCTTGTCATGCGCAGGCATACCTTAGGCCAGTTGGCAGGGGGAACGGTGATTCCTGTGGCGGTGATGGCCGTAATCCGGCTGGTTGTCGGGCTGGCTGCCGGGATCTGAGGAGGAAAAGCCGGCAGGGCTGTCTGAGGTAAGGAAGAAAGGAAGATAAGAAAAATGAAAGCGGTTATATATAAAGAAAAAGGGGTTTTCAGCCTGGAGAAGCGTCCTCGTCCGTCGCTCCGGGATCCGAAGGACGCTATTGTGAGAATTACGCTGTGTTCCATCTGTTCCAGTGATATCCATATCAAGCATGGGAGCGTGCCCAGGGCGGTGCCGGGAACCATTGTGGGACATGAAATGGTGGGCGAAGTGGTGGAAACCGGTTCTGCCGTAACAAAATACAGGCCCGGGGACAGGGTGGCTGTCAATGTGGAAACCTTCTGCGGAGAATGCTTTTTCTGTCAAAGAGGCTTCGTCAATAACTGTACGGATGAGCACGGCGGCTGGGCGCTGGGCTGCCGGATTGACGGAGGACAGGCGGAATACGTGAGAGTGCCCTTTGCGGATAACGGGCTGAATCTGATTCCGGAGGGCGTAAGCGACGAGCAGGCGCTGTTTACGGGAGATATCCTTTCCACCGGATACTGGGCGGCCCAAATCAGCGAAATTAAAAAAGGGGATACGGTGCTTGTGCTGGGAGCCGGCCCCACCGGCCTCTGCACGCTGATGTGCGCGGCGTTGTATGAGCCGGGTGCAATTATCTGCGCGGACATCAGCGAAGAGCGCCTGGAGCTTGTCAGAAGCCGGAAGCTTGCGGACCGGGTAATCAATCCCCGAAAGGAGGATGCGGCGGAAGCGGTGCGTGCCATGACGGAGGGCAGGGGCGCCGATGTGGTGATAGAGGCTGCCGGCGGCGAGGATACCTTCCGTATGGCATGGGAGGCCGCGAGACCCAATGGGACGGTATGCATTGTGGCGATGTACGAAGAGGCGCAGCCGCTGCCTCTGCCGGATATGTACGGAAAGAACCTGACCTTTAAAACCGGCGGCGTGGATGCCAATGCCTGTGATGAAATCCTGCGCCTGATTGCGGAGGGACGCCTTGATACCACCTGCATGATAACCCACAGATTTACGCTGGATCAGGTGATGGAGGCCTATGATATATTTGAGAATAAGAAGGAACATGTGATGAAAATTGCAGTGAGGCCGTAATGCTGCCGGAGTGGAGCTGCCGGAGCTTATATCTCATGTGTTTTTTGCAGGGGTGTACATAAGATAGGCCTTTTCTTTCCGCCTGTTTTGTGAGAAAATAAGGCGGAAGTAAATTGACATAAGGGGAAGGATGCGGAGAAATGAAAGCAGAATTAAGGAATCGGATGCAGGAGATGCTGGAAGCGGCTGTTGCGGCGAAGGAGCTGGCCGGCGGCAGCCTGCTTGTCAGACAGCATGGTGAGGAGCTTTGCTATCTGGAGGCCGGTATGGCGGATCGGGAAAAGGGAGAGGCTGTCCGGAGGGATCATATTTACAGGCTGTATTCCATGAGCAAGCCCGTAACGGCTGCCGCGGCCATGATGCTGTTTGAGCGGGGGCTGCTGGATCTGGCGGAGCCGGTTTCCAGATACCTGCCGGAATTTGCCGGACAGCTGGTGGAGGAAAATGGAAAGCTGGTGCCTGCGGTCAGGGAGGTCACGGTAAAGGATCTGCTGGGTATGACCTCAGGGCTGATGTACAACGGAAATCCGGGGCTGACGGGAGCATATGTCACCGAGCTGTTCCGAAAGGTGGATGAAAGGCTGCTTACCGATCAGGCGATGACGACTGCCGAAATAGCAGGGGCGCTGGGCAAAGGCCCGCTGGCGTTCCATCCGGGAAGCTCCTGGCTTTACGGAACCTCGGCGGATGTGCTGGGCGCGGTGGTGGAAGCGGCAGCAGGCATGACCTTCGGGGAATTTCTGAAGAAGAATATCTTTGAGCCGCTGGAGATGAAGGATACGGGCTTCTTCGTGCCTGAGGAAAATAGGGACCGTCTGGCAGCCGCTTACCGTCTGAATGCCGCGGGAGAACTGGAAAGATATACACAGAACCATCTTGGGATCATCAATGCCATGGACAGGCAGCCGGCCTTTGAATCTGGCGGCGCGGGCCTTGTTTCCACCATTGACGATTACGCCCGCTTTGCCCAGATGCTTTTAAATGAAGGGGAGCTGGACGGAAGAAGGATTCTGCAGCCGGCCACCGTACGTTTTATGACGGCCGGACAGCTCACTCAGGCACAGAGGAAAGCGTTCGGAAGGAATTTTGCCAATATGCCCGGCTTCAGCTATGGAAACCTGATGCGTGTGATGGTGGATCCCGGACAATCGGCAACACTGAACCATGTGGGAGAGTATGGCTGGGACGGCTGGCTGGGCTGCTATTTTGCCAACGATCCGGCTGCGGGCATGACCATGCTGTTCATGATGCAGAAAACGGACTCGGGGCTTACCTCGGTGGTACGCAGAATGAGGAATCTGATGATAAGCAGTCTGGAGGACTGATTCAATCGCAAAAAGAAGACAAAAAGGCCGGGGAGGGCAAAAAACTTCTCCGGCCTTTTTGGCGTAACTTTTAGAAGGACGGCGCCTGCGCCGATGCGTTTATCCTGTAGGAAATGAAGCCGCGCGTCCCCAAAATGATTTGTTCGGAAAATTCCCGGACCCGTTTTATTTTTAGAGCTTGGGTTAGAGGAAGGGGATAAATTTATCTTTTCGTATGAATGCCCTGCCGGGATGTGCCCAAAAACAATGGCACAGGTATACACATGGTGCGAGGTTATCAGATGCGGCGGAGACTTTACATACAGAGGCTTAAAGGAAAAGTATGAAATGGATATTCCGTGCGCTGACGGGTGTATCAAATTCCATCTCAAAACCACGCCCATAAACAGAGATGAGAACGGAAAACCAATGCCAAACAATCCAAGACCGGAATAAAAAGGGGCGTTTATGAGTAATGAAGTCTGTTCAGCAGCCCTGATAAACAAAAAACTGATTTTTGTGCCTTTACATCCTTTATACATCATATTTACAGCCGGGCGGTAGTACATATCAATAAGAGTTGTTAAAATCAGATATCCCGTTGCAGGCAGCGGGTATTTGATCCTGGCGGCCGCCGTCCAATATCCATGCAGTCATGCCTGTATGGCTCGATATCCACAAAAATAAATGGACGGCTGCCGCCGGGAAACTGCGGCAATGAAAGGGGAAGTCGGCTACGGAAATTGGAAAGGAACAGAGTCTGGACAGATTTACCGGCGACGAATTTGTGGTGAAAAGCAGATGTATTATCAGCATGCTGCTCGCCAAGCTGGACATCATCAATGCGGAGCTGAGCATGAAATACGACAGAAATATTATTGTACAGACCTCCGGACGCATTAAGACGCCGGAGAGCATCCGGGCAAAACTGCGTAAAAAAGGATATGAAGAAACCTATGAGATGGCCCAGGAAAAAATCAATGACATTGTGGGCGTCCGCGCCGTATGCTCCTTTATGGATGATTTGTATCTTGTGGCAAAAGCGCTGGAGCAGCACAGGGATGTACGCACGGTGAAGGTAAAGGACTATCTGCAGGAACCAAAGAGATCCGGCTACCGCAGCCTTCATCTTATTGTGGAGGTGCCCATTTATTTTCAGGGGGAGGAGCTGTGGAGAAGGGCGGAAATACAGCTGCGCACGGCGGCCATGGACTTCTGGGCGGGACTTGATCACCAGCTGATATACAAAAGAGGACTGAAAGAAGCAAAGCTGATCGGGCAGGAATTGTATGAATATGCGCAGATTGTGGAGGAGCTGGATCGGAAAATGGTGGAGCTGCGGGACAGAATCGCCGCAATCTGACAAAAATGCATAATACACCTTTGAAAACGTAAGAAAAAAGTAAAATTAAACAAGAAATTGACGATGAACTGGGGTAATGATTATGCAATGTGCACGCATAGGATATAATGTTTGTGTAGCAAGGGGCATTATGGAGGGCATTCTAATGAGGGAATTTGATTACACTGTAAAGTCAATTGTTGGGCTGCACCCGCGTGTGGCAGGAGTATTGATGCATCTCGTGCGGGATTTTGAGAGCGACATCATACTCACGAATGGGGATAAGGGCGGCAACCTGAAGAAGCTGCTCGGCATTCTCCATATGAATATCCAGTATGGAGACCGGCTTCACTTACAGATTTCCGGGGAGGATGAAGAAGTGGCGTGCCAGGAAATGCAGGCATTTATGGCACAGAACCTATGACGGTCAGGCCGCCTTTCCCGGTCCTTTGCAGGTGTTGGCCGCAGAGGAGGCGCGGGAAAGTAAAGCAGCTGCCGGAGGCAGTGAACACCCGTCTGCGGCAGCCGGCTGAAGAAAGGCTTCCTGTGCCGGACAGAGTTGAGTACTATCTGTCCGGGCAGGAAGCCTTTTATGTTTTTGGGAAAAACAGCCTTCTTCCGGAAGGAGAACCGTTTTTCAAAAGATGGGAGTGACAAGGCCCCGCTTAATCATGTCTCCTGCCAGTGACGCAATCTGCTTCGGAGGCTCCGGCGCATCCTTGTTCAGCCAAGCTTCAATCAGCCCGATGCAGCCCGATACGAGGAAGGAATAATAATAATCAAAGGCCTGCGAGGGCTGGCTGCTGCGATTCCATACCTGGAGAATCCGTTCCTTGACCAGCCCCTTCATGCGGTTGATGAAAGCCAGGTCGCCGTGAGCGCCCATGAGCACCTGGCCGGCCTGCATATTTTCATAAAGGAAGGAGAATACATCTTCCAGCACGCTGTAGAGGCTGTCCTCCTGTATGGCGGTGAAATCCCGGTTCAGAATCTCGCTGAACTGGCAGAACAGCTCGTCCTCCACGGAGTCCAGCATGTCGTAGACATCCCTGTAATGCAGGTAAAAGGTGCCCCGGTTGACATCCGCAAGATCGGAAAGCTCCTTTACGGAAATATCCTTGACCTCTTTTTCCTTCATAAGCGTCAGCAGGACCTCTGTCAGCCGCGCTTTTGTTTTCCGGACCCGGCGGTCAACCTTTTCCGTTACCATAAAATCCCTCCTTTTTCCCAAACCCATGCCCGCAGGCGCAAATCTTAAAAGATTATAAAAAATTAACACAAAACGCGAAAGTGTTCATTATCAAACACGAGGAAAAACACTGACTATTGAATTTATTCCCTTAAATTACTATAATTTATAAAAACAAGAAAATCAACAGCTGTTGAGTAATAAAATAGAGTTGAATAAAAATCAGAAGCTGAAGGAAGATCGTTTCCGGCGGCCTGATTCGTATATGGCTTAAATACATGCCCGCCGAAACGGGCAGATGGGAGCAAAAAAATGGAACGGTATACCCAATTCCTGCTGAGACATAAAAAACTGATTATCGGTGTATTCGTTTTGGGAGCCCTCCTGTGTGCCGTCCTTTCCGGCCTGGTGGGCGTAAACTATGATTTCGCAGATTACCTGCCCGATAAGTCTGCCTCCACCAAGGCGCTGGAGGTCATGGAGGATGAATACAGCCAGTCCGTCCCCAATATGCGTGTGCTTATTTATGATGTTTCCATCCCCCGGGCTCTGGCGGTGAAGGCACAAATCGCCGCCGTGGACGGCGTGGAGGAAATTAACTGGCTGGATGATGCGGCAGATATTTATGAGCCTCTGGAAACAGTGGATCAAAAGATTACAGATGACTGGTATAAGGACGGGAACGCCCTGTTCAGCATTACCGTGGATGAGGCAAAGGGAGAGAGCGTGATACCTGCGGTAAGGCAGATCATTGGTGAGGAAAACTGTATGGAAGGGGCGGCGGTGACCTCCGTGCTTGCGCCTGTGAATACCTCCAGAGAGGTACAGCAGATCATGCTGCTGGCAGTTCCCATCATTTTTCTGATTCTCATACTGACTACGGATTCCTGGTTTGAGCCGGTGCTGTTTATGATAACCATAGGCGTGGCTATTCTGCTGAACCGGGGAACCAATCTGATGTTCGGCACCATTTCCTTTGTGACAAATGCCGCGGGAAGTGTGCTGCAGCTGGCGGTATCCATGGATTATTCCATTTTTCTGCTGCACCGTTTTTCTGAAAACCGGAGCGGAGGCCTGCCGGTGGAGAAGGCCATGACGGAAGCGGTGAAGCAGTCCGTGGGAAGCATCCTTTCCAGCGGGCTGACCACAGTTACAGGCTTCCTGGCTTTGGTGCTCATGCGGTTTAAAATCGGGCCGGACATGGGCTGGGTGATGTCCAAGGCCATCGGCTTCAGCCTGCTGAGCGTGCTCTGTTTTCTGCCCGCCCTGGCGATTGCCACCTACCGTCTGATAGACAGGACACAGCACCGCAGCTTTGTGCCGAAGTTCGATAAATTTGCCGCGGTGGTGATGAAAATACGTTTTCCCATGCTGGCGCTGATTGTGGTGCTGCTTCCTGCTTCGTTTCTGGGGCAGCAGAACAACGACTTTTTTTACGGCGGAAGCGAGGTATACAGCACGGAGGCCACGCAGATGGGAAGGGATATGCAGGCCATCAACAGCATGTACGGTTCCTCCAATCCGGTGGTGCTCATGGTTCCCAAAGGGGATATGGAGAAGGAAATCTCCATGAATGAGGAACTGAAAAAACTGGACTATGTAACCAGTGTGGTTTCTTATGTGAATTCGGTGGGAAATGCAATCCCGGATTCCTTCCTCCCCACGGAAACGGTTTCCAAGCTGTATTCAGCCCATTACAGCCGGTTTGTCATCACGCTGGAGGCGGCGGAAAAGGATGCGGACTGGTATGAAAAAATAAATGACATCCGAAACATCGGTGAGAAATATTATGGGGATAAAATACAATATGCAGGGGATCTGGTGAGCACGGAGGATCTGAAAACGACCATTACCCAGGATAATGCAAGGGTGAATTTCCTGGCCATTGCCTTTGTTTTCCTTATTCTGCTCGTGAATTTCAAGTCCCTTACCCTGCCGGTAATCCTGACCCTGGTGATTGAATCCTCTATCTGGATCAATCTGGGAATCCCGTATTTTCAGGGGCAGACATTGTTCTACATAGGCTATCTGATTATCAGTACGGTGCAGCTGGGGGCGACCATTGACTATGCCATCCTGTTTTCCGACAGATATATGGAATTCCGCAGGGAAATGCCAAAGAAGGAGGCCGCCAGGGAAACGCTGCGTGTCTGCACGGTTTCCATACTGACCTCGGCGGCAGTGCTGACGCTGGCCGGGGTTATTCTGGGGAAAGTATCCACCAACGGCATTTTAAGCCAGTTGGGTATTCTGATTGGCCGGGGAGCGGCGCTGTCCTTTGTGCTGGTTATTTTCGTGCTGCCCACGCTGCTGATTTTGTTTGACAGCGTTATCAGGAAAACAACGCTGCACTGCAGCTTTTACAGGGCGGAGCCTGAAAAGAAGGATTGAGAGGAAATTTCGAACGGAAATAAAACAGCTGTGCGCCAGGGCGGCGGCCTGCCGCGCAAAACAGCTGCAAAGAATGTGCGCCGGGCGCACAGATAGGAGTGTATATGAGAAAAAAACAGCATGGCATGGCCGTAAAAATTACAGCATATATCCTGTCGGCGGCAATGGTGCTTGGCAGCAGTGTTTCTGTATCGGCAGCGGTTCCGAATACACAGAAGGATGAAAATGTATATGCGAACCTGAACCAGGACGGAAGCGTGGACGGCATATATGTGGTTAACGCTTACCTTTTGGATAAGGAAACGGACATTGTGGATTACGGGAAATACGATTCAGTTAAAAACCTTTCCACGGATGGTGACATTAATAAAAAAGGGGATACCGTCACAGCCGCAGCGCCGGAAGGAAAATTTTTCTATCAGGGGAACCTGAAGACAAAGGAGCTTCCCTGGGAAATTTCCATCCATTATTATCTGGACGGTAAGGAAATGGAAGCCGGTGAGCTGGCCGGACAGAACGGCTCTCTTAAAATTACCATTCACATCGGGAAAAACGATCAGGTGGAGGAAGCCTTTTTTGAGAATTACCTTCTTCAGGCGACCGTGACCATGGATATGGATAAATGTAGCCGTCTGCAGGCCGCCGGGGCAACTGTGGGCAATGTGGGAGCTTCCAAGCAGCTGGTGTACAATATTATGGCGGGACAGGAAAAAGATATTGTAATTACGGCGGACGTGCTGGATTTCACCATGGATCCCATCAGCTTTCAGGGTGTGCCCATGTCCTTTGATCTGGACAGGGATAGTCTTTCCATGGACAGCCTCACCGAGAAAACGGGGGATATCAAGGATGCGGCGGATGAATTCTCCGACGGCGCAGCCGAGTTGTATGACGGGGCGGGTGCGTTAAAGGACGGCGCTTCGGATCTGAATGACGGAGCAAACAGCCTGAAGGAGGGCATTGAAAGCTATTCCAACGGCGCCCATTCCCTGGGGGACGGCATTGATACACTGAAGGACGGAACCGATAATCTGTCCGATGGGGCCACCCAGCTGTCCGACGGTATCAGTTCCCTGAAGGAGGGCGTGGATAAGCTGGCCGGCGGCTACAGCGGCGACGAAGGCGCGGCGGCCGGGGCGAAGAAGCTGGCGGAAGGCGCGGATAAGCTGAAGAGCGGCGCAGGGCAGCTGAGCGAAGGGATCAATACCTTTGTCGGGATGATTGGGAGCATGGGGAATACGACGGAGCTGGACAGCCAGGCGGAAGGATTAATTGAGAGAATTATAGGAGAGGTAAAAGCTGGGGTGCCTCCGTTTTTACAGCAGTATGTTGAAGAGAGGCTCAGACCCAAAAGTGGTCTGAAGAGTTCATACGAACGGTTAGCGGATTTTTCTGAGCGGCTGGATACAATGATAAATTTGTTAATAGGAATGATACCGGACGATACAGCCAGTTCAGGTACAAAGACTCAGGAAGAAAAGCAAAAGGATCTTGATTCAATATCAGGAAACAGCATACCGGAAGAGGAAGAAACGGAAACCCAGGAAGAGACTGAGGGGGTAACGGAAGAAACTCAGGAGGAAACAGTTTCGGAAGAAGAATCGGGAACCGGAGAAGCCGATTCTGAGGAAAATGGAACGGAAGAATCCAAAACAGAAGATTCTAAAACAGAAGAATCCAGGACAGAGGAATCCAAAGCGGAAGAGGATCAAACCGGAGAAGCAGAAGGCTCATCTAAGCAGATAGAGGATAAACAAACTTCGGGGAAAACAGCGGTGGAACAGCCGGAAGCAGCAAAAACGCAAGAAGAGAACAAGAATCAAAAACATATACAGACAGAACCGAAATCAAAAAAGATTCAGGAAACCATAAAAAACAATGAAGAACAGCCGGCGGAAGAAATTACGGATACATCATTTGCCGTAAGAAAAAGTGCATATTCTTTGGTAACACTTAACTATACGAAAACACGTTTCCTACAGGAGCCGCATTATGAAGGAAGAGTGGTGCAGGCAGCGTCAATTCCGGGATTCGGTATTTCTGATATTAAGAAAATGCTTCCTCAAATATTAGAGGCAAAATCTGGTGTGGATCAGCTACTGGGCATATACCAGGCAATGAATACATTAAAGAAGACACTCAATAATCCGGCCACCAAAGAACAGCTGGGCCAGCTTACCGCAGGCTCTTCCGCTCTGGCGGACGGCGTGGCTTCCCTGGCAGACGGCGCCAAGGCTCTTTCTGACGGTATCAGCCAGCTTGCGGATGGAACCAGCCAGCTGCAGTCGGGAGTAACGGAATTAAATGATGGCGGAAAAGAACTTGCGGACGGCACCAGGGATCTGGCAGATGGCGTCTCCGGCCTGGCGGATGGCGCAAAGGAGCTCACCGATGCTGCCGATGATCTGAAAGACGGGACCAGCCAGCTTGCAGACGGTACAGGAGATTTCCTCACCGGCACGCAGGATCTGGCGGATGGTGTAAAGGATCTGAAGGAAGGAATGGATGAATTCAAGGATAAAACCTCGGATATTGATACACAGATTGATGATGAAATAGACAAAGTGGTGAATGATTTTTCAGGAAGCGATTTTACGCCATTGTCCTTTGTTTCCGATAAAAACAAAAACATCGGGCTGGTACAGTTCGTAATGAAAACAGAAGGCATCAAACTGCCTGAGAAAGAGAGAGTGGAGACTGTGGAAGAGCCGCTTACCTTCTGGCAGAGATTGATGAAGCTGTTTAAAAAGTAATCAGATTAAGGAAGCGTAATCATGGGAGAAAATTTGGTAGTCTGAAGCATTTAGAATTTGTACCGGAAGGTGAGGAAGCGTAAAAAGTTTAGCAGGATTGCTGGAAAAAGAACGGGGCGGCGCATCATGCGCCGCCCGTTCAGATTTTTCTTTTCATCAAACCGTGTTTATTGCAGTAAAGATACAGAACCCCATGTCCTCTCAGCCGAAAGCGTCCTTCCGCATTCTGCTCCGGATACAGCTTCAGAAGCTCCAGCTTATTTGAGGTCACCCAGGCCAGGAAGGAGATGTGATGTGCTTTTGACATTTCATGCGCAACGGTAAGAAATGACTCATCCTCCACCTGTTCGACTGAGAAACTGTGCCCATCGTCCGTTTCCTCCGCCTCTTGTGCAGGCAGTGTAATGCCGCAGCAGCTTACCACGCATTTTCCCAGCGTATGAATGACATTGCTGCAAACGGGACATACATAAAAAACACTGCGAAGCATATTTCCCATTTTGTTCTGGTTGGTCACATAATCTCCGCTCAAAAGCTCTGCGACAGAAATATCCAGCGCTGCAGCCAGAGGCTCCAGAAGGCTGATATCGGGATAGCCTTTGCCAGTTTCCCATTTTGAAATGGTTTTGTCACTGACACCCAGAGTCTGCGCCAGGCTTTTCTGGGTAATTTTTTTCTTTTCCCGGAGTTCACGGATTGCGTTCCCGGTAATATAATAATCCATTTTTTATCCTTTCAGCTGTAGTTTGATGCATTTAATCTGGGGAAAATGGAGGCGGCGAGAAATCTCCAGATCTATAAATACTTTGCTTCCATAGTGGATGAGTATGATATGATTTTAGGTTATATAGCTGACGACAGGATGTTTGTTGTTCTGGACAGGTTTTTCAATGGAGATATCACGGAGCTTGCATTAATTCATAGCCTGTCGGCACTTAAGCTGGGAAAACAATACGCAGCGTTGACACAAAAAGCATGTGATCAGATAAAAATTCTGGAAGAAAAAGAACTTTCCGAAGAAGTGGCATTATTACACCAATGAGGACAGCAGAGAAATTTATAAAACCGCGGATGAAGAGACGATGAAGGACCGTTGGTTTGGATTCCATACCTATGATGTTGAGATGGCAATTGAAGATTTGAAAGAACTATACAGACAAAGAAACAACCAATAACCCTTCGGATGGATAAATAATAAAAAGATAAAGGCGTGTCAGGAATAAACTGAGCAAGTACTTCGGCTGATCCCTGACACGCCTTTTATCTGCACTCTAAAAGAAATATATTTTAGCTGCAACAGTGCGAATAAGTAAAACAACAAAAAAACACGACTAAACATGCGGTATTTATTGACATTTCTCCTGGCAAGAACTATACTGAATCTGGAAAACCACAAAAATAAGGCGAAATATATGCCGAAAACAACATAAAACAACGATACACAGTAGATACAGTGCCTTTCGGAGCAGGAACCTCCTATATGTACAGCATGTACAGCCCCTGCCCCGGAAGAGAAATATGGAGGGAAAGCAGGGATGAGCAGTAAAATCAACAACAATCCTACGGCCAAGTCGGAACGCATTACCAGACTGGTTGAAAATCTGTACCGCAACATGCCGGAAATCGAACCGGCCAGGGCGGTGCTGCTGACGGAAAGCTACAAGGAAACGGAAGGGGAGCCGATTATCATGCGCAGGGCCAAAGCCTTCGCGCACATTCTGGCCAATATCCCCATTACCATTAGGGATGAGGAGCTGATCGTGGGAAGCTCCACGCTGGCGCCCAGGGGCTGCCAGACATTTCCCGAATTTTCCTATGAATGGCTGGAAGCGGAATTCGACACAATAGAAAAAAGAAGCGCCGATCCCTTCTACATTTCAGAAGAAACGAAGAAGCAGCTGGCAGAGGTACATAAATACTGGAAGGGAAAAACAACCAGTGAACTGGCGCTTTCCTATATGGCGCCCGAAGCCGCCAGGGCGATTGAACATAATATTTTTACGCCGGGCAACTATTTTTATAATGGCGTGGGACATGTTACCGTGCAGTATGACAAGGTGCTGGAAATCGGTCTGGAAGGCATTATCAGGGAAGCGGCCGCCGAACTGGCAGGCTGCAGCGTGGGAGACGGAGATTATGCCAGAAGGCACTGCTTCCTGGAGGCTGTGATCATGAGCTGTGCAGCCGTAATCGGTTACGCGGGCCGCTATGCGGCTCTTGCCGCGAAAGAGGCGCAGCAGTGTACGGATGCGGAAAGAAAGCAGGAGCTTTTACAGATAGCATCCAATTGTGAGAGGGTTCCCGCAAAGGGGGCGCGCAGCTTCCAGGAAGCCTGCCAGAGCTTCTGGTTCATCCAGCAGCTTTTACAGATGGAATCCAGCGGACACTCCATTTCTCCGGGACGCTTTGACCAGTACATGTATCCTTATTATAAAAAGGATTTGGACGAAGGCAGGATTACCAGGGATCAGGCTCAGGAACTGGTTGACTGTATCTGGGTGAAGCTGAATGACCTGAATAAGGCCAGAGACGCGGCCAGCGCAGAAGGCTTTGCGGGCTACAGCCTGTTCCAGAACCTGATTGTGGGAGGTCAGGATGAAGACGGCCGGGATGTGACCAACGATCTTTCCTTCCTGTGCATCTGGGCATCCGCCCATGTGTTCCTTCCCCAGCCGTCCCTGTCCGTCAGGGTTTGGAACTGCACGCCCCATGAGCTTCTTGTGGAGGCAGCCAGGCTGACAAGAACCGGAATCGGGCTTCCGGCCTACTATAATGATGAAGTGATCATCCCTTCCCTGATGAACCGGGGACTGACGCTGGAGGATGCCAGGACCTACAACATCATCGGCTGCGTGGAACCGCAGAAGGCGGGAAAAACAGAAGGCTGGCATGATGCGGCGTTCTTTAACATGTGCCGTCCGCTGGAGCTTGTTTTCTCCAACGGCAGGGACAAGGGAGAGCAGGTTGGCCTGCAGACCGGGGCCGTGGAGGATATGACCACCTTCGACCAGTTCTTTGACGCCTATAAGAAACAGATGGAGTACTGCATCAGCCTGCTGGTAAACGCGGACAATGCCATTGATACAGCCCATGCGGACCGCTGTCCGCTGCCGTTCCTTTCCAGTATGGTGGACGACTGCCTGAAGCGTGGAAAAACAGTACAGGAGGGCGGCGCTGTTTACAATTTCACAGGCCCCCAGGGCTTTGGGATTGCCAATGTGGCGGACTCCCTGTTTGCCATAAGAAAGCTGGTATTTGAAGAAAATAAGGTGACGCTTGCGGAATACAAGAGAGCGCTTGCCCTGAATTTTGGAAAGGGCTTTGACTCCATCACCGTTTCGAAGATGACCGGTGAAATTATCAAAGAGCTGCAGAAAGCGGGACAGAAGCCCAGCGAGGCTCAGGTTGCAGGCATTGTGAAGGGTATCGTGGACACTCAGCTTTCCGACAAAGACAGACAGCTGTGCGAAAAGCTGTATGATATGATCGAAGAGGTTCCCAAATTTGGCAATGATCTGGAAGAGGTGGACTTGTTTGCCAGGGAAGTAGCTTATACCTACACCAGACCTTTACAGAATTACCGCAACCCGAGAGGCGGCACCTTCCAGGCGGGTCTGTATCCTGTATCCGCCAATGTGCCTCTGGGAGCGCAGACCGGCGCTACGCCCGACGGACGTCTGGCCCATACCCCGGTGGCGGATGGGGTTTCCCCAACCGCGGGCAAGGATGTGAACGGGCCGACGGCTACGGCCAATTCCGTTTCCAAGCTGGATCACGGCATTGCCTCCAACGGAACGCTCCTTAACCAGAAATTCCACCCCTCCGCCCTCAGCGGCGATGAAGGACTGAATAATTTCGTGGCTCTCATCCGTTCCTATTTTGACCAGAAGGGCAGCCATATGCAGTTCAATGTGGTGGATAAAAATACCCTGATTGACGCACAGAAGCACCCGGAGAATTACAAGCATCTGGTCGTGCGTGTGGCGGGCTACAGCGCCCTGTTTACCACGCTGTCACGCTCCCTTCAGGATGATATTATCCGCAGGACGGAGCAGGGCTTCTGAGAAAAGAAGAAAAGAGGAATAAACGATGGACTACCTGGACACAACAGGCCGGATTTTCGACATACAAAGATATTCCATCCATGACGGCAGGGGAATCCGCACCATTGTATTTTTAAAAGGCTGTGTACTTCGGTGCCGGTGGTGCTGCAATCCGGAATCCCAGGAATATGCGGTGCAGACCATGATGGTACAGGGTAAACCGAAAATCATCGGCGAAGATGTAACTGTCCGTCAGGTCATGGAAACCGTGGTAAAGGACCGGCCGTACTACAGACGTTCCGGCGGCGGCCTCACGCTTTCCGGCGGAGAAAGCCTCTGCCAGGCGGAATTTGCAGCGGCGCTGCTTCGGGCGGCCAAGGAAGAGGGAATCAACACAGCGATGGAAAGCATGGCCTGCGCTCCCATGGAAACCATAGAAAAGCTTTTGCCCTGGCTGGATCAGTATCTGATGGATATCAAGCATATCAACAGTGCAAAGCATAAGGAGTTTACCGGCAAGGGGAACGAACTGATGCTGGAAAACGCCAGGAAGGTGGCGCAGAGCGGCAAAACAGAGCTGATTATCCGCGTCCCCGTAATTCCCGCCTTTAATGATACGGAGAGGGAAATTGAGGAAATCGCCCGGTTTTCAGATGCGCTTCCCGGCGTGAAGCGCATCCATCTCCTGCCTTACCACAGGCTGGGACAGGATAAATATGACGGACTGAACCGGGAATATCTCATGAAGGATATCCTGCCTCCCACCAATGAGCATATGGCGCAGCTGAAACGCACGGTGGAGCGCGTAAGCAGCCTGGAATGCCATATCGGCGGATGACGGAAGGAAAAATGGAGGCACGCAGTACATGAATTTTCAACAATATGATTCTGAAAAAAAACAGAGAATTGTGCAGGAGCTGGTTCCGGGAAAACAGATAACGCTGGCCCATATCATTGCCAATCCTGACGGAGAGCTGTACGAAAAGCTGGGACTGGACCCGAAGGTGGAGCTGAACCGAGCGGCCATCGGCATCATGACGGTAACCCCTGCGGAGACAGCGATTATCATGGCGGACATTGCCATCAAATCTTCCGGCGTGGATCTGGGCTTTGTGGACCGCTTCAGCGGATCCCTCATTGTGACCGGCACGGTTTCCCAGGTGGAGGCATCCACCACGGCGATTCTGGAATATACGGAGAATAAGCTGGGCTATGAGGTCTGCAGCATAACAAGAACATGAAAAAAATAATACTTATCGGCAGGAGCGGCGCGGGAAAGACAACGCTGACACAGGCGCTGAAGGGCGAAGAAATCAAATATCATAAAACGCAGTATGTGAATTATTTTGAATGCATCATAGATACGCCCGGAGAATATGCCCAGACCCATGAGCTGGGTTACGCGCTGGCGCTCTATTCCTATGAAGCGGATGTGGTGGGACTTCTTCTGTCGGCCACGGAGCCCTATTCCCTGTATCCGCCCAACATAACCTGCATGGTGAACCGGGAAGTGGTGGGAATTGTAACCCAGATCAATGACCCGAAGGCGAACCCGGAGCGATCGGCCAGATGGCTGCGGCTGTCCGGCTGTAAAAAGATTTTTTTCGTGGATTCCAAGGCCGGAACCGGAGTTTCGGATATCCTGGATTATCTGAATGAGGAACAGACAGAAGAAATACATACAAACAACAAAAACAACAGCTGAAAAACCCATAAAAACAAATAAAAACCACAGGTAAAATGTTGACATGTGTTGTATTTAGGACTATAATGAACACGAGCTAACAAAGCGGACAGTCAGCATGTATGAAAAATGGAAAAGCAGGGCTTTTCCATACAAAATCCGCACAAAGTGCGAACATATTTTTTTTACGCCGCGGGAAGGCGGCAGAATGGAGGAAACAATGCAGAACGAGTACGAACTTAAGAAATTGATGTGCGACATCGGAAAGAGAATTTATGACCGTAATATGGTGGCTGCCAATGACGGCAATATTTCAGTAAAGCTGAACGACAATGAATTCCTTTGCACACCCACAGGTGTTTCCAAGGGCTTTATGACACCCGATTTTATCTGCAAGGTTGACGCGCAGGGCAATGTAATCCAGGCAAACAAGGGCTTCCGTCCTTCTTCCGAAATCAAGATGCATATGCGTGTTTACCAGAAGCGTCCCGATGTGGGAGCAGTAGTACATGCCCATCCTACGTTTGCAACCTCCTTTGCTATTGCAGGCATCCCGCTGACACAGCCCATCATGCCCGAAGCCGTTATCGCCCTAGGATGTGTTCCGATTGCTGAGTACGGTACGCCTTCCACGATGGAAATTCCTGATAATGTGGAGAAATATCTTCCTTACTACGATGCGGTTCTGCTGGAAAGCCACGGGGCCCTTACCTGGAGCACGGACCTGACCGCAGCCTATATGAAGATGGAATCCGTTGAATTCTATGCAGAGCTTCTCTATAAGTCCAAAATGCTGGGCGGCCCGAAGGAATTCGATAAGAATACCATTGAGAAGCTGTATGAAATCAGAAGAAAAATGGGACTTCCCGGAAAGCATCCGGCCAACCTGTGCCAGAACAAGGGCAAGAAGAACTGCCACAACTGCGGCAACGGCTGCGGTTCCGTATCCTCACCCGCGCCTGCTTCCAACGAAGTGAGCGAAGAAATGGTTGCTGAAATCGTGAAAAAGGTTATGGAGCAAATGAAATAATGGATGAAAATCTGATTGCAAGAACTGTCCGCAGGGTTCTTTCGGAAACCGGCAGCACGGCGCACATGTCGCTGAAGCTGGCGGAAGCGCTGGCGGCAAAGGTGGAGGAAAGAGCGGAAAGCCTTGGGATGCGCGTGGTTACGGCCATCGCCGACGAGGCCGGCCATCCGAAACTTGTGCGCAGCATGGACGGGGCCTACATAGGAAGTCTGGATGTGGCTGTGAATAAAGCATATACAAGCATAGCGTTCCAGATGTCCACAGCGGCGCTGGGAGAACTCAGCCAGCCGGGTGCCCCGCTTTATGGCATCCAGCATACCAACGGCGGCAGGATTGTGATTTTCGGCGGCGGAGAACCGCTTATGGTAAATGGTAAGATCATAGGAGCTCTGGGTGTCAGCGGCGGAACCGCCGAACAGGACACGGCCCTTGCGGCTTACGGAGCATCCATGTTAAAGGAGGTAATCTCGTGCCTGTAAATGAAAGTATGGTACAGGATATTGTGAAGGAAGTAGTTGCCAGGATGCAGCTCTCCGGAACGGCCCAGTCAGCGCAGCACGGTGTGTTCAATGATATGAACCAGGCCATCGAAGCTGCTAAAGAGGCGGAGAAAACAGTCCGCCGCATGACCATGGACCAGCGGGAACAGATCGTTTCCAATATCCGTAAGAAAACCCACGAAGCCGCGGAAATCCTTGCCCGTATGGGAGTGGAGGAAACCGGTATGGGCAATGTGGGCGATAAGATTCTGAAACATCATCTTCTGGCAGACAAAACGCCTGGTACGGAAGATATTACAACAACAGCCTGGTCGGGAGACAGAGGGCTTACCCTGATTGAAATGGGCCCCTTCGGCGTAATCGGCGCCATCACTCCCTGCACCAACCCCAGTGAAACCGTCCTGTGCAACAGCATAGGAATGATAGCCGCAGGGAATACGGTGGTATTCAACCCCCATCCCCAGGCCATCAGGACCTCCATTTTTGCCATCAATCTGGTAAATGAAGCTTCCCTGGAAGCTGGCGGCCCGGATAATGTGGCATGTACCGTGTTCAAGCCCACACTGGAAACCAGCAATATCATGATGAAGCATAAGGATATCCCGCTGATTGCCGCAACAGGCGGTCCCGGCGTGGTTACCGCAGTCCTTTCCTCAGGTAAAAGGGGAATCGGCGCAGGCGCAGGAAATCCTCCCGCGCTGGTGGACGAAACAGCCGATATCAGAAAAGCGGCGGCGGACATCGTGAACGGCTGTACCTTTGACAATAACCTTCCCTGCATTGCAGAAAAGGAAATCGTTGCTGTGGACAGCATCGCTGATGAGCTGATGAATTACATGATCAGCGAGCAGGGCTGCTATCTGATTTCCAAAGAGGAGCAGGATAAGCTGACGGCCACCGTCCTCACACCCAAGGGACTGAACCGCAAGTGCGTGGGCAGAGATGCCAGAACCCTTCTTTCCATGATTGGGATACAGGCGCCGGAGAACATCCGCTGCATCGTATTCGAAGGGGAAAAGGAGCATCCGCTGATTTCAGAGGAGCTGATGATGCCGATTCTGGGCCTGGTAAGGGCAAAGGATTTTGACGACGCTGTGGAGAAGGCTGTATGGCTGGAGCACGGCAACAGACATTCCGCCCATATCCATTCCAAGAACATAGACAACATCACCAAATATGCCAGAGCGATCGATACGGCTATTCTGGTTAAGAACGCACCCTCTTATGCGGCGCTGGGCTTCGGCGGCGAAGGCTTCTGTACCTTTACCATCGCCAGCAGGACCGGGGAAGGACTTACCAGCACAAGCACCTTCACCAAGAGAAGAAGATGTGTAATGTCAGACAGCCTGTGCATACGATAGGAATCGTACGATAGAAGCCGTAGGATTGAAAATCGTATACGACAGGGCAGAAAGGGAAGGAAAAATGGACGTTAATGCAACGAATATAGAAGAAATCGTAAGACAGGTCCTCAACAGCATGGAAGGCAGACAGCCTGCGGCAAGCAGCGGCGCAGGGAGCGCTCCTGCGGGAGCAATCCCGAAGACGGCGCATGTGGCCATGCTGACAAGCCTGGAGCATTACGATGTGAAGGAATTCCCCATCCCCGAAGTGGGAGACGACGATATTCTTGTAAAAGTGGAAGGCTGCGGTATCTGCGGAACCGATGCACACGAATTCAAGAAGGATCCCTTCGGACTGATTCCCGTGGCTTTGGGCCATGAAGGAACCGGCGAAATTGTCAAAATGGGAAAGAACGTTAAAAAAGACAGCGCAGGAAAAGACCTTAAGATAGGCGACAAGGTCGTAACCTGTATGATTTTCAAGGATAACCCGGATATCACCATGTATGACCTGAACAGACAGAACGTGGGCGGCGCCGATGTATACGGCCTGCTTCCGGACGATGATATCCATTTAAACGGCTGGTTTTCAGATTACCTGTTTATCCGCGGAGGCTCTACCGTGTTCAACGTAAGCGATCTGGATCTGTATTCCAGAATCCTCATTGAGCCCTGCGCCGTTCTCATCCACGCGGTGGAAAGAGCGAAATCCACAGGAATCCTCCGTTTTAACAGCAGAGTGGTAGTGCAAGGCTGCGGACCTATCGGCCTGATCTGCATCGCTATCCTGCGTACGATGGGAATCAACCACATTGTAGCGGTGGACGGAGAGGAAAAACGTCTGGAATTCGCAAAGGAAATGGGCGCATCCGATACGGTTAACTTCAAGGACCATAAGGGAATCGAAGCCCTTGCAGGCGCTGTGGAAGCCAAATTTGACGGACATCTGGCGGATTTTGCCTTCCAGTGCACCGGTTCTCCCATGGCACATGCCAATATTTATAAATTCATCCGCAACGGCGGCGGACTGTGCGAGCTTGGATTTTTCATTAACGGCGGCGACGCCACCATCAACCCGCACTTTGATATCTGCTCCAAGGAAATCACCATCGTAGGCTCCTGGGTATATACCCTGCGCGATTATGCCACCACCTTTGAGTTCTTAAAGAGCGCAAAGAAGGCGGGCATCCCCATCGAGAAGCTGATTACCCATACCTTCCCGCTGGAGGAAATCAACGAAGCGCACAGGACCAACCTGGCGATGAGCGGCCTGAAGATAGCAATCATCAACAAGTAACGACAGGTAGGAGGCGAAGCCCATGGGGGAAGCCGTAGGAATTTTGGAAGTATTTGGTCTGGTATGCGCCTTTATGGCGGCGGATGCCGGATGTAAGGCAGGCAATGTGTGGCTGGAGCCTTTTGATAAGAACAAGCCGGCCAACGCCGACAGCCTTCCGGTGCCTCTTCTGGTTACCATCAAATTCAGAGGAAGCGTTTCCGATGTGGAAGCGGCGATGGAAGCGGGAGAACGCGTGGCCCGCAGCCTTACGGGAGTGGTGCAGAAGCACATCATCCCCAGGCCCACGGAGGATACGGAAAAAATGCTCAAACTTTGCGCATTTGACAAGTCATAACCGGATTCAGTACAATAGACAATGAAGACTCAGGTAACTGTGAGAGGACAGAACAGTTACAAACTTTGAACAATTATTCAGTATAAGCGGAGGAAATTAAAAATGGCACAGGAAGCATTGGGAATGGTAGAAACAAGAGGTCTTACCGCAGCGATTGAAGCAGCGGATGCAATGACCAAATCTGCGGAAGTAAGACTTGTGGGAACAGAGAAAATCGGTTCCGGTCTTGTAACCGTTATGGTACGCGGCGATGTGGGAGCTGTAAAGGCTTCCGTGGAAAGCGGATCTGCAGCGGCAAGCAAGCTGGGCGAGCTGGTAGCGGCTCATGTAATCCCCAGGCCTCATACCGACGTGGAAAAAATTCTGCCTTCCATTTAACAATTAGGAGAGAATGTTCATGGGGAAATCATATGGCCTGATAGAAATAACAGGAGTGGTAGCGGCGATGGACGCCCTTGACATCATGTGCAAGGCCGCGGACGTAACCCTGTCAACCTGGGAGAGAAAACTGGGCGGAAGACTTGTAACCATCATAGTGGAAGGCGAAGTGGCGGCGGTTACGGCCGCTGTGGAGGCAGCCAGGACACAGGCGTTAAAGCCTCTGGCGGCTTACGGTGTGATTGCCAACCCCCATGAAGAGATCGTCGGACTGGTGGAGCGCAGTGCAAGCCGCTTTAAGGACAGTGAGCCTTCCGATGAAAGCTATCTCCAGGAGGTTTAAAGCCTGGTTTAATGCCGCATCGGGCGGCATTGTCGTGTAAGCGGCAGCAAGGAGGAAGTCATGCCGGACAGCAATAAAGATAAGACAACACAATCCGAAACAGTCTCTGGCGGCGCCATCAAAACGGCCCGCAGGACAGCAGCAAAAACAGCACAGAAACCCGAAAAGGCACAGGTTAAAGAAGAGCCTGCAGTGAAAAAGGAGGAAAAAAGAATGTCACAGGAAGCATTGGGAATGGTGGAAACAAGAGGACTTGTTGCAGCAATTGAAGCAGCGGATGCAATGTGCAAAGCGGCTAACGTAGCGCTGGTAGGCACAGAGAAGATCGGTTCCGGACTGGTAACCGTTATGGTGCGCGGCGATGTAGGAGCCGTGAAGTCCGCAGTGGAAGCAGGCGCAAGCAGCGCAGGCAGACTGGGCGAATTAGTGGCTACCCATGTAATCCCCAGACCTCACACCGACGTTGAGATGATTCTGCCCAAGGTAAAATAAGATAGCGGTTCAGCCAACTGAGCTGCTGTAAACTAATTTTACCTGAAAGGCAGGAAATCAGTCCGGACAGGATTCTCTGTCCGGCCCGGTTCCCGGATTACGAAGAAAAGTGGGTGTGGCTGTGGAGACGAATCAAATTGAACTGATTACCAGAATGGTAATGGAAGCCATGGAAAAGAAAGAAAATGCCGGAAACGGCTATATGGTTCCCGTGGGCGTATCCGCCAGACATATACATCTTACCCAGGAGCATGTGGAAGCGCTCTTCGGTCCCGGATATCATCTGACCAAAAAAAAGGATTTGATGGGCGGCCAGTTTGCGGCAAACGAACAGGTTACCATAGTGGGCCTGAAACTGCGGGCGATAGAAAACGTAAGGGTCCTGGGTCCGGTCAGGAAAGCCTCCCAGGTGGAGATTTCCGCGACAGATGCGATGAAGCTGGGCATTAAGGCTCCTCTGCGGGAGTCCGGAGATGTGGCGGGAAGCGCGGCGATTGCAGTCGTAGGCCCCAAAGGCGCCGTATATCTGGATGAAGGATGCATTGTTGCAAAGAGGCACATACATATGTCTCCCCGCGATGCACAGGCTGCCGGAGTAAAGGACGGCGACTATGTTTCCGTGAAAGCGGATAACGAAAGAGGAACTGTTTTTGACCATGTGAAGATCCGCGTGGACGACAGCTTCACGCTGGAAATGCATATTGACACGGATGAAGCCAACGCGAGTAAAATCGCTACCGGGGACACTGTGAAAATTATCTGAAGGTTCTCCCGGTATTCTTTCTTATTAAAAAGGATACCGGGAACTATGGAATAAGGGGAGCGCTATGATAGTAGGAAAGGTAACAGGAAGCATAGTTTCCACACGCAAAAGTGAGAAACTGATAGGCAATAAATTCATGATCGTTGAGCCCCTGGAATCCATGAAAAGTCATGCGGACCGACTGGTGGCTATTGATAATATCGGCGCGGGAATCGGCGAATATGTACTGGTAGCCCAGGGCAGCGCCGCAAGAATCGGCTGTGATATGCAGGACGCTCCTGTGGATGCGGCCATTGTTGGAATCATAGACGACGCAAGCCGGTTGGAATAAGTGGGGCAGGCTATGGATAGTAAGGAACTGAGCAAAATCATAAAGGATAACGGCATTGTCGGTGCAGGCGGCGCCGGCTTTCCGACTTATATGAAGATTGACGAAAGAGCGCAGACGATTCTGCTTAACTGCGCGGAATGTGAACCGCTGCTGAAGCTGCACAGACAGCTTTTGCAAAGGCATGCGGAAGAAATCCTGGAGACGTTCCAGCTGGTGGCTGACACCGTGGGCGCCGAAAGGGCGATTGTCGGAATTAAAGAAGAATATAAAGACACTGTGGCGGCCTTAAAGGAATGTATCCATAAATTTCCCAAGGTATCCCTTCATCTTCTGGACAGTGTATATCCCATGGGAGATGAAGTGGCGCTGATTTACGAGGCAACGGGAAAGGTGGTCAGGCCCGGTGGACTTCCCATAGAAGAAGGCATTGCTGTCTTCAATGTAGAGACCATGTATAATATCCACAAGGCGCTGGTGAAAAAAGAGCCGGTTGCCGATAAGCTGGTAACCATTGTGGGAGAGGTGGCGTCTCCTGTCACCATCAGAGTCCCTCTGGGGACCTCTTTGGAAAAATGTGTGGATTTTGCAGGAGGGGCTGTAATAAAGAACCCTGTATTCCTGGTAGGAGGCCCTATGATGGGCAATATCAGGGAGGCGGCTTTTCCGGTCACCAAAACCACCAATGCGGTGCTTGTGCTGTCTGAGGAGCATCCGTTGATCCAGAAGAAAAAACTGAATCCGGCCATTGGGCTGAAACGTGCGGCCTCTGCCTGCTGTCAGTGCCAGATGTGTACGGATTTATGCCCCAGGCATGCGCTGGGACACCCGATAGAGCCGCATAAATTCATGCGCGCTGCAGCGAACCGGGATTTCCGGGACGCCAATCCCTTTGTCAATACATACTTCTGCAGCTCCTGCGGGTTATGTGAACTGTATTCCTGCCCACAGGGCCTGTCGCCCAGAAGCCTTATGGCAGAATACAAGGCGGGGCTCAGAAATGCCGGAGTAAAGCCTCCGGCAGGCGTAATCCCCGCTCCCGTAAAGGAGTCCAGGGAATACCGCAAGGCGCCGGAGGAGAGGCTGGAGGCAAGGCTTGGACTTTCCGCCTATGACAGGGAAGCTCCCATGGATGATGAAGTGAAAAAGGTAAATACCGTTACGATTCTGCTCAGCCAGCATATCGGCGCCCCGGCCCGTCCGGTGGTTTCCGAGGGGGATATGGTAGCCAGAGGACAGATGATTGCATCCGCTGCGGACGGCCTGAGCGTACCCATTCATGCATCCATCAGCGGAAAAGTAATGAAAGCAGACAAAAACATGGTGGTTCTGGCGGCGGTTTAGACGTGCAGATGAGAGGTAGAAATAGATGAGCAAGGCAATAGGCATGATTGAATTTAAAACGGTTTCAGCAGGCATTACCGCTGCGGACGCGATGGTAAAGACCGCGGATGTTAAGCTGCTGGAGGCACAGACGGTCTGTCCCGGAAAATACATTGCTTTAATTACCGGTTCCCTGAGCGCGGTGAACGCGGCTGTTGAGGCGGCACAAAAGACACGGCAGGAGGAGCTGATTGACAGCTTTGTCCTGGGGAATCCTCATGAAAGTATTTTCCCGGCCATCTACGGAACGACCCAGATAGAAAAGGTAAACGCCTTCGGTATTCTGGAAACCTATGATGCGGCATCCATAATCGTTGCTGCGGATGTGGCTGCCAAAACAGCAATTGTTGATCTGATCGAACTGCGGATCGCCAAGGGAATGTGCGGAAAATCCTATCTGATTCTCACCGGGGAGGTAGCGGCAGTGGAATCTGCAATTGAGAAGGCAAAACAATCTGTTGCAGGCAATGGAATGTACCTGGATTCCTCTGTGATTGCCCATCCGGATGAACAGATCTGCCGATCCATACTATAAAGAAAGGCTGGTTTTTTGGGGTTATGTTAGCGGTAGAGAGAAGAAATCTGATTCTTGAAAAGCTTCAGGAGGATAAGAAGGTTATTGTCAGCGAACTGAGTCAGGAATTCCGGGTATCGGAGGAAACCATACGCCGGGATCTGGATAAGCTGGATAAGGACGGCCTTGCCGTTAAAAGCTACGGCGGAGCGGTGCTCAACGAAAATACAAGTCTGGATATGCCCTTTAATATCCGGAAGAAAAACAATCCGGCGGGAAAACAGAAAATAGCCAAAATCGTGGAAACCTTGATAGAAGACGGAGATCATATCATCCTTGATCCCAGCACCACGGCGGTATTCATTGCCAAGGCGCTCAAGGCCAAGGAACGTCTCACCGTGATCACCAATTCCATAGAGGTTATCCTGGAACTGTCCGATGTTTCGGATTGGAATATCATCTCCTCAGGCGGAAGCCTGAAGGAAGGGTATCTGGCCCTGGTAGGCCCCCGCGCCATTGAAGGACTGGGTGCCTTCAACGTGGAGAAGGTGGTGCTTTCCTGTAAGGGGCTGGACATGGAAAAAGGAATTACCGATGGTAATGAACTTTTTTCCCAGGCAAAGCAGACCATGCTCAAATCTGCGAAGCAGTGTATTCTTGCGGTGGATCACACCAAGTTCGGAAGAGTTGCTTTTTCCAAAATCTGTGACATCAACCACGTTCAGGTGGTAGTCACAGATGAAAAGCCCTCCGATGTGTGGCTGGAAACCTTTGAACGTTCCGGCATTACCTGCCTGTATCCTGAGAATTAACAGCCTCATGGGCAAGGCGGTAGGCGCGCGGCGTCATGCCGAACTGCTCCCGGAAAATCCGATGAAAATAACTTGTGTTGTCATATCCCACAGACGCAATAATTTCCTCCACGGGAAGTGTTGTTGTGGTAAGCAGAAAGGCTGACTGGTTCAGCCTTTTTGTCTGCAGTAAATTCTTAAAGGTCTTTCCTGTCATCCGGCGGATCAGCCGGCTCAGATAATAGGCAGGTTCACAAAGACGGACGGACAGCTCCTCCAGCGCAGCCGTCTTATAATTTTCCTCGATATATTTCATGGCCGTAAATACTATATTCTGCTCATGCTGCCCGGGATCATCCTGGTTGATCTTGTCCGTATGGTTCAAAAGCTGCAGGAAAAGAAGCCCCATGGTCGTCTGATTGATATTCCTCCGGTTAGGCTGCCTGTTCACCAAAGACCAGATAAGATTTTCCACCAGATTCTGAATGGGCAGCACCTCACTCACATGGAAATGCAGGTAATCGGTAAAGCTTCGATCCTTTTTCAGGGAACCCACCAGAAATTCCCGCAGCTCGCTGCGCTCATCCATCATGAGAAAAGCCCGGTCAAAAAACTCAGGCAGGACTATGAAATTCACTGCAATATCATCCTCCCCCGCCGGAAGTATCTCCTGCGCGGCGTTCTGGTTCAGGAACAACAAATCCCCTGTATCCAATAAGACACGCGTCGATTCATTAATAATATGGGTCGTCGTCCCGCTGCACATGTAAATAATTTCGATATAATTATGACGGTGCTTCGGAAAACGCACAAACCGCGTATGCGGCCTGATATCGATCAGCTTTCCCGCATCCAGCATCTGCCTGCTGTCCACAATAAAATCATCGTCCGCGGTGTAAATGCTCTTCTCCACCCGGGCCTCCCCGTCCAATATCTTCCTTTCCTCCGGCGAAATCACCCTCAGCTTATCAAGCAGCTCCTGATTCATCTGTTTCCCCTTCCGGTCCCGTCCCGGACCGCCTGTTTTACTGTCCCTGCGCCTGCTGCAGCATATCCGCTTTGCGGTTATTGGCATCCGGCGGAGTTTAGCACCCGGTTTTCTGCGGTGGCTGCAGAAACCGGGATGCGCAGGTATAATGTCAGCTACGCTGACATTATACCATTTACGTCATCTTTCCGTCAAAAGGGATATCTCTTATATAATTAGTAAAGTAAAATTTACTAAATCATAATTGACTAAAATTGAGTAAAGTGATATGATATAAGTAGCGAAGAGGAGGAAGAAGAATGTTTATTGGCAGAGAGCGTGAGCTGGCTTCTTTGAATCAATTGTATACTTCAGAAAGGTTTGAATTTGTAGTTATTTATGGCCGCCGGCGCGTAGGGAAAACTGCACTTATTAACCGGTTTATAAAAGAGAAAAATGCGATCTATTTTATGGGCGTGGAAAGTAATGCCAAACAGAATCTGGAAAACTTCAGCAGGAATATTCTGGAGTATGGAGCGGGTATTCAGGCAGAAACGGCTTTTTTATCCTTTCAGGCGGCATTGGAGTATGTATTCAGGCTGTCGGAAAAGGAGCGCCTGATCTTTGCCATTGACGAGTACCCTTATGTAGCGCGCGCATCTAAAAGCCTTGCATCTACACTGCAGCTTTTAATTGACAAGTACAAGGATACATCTAAGCTGATGCTGATTCTCTGTGGTTCCTCCATGTCCTATATGGAAGACCAGGTCCTGGCCTATAAAGCGCCCCTTTATGGCAGAAGGACGGCGCAGATGAAGATTCAGCCCTTTGATTTTGCAGACACCTGCCGTTATTTTCGGGATTTTTCGGAGGAAGATCAGGCACTGATTTATGGTATTGTAGGCGGGACACCTCAATATCTGCTGCAAATAAATGATCGCCTGAGTGTTGAGGAGAATATTAAGAATACATTTCTGAATCCCATATCCTCTATGTTTGAAGAGCCTGAAAATCTGCTGAAGCAGGAGGTACGGGAGCCTGCCCTCTATAATGCTATTATAACGGCAATTGCGACCGGTGCATCCCGGATGGGGGAAATCTCCACTAAGGTTGGCGAAGATACCAGTGTATGCTCCACCTATCTGAAAAATCTGATATCGTTGGGACTGATTCGAAAAGAGACACCCTATGGTGAAAAATCATCCCGAAAGTCAATTTACAGCATTGATGATAATATGTTCCGCTTCTGGTATCGATTTGTGCCGGAGAATTATTCCGTGATTGCTCGCGGCGCCTCCGATCTTGCATATAAACGGATTCGGCCAAACTTGCCGGATTATATGGGTAAAGTGTTTGAAGAAATCTGCAGGCAGTATCTCTGGAAATTACTGTTAAGCGGGGAATCGCCAGTAGAGTTTAAGGAGCTTGGACGCTGGTGGGGAAACGATCCGTCTGCACGCAGTCAGACGGAAATTGATATTATGGGAGAACAGGATAAAGAGACGGCCTTGTTTGGTGAATGTAAATGGACAAATGAGAAGGTGGATACAGGGGTACTGGAAACACTGATGAAACGGAGCCAGCTGTTTCCTTACAAAAATGTCCGCCTGTATCTGTTTGCAAAGAATGGGTTTACTAAAGGTTGTATTGAGAAGGCGGACCGACTTGGAAATGTTGCATTGGTAACTTATTCGGATATTCTTAACTATTGAATCATGCCAGTGAGAGTAATTTAAAAATAGTAGGAGCAAAAAAAGATAAGTTTTTTTCTTAACTATGGGCAAAGTATCAATATGAGATTAAAACAATAAAGGAGCTTTAGGTCTGTATTCATCACAGATTTAAAGCTCCTATTGTTATTTCAGCGAATCTATATTACGCAAAGGTCAGAAAGAATCAAAGATAATATTATTTTGGTGTTAGTCCGTAAATGTGTTGGTAAGGTTATATAGTCAATATCCCAGCCGTTCTTATATCCTTATTATTGTGGTAATAGCTTGTGCCGGTTACTGCCAATACGGTTTCCGTCAACCGCCCGATTATGGACTCTGCATTTCGATAGGTGGCGGCAAACAGAGCATTGTACCTATTGATATATTTACTTGCCACTCCCCGGTAAAATTCATAACGTTTCTTGATGAAACTATGGAAACCATTTACCGTATTCAGATTGAAAAAGTGGGCATCATCGCATTCCTGGTTCATGCAGTCCCTCACCGTGCAGTCTGCGATTCCGGTAAGCGCATGGTAACTCCTTAACCCGTCACAAAGCGCAAGCGTTCCATCTGC
>OLQH01000240.1_pt1 | contig 63683 bp, 59 predicted proteins | sample 1672671 | NCBI WGS metagenome assembly OLQH01 (sample SAMEA3136712, study PRJEB25190) | human gut metagenome
GTTTTTTCATACATTGTGTTTTCTCCTTCATATGATGTCTAGTTTAATCTGCTTTCCTTCAGCAGCCCCGGCAGAAGCCCGCCGGCAAACGAATCGCCCAGGCCGACTACCGTCGGTTTCTCCACATAGCTCAAATCTTTACAGGGGATACAGTAAATCTTATCTCCCAGACTCTCTCTCATCCTCTCACAAAATGCCACACCTTCTGTTTTATCCGGTATGTCTTTGGTCTGTTCAAAGTCTTTTACTGTAAAGTTGTCTCCCATTCTAAACCGTGTTGCCGCCATCGTAACTCCCCCCTCCAGAGCAGCCCGCATTGTGCACGCATTTTCCCCGTAAACCAGTGCCCACGCGGCAGAATGAACCAGAATCAGCTTGATGCCGGAATTGTCATAAACATATTTCACAGCATCTTCCACTGCTTTTGCGTCCAGTATATCAATTGTCTTTCCGATATACTGCTGCAGTTCGTCCTCATTCATACTTAGCACGTCAATCTGAGGCGCCAGCTGCCGGTGGACATAGGTGCGGAATTCCTTTTTTACATAACATCCGTCCTCCATTACCACTACCGCGTCCCCCGGCAGATAGGACAGCAGTGACTTTGTCTTCTCCATCCTGTCTCTCAGCACCTCCGAATCCAGAAGCTCCGAAAATGACCCCAGCAGGAATACCTGGCATCCTCCGATCATTTTTCCGAACTCATCCGGCAGAACAGGCATATGCAGACTGTCTTCATCCCTTGAGATCAAGATCCTGTTTTCCCTTGGGGTAACAAAATCAATGTCATTTGCCTGAATCCTCACACCCTTATGGCACTGCAAAACAACGTGCGGATATATCTCGTTCTGATCCGGCCCCACCCCCGGCAGGACGCGGATACCCGGCGGCATCAGCCGTTTTACATGTTCATTGTAGCAGCTTGTTTGCAGCACACTGGGATAGCCCAGGCGATCCAGAATAATGCCGGCACGGGTAGGCGTCCCTCCCAAGGTCACCTCATATTCAAAATGATTTGCAAACTCCACACACATCTTGGATGTGTCCGGAACCATCTCACATCCGATTCCGGCCTGCAAATGTGCAAGACTCATAATCCAAATTGCGCGTTCTGAATCAACTTCGATATCCAGTTTCAGTTCATCCGCGTGGATATCAAATGCCTTAATCTGCGCTTCTGCAACCTGTGTATCCCACTTCAGCTCATAATCTACGCAGGTATGAAAGCCCAAAGCAATTTTCTCATTCATTCTGCAGTCTCCTTCGGTCTCATATAGTGCTCAGTTTTAGTAAAGTGATGCTTTCCCTGATGCCTGGAACAGTTCAATCTTGTCAAAAGCGACTTTCTTCATAGCTTCCACGCAGGGCGGCTGAATCTGGTTTGGTTCGCGAAGAGAAGCATCCTGAAGAACCTCTCTCATTTTCTCATAGTAAGCCGCTTTAATGTCGCTTGAAATGTTAATCTTATTTACGCCGTGCTCTACAGATTTCGCGATTTCGGAATCTTTATTCGAAGATCCTCCGTGAAGTACAAGGGGTACATCCACAACCTTTTTAATCTCATCCAGAATATCAATACGGAGCTCCGGCTTCTTATCTTTCGGATAAATACCATGGCAGGTTCCGATTGCAATCGCCAGACAGTCAATCCCTGTTTTCTCAATAAAATCCTTTGCCTGCATGGGATCTGTATATAAGATCTCATCCGGTGCCGTTGTTTCCACAGAATCTGTATTACCGATGGTGCCAAGTTCCCCCTCAACAGAGACGTCAACCCCATGAGCTGCCTCGCAGACCTTCTGACATGTAGCAACATTTCCCTCGTATGGCTGGCTGGAAGCATCGATCATGACAGAGGTAAATCCGGCGCGGATTGCGGTAATCACCTGCTCGAAGGTTCCGCCGTGATCCAGATGGATCACAGCAGGAATGGAAGAATTATGTACTCTCTCAACAATCCCCTTTACCATCTCCGGTGTAATATGACTTAACTCGTCCGGGTGAATTGCAATAATCACAGGTGCATTTTTTTCTTCAGATGCCTCCATAATGCCGTTAAACATATTGTAGTCACTAATGTTGAATGCAGGTACGGCAAAGTTGTTCTCATTTGCTACGGCAAGTAATTGTTTCATGTTCATTAACATAATTATTCTCCTCTTTTCTTTAAATTAATATATATCCATTTTCCATCAGCCCTTCACACCGCCGGAAGACATGCCGGCTATAAAGTATTTCTGGAAAAAGATAAACAGAATCAGCACAGGTATCGATCCCAGCACACTCATGGCCATCATCTGGCTCCAGTCATATGCATGCTGGCCCATCAGCAAGTTGATACCGATTGGAACGGTACGCATATCGGTTGTCTGTGTCAATGCCAGCGCAAACAGATATTCATTCCATGCCTGCATAAACGTGTACATTCCTACGGAAACCATTCCCGGTATAGATATTGGTACTAATACGGACCAAAGAGCTTTCCATCTGGACCCGCCGTCGATCATGACCGCCTCGTCCAGTTCCCTGGACAGAGTATTAAAATAACCTGTCATCATTAAAATACAATAGGGCAGCGTAGTGATCAGATAGGTAAGAATCAGCGCAAAATATGTATTAAACAATTTCATTGCCACAATCAGACCCATATACGGTATGAGCAGTACAATGGGCGGGATTGCCTGAACGCTGACAATCAGCGAATTGAAAACGCCTTTTCCCGGAAAATCAAATCTGCTGAATGCATATGCGGCAAGTATTCCAACAAACAAAGTCAGCAGCACTACACATCCCGCCACGATATAACTGTTTATAAAGAATCTTACCTTTGTGGAGTCCGTCAGCACTGCTGCGTAGGACGATAAGCTGGCTGTCTTATCCAAAAATTTGGGAGGCCATGAAAAGATTTCTGAATTCGATTTTAGGGAAGAGCAGACCATCCACAATATTGGAAATGCTGAGAACAGGCCTCCCAAAACCAAAAGAATAGAAACTATGACCTTCGTTGTTTTTTTATAACTTCCAACCATCCCCTATTCCCTCACTTTCTTCTGCTGTCTCACATAGAATACTGCAATAAATATGCAGACCACGAGCAATATGGTAGCTGCCGTTGCGGCCATGCTATAATCCACCTTCTGGAACGCTTTTTTGTAAATATATATACTCAACGTCTCTGTTGCATTTACCGGACCGCCCCCAGTTAACATCCAGATAACATTAAAGGACTGCAGCGTCCAGATAAAATCTAACATCGCGATACTAATCAAAATCGGTTTTAATTGCGGAATGGTAATATGAAGAAAGCTCTTAGCAGCCGTTGAGCCGTCAATAGCCGCGCTTTCATACAAGTCTCCGGAGATTCCCTGCAGGCCTGCAAGAATACTAATCATATAAAACGGATATCCGCACCAGATATTGATAAAGCAGATAACAGCCAGCGCGATTGAGCTGTTGCTCAGCCACTCGGTATTTCGGGATATCTGCGGAAAGATCGACAGGAGATAATTTACAATACCCGACGGCTGTAACATCAGTTTCCACAGAATCGCAACAACGGATGCGGTAAATACCCATGGAAGAATATAAATAACACGGGCTATTGTTTTTGTCCTGCTTTTAAAATATTTGGAATTCAGCAGCATTGCAAACAGCATGCCCAGAATTAAATGCGCAACTACACTTACCACTACAAAAATTATGGTATTAGAAATTGCTCCTATATACTCGTTGTCTGCAAATATTGTTTTATAATTTTCTAATCCGACAAACTGCGGGTTCTGCGAGACGACAGCTTTATCCACAAAAGAGTAACCGATTACCATGCAGATAGGGATTACCATAAAAACAATCATAAGCAGTATCGTCGGGGCAAGATATCTGTATGGTGCAGTTTTCTTTCCTGTTAACTTCAAAATCAGTCCCTCCTATTATCCTATTTTAACTTTATGGACCAAAGATTCTTTCACTAAAGTTAAAACTGCTTTTTAGAAATGGGGGGCAGGGATTACCCCCGCTCCCCATTCTTATTTTACTTCCTCATTATTTACTTTCCTGCGGCGTCAAGGTAACCCTGCCAGTTAGAAAGCAGTGTATCGATGTCAATTTTACCTTCAAGATATGTGGTCAGATCGTTTGTCATAGAGGTCATTACATCGGATGCGTTAGGAAGTCCAATAAATTCATTGATTACATAATTTTGTTTGTATAACTCATAGTAATCCTGGAACTGTTTAGGCGCCTTGCTGTAATCCGGTTCAGCAACCGTACTGTTCGGGAATGCTGACATTGTAGCCGCCAGACCTGCAGATGCAGAACCATCTTTTCCATCAATGCCCCCAAGCAGGTAGTTGATGAACTTAGCTGCTTCTTCTTTGTTTTCACAGGAATCTGAAATACCTACTGCCCAGCTTGCATAGCAGATACCGCTCTTATCCTTGAAATCATCTTTTACCGGGATTGTGGTAGCTTCGAAATTGATGTCAGTAAACTGGCTCATGGTAGCTGCAGATGCCACTGTAAATGCACAGTTGCCTGCTGCAAAGTTACTTGTCATCTCAGACTCTTCCAGTGTGCTCATACCCGGATATAAAGAACCGTCATCGTAAAGTCCCTTAAACATTTCAGCGAGAGACGCCAGACCTGCATTGTCTTTTGTCTTGTATGCTCCGCTTTCATCCTTCAGGCTGATTCCTGAACCCCAGCCGGTTCCCATAAATACGTTCTGAATTCCATTAGCGTTTGTGGTTCCAAGGTTTAACGCGAATGCAGATTTTCCTGCATCTGTAATCTTCTTACATGCGTCCCTCAGTTCAGTCCATGTGGTAGGAACTGTTTCAACTCCGGCCTCTTTCAGAATATCCATATTTACATACATCGGATATGCAAAGTTCAGGACAGGAACCACGTAGCCTGTACCATCTACTTTCCAGATGTCACTTGCAAGGCTGCTGTCTACACCTGCATCTTCTACGTTGGTCAGAACACCCATGTCAACAAATTCTGAAAGCCACGCACCATCCACGCTTATGATATCTGCGATGGTGCCATTTGTTGCGCCTGCTGTGATAGCTGTCTTTGTATCCGCCCATGGTGCTGTTAACAGCTCAACTTTCACGCCTGTCTCTTCTTCATATTTGGCACAAATATCATCCAGATATCCTTCCGGAAGTTCTGCGCCCCACCACTGCTGGAACTTCAGCGTCACGTCACTTTTAGCGTCAGATCCATTTTCATCGGCTTTTGCTTCCGTTTTGGTATCTGTTTGGGCATTTGTTTTTTCTTCTTCCTTGTTGTCTCCGCAGGCAGCCAGACTTACCATCATAATACCCATCAAACCAACGGCAAGTCCTCTTTTCATGATTGTACTCAGTTTCATAATGACTCCTCCCTAATTTAGTCAAATATTTTACTTTTTTCATTTTGCTCAGTTCTCAGAGCAATGAGCGAAATGAATGAACATTTCTCTGCATAGATGCCGGTCAACTCCATGCCGGGGATCACAGCAGTCTTGCTGTGCCTTTCTGCAATGTTCGCGTCCTGTGTGTTACAATTCATTTCATACCTCCGCTGTTCCATAAGATTTTTACTAACCGGCAAAATCAGTAATCTTATTTGCTGAGGGTTTGTCTATCAGCCACCTTTCCCGGGAGCCCCTGTCTTTGGATGATACAGGAAACCCCTTTATTATTTTCGCCCCCATGCATGTAATTTAATTTCATATACTGTCGAAATTTGTTAGTTTCAGTGTCAATTTTTATTTGTTATGCATGTTTGGCTGTTTCATCGTGTAATTTTATTTTATCACTATTTTACAATAAGTCAATATTAAGCTTTCATATCATTTATTTTTGTGCATAATGTACAACATCATTCTGTTTACTACGAAATTACATGAAATAATATTTCTCATTCATCCAGAAATATTATTTCACCGTTTACATGCATGAACCGGACAACCCCCTATTTTAGGCTCTTTTGGGCCTGCTTTCAGAGCCTTTAACACTGAAATGTTTCAAAAATAAAAGTAAGGGAACATCCGCACCAATAGTTTGGTATAATGTCCCCTTGTTAATTATTTCTATATTTACCCTAAGTGTCTGGAAATTCTCCACCATCCCTAGCATGCCTTTTCGCACTTACGGTTTTGGCTTTTTTCTGAGCGGCGCATGCAAAAAGACACCTTCCTAAAATTCCTTTTAGAAAAGTGTCCTTTACCGTACCATCTATTCGCTTACTGGTTCGCCAGGTTTTAATACAGCTTTGCTCCCGCCGGAATCCGGTCATCTACCATCAGAAGGTTTAACCCTTCTCTGCCCTCTTCCTCATGTACTGCCGAAATGAGCATACCTTCAGAATCAACGCCCATCATCTTTCTCGGCGGCAGATTTACAATGGCAATCGCCGTCTTTCCCACCAGCTCTTCCGGTTCATAATATTCGTGAATGCCGCTTAAAATTGTACGTTTTCGGTCTGTTCCGTCATTCAGAGTGAACTTCAAAAGCTTTTTACTCTTGGGAACAGCTTCGCACGCTTCAATCTTCACAGCGCGGAAATCAGATTTGCTGAAAGTGTCAAAGTCAACCACTTCTTCAAAGAGCGGCTCAATCTTCACGTTAGAAAAATCAGGCTTCTCCTCTGTTTTTACTTCTGGTGCAACAGCTTTTTCCGCCTTTGCCTCGCCCTTTTTCGTGTCCAGTGACTTCATCGTGGGGAACAGCAGCACATCTCTTATAGCCGCTGAATCCGTCAGCAGCATAACCATCCGGTCAATTCCGAATCCGATGCCCCCAGTCGGCGGCATTCCGATTTCCAGTGCATTCAGGAAATCTTCGTCTGTATGGTTCGCTTCTTCATCACCCTGAGCAAGAAGCTCTTCCTGTGCCTGGAAGCGTTCCCGCTGATCGATGGGATCGTTCAGCTCCGAGTATGCGTTGGCCAGCTCCCATCCATTCATGAAGAACTCAAAGCGCTCCACATATTCAGGATTGCCCGGTTTCTTCTTTGTAAGGGGAGATATCTCAATGGGATGATCCATAACAAAGGTTGGCTGGATCAAATGCTCTTCCGCAAATTCTTCGAAGAACAGGCTCAGGATATCTCCCTTTTTGTGCCTTTCTTCAAACGCTACGTGATGTTCCCTGGCAGCTGCTCTTGCCTCCTCCAGGGTATGAATCTCATTAAAATCAACGCCGGCATACTTCTTCACCGCGTCCAGCATAGTGATGCGCTCAAAAGGTTTGCCAAGATCCATCTCAACGCCATTGTAGGTAATGGTTGTGGTACCCAGTACTTCCTGAGCCACAAAACGGTACAGATTCTCCGTAAGGTCCATCATACCGTTATAGTCAGTGTACGCCTGATACAGCTCCATCAGGGTGAACTCCGGGTTATGTCTTGTGTCCAGTCCCTCGTTGCGGAATACCCGTCCAATCTCATATACCCGTTCCATTCCGCCTACAATAAGCCTCTTTAAATATAATTCCAGAGAGATTCTCAGCTTAAAATCCTCGTCCAGCGCGTTAAAATGCGTCTCAAAGGGACGGGCGGCTGCTCCTCCTGCGTTGGATACCAGCATAGGTGTCTCCACCTCCAGGAATCCTTCCTGGCCCAGGTATCTGCGGATGGCGCTGATAATCTGAGAACGCTTGATAAAAGTATCCTTGACTTCCGCATTCATGATCAGATCCACATATCTCTGGCGGTAACGGAGATCTGTGTTGGTCAATCCGTGGAACTTCTCCGGAAGAATCTGCAGACTCTTGGACAGCAGCGTAACTTCCGCAGCATGGAGGGAGATTTCACCTGTCTTTGTCTTAAATACCTCGCCTCTGATCCCCACAATGTCGCCAATGTCCATCTTTTTAAAATCTTTGTAGGGTTCTTCCCCAACGCTGTCCCTGGCCACATAGGATTGGATTCCCCCCTGCAGATCCTGTACGTTGCAGAAGGATGCCTTTCCCATAACGCGTTTGGACATCATACGGCCGGCAATGTTTACCGTCTGTCCCTCCAGCGACTCAAAGTTATCTTTGATTTCCTGGCTGTGATGTGTTACATCGTATTTTACAATTTCAAAAGGGTTCTTGCCGTTTGCCTGGAGGTCCGCAAGCTTCTCCCGGCGCACCTTTAATAACTGGTTAATATCCTGTTCCTGTGCATTTTTCTGCTGCTGTGCCACTTTTTCCACTCCCTTATACGTTTCTCTGTATTTCCAGAACTTTATATTCTATAATGCCGGACGGCATTTCCACACTTACCGTTTCCCCTGCTCTAGCCCCGATTAGAGCCTTGCCCACAGGAGACTCGTTGGAAATCTTTCCTTCCAGACTGTTCGCCTCTGTAGAGCCAACAATTTTAAACTCAATATCTTCTTCATATTCAAAGTCGTGTACCTTTACCTTACATCCAACACCAATCTTTTCAAGATCCACTTCATCTTCCACTACGACTTCTGCATTTTTCAGAATCTTCTCAATCTCTTCAATACGGGCTTCAATATCGCGCTGCTCATCCTTAGCTGCATCGTATTCAGCGTTCTCTGACAAGTCCCCCTGCTCTCTCGCCTCTTTAATCTTCTGTGCCACTTCTTTTCTGCGGTATACCTTCAGGTCCTGAAGCTCATCCTCTAATTTTTTCAGTCCCCCATAGGTAAGCAAGTTCTTCTTTTCTTCCATGTCTTATTCTACACCCTTTCTTACATATTAAAATTCTTGTCTTTCATGTTAAAATTTATGTGATAAATGCTTAGACTTTTCCTTTTAACAATCACAGTATTATAGCGGATACCAGAGGGATTGTCAAGGTTTTTCATGAAGTCGCAATTGGGGACAGGCCACTCTCAAAAAGGGACAGGCCATCCCTCATTTGGGACGTGTTCTTTTTAAAAGGAACACGTCCCTCTCCAGGTCCTCCAGACTCTCGATCTGGTTTACTCTCTCTCTCAGCCTTGCGGAATGGGGAAAGCCGGCGGTATACCAGGCAACATGCTTTCTCATCTCCCGGATTCCTGTATATTCCCCTTTGCACGCTATCTGCAGGCGGGCATGCCGGAGTATCATATCTGACACTTCATCCGCTGTCGGTTTGGGTTCTGTTTCTCCGGTGCGGAAGTAATGGAGAATCTGGTGAAACAGCCAGGGATTCCCCCGGGCGGCACGCCCTATCATGATTCCGTCGCATCCTGTCTCCTCCACCAGGGCTTTTGCCCGCTCGGGGGAGTCTACATCCCCGTTTCCTATGACTGGTATGGATACTGCCTCTTTTACCCGGCGTATAATGTCCCAGTCTGCCTTCCCTGAATAATATTGTTCTCTGGTTCTCCCGTGAACGGCAACTGCCGCCGCTCCGGCATCCTCTATAATTTTGGCTGTCTCCACTGCGTTTACACTGTCTTCTGTAAAACCCTTCCGTATTTTGACGGTTACCGGCTTAGAAATTGCTTTAACCGTTTTGCTCACTATTTCGTGAATCAGCCTGGGATTCTTCATAAGAGCAGACCCCTCTCCGTTATTCACTACCTTCGGAACCGGACAGCCCATATTAAGGTCCAGAATGTCAAAGGGCCGTTCTTCTATTTTCTTCGCCATCTCACTGATAATATCGGGATCTGATCCGAACAGCTGAAGGGCAACAGGGCGCTCCCTCTCATCTATTTCCATGAGCGCCTCTGTATTCTTGTTTCCGAAATAGATGGCCTTCGCACTGATCATCTCCATACACAGAAGCCCCGCCCCCTGTTCCTTGCACAGCAAACGAAAAGGCAGGTCAGTTACCCCTGCCATAGGTGCCAGAATCAGGTTATTCTCCAATACTACGTTGCCAATCTGCATGATTTTGCTACCTATCTGTCTTTCTTTGTTTTCTCGTAAATAATTTCCAGTCCCTTAAGGGTTAACTGGGTGTCATAGATGTCGATCATATCTGTCTCATCCGCTATAATTTTTCCCAGTCCCCCGGTCGCCACTACCTTGAGATTAATGAGGCCGGACTCCTCTTTTACCTTCTTAATGATATATTCGGTTTGTCCAATGTATCCGTACACAAGCCCTGCCTGCATGCTGGTGATGGTCTCCTTTGCCAGAATAGAGACAGGCTTTTCAATGGTAATCTTGGGAAGCTTAGCCGCGTCCTCCCAAAGAGCCCGGGCGCTGATCTCGATCCCAGGAGAAGTGATACCTGCCACAAAACTTCCGTCCTCCGTAATCAGATCATAGGTAGTAGCTGTCCCAAAGTCAAGAACAAGCACAGGCCCGCCGTACAGCGTGTATGCCGCCACGGCATCTACAATACGGTCCGCCCCGATTTCCTTGGGATTTACTGCGCTTACCCGGATGCCTGTCTTTGTCCCAGGTCCTACATGAATGGGTTTTATGTCAAAGTATTTGATAATGCTGCTGCTGAGTGAGTGCATCACATCCGGCACTACCGAACTAATGATGACATCTTCGATCTCATGCCTTGAGATCCCTCTATACTCAAGCATATTACACATTAGTATCCCGTATTCATCCGATGTCCGGGACATTCTGGTGGTCATCCGATAGGTCCCCATCAATTCCTTTTCCCGGAATACCCCCAGGGTAATGTTGGTATTGCCTACATCGATTACTAGCAGCATGTCATCTCCTCCTCTTATTTTGTATCTTGTCTGTCCTCTTCCATATCCTCTCCCAGGAAGAAAACCCGGTAATATAATTCCAGGGATTCCAGAAGCTCTCCCTTAGTTCTCTGCAGTTCTTTTATCTTAAGGGCGCTGCCAATCTCATCAAACATAGCATCCGCCTCCAGTGCTTCCACCTTAAATTCCAGGTTCCCGTCCTCATCATATTCCAGTGTGAGTATTCCGCCCACATCCTGTGTAAACAGCACACACATGATATGGAGCTCATCCTGAATGGACTGGGGAAGGGCGGCAAAATCCTGGTTAAAATAGTATTTTTCCTCATATGCACTTGCACCGCACAATACTACTCTGTCATCATACATAACCTTACCTCTATTTTCTGCAATTCTTACTCTGTATATCCATACAGTCCCCGCACAGAAACCTCACCGGCAAAGACCCTGGTCACCGTTCCGTCCGTTCTCTCCACCAGCAGTTCCCCTTTCTCGTTAATTCCATGGGAAATGCCGGAATAATGTCCCTTGGGATCCAGCACCTTTATCTCTTTTCCGCAGTTAATCAGATGCTTATGGTAGTCCTCCAGAAGAAGCTTCAAATCCCCTGACTCCAGAAAACGTCCGTAGTTTTCCTCAAACCGTTTTAGAACTCCTGCTATGAGAGCCGCGCGGCTGTACATCCTGCCGCTTTCCAAAAAAAGAGAAGTAGCCACATCCTTAATTTCTTCGGCAAATTCCTTCGTGTTCACATTAATGCCGATCCCGGTGACCACGTATTCAATATACCCCATCTGCGCGCTCATCTCTGTGAGAATCCCGCACACCTTTTTTCCCGCCACTACAACATCATTGGGCCACTTAATCTGTGCCTCCAATCCGGTTTCCCCGGCTATGGCCTGGGCAACGCTGAGTCCCGCCACTATAGTAAGCATGGATGCTTGTTCCGGGCCGAACTCGGGGCGTAGGAGGAGACTCATGGCAATGGTCGTTCCTCTGGGGGTCACCCAGCTTTTCCCCCTTCTGCCCTTCCCTTTTGTCTGGACATCGGCTACCGTAACGGTTCCGCTGGGAGCGCCGTCCTCCCCGGCCCTTTTGGCCCAGGTATTAGTGGAATCCACCTCATCCTGATACAAAAGATTCTGTCCCAGCCACCGGGTATTCAGACGGCTCATAATCTCGCCTTTTTGTATAACATCCGGAGCCTCAACCATATGATAACCCTTATTCTGCGCAGCCTCAATGACATATCCCTGCTCTCGCAGCTGCTTGATCGTCTTCCACACGGCGGTCCGGGAGACGCCCAGGATCTCGCACAGCTCCTGTCCGGAAACGTATCCCGGCGCCTCCCTCAATATCCTTAATAGTTCACCTTTCATAATAGAACAGCTACTCTCCTAAGGTTGCCACCATAACAGCTTTAATGGTGTGCATACGGTTCTCGGCTTCATCAAATACCACAGACTGGGCAGATTCAAATACCTCTTCTGTCACTTCATTTCCTTTTACCGCGGGGAGACAATGCATGAAGATCGTGCTGTCCTTTCCGGTCTTTTTCATAAGCTCCGCATTAACCTGATAAGGCTTCAGGAGCTCCACACGTTCTGCTGCCTTGCTCTCTTCTCCCATGGAACACCACACATCGGTGTAAATGACATCTGCCCCTGCCACATCATCCGTGGATTCTGAGAGGGTTATAGCAGATCCGGCCTGGTCCGCATATCCCTTACAGAGCTCCACCAGTTCCTCCTTGGGCCACAGAGCCTTGGGCGCTATAATTGTGAAATTAACCCCCATTTTGGCGCAGCCAATCATCAGGCTGTTTGCCATATTATTTCTCCCATCCCCCAGATAGGCGAAGTTCAGTCCTTTCAGAGTTCCCAGATGTTCCATCATAGTCAGAAAATCTGCCAGTATCTGGGTGGGGTGATAGTCATCGGTAAGTCCGTTCCACACAGGAACACCGCTGTACTTGGCCAGCATTTCCACGTGCTCATGCTTGAAGCCCCGGAATTCAATCCCGTCAAACATACGTCCCAGAACTCTCGCCGTATCCTCAACACTCTCTTTGGCTCCCAGCTGGATATCGTTGGTTCCCAGATATTCCGGATGCGCGCCCTCATCGGTACACCCCACAGTAAACGCACATCTTGTGCGGGTAGAAGGTTTCTCAAAAATTAGTGCAATATTCTTTCCTTTCAGGCTGTTTCCCAGAATCCCCTGCTTTTTCTTAGCCTTTAGATCAGCTGCCAGATCCAAAAGCCCCTGGATCTCCTCCGGCGAAAAATCCTTTAGTGTTAAAAAATTACGTCCCTTTAAATTCATTCTCTTATCCTCCTGCTTATTTATATTAATATATCCTTAGAAATTATCTGCACAAACGCAGGCACAGGATCTCCCACAAGACGGTACAGTCTTCTGTTCACCTCATGCTGCAGTTCCTTCAGCGTATAGATTCTGTACTTCTGCACTCTGCACATTTTTGCCGTGGCCTCAAGCATTGTCAGATACAATTCCCTGTAAGTCCATTCCTTCCCCAGCTTTAGTTCGGATGCAATGGCTGGTAGTATCACTTCTATAAGCGTTCTCACTTCCATTCCCTCTGCCGGTTCCATGTGATAGGTTTCCAGAAGATAGTCCATAATGATTCTGTCCACGTCAATCAGCTGCTTTAAATAATAACACTCTTCCTGATTTTCTTCAATATAATATATTCGCCCCCCCAGGCCGTAGATAGCCCGCATGGCATCATAATAGCCGATCCGCATATTCCTTCGGCTCTTCTTGCTGTCAAAATCAATGATATTTCCCAGCTGAACTCTGGGAGCAACGGTAATCAAATTCGCATCCTCCGGCAGTTTTACCTTCTTTTCTCTGCCCACTCCATAGATCCGAATCATAATAATATCTTTGTATCCCCGATCCACCAGGGAGCCCAGGGGAACGTTGTTTATGGCCCCTCCGTCAATATATCTCTTTCCCCGGATTTTCTCATTTTTAAATACGGGAAACAAATAGGCGCTGGCCAGGAGGAAATCCTTCATGAGAGATTTGTCTACCTTTTTCAGATCAACATCCAGTTCCTTCAGCTCATCTACACAAAAAGTTAGTACATAGAGCTCTATGGGGGAGGCAAGGATGGCGTCCTCGTCAATATTTTTGGCTATCAGCTCCTTCAGGGGGGTTATATCCACCCCTCCTTCCGTCATAAATGCCAGGCCATCGCTGAGGGCTTCCGCAAGGCCCAGCTCCCCGTTAAACAGCTGCGCCATTTTCTCATCGTCCACATCCATAATCCTGGAATATGATATGGTTTCCCACACTTCCTCCGCATTTTCCAGATCTCCCATGCACATAAGAGCGCCGTTCAGTGCCCCTACGCTGGTGCCTGCAATCCCTTTGATCTTAACACCTGCCTCCACCAGGGCCTTCCACGCACCAATCTGATATGCGCCCTTTGCGCCGCCCCCTTCAAGCACAATTCCATATTCTTTTGTCATGTCTATTACTGGTAACATAGGACTGCCTCCCTGCTGCAATTTGACTGGTTTACTGTCCGGTGTGGTTCAGGATAGCAAAGAACGGACGTATCGTCAGTGATACCTCCGTTCCCGATGTTCGGTTTCTATTTTTCCTTATCCTTCATAACCTCGGCCAGCGAGGATGCAAGTCCTGCGATCCCCTGAATATCTGACGGAATAATAATCTTAGTGGCCTTGCCGTCAGCCGCCTTTTCGAATGCCTGCAGACTCTTGATGGTCAGCACCGCATTGTCAGCTCCGGCCTCCCGGATCATGCGGATTCCCTGTGCATTCGCCTCCTGAACCTTCAGAATCGCCTCTGCCTGCCCCTCTGCCTCACGGATCATCTTTTCCTTCTCTGCCTCCGCCCTCAGGATAGCAGCCTGTTTCTCAGCCTCAGCGTCCAGGATAACGGATTCTTTTTTACCTTCCGCTACCAAAATGGTGGACTTCTTCTCACCCTCAGCGATAAGGATTGACTCCCTCCGCTCACGCTCTGCCTTCATCTGTTTCTCCATGGCATCCTGAATAGCTGACGGAGGAATGATATTCTTAAGTTCCACGCGGTTCACCTTTATGCCCCATGGGTCTGTGGCAATATCCAGGGATGCTCTCATCTTTGTATTGATAATCTCTCTGGATGTAAGGGTCTCATCCAGTTCCATATCGCCGATAATATTTCTCAGAGTAGTAGCTGTCAGATTCTCAATAGCCATAATAGGGTTCTCCACGCCATAGGCGAAGAGTCTCGGGTCTGTAATCTGAAAGAATACTACCGTATCAATTCTCATGGTTACATTATCCTTGGTAATAACTGGCTGGGGGGCAAAATCCACCACCTGCTCCTTCAGATTCACCCTCTTGGCTATTCTCTCAATAAAAGGAATTTTAAAATGAATGCCTACGCCCCAAGTACCCCGGAACATCCCAAGGCGTTCTACAACAAGAGCATGTGCCTGGGGAACAATTTTTACACAAGATGCCAGTACAATCAATGCCAGGATGATAAAGACTAATAAAACGATAAATCCCATAACTAGTTCTCCTCTTCTACAATCAGTTTTACGCCCTCAACGGTTACTACATTTACAATCGCATCCTTAGGAATAATTTTGCCGTTCTGGGATCTGGCAGTCCACTCAAGGCCATTCATCTTCACCTGCCCAGTTCCCTGAATATTATTGATCTCCTGAAGAACCACTGCCTTCTGCCCGGGAAGACTTTCCACATTGGTCTTTTCCACCTTCTTGTTGAGCAATCGGGCAGCTGCCGGTCTTGTAAACACTAAAAGAATGAAAGATACAACAATAAACAGTGTAATCTGCAGCCACAAAGGACCTCCCACCAGGGAAACAAGAAATGCAACGAGGGCTCCGCCGGCAAACCAGATCGTTGTAAGCCCCAAAGTCGCAATCTCAATAATCAACAGTACTGCCAGAATCACAAGCCATATAATAGGTACTTGCATAATATCACCCCTCTTTGTCCGTTATTATTTTTGCTCATTCTTTGTTATATCATACTATAACAGACACAAAAATACAATGGGGGACGTGTTCCTTTGAAAAAGAACACGTCCCCTTTTGCACTCAGGGTGTCCCAAAATCGGACAGCCCTGTCCCTTTTTAGTTTTTAATAAAAATGCTGATTTCCTATCTGTATTCCCTTGCCGCTTCCGGCGCTGAAAAAGAGCTTATCTCCAACTGTGTTGGCTCCGTTTAATACGTCTCTGGCTGCTTCGTAACAGTCCTCCCTGGCCCCTCTGGAGAGTACACGGGAAAGTTTTCCGCTGGCCACCGGTGAAAACTGGCCTCTCTGGTAGATAACCTCAGAGATAGTGTTGGGGAATTTGCTGCTGTTTACTCGGTTCATAACTACCGCACCAACTGCAACTTTTCCTTCGTAGCTTTCCCCTCCGGCCTCACATTCTATAATGGCCGCCATGAGATCCAGGTCATCCTGGCTGACGGAAACTGCTGTCTCCGCGGTCTCTTCACTTTCCTGTTCCTGGCTTCCCGGCTCCTCCTGGGGTGCTTCCGCCTCCTGAGGACGGGCTTCTATTACTTCTGCCCATACAGATATGTCTTCCGTGCCATAGGTACTAACATAGAGATCTCTTGCTGCTTCCTCGGATACCAGAAGGTCTCCGCGTATGTACCCTTCCACATCACCGGAAGACACCTGAATCCATCCGTCCTTTTCCCCAACCGCTACGGCTACGCCGCCTTTGGGAAGACGTCCGACTCTCTGACTGTTGATAGATGCATCCACCCGGATATTGGCATAAGTGTTCACATCTGCTGCTACTTTATCTGTCCAGACCGCTTCTGTCTGGGTGTTATCGGGGGTATCGCCTGTGGTATCCGCGAAGGCGGGAACTGTCATTGCCAGGGACAACGCCAGCGCACCGCCCATACTGTATACTACATGTTTTGTTCTTGCTCTCATACTTACCTCCTGAACAATTTCTATAAATTTTAATTTTGTTTTTTGAAATTGTTACAAACTTATTAATTTTTGTTACGGATGTATTGTAGCAAGATTACGTATTATTGTCAAGCGGGTATTTTCTGTCACTTTTTGGAAAGGAAGGGGAGGGGACGGAAACCGGCAGGGCCCGGGGATGGCAAGGCAAAGCACAGGCAGAGATGCTTGCTGCTTCATTTCTCCTCAGCTAACTGCCTGGCCGTTCACTAAGAATCTCAGGAGAGCCTTCGATTCTAAGTGACCGCCGGCAGTGGATCTTCGGACGCATTCCGCAGTCTGCGCATCTCTGCCTGTGCTTTGCCTTGCCATCCCCGGGCCTGCCGGTTTCCTGGATATACAAGACGATACTTTTTATTTTTTGTTATGTTCTGTTAAAATATGGGGTCCATTTTTTTAGTGCCTGCCGCATTTCCTGGTAATCCGGAAGTTTCCACTCCCAGTTGGGGCTTCCCACGGTGGATGGGGTGTTTAGCCTTGCACGGCTGTCGTACTCCAGCAGGTCTGCGGCGGGGAGGATCGCGTATTCGGCTGGACTGGACAAGGCATAGGCTATGAGACGGCTGGCAGGGGTTCCGTTTTTAAAACCATTTTTCTTCAAAAATCGGCGAATTTTACGTTTTTTGGCAGCTGTTTGCTCCTGATACCAGCCGCGGATCGTGTCATTATCGTGGGTTCCGGTGTAGATTATCATGTTTTCTGTATCCCTGAACCTATCCCTGGCATATTTCCCCTGGGTGTCTATGGTGAATTGAAGAATCTTCATTCCCTTCAGATGATAGTGTTCCTTCAGCGTATGGACCTGGGGGCGGAGTTCTCCCAGATCCTCCGCAACGAGGGATATCTCGGGAATCTCCCCGTAAAGGGTGTCTAAAACCTCATATCCGGGAGCCTCCACCCACTCACCTTCAATGGCTGTGGGACAGGAGGATGGAATCTTCCAGAACGTGTCGAAGGCCCTGAAGTGATCGATTCGGATAATGTCGAACAGCCGGCTGTTATACTCCATACGGTCTGTCCAGAAACGGTACCCGGTTTCTCTCATATAGTCCCAGTCATAAATCGGATTCCCCCACCTCTGGCCGTCGGCGCTGAAATAATCCGGCGGCACTCCGGCGATAAAAGACGGATTCCCCTCTGCATCCAGGAGGAAGTTCTCTTTCTGCGCCCAGACATCCACAGAGTCCACCCCCACATAAAAAGGAACATCCCCCATAATCCGGACTCCCTTTTCATTGGCATACTGCTTCAGCTTCATCCACTGGCGGAAAAAAACATATTGAAGGAATATCTGGTATCGAATCTCCCCTTCATAAGGCGTTACATCTGCCGTTCTTTCCTCCGGCCATGCCTTAAGCTCTGCAGGCCAGGTATTCCAGCAGGCATCCCCCTCAGCCCTGCGGAACGCCCGGAACACTCCATACTCTCTTACCCAGTCCTGCCGGGCAAACTTCAGATATTCTTCATCCTCCTGAAAAGCTGAAAATGCATTTCTCAAAATGGCATCCTTATACGCTCTCACTTTCCCGTACCGGATACGCTGCCCGTCTTTCCAGGGACCAGCCGGTGGTATGTCTGTCAGCAGCCCCTCCTGCCTCAGTTCCTCCAGACTGATATAGATTTCATCTCCGGCCCTGGAAGAGTAGGGCTGATAAGGGGAATTCCCATACCCCAGAGGGGTTAAGGGAAGGATTTGCCAGATTCCTGCCCCGGCCTCTGCTATCATGTCAATCCATTCATATGCAAAAGTCCCCAGTTCTCCAACCCCCGTACAGGAAGGAAGAGATGCCACTGGGAGCAAAATACCCGTTTCTTTCATTATGTTCCGCCTCCTTTAACCTCTTCTCTGCCTGTATGCTTCATAGGCCAGGATCCCGCATGCCATAGCGGCATTCAGGGACTCTACCTGCCCGCACATAGGTATTCTAATCTTCACATCCGCCCCAAAAGACAGAGAATCAGACAGGCCGTTCCCCTCGTTTCCTATAAAAAATCCTGTACCCCTGGTATAGTCCTGCCTGTCATAGTCGCTGGTCCCCCTAAGGTGCGCGGCATAGGTAGTAATTCCCGCATCCTTCAGACGGGGCAGTATCTCCAAAAGAGAGTCCGTATAGAGAAACGGAACCCGGTAGACAGAGCCCATGGTAGACCGTATCACCTTAGGATTATAGATGTCCACGGTACTTCTGCTCATTATCACACCGGTAACCCCTGCCCCCTCTCCGGTTCTCAGGATAGTTCCCAGATTACCCGGATCCTGGAGATCTTCCAGAAGAAGCAGGAAGGGCGGCCCCTCTTTGGTATTCCCCCCAAGGACCTCCTCGAGGGTATACTCCATCTGCTGCATAACACAGAGAATCCCCTGGGGGGTCATGGTATCCGAAAGGCCTTTAAACACTCTGTCCTCCACCACTTCTGTCCCCTGACTGTCCGGGCTGAACCCCTTACTCTCCAGCAAATCTCTGTGTTCCTTTTTTTCCAGAAAACTTTGGGAACAATATATTTTCTTAATTTTATCTCGTGGGGCCTCGGCGAACATTTTGCTGCCCTCCACCACAAAAAGCCCCTGCTCCTTCCGGGCCCTGGGCTTTTTCTCCAGCTGTACAATATTCTTAATCTGGGGATTGGATGTACTTGTAATCATATCTTCCCCCTACCTCTGCAATCTGGCAAGACTTTCATTCTCACCTACTATCATTAGCGTCTGCTCTCTGAGAAACGGTTGGTCCGGCTTTACATTTACCTGCACATCGTCTCCCACCTTTACGCCAACTACATTCACCCCAAATTTATCCCTGAGGTTCAGATCGATTAAAGTCTTCCCTGCCCATTCCTCGGGCACCGGCAGCTCAGCCAGACTAAACTTGGAGGAGAGCTCAAAAAAGTCAACGAATCCCCCTGACATCAGGTTCTTGGCAACCCTGGTTCCCATGGACCATTCCGGATGGATAATCTCATCCGCGCCTACTTTCTTCAGGATGGTTGCATGGAGCTTGTTCACAGCCTTCGCCATGACATACTTCACGCCTGCCTCCTTCGCAAATATAGTAGCCATAATACTGGCCTCCATATTCTCGGCGACCCCGACAACCACCACATCCACATTGGAGATTCCGAGAGATTCCAGAACCCCCGTCTCTGTAATGTCCGCCCGGGCCGCATAGGAAACCTCCTTGGCAATGCTATGCACAATTTCTTCATCTGTGTCCACTGCCATTACCTCAAAGCCGGCTTTTGCCAGTGTCTCTGCCACTGCATATCCAAACTTACCCAAGCCGATAACTGCGTAGGATTTCTTTCCCATATCACGTTCCTCCTATCCGATCAATATCTTTTCTTCCGGCAGATGTATATTCGAGGTCTGCCTGCGGGCCTGTATCGTTACCGCCGTAGCCAGTGTTACCGGTCCGATCCTGCCGATATACATGGTAAGAATTACAATCAACTTTCCCGCTGCGGTAAGATTAGGTGTCAGTCCCCTGCTCAGACCGACGGTCCCCACAGCAGAAGTCATTTCATATAAAATATCGAGAAAGGGAGCATCCGACACCAGGGTAATCCCCACAACGGATATAAAAAGGACACTGAAGCTTACCAGCACCACAATCAGCGCTGTACGGATGTAGGTATCGGACACCTTCCTCCGGAATACCTCTGTCTCCTTCTTTCCCCGCAGAAAAGTTACCGCTGTCAGGACCAGTACCCAGACAGTTGTCGTTTTCACTCCGCCGGCGGTCCCCATAGGGGAACCCCCGATGAACATCAGGAGCATACACACCATCACCGATGCCTCTCTCAGTTTATCCTGTGCAATCGTAAAAAATCCGGCAGTCCTGCAGGTAACCGACTGAAACAGAGACGCCATCCAGGTCTGTCCCGGGGTAAAATCTCCCATGGTGCCGGGATTATGATTCTCGAACAAAAAGATCAGCACAGTCCCCCCTGCAATAAGAATCGCCGTACTGCTCAGCACAAGTTTTGAGTTCAGGTTCAGATACCTCCAGGTTTTCTTCCATTCTATCTCTTTTTTAACGATTCTTCTGCCTGTCCCCACAAGATCCCACCAAACCATATAGCCAAGGCCGCCAATCACAATCAGACCGATGGTGGTGAAGTTGACCAGAGGGCTGGTTGCATACGCCGCCAGGCTGGTATCTCCCATAATGTCCATTCCTGCATTGCAGAACGAGGATACTGCATTAAAAACAGACACACAGAATCCCTTTCCCGCGCCGAACCTGGGGATAAATGCAAAGCAGTATAAAACCACTCCCATTCCCTCCACAATAAGCGTTCCAGCCACAATCTTCCGGATCAGCCTGGCAAGGCCGCTCATAGAGTCCAGATTAAAGGATTCCCGTATCCTGTTCCTGTCATTCAGCGTGATCCGCTTTCCCGCAACCATTAACACAATAGTACTCATGGTGATAATACCAAAACCGCCCAGCTGGATTAATATCAGGATCACAGCCTTTCCGAACACAGACCAGTTGCCTGCTGTAGATACCGTAGTCAGCCCGGTAACACACACAGAAGTGGTAGCGGTAAATAATGCGTCAATAAAGGTGGTATGCACTCCAGGAGCCGAAGATACCGGCAGATATAAAAGAATTGTGCCTACAAAAATTACCCCCGCAAAACCGAGGGCAATTATTTGTGCTGTTTTTAATTTTGTACCGAGATTTTTTAAAGAATTCATGAGCAATGTCTCTTAACTGTTATTTTACATTTTTGCTGTAATTGTGGGATAGGGCATGACCTATCTCATAGGTATATTCAGGAATCGACTTAGTCATAGCCAGCGCCTCGTTAATATCAAAATCAACATATTCCCCATTCTTATAGCCGATTACCCGCTGCGTCTTTCCTTCCAGAAGGACATCCACAGCCTTTGCACCCATTATGGACGCATATACACGGTCCTTACAGGTAGGGCTGCCGCCGCGCTGCATATGGCCCAGAATGGTTGCTCTGGTTTCAATTCCTGTAGCAGCCTCAATTCGCTTTGCCATAGCCTCAGAATGTCCGATACCCTCCGCGTTAATGATGATATGATGCTTCTTGCCTCTCTTGCGGTTCTCAATGATATTATTGATTACCTTCTGTTCATCGTAATCATATTTTTCAGGAAGAAGAATATCCTCAGCACCGTTGGCGATTCCGCACCACAGGGCCAGATATCCCGCATTTCTTCCCATAACTTCTATAATACTGCAGCGTTCGCGAGAGGTTGAGGTATCCCGTACCTTATCAATCGCCTCCATGGCTGTATTTACCGCAGTGTCAAACCCAATTGTATATTCTGTGCAGGCAATATCCAGGTCAATGGTGCCCGGAACACCTACGGTATTAATTCCCTGATTGGCCAGCTTCTGGGCGCCGGCAAAGGATCCGTCACCGCCGATGACTACCAGTGCATCAATCCCGTGCTTCCTGCAGATCTCAGCTCCTCTTTTCTGTCCCTCTTCCGTACGGAACTCCGCACAGCGGGCCGTATAGAGAATGGTGCCTCCCCGCTCAATGGTATCTGAAACGTCAACTGCCGTCATATCAATAATTTCTTCATTCAGCAAACCATTGTATCCCTTTAAAATGCCCTTCATCTTACAGCCTTTGGACAATCCCCGCCTTACAACCGCACGAATCGCTGCGTTCATACCCGGGGCATCTCCGCCGCTGGTTAAAACACCGATAGTTTTTATCTCTTTCTTAGCAGTCATCTTATCCCTCCATTAATTGTCTGCACATTTTTTAACAATCTTCCACTATTCGTTCCTATTCTAATGCATTTTCATGAGTTTTTCAATACTCTTTTCTACAAGTTTAACGTTGCCTTCACCGTATTTTTCCCGCAATTTGACGAAAATGCCGGTTTCAAGATCCACGTTCATTGAGGAGGGAAGCATTTTTTTTGCTTTTTCAGAACGAAGATAGATCATCACCTGGCTTTTCCCGGGACAGCTGCTGATTTCCCCATAGAGTTCCTCCCGGGCATTTCTAAATTCCTCCAGATCTTCAAACTGCACCCAGAGTTCCCTGGGTACCGCCTCAAAGGAAAGGATTTTTTCACAGATAAGTTTGCTGGGTTTATCATCCTCCACCGAGATTCTCCCCTGGATAAATACTTTTGAGTCTACTTCCATCAGCATGGCGTTGTTTTCATAATCCCGGGGGAATACCACAACCTCCACAGTCCCCAGCAGATCTTCCAGGGTAAGGAAGGCCATTGTCTTATTGTTTTTTGTGTATTTTATCGTTTTGCCGGTAATCATTCCGCCCAGGACCGCTTTTGCTCCGTCGTAAACCTTGGGCATACCAGTCTCCTCGTCAGGCATAAAGTCTGAGGTAACTGCCGTTATATTTTTTCTCCATATCTGTTCATATTCTTCCAAGGGATGGCCGCTGATATACACGCCCAGAACCTCTTTTTCAAATGCCAGCAATGTTTCCTTCTCATATTCCTTCACATCCGGCATTCTCACTTCATACTCCAGCTTTTCTTCCTCAGAAACCAGATCAAAGAGGCTCATCTGCCCTGCCATAACAGTCTTTTTTTCCTGGTTGACTCCATCCAGAATCTGGGCATAGACCATCATCTGCTGGCGGCGGTTTCCAGGCAGGCTGTCAAAGGCTCCTGCCTTGATAAAGTTCTCAAGGGTCCTTTTGTTCACTTCCTTGCCCGACAGGCGTTCTATGAAATCTTTCAGAGTCTTAAAGGGCCCGTGTTCTGCTCTCTCCTCCACAATAGCCTGGATCACCGGACGGCCGATGCTTTTAATGGCAGACAGCCCATAGCGTATATCGTGTCCCTCAACGGAAAAGGCACTTTCTCCTGTATTGATATCAGGGGGCAGAATCTGGATCCCCATCTGGCGGCAGGTCAGAATGTACTCGGAAACCTTGGTTGGCATTTCGATTACGGATGTCATTAAAGCAGCCATATATTCTACAGGGAAATAGCATTTCAGATAGGCGGTCTGGTACGATACCACCGCATACGCAGCCGCATGGGACTTATTAAATGCGTATTTGGCAAAGTCAATCATCTCATCGTAAATTTTATTAGCTGTCTTTTCACTGATTCCCCGGTTGATGCATCCGGGCACCCCTTCCTCTTCATTTCCGTATACAAAGCTCTGGCGTTCTTTTTCCATGACAGACGCCTTCTTCTTGGACATGGCCCTTCGAAGAAGATCGCTTCTTCCCAGGGTGTAGCCTGCCAGAGCCTGTACAATCTGCATTACCTGCTCCTGGTAGACGATACACCCGTAGGTTGCCTTTAGAATAGGCTCAAGCTGGGGGCAGTCATAGGTAATTGTCTCCGGGTGGTTTTTTCCCCGGATATACTGGGGAATAAAATCCATGGGGCCGGGACGGTAAAGGGAAATTCCCGCAATAATATCCTCCAGGCTCTGGGGACGCAGTTCCTTCATAAAGTTCTTCATCCCCGCGCTCTCCAGCTGAAAAATGCCCTCAGTTTTACCGCTTCCCACAAGGGTCAGCACCTGTGGATCATTATAATCAATGGCATCTAGATCCAGCGGATGCCCAAGACTTTTTTCCACAAGCTTCTGGGCATTCTGGATAACCGTCAGAGTCCGCAAGCCTAAAAAGTCCATTTTCAGGAGCCCCAGCTCCTCCAGCGTCGTCATGGTGAACTGTGTGGTAATGGAACCGTCAGAGGCTCTGGAGAGGGGTACATACTCGTCCACCGGTTTCTGGCTGATCACCACGCCTGCCGCATGCATAGACGTGTGGCGGGGCAGCCCCTCCAGACGCCGGGACATATCAATAAGCTTCTGAACCGTATCATCTTCCTCGTACATCTCCCGGAGCTCACGATTCATCTTCAGCGCTTTATCTATGGTAATATTCAATTCATTGGGAATCATCTTGGCGATGGTGTCACACTGGGCATACGGCAGATCCATGACACGCCCAACATCCCGGATCACACCTCTGGCCGCCATAGTACCGAAAGTTACAATCTGGACCACCCGGTCCTTCCCGTACTTTTCCACCACATAATCAATGACCTCCTGGCGTCGTTCAAAGCAAAAATCCACATCAATATCCGGCATGGATACACGTTCCGGATTCAGGAAACGCTCAAACAGAAGATCATAGCGGATGGGATCCAGCTGTGTAATCCCAAGCGTATACGCTACCAGGCTGCCTGCGGCAGAGCCTCTTCCGGGCCCTACAATAATATCCTTTTCCCTGGCATAACGGATGAAATCCCATACAATAAGAAAGTAATCCACGTATCCCATGTTGGAGATAACACCCAGCTCATAATCCAGGCGCTGAGAAAGCTCCTCAGCCCGTTTTGGGGAATACTTATCCCGCAGGCCGTCAAAGCACAGTTTGTTCAGGTACTCCCAGGCCGTATATCCCTGTGGAACGTCAAATCTTGGCAGCTTGGTGACGCCGAATTCTATCTCGACGTTGCATCGCTCGGCTATTTTATGGGTATTTTCCAGAGCCTCCAGAGCATAAGGAAACAGCGCTTCCATCTCCTGGGGTGACTTTACATAATACTGCCCCCCCTCGTAGCGCATTCTATCCTCATCCTGAAGTTTTTTTCCGGTCTGGACACAGAGAAGAATGTCATGGGATTCAGCATCTGTGTCATAAGTATAATGCACGTCGTTAGTTGCGATCAGGGGAATTCCCAGCTCCTGACTCATACGCATAAGCTGCTGATTCACGTACTGCTGCTCCGGGATCCCGTGATCCTGAAGCTCCAGGAAAAAATTCCCCTTTCCAAATACGTTTTCATATTTTAATGCGGCTTGCTTCGCCTCTTCGTAAAATCTCTTTGTAATATTTCTTGCAACTTCTCCTGCAAGGCAGGCGGATGATGCAATAATTCCTTCATGGAATTCTTCCAACACTTCCATATCCACCCTGGGTTTGTAATAGAAGCCTTCTACAAATCCCTTGGATACTATTTTCATCAGGTTGTGATAGCCCTGATCATTCTCTGCCAGCAGTACCAGATGGTAATAGCGGTCCTCGCCCCCGGTGAGTTCTTTGTCAAATCTGGAATTCGGGGCCACATAAACCTCGCAGCCCATAATGGGTTTGATTCCCTGGGCTTTGGCTTCCCTATAAAAATCAATGCACCCAAACATGACCCCATGGTCTGTTATGGCTGCACTGTCCATCCCCAGTTCTTTTACTCTGGATACATATTCTTTTATTTTATTAGAACCATCCAGCAGGCTGTACTCTGTATGCACATGTAAATGGGTAAATTGTGTCATAGCTTACTCCGTTTTGCGAAGCAATACATTGAACCATTCATTGCCTTCGCTCTCTTTGCGGACATCCTCTGTAATCCAGATATCCATTAATTCCACATTACGCAGGCTCTCAACCAAATCCTCCAGGGTTCTCTTAGAGTAATCACAGAAATATCTCCCGTTATACTGCCCGTCCCTGTCTCCTTTCCGCACCGAAAAATACATGATTCCTCCCTCTTTCAGGGAACGTATCACCTTTTTCATAGCCTTCTTCACTTCCTTCGGCGTAAAATGTCCGATAACGGCACAGGCCCAGACACCGTCAAAGACGTCATCAAAGTCCATGTCCTCAAGCCTTAAATTCAGTACTTCCTTTCCTGTATGGATACTGGCCAGTTTGCACATCTCTGCAGAAGCGTCCATTGGAGTTACTGAGATTCCTTCTTCTTCCATATAAAGGGTGTCACGTCCGGAACCGCAGCCCAGGTCCAGTACCTCCGCATTCTCAGGGAGCAGTTCTATAAAGGGCTTCAGCATCTCTTCCATACTTAAGTCTACTGTTTTCTCAAAATAAGGTATCGCGTATCGGTCATAATAGTCAATCGAGTCCACGTAATTTCCTCCTTTAAAAATTCAACTGTTATTTCAGTTACTTACCTATGATGGGCTGTCCGATCAGGAAGCAAAAATCCATGATCGCCATTCACCGCTCGCCAAAAGTGAGCAAAACTCCCCATGGCTCGCTAACGCTCATTATATCATAACTTGTCCCTCGCGTGAAGATTGATCTTACAGTTTATAGATCCTGCCGCCCTCGATCTTTACCTTTTTTTCCTTCAGCAGATGGCCAACTGCCCGCTTAAACGCATTTTTGCTCAGGCCGAATTCTCTCTGGATCACCTCCGGTGCCGCCTTGTCATCAAAAGGCAGTACCCCGGCGAATTCTTCAATCACCTGAAGAACATTTACCGCATCCTCGTCAATCTGGATATATGCCTTCTGTTTTGTGCTGAGATCCAGCTTCCCATCTTCCTTCACATTGGTCACACGGCAGGAGAGAACATCTCCAACCTTATACTCTCCCTGTGCTTCCCTCTTGGGAATCAGACCGGAATATTGATTGTCCACAGCCACAAACACTCCGAAATTATCACTGATTTCATAGACCCTTCCCGTCACCTCATCCCCGATAATATAGGGGGAATTCTTTTTCAGGTAATGATAAACCTTCATAGTAGCACAGAGGCGGTCGCTCTTATCCGCGTACAGGGCCACCAGGCACTCCTGGCCCTCGTGCACACGTTTCGTCTGCTCCTTAAAAGGAAGAAACAGATCCTTCTCCAGCCCCCAGTCCAGAAAAGCGCCGATCTTGCCAACAGCAGCCACCTTCAGCACCGCCAGCTGGCCAAGCTCCGCCACCGGCTCCCGTGTGGTGGCAATCAGCCGGTCTGAAGAGTCCTTATAGATAAAGACCGTAAGAACATCCCCTTCCCCGGTTCCCTCGGGTACCTGCTTTTTGGGAAGCAATACCCTTTCCTTCTCCCCGGCACCAATCTTTTCTCCAAGATATACCCCAAAGTCAACGATTTTAACAACTGTCAATTCCTGTTTTTTACCTAACTGAATCATTTTTACTCCTTCGCTTTCTCCAAACAAATATCAAAAGGGACAGGTCAGTCCGATTTTGGGACGTGTTCTTTCTAGAAAGAACACGTCCCCTTTTGGGTCCCCTGAAACTCAACTATCACATATACTTCTCCCTGCTCATCACACAGGGCTACGGTATACACTCCATCTATAGCATGTACCCTGGGACTTATCATATCTCCCAGCACTGCCTGCTTTTTATATTCTGCCCGCATCTGACGGATGGTGAAGTCCTCAGGCACCCACTCCATTGCCATCTGTACATACTGGCCGTTGTTCACATGGTGATTCGTATCCAGATGATGGGCCCGTACCGGAAATGCCTCCTGTATCCGACTGTCCAAAGGAAGCTTAATTTTCCTGGGGGCATAGTTCATATCCAGCTTTTCCTCCAATTGATAGCCTTCGATCTGCTCTGGGGCTACCAGAGCCGGTGAATTCGTCTCCAGATCCATGTATGCCCAGAGGGAATTGGCGTAAGCCGCCATCTGCCCTTCCCCGTCTGTGAGGGTGAAGTTCCTGCTCCCCAGAAATTTTCTGAAATCATAGGGCCAGGTGCTTACCGTTACTTTTTCACACAGTGAGGGATATCTGTCGATGACAATCTGCCAGGATGACAAAAGCCATACCTTCTTATGTTCTGCCAGATAGTCGATTCCTAATCCCACATCTTCTGAATGGAAGGTGCTGCAGTCCTGAAAATAATTTAATATGGCGTTTAACGTAATCCTTCTATCCTCTCCCACCTCGCTGTATCGAATCCTGCTGTCAAATGAATACATGCTGCTCCTTCCTTTCTTCTTAGCCCCATCAGCCTCCCTGGGGCATAATACATCCAAACCTTTCGGTAAATTTCTCTGTACCAAAAAATAAAGTCCCAAGTAAGACTTGGGACTTTCATAAGCTGGGCTACAAGGATTCGAACCTTGAAATGACGGAGTCAGAGTCCGTTGCCTTACCATTTGGCGATAGCCCAATTTCGCGACAAAATGAATTATACAATATAACGAATTTAAATGCAAGTACTTTTTTAAATTTTTTTTATTTTTTTTATTATGTACCCACAAACCCCTGATCCACCGTGATCACGAACTGGTACCGTCTGTCTTTTTCCTGCATCATTCGAATAACCTTATCTAATAATTCTTCCTGCCCCTTTTTGTCGTAATCAAAGGGAACCACAAGATCAAAGATAAGATTAATTTGTCTCTTGCCCTTCACCATCCTGAAATCATGCATGTTCAGCCGTTCGTCAATACTCTGCAGGACCTCTTCCAGCTCCTGTTTTGATTTCAGCACTTCTTCATCCCTGACTTCGATAGGATCCATATGAATCACTAAAAATATCCCCAGTTCTCTGGCCACTTCCCGCTCTATCCGGTCAATGATCTCATGGGATTCCTCAATATCCGCATCCCTGGGAACCTCTGCATGGATGGAGGCCATACTTTTATTGGGTCCGTAATTATGTACGATCAGATCGTGCGTTCCCAGTATTCCATCATAAGCCTCTACCATTTCGGATATCTTCTTATATAATTCCGGATCTGCTGCCTCCCCTATCAGCGGCTCCAGTGTCTCCTTCGCAATGGATATTCCGGCCCACATAACCATCAGGGATACCAGAAGGCCCGCCGCTGCGTCTATGTTGACTCCCGCAAATCTGCAGATAAGAATGGAGATAAGGGTAGCTGATGTAGTCACCGCATCCCCCATAGAATCTGCTGATGTGGCAAGCATAACCTTAGAATTAATCCGCTTTCCCAGCTTTCTGTTAAACAGTCCCATCCACAGTTTCACCCCCACAGAAAGGACCAGAATCAAAAAGGGAACCAACTGAAATGTTATCGCCTCCGGGTGCATAAGCTTCCCAGCACTGCTTTTGAAAAATGAAAATCCCACCTGTATTACAAGGAACGCAACTATAAAAGCTGCAATATATTCCATTCTTCCATGGCCAAAGGGATGCTCCTTATCCGCGGGTTTGCCGGCCATCTTCACCCCCACAAAGCTGATCACCGAAGATGCCGCATCCGACAGATTGTTAAATGCGTCCGCCATAACCGCAATACTGTGCATCAGCATTCCAATCAGCAGTTTTATCCCAAATAAAAGTACATTGCAGAGGATACCCACTATACTGGAAAGGATTCCATATCTGGTCCTGACCTCCTCACGTCCGATGTCCTCATAATCTTTCACAAATCTGCGCACTAAATATTCTGTCATCTTATCATCCGTCTCCTTACTCTTTCCCCCATATAGTATCGGGATTCTCTGTCTGCGTCAAGACATATTCTCCTGGCCAGGCGCATAAGATTATAATAGAACCATTTCATAAGGAGGATGGAACCCATGTCATCTTGTTCAGTACTAGTAAACCGGGAGTACCGCCTGCCTGCCTCATACATTCCAAAGAATCTGGTGGAACCCTCCATCCCCTTTGATGCACCGGCAGGGGATCCCAAGCGGCTCCTGAGAAAAGACGCGGCAAAGGCTGTGCACGCCTTGTTTCAGAGGGCAAAAAGCTGTCAGATTACCCTCTGGGGGGTCTCCGGCTACCGGCCCTACAGCCGCCAGGAGGAGCTCTATGAAGCCGCTTTAAAAAAAGCCAATCTGACCGTTGACTCTCCGCCGGAAGAATTATGTAAACTTCTTGTGGCTCCCCCGGGAGCCAGTGAGCACCAGACAGGGCTTGCCCTGGATGTCTCCTGTCCCGATGTTGCCTTTGACCTGGTAGAAGAATTTGCTGAAACCCAGGCCGGCAAATGGCTGAAAGCCTATGCCCCTCTGTACGGCTTTGTCATCCGCTATCCCAAAGGCAAAGAGGCCGTCACCGGGTACGCCTATGAACCCTGGCATATCCGATATGTATCCAAATCTTTGGCTCTTTATCTATCTCTTACAGGTCTTACCTTGGAGGAATATCACCGGATCTAAGCATCCGGTGTTTTTTTCTTCCATTTTCCCCGATTGTACTGTCAAAAATACCAAATATTTGCACGTTTTTTCTGGAATTGTGTTATAATAGCTACAAATCTTTTGAAGGAGAGCTATTGTTATGAGAGCTATGAATCTTACCTTACTGACCGACCTGTATGAATTGACTATGATGCAGGGATATTTTAAAAATCCTACCCATCAGATTGTTGTATTCGATGTCTTCTACAGAACCAATCCCTGCAAGGGCGGATACGCCATTGCCGCAGGTCTGGAGCAGGTTGTAGAATATATTAAAGACCTTCATTTTACAAGCGATGATATTGCTTATCTGAAAAGCCTGCATATCTTCGAGCAGGATTTTCTGGATTATCTGAAGGGCTTCTTTTTTTCCGGTGATATCTATGCTATCCCGGAGGGAACTGTTGTCTTCCCCCAGGAGCCGCTCCTGAAAGTCGTAGCACCTGTCATGGAAGCTCAGCTTATTGAGACTGCTATTTTAAATATTATCAATCACCAGAGTCTCATCGCTACCAAAGCTTCCAGAATCGTCTACGCTGCCAAGGGCGCAGGCATCATGGAATTCGGGCTCCGCAGGGCCCAGGGGCCGGATGCCGGAATCTTCGGCGCAAGGGCAGCCATGATCGGAGGGTGCGTGGGAACCTCCAATGTACTCACCGGCCAGATGTTTGATGTGCCGGTTCTGGGTACCCATGCGCACAGCTGGATTATGAGCTTCCCGGATGAATATACTGCATTTAAAACCTATGCGGATATGTATCCTGACGCATGTACTCTTCTGGTAGATACCTATGACACGCTGAAATCAGGTGTTCCCAACGCCATTCGGGTATTCCGGGAGATGAAGGACGCAGGGCATCCTCTGACTCACTACGGAATACGTCTGGACAGCGGAGATCTGGCCTATCTGTCCAAGGAAGCACGGAAAATGCTGGACGCCGCAGGCTTTACCCATGCTACCATCGCCGCCTCCAGCGATCTCGACGAATACCTGATCGACAGCCTGAAGACCCAGGGAGCTAAAATTGATTCCTGGGGTGTGGGGACCAACCTCATAACCTCCAGCGGGCATCCGGCCTTCGGTGGCGTGTATAAGATGGCCGCCATCCGGGATAAGGATGCCGCAGAATTCACACCCAAGATTAAGCTCTCCGAGAATACCGAAAAAGTCACCAATCCCGGAAATAAAACCATTTACAGAATCTACAGTAAAGCCACCGGGAAGATCCGAGCTGATCTCATCTGCCTGGCAGAGGAATCCTTTGATACATCCCAGGATATGATTATCTTTGATCCCATAGACACCTGGAAACGGACAAAAATCGTTGGGGGAACCTATACTCTTCGGGAACTCCTGGTACCGGTGTTCCTGAAAGGGGAGTGTGTATACCAGTCCCCCTCTGTTATGGAAATCAGGGATTACTGCAGAAAAGAACTGGATACTCTCTGGGACGAGACCCGGCGGCTTATGAACCCCTCGGAGGTATATGTAGACTTGTCGGATCGCCTGTACGAGTTAAAAAAGGCATTGTTGGAAGAAATGGGGTCTGCCTCCATAAAATAGTACATGCCGGCCTGGGGGCTGCGCTTTTATGCCAGTGCTCCAGGTCTCTTTATGCCTCTGTGCGCTTTAGAAAGGCCATAGCATTGTCAAAGTACATTTTATCTATAACAGCCTGGGAAATCCCATGGGATAACAGATACGCGGCCGCCGCTCCAAACTTAAAAGGGGAGTTCAAATCCGGAGAGATTTCAGCTCCGTCAAAGTCGCTGCCGCAAGCAATTACATCTTCGCCCCCAAGCTCCAGCATATGGGATACATGTCGGTACACCTGATCCAGACAGCCGGATCCATCCTCCCCCAAAAAGTGTCTGTACAGGTTAACGCCCACCAGTCCTCCTCTCCTTACAATTTCCTGAAACTGCCAGTCTTTTAAGTTTCTTTTATGAGGGCACACACTCCGCAGATTAGAGTGGGTTGCAATAAAAGGGCCGTCCGTGGCACTGCACAGATCGTCAAATCCGGGATCGTTCAGGTGGGAGGCATCAATTATCATATGCACTTCTTCCATTTTTCTGATAACCTGTCTGCCAAAAGAGGTAAGCCCCCCATTGGCTCTATTCCCTGAACCTAATTCATTCTCTCCATTCCACACAAGCGTCATTATCTTTACACCCCGGCCCGCAAAATGCGAGACATTCTCTAAATCGCCGTCTAATGCCCTCCCGCTTTCAATGGAGCGGATAAGGGCACATTTACCCTTTTTAGTAAGGGCCTCTATATCAGCCGCCGACTCTGCCAGCCCGGCAATATCTCCCTGAAGCACCGCCAGTTCCTCCAGATAGTCAAGATAACGGTCCGCATAGGCTTTCCCTCCTCCTTTCGGACAGGTATCCGGCACAAAGACTGCCATAGTCTGGCACAGGCATTGAAACTTATCCAGATCTGCCAGAGAAAACTGTGTGTCCCGGCAGTAAAAGTCCTCTTTCCGGTCGCACAATGGAACGATTGTGTCGCAGTGCAAATCAAATAATCTCATCTTGGATTCTCCTTTCCTTTAACAGTACTCTCCTGATACTATATCATAAACTATTCCATCGTTACCAGTTTCCTTCTTTAAACCCTTACTGTGATAAATATACGCCTTAATCTAGAGCCCAGGCATATCCCTGTCATAGGAAAAACAAACTGTTATTATTTAAAATGTATATGGTTATAACAGGCTCAAGAAATAAGCCTTTCCGGCCTTAAAGTACTATAATTTAAGAGTTAAAGATGAATAATTTTATTAAAAGTAAAAATTAATGAATTAAGCATAATTTCCTTCATTTTACAAATAATACATTTATCTACAGATAAAAATGTAATAGAAAATATAGCATGGAGGAAGCAGATTGTATGAGAGCTACAGGGATAGTCAGAAGAATCGATGATTTAGGCCGGGTTGTAATACCGAAAGAAATAAGAAGAACATTACGGATACGGGAGAGCGATCCTCTGGAAATTTTTACGGATCGGGAAGGAGAAATCATTCTGAAGAAATATTCCCCCATCGGGGAACTGGGAGCCTTCGCTAAAGAATATGCGGAGGCATTGTCAACCACTATGGGAAGTCTGGTTTGTATTGCAGATCATGACCAGATTGTGGCGGCCGCAGGTCCCGGTGCCAAGGAATATCTGGGCAGACGAATTAATAAAGACCTGGAGGGCTTTATTGCAGAAAGAAAGTCCAGCTGTACCTCAAGCGGGAACTTTATTAAAATAGTGGAGGATGACAGTCAGTCTTATACCGGACAAACCATATACACTATAACAAGCGCGGGAGATGCCATTGGAGCCGTCCTCCTATTATGCAGGGACGGCAGCGTGAAAATGGATGAGACTGAGAAAAAAGTGGCTGCAGTAGCCGCAGGGTTTTTAGGAAGGCAGATGGAGCAGTAAGCTATTACTACATGATCGTATCTATGATAAAAAGCAAGAGAGCCACTATAGTACTATGGCCTTCTTGCTTTTTTATATTATCCTTTGCATATTAATTTTCATGCTTTATATATTCCCGGGGAGATACATGGTAATAGTCGCGGAAAGCTTTATAAAAGTTGCTGCTGTTACTATATCCTAACATTAAAGAAATCTGTTCTATTGGAAGATCTGTTCCCTTCAAAAGTATAATAGCCCGTTCCATTCGCTGTTCCAATAGGATTTCTGAAAAAGATTTACCAATTTCCTTATGCAGTAAAGTCGAAACATAATTCGGATGATACGAAAAATGCCTGGCAATATCTTTGAGCGTTACAGCATCAAAATGTTCCCCAATATACTGAACAATTTTTTCGGAAAGATTTTCACTGACAGGTTCTCGGTTTGTCCGAACATATTGACGTGCAATCTGCAAAAGAAATGACAGGGCAAGTGACTTTAAGATTATTTGAGTATCCTCCTGCTTATTGGCATATTCTATTGCCATTATTTCTAATAATATCCGTATATTGCAGGCATCTTCGATTTTAAAATGAATAAATTCATCAGAAAACTGATTGGTTGTGGGGTCAAGCATAAAACGAAAAAGCTTTGTATTAGCAGACAGCATGGGCAAAAAAGCACGGAAAAAAGTTTCTTTCCGGATTAGTACGCCGATAATTGTCGTCTCCTTATCATCATGGACACAAATTGCATGGCCCGCAAACGGCTGTCCTGCATACAGTTCACCTTCATGTATCGTAATGCAGTTATCATATTTAAAACTGATCGAATCATATTCTCCTTGATATGTGTAATTAAAGTAAAAGTAATCATGCCTATGAAACGCCTCCTGACTTCCACTGCTTTGATGAACAACAATCATTATTTCTTCTTCCGCCTTTCCGGGCCAGCAGAACATTCTGCTTTCTTCCTTCCCGTTATAGAAATTATGATATGTCCAGTCATATGTAGAGTAATCTTCTCGTAGTTTGTCGATTGCCAAGCATAGAATTTCGTTTCCCATATTAACGCCCTCTGCCTAAATATTTCTTTTAGTTTTTACTATCGTAGCACAAAATATGAGAATACACCACTATACACATTAAGATTTAATACTGTTTTGTTTCACATTAAATCTTATACTAATTTTGCACCAATAAAGACTGGAGGTTTTTTTATGAGTTCTGCTGCGACAAACAAGGAAAACACTACTTTTTTTAAAAAACTTTTTTCTCTTGTATTGCCAAATGCATTTCAACAGTTTATGTTAGCCGCGGTCAGTGCGTCAGACGCACTTATGCTCGGATTTATAAATCAAGATTCGCTTTCTGCCGTTTCTCTGGCCGCTCAAATTACGTTTGTATTTAACCTTTTCATGGGCGGCTTAACAATGGGAACGAGTATTTTGACTGCACAATATTATGGAAAGGGAGACATCCTGGCTATTGAAAAAATTTTTGCATATGTTACACGGATATCGTTCCTTGTATCCACCGTCTTCTTCATAGCCTCTCTTTTAATTCCAGATGTTTTAATGAAAATTTTTACAAGTGAGCCACTACTTATTTCTGGGGGAGTAACTTATCTTCGTGCTGCAGCAGTATCTTATTTATTTACTGGCATATCCCAAATTTATTTATGCATCTTAAAAAATACGAATTATGCCATGAAAAGTATGATAATTGGATCAAGTGCTGTTGTGATCAATATTTTCTTAAATGCAACTTTGATTTTCGGATTGCTCTTTTTTCCCGAAATTGGTATCGCAGGGGCAGCACTTGCAACTTCCGTTTCCAAATTGATAGAAATGCTTTGGGTATATTTTGAATCCCTGCGAAAAAAGAGAGTTAAAATGCATATTAAATACTGCTTTTCCACGGACAAACTTTTGATGAAAGATTATTGGAAGTATACAATGCCAATGCTGGGGGATTATTTAGTTTGGGGGTGCGGTTTTACTATGTACTCTGTTATTATGGGACATTTAGGCAGTGACGCTGTTGCCGCAAATTCTATTACTAATATCGTCAAAAACTTAATTGTAAGTTTTTGTACAGGGATTGCAAACGGCGGAGGTATTATTGTAGGAAATGAATTGGGCATGGGAAACTTGAAACGCGCAAAAAAATATGGAGGACTGCTTTGGAAAATGGCAATTATGAGTGGTGTGGTTTCTGGTGTACTTTTAACTTTCTTATCTCCGCTGATCCTAAAGGTAACCGTTTTAAGTCCTCAGGCTGCACAACACTTAAAATGGATGCTGCTGCTTTGTTCCTGTTATATGGTGGCTAAAGCTATCAATATGACAACAATAGCGGGAATATTTCCTGCCGGTGGTGATTCAAAATTCGGCTTACTTTGTGATACAGTGACCATGTGGGGGTTTGCTGTTCCAGCCGGATTTATTGCAGCCTTTTATTTACATCTGCCTGTGGTTATTGTGTTTCTAATAATCAATCTGGATGAAGTCATAAAACTGCCTGCCGCCATTATGCATTATCGGAAATATGGTTGGTTAAAAAATATAACAAGATAGTGTGTTCCTGCCCTAAGAGCCAATAATCTGCAGTACATACTGACTGTCTGACGCGCAGACTAAAAATACAAAATGAAAAACCGCAGATTATGGATCACTTATAAGTGAATTGCATATAATCTGCGGTTCTGCATATTTACCATATTCTTTTCATCACAGCAAAACTCTTTCTAAGCGGCAAATCAGCGGCAAGAAAGCCTTAACACCAATTAAACACCTAATACGGACGGCAGCCACGTAATAATCCCCGGAATAAAGGTCATAACCAGCAATGCGGCAACTTCAGCTGCCAAGTAGGGAATAATTCGCTTGCTGATTTTCCCAATACTGGTATCAGCGATTCCTGAAGCCACAAATAGATTAACAGCCATGGGCGGCGTTATCATCCCGATAGAGGTATTAATAATGATAATAATTCCCAGCGCTATAGGGGATAATCCCAGGGATACCGCTATAGGAAGCAATATAGGAGTTACCAGCAGAATGATGGACTGTGTCTCCAGGAAACATCCGAGAAAAAGAAGAATCACATTAATCATAAGCAGCAAAGCAAACTTATTGGAAAAGAGCCCCAATACGCTGGTTGCTATCAAGATAGGTATATTCTGATTCGTCATAAACCATGCAAATGGAGCAGACATACTTACCACGAACAGAACTACGGCTGAACTGACAGCTGATTTTCTGAGAATCTCATAAATATCTTTTGCCGTGATTTCTTTGTACACAAATACGCTGATGAGAAATGCATAGACACAGGCAACTGCAGCAGACTCTGTGGGGGTGAATAATCCCCCATAGATTCCTCCGAGGATAATAACCGGCATAAAAATTGCCAATATTGCTTCTTTAAAAGAGTAGAAGAAGTCCTTTGCCGTTACCTTTCCCCTCTCCGCAGCATCATACCCTCTGCAGATTACAATGTTCGTTGCTATTAAGACCGCTGCCAGCAGCAGGCCCGGAATCACACCCGCCATAAACATTGTTCCCACAGACACAGATGCTGTAACCGCATAGGTAACCATGGGAATGCTGGGGGGAATGACCACACCTAAGGTTCCCCCTGAGGCGGCTACAGCGGCCGCTGCGTCATCAGGATACCCTTTCTGTTTCATACGGGGCACCGTAATGCCCCCAATCGCTGCTACAGTCGCTGGATTAGAACCCGAAATCGCCCCGAAAAAAGCAGAGGCTACCACAGTAATACAGGACAAGCGGCCAGGTATTCTGCGCAGCAGAATTTCAATGAAATCTATCAGGCGCTTTGAAATGCCACCCTTTTCCATAATATTGCCTGCCAGAATAAAGAATGGTACCGCCATTAACGTAAAATTGTCCGCTTGGGTAAACATTCTCTGAGCAACTGCCGGAAAAAGGTTAAAGTTACCGCTGGCGAATATAGCCACACAGACGGCAATTCCAAGGCAGACCGCTATTGGTATGCCTATAAACAGCATGAGAAATAATACACCGAATAAAATGCCAATCAAAATTGTTCCCTCCTTTGCTAATCCGCCTTCTGTGTTCCAGTTATTTTAACATATGTACGATATGCATAGCAGACTGCCATTATTATAAGCCCCAGGGGAATGGACAAATACATCAGCCACATGGGCCATCTCAAAGAGGGGGTAATCTGACCGCTGGCTATCTGATTTTGAAGGATTGCGGCTCCATAATAAGATACAAATATACTAAACACCATTACGATAACTGCATTTATAACCGCTATTATATTTAATACTTTTCTCGAGCAGAATAATTCCAGCACCTCTACGCAAAAATGTTCACCTTTGACGGCGGCAACACCAATGCCCAGAAAAATCATCCAAATCATACAATACCTTGCCAATTCCTCTGCCCAGGAGATTACAAATAAATTGGTAAAGCGGGAAACCGTTGCGGCAAAGATAATCAGACACATGACAACCATCAGCCCTACAAGCATCACTTCCTGTACTTTTTTAAGGGTTTCAAAGAATTTCTCCATCCGCTCACCTCTGCTTACTTTTTAGTCAGTTTATCTACCAGTTCCTGATCCAGTCCCAGGCTTTCTGCCTGGTCATATACGACAGAGGCTGCCTGTTTCCACACTTCTTTATCTACATCTGTAAATACAACTCCTGCATCCTTCATAATTTGTATGCCTTTATCCAGAAATGACTGGCTGTACTCTCTCTGATATACTTTTGCTTCTTCTGCCGCTTTATCAAAGGCTTTCTTTTGTTCCTCTGTCAATCCATTGTAAATATCCTGAGAAATCATAAGTACGCATGGGGAATAAAACAGTCCGATCATAGACGTGTATTTTTGGACCTCATACACCTTTGCCGATGCAATAATCTGAATCGGCGTTTCCTGTCCATCCACGGTTCCCTGCTGCAGAGCTGTAAATATCTCACTCCAGGCCATTGGGGTTGCAGTAGCACCCAAGGCATTGTACGTAGCCATATGAACATTGTTTTCCATGGTACGTATCTTCATCCCTTTTAAATCATCCGGTGTCACAATTTCTTTTTTGTTGTTTGTCACATCGCGGAAACCGCACTCCCAAAAGCCCACGCCGTAGATTCCCTGAGGTTCCAGCTGCTTTAACAGAGATGTTCCAATCTCCCCGTCCAGAACCTCATAGGCTTCCTCTGCGTTGTCAAAAAGATATGGCAGGTCCAGCACAGCAAAGTCGGGAACAAAGTTAGGAATCGGTCCTGTGGAGATAAGGCACATTTCCTGCACGCCCATGCCTACATTTTCCATTAAGTCCCTCTCGTTTCCCAACTGAGAATTGGGATAGATATCCAGCGTCATTTCTCCGTCGCTGTATTCTTCCAAAAGCCGCTGCATTTCCTGAAGACCCTTGACGTAATGCCCGTCAGGTGCCGTAGTTGTCCCTACCTTAAACCGGGTTACAGCCGTATCTGCCCCCATCAGTGTTTCATCTTTTTCTTCCTCTGTATCCTGTTCTTCGCCGGAATCCTGTGCTGCCTTTTCCTTCGTCTCCTCTGACTTCTGTGTGGAATTATTACCGCACCCCAAAGCGGAAACTGCTAAAACTACTCCCAATACAATTGCCAAACTCCTTTTTTGCATAATTCCCTTCCTCCTTGAAATAAAGTATTGTTTAGGTTAACAATTTCTTATAAAATGATTCCAGCTGATATAAAGCAGCCACTGGATTATGTCCCAACACCCGATCCTTTGTCACCAGAGTAGTAACGATGGCCTCAGAATATTTATAAAACAGACTGTCATGCCCCACACATAGGCCCATCACAACATTTAGCTCTGTCTTTTCCTCATTCAGCAGTTTGGCCTGCAAAATTGGATTGCACATATTCACCCCAATAGCATTGCACTTCTCATCAATGCCTACCTCTGTCTTTGGAACTGCCCCTACTTTGCATCCGATCCCATATACTTCAAAGCCATATCCTCTCAAAACCTTCGCCAATGCCCTTGTCTCGTTTATTAACCCTACACAGGTGGCTATTCCAATTTTCTTAAATCCCATCCCTTTAGCAAATTCCGCTACTTCCTGCACTCTGGGATACACACCATATCCCTCATATTCCACCTCTGCCGCATTGTGCATAATCTCTTTTATTTCGTCTTTCTCATACTCGGCCATTGCCGCTTGTTTTACTTTCTCGTCCAGATTCGTAGTAAGACAGAAATCAGGATATTTTTTATTCCGGACACTGCAGTTTATAACTGCACAATCCGCGCAGGATAGTTTCTTAGTTTTTTCCGACATTTTTACCTCCAGCTCCTTATCCTATATGGTTTCACTTATTATAAACGCCTTTAATCACAGCACTGTCCAAAACATGTCCATCCATCTTTCGAAACATCTCATTCATATAAAATCCATTAGACAACTCCAGAAAACAGTCTAGTGCATAAACTGTAAGTTCATAAACATGCGGACCATCCGGGGGCGACATACCGCAATACCCCACGGATAATTCCCGGCTTTGGCTTCCTCCCTGCACACTAATGTAGCTATTCAGGCCCTGTACAAAATCCCCGGCAGAAATGCTTTCATTTTCTTTCAGATAATTTCTCGAGATATTACAGGCAACCCAATGTGTCCACGCAAAACCCTGTGTTACAGGAACTGCATCTTTGTCCTCTAAAAAAAGAGCAAAAGACTGAGTTCCTTCCGGCTCCCCTGTCACCTGGTAGGGAAGAGAATATGTTCCATGACCGTTCACATTAAATTGTGTCCCTCTGGCGCCAAATCTATCTTCGATTATTCCATTTACGATTCCCGAACTCTCTACTTTCATTACATCCACTCCTTCACAGGCCTTCCCGATGACTTATAACGCAGCTCTGAATATCGCTTTAATCTCCTCTGAGGTAAGCTGATAACCGGAATGCCCCATTACACGAGTTTGGAAATTTGTCTCTTCTACCAGCTTATCCAGATGCTCCTCCTGAATGCCCATCTCAGACAGCGGAATTAAGCAGCCTACATCTTTTACCAGATTGGTGATTTCCTGGGTAATCTCCCGGAGTATCTGTGTTTCTGGCATACCTTCTGTCCGCAGGCCCATAGCGGCGGCAAGCCTTGGCATTTTTTCCAGTTCTGCTTTTGCAACCACAGGGAAGACGTAAGGAAGCATTAACGCATTCGCCAGGCCGTGCCCTATGTGGAAAACTCCGCCCAGAGCAAATGCCAGCCCATGGTTAGCGGCGCACCCATCTACCAGGTTGGGGCCGAATCCACCCAGGGAGCTTGCATAGCTCATCCAGTAACGAGCCTCCCGGTTTTGTCCGTCTGCCACTGCTTTTCTTAAATATTTACAAATACAGGTGATTCCTTCCAGCGCAATCATATCCGACATAGACGTAGCCAGCTTCGAAATATACCCCTCCAGCAGGTGGCAGAATGCGTCAAGCCCTGTTGCAGCAGTTACCTTTCTGGGAACTGTTAAGGTCAGCTCCGGATCAACAAGTGCAATATGAGCGGTAATGTTCTGATCGCACACCCCCGCTTTTGCACCCTCAACCATCATAATAGAGAAAATAGACACTTCAGATCCCGTACCCGCTGTTGTAGGGATTAGTACCAAGGGTGCGCACCTTGCCGGTACTCTATTTACCCCCACATAATCCTCATATTTGCCGGGGTTGGTTACCATCATTGCCACTGCCTTGGCTACATCCATAGAGCTTCCGCCGCCCAAGCCTACGACTCCCTGACAGCCGTACTCTTTATAAACTTTCAGTGCGTCATAGGTATTGGAAACGGGCGGCTCGGGAAGACACTCTGCATACTCGGCAAATTCGATTCCACTCTCTTTGCACGCTTCCATTACCCTCTCTGAGATCCCCAGTCCCTGAATCACAGAGTCTGTCACCATAAGACACTTGCGGATCCCCAGTTTTTTTAAATGTTCCGGTAATTCCCGGATAATCCCATTTCCCAGCAGATATGCTGTGGGACTCTTAAAAAATATTCTTTCCATGTTTCATTCCTCCATTTCTAACTTATCCGTCAACTCATGCTTCCCGTCCTCATCATTTTGAGATGCCAGGAGAAAGCTTCCTCCAGGAGGACCGGATGATGGCCGCCCATACGGCGCGCCCTCACAAAATAGTCCTTTAGCTGTTCTTTATAACTTCCCGTACAGTTTCCGATGATACTCAGGGCTCTTTCTTCGTCACTCTTTCCCCTAAGATCAGCAACCCCATGTTCTGTAACCACAACATCAATATCGTGTTCACTGATGTCCTGGTGGGATACCATTGGCACAATGGTAGATATCGCCCCACCCTTATTCTCAGATACCAGCATCATTACAGACAAACCTGCATTCTGGGCGAAGTTAGCGCCTCCTCCCAGTCCATTTACCACTCTGTTTCCTAAAATATGACTGGAGTTCACATTCCCATAGATATCCATCTCAATGCCGCTGGTCAGGGTAATGGGAGACATTCTGCCGATTACCTCTGAGCTGTTGGTAACCTCTCCGTTTCTGATAACCACCCGCTCTCTCAACAGCTCAGAATGCTGCCGCAGCAAAGAGATCACATCCGTACTCATCTGCAAAGACCCGCAGGAGATGCCTTTTGCCTTCCCTGCCGCTGCCAATGCCAGATTGGCTTTCTGGGCTCCTCCGCAAAAGAATTCTATATCATTAAAATGGGATTTACCGATTTCTGTAACCACCTCATTAGCCAGGTTTCCAAAACCGGTCTGCAGAGGTGGGAGTGTTTTCATCCCCCCGCACCTCATCTCTATCTCAAGGAAGTCGAATAAATTCTTTGCCAAAGCCTTTTGCTCCTTTTTAGCCGGTGCAAAAGGAGGGACTTCATCCAACTCCTCCGATTCTACTATAAACTGTATCTTCCTTATATCCACAGGTATACTGCAGCTACCAATATGATCCGCTATATTAGAAAGGGGGATAGGTACTCTGGCCTGAGGGCGGTAGATGTCATGCATCCCTATAAGCTCCAGAGGCTGTGCTGTATTAATCTCCACAATAATCTTATCCGCCGCATCCAGAAGATTCGGCACCATGCCCACGGAGGATGTGGGAATTATTTCTCCCATTTCAGTAATCGCCAATGCCTCAACCACTGCGACATCAATCCCCCCAAAAGCACCGGTCCGGATCAGCCTTGGCATTTTATGCATTTGCTGTTCGCAGTATTTTACTTCTCCTCTATTAACACAGCCGGCCAGCACCTTACTCTCAATCAAAGGCGTACGTCTCCGGGCCAGCTTTGCCTCTCCTAAAACAGTATCTAAGGGACCATTATTAGAACCGGTGATTACATCAATGGCTATTGCCTCCCCGGCATTTTTTCGCCTTGCCAGTTCCTGCACTATCTTTTTCGGATAGCCAGAGGAAGTATATCCCCCAAATCCCACCGTCATTCCATCCCGAATTAACAGCGACGCCTCCTCCGGAGTTACAATACAATTTCTCAGTTCTTTTCTTCTTATTCTATCCTCAATCATTTTGGCTGAAATCCTCGAAACAGCTCATCATCTCCTACCTGGAAATTGGGGATCTCACGGATTACCCAGGTATTATTCAGAAAATGTTTCAGGGAAATATTTTCTGAAGCTATATTTCCGCCCCATGTTCCGCATCCAAGAGAACTGGTAAACGGCATTCCGCTGGTCCAGCTGCCTGTATTCGTGGCTGCCTGGGGCTGATTTACGACTACGCGGGTAGTATATGTAGCCAGAGCATACTTTTCAATATTTTCCGCCGTCCGGGAATAAATTCCACAGGAGTGTCCAGCTCCCGAATACTCCTGATTCTTTACCGTAATCTCAATGGCTTCGTCAATGCTTCTGCACTTATATAACGTGGTCACCAGACACATCTTTTCTCCTGCAAATGGAGTGGAGCTGCCTGCTACAGTTTCTTCTACAAGAAACATACAAGTATCTTCCGGCACATCCAGGCCTGCAAGCTGTGCGATATAATCCGCCGGTTTTGCCACTATATCTCTGTTTATCACATGATCCTCCGGATAGTTCGGCCAGATTGCCCTCTGGACATCTGCTTTTTTCTCCGGGGGAACCAGATACATGCCAACCTTTTTGGCTTCCTCGAGAAAGGCGTCATAGACACTCTCATGTACAATTAAGGAATTATCGCAAGAGCATCCCGCGGCCAAATCAAATGTTTTGCTTGCTTTTATCTTTGCTGCGGCATCAGCCAGATCTGCAGTCGCATCTATTACTATCTGGGCATTCCCGGCGCCAACTCCATATGCCGGTGTCCCTGAACTGTATGCAGCTTTTACCATTGGGAAACCGCCTGTAGCTATTACCAAGTCACACTGCTTCATTAACTCATTGGTCTTAGCAAGTGACGGCTCTGGAATTGCAAGGAATAAATCCTCAGGAGCCCCATACTTTTTCATCACCGAGCGTACCAGATCGATTGTATATTCTGTTGTTTTCTTTCCTCTGGGATGAGGACTGAATATAATGGCATCTCTGGCCTTGACCGCGTTCATTGCCTGCATAATGGGAATCATCTCAGGCTGTGTACTTGGCACCAGCGATCCAATGACCCCTACCGGTTTTGCAATCCTCTGCAGCCCCCGTTCCGGAATTTCTTCTACCACCCCGACTGACTTAAGTTTATTGAGATCGTATAGAAGGCCTCTGATTTTTCCCGATAATTTGCCGACCTTAGACGGGACATCTCCCAAACGAATCTCCTCCATAGAGCGCACCGCCAAATCCTTTACAATATCTTCATTCCTGATAATCTCCCAAACAATAGCCGTGCACAGTTCATCTGCCTGTTCCTGTGTAAACTGCTCCGCAGCCTTCTGCGCCTTTCTTGCCCTCTCTATTAATTCCGCAATATATTTTGCCTCTTCCGTATCGCCTGTCACCTTAACACTCATGATTCACTGCCTCCTTTTTTGCAAACGTATTCAATATTTTACCAACTTCTGTTTTTTCTTCCTTTTATTGCACTATTTTGCTTATTTTCCTCTGTTATTTAGGGGTATTGCTAGTTTATTTAGTTTTTCTGCCAAAGAAAACGTTTTCTAATTTTGATTATAACTCTCCTTTTTAGGAAACACAATGACACGACTTCACAATATTTTATATATATTTTTGTACAAAATTAACATTTTTACTATTTAAAACATTTATTTTTTAGATATTTTTATCTTTATGAAAACGTATTCAAATTTTTCATTAAAAACCATTGCCTTTTTTATGTTTCCCGGCTATACTAAATACACCAACTCTTTTCTTCCTCCAAAAGCACTGCCATGCTCATTTTTATAAGGAGGAGAATATGCAAGATATTACCATCTATGAAGTAGGTCCCAGAGACGGTTTCCAAAATCAAAAAGAATATATCCCGGCAGAAAATAAAATAAAACTTATAGATGCCTTGGTCAAAAGCGGCATCACGCACCTTCAGGTAACTTCTTTTATGAGTCCCAAAGCCATACCGCAAATGACAGATGCCTCTTATGTAGCAGAATATTGTGTTAACAAGTATCCTGATCTCACACTGTCAGCCCTGGTACCCAATATGCACGGGGCAGTAAATGCATGGAATTCTGGTTTACGCAGAATTTTTTATGTGTCTTCCTTAAGCGAAACCCATAATCTAAAAAACATACGGAGAACCCACGAAACATCTATGGAGGAGTTTAATAGTATACGCAGTCAATATCCGGACTTTCATATCACGCTGGATCTTGCCACAGCCTTCGGATGCCCCTTCGAAGGCAAGTCTTCCCCGGACAGCCTGGTAAAATTCTTGGAATCTTATGTGGAGGCCGGAATAAACGAAGTGGATCTGTGTGATACCATTGGCATTGCCAACCCCCGCCAGGTACGTGAGGTAATCTCCCTGGTCCGCAAAGAGTTCCCTCATCTGCCGCTGCAGATTCACATACATGACACCCGCAATATGGGAATGGTGAACACTCTGGCAGCAATTGAAGAAGGCATTACCACCGTCCAGTCTACCTTAGGCGGCCTTGGAGGGTGTCCGTTTGCCCCGGGTGCTTCCGGCAATTTATCAACTGAGGATCTCGTCTTTATGCTCAATAGCATGGCTTACCGCACCGGTGTTGCTTCTGATAAGATCCTCTCTGCTGCCAGATTAGAGAAGGAGCTTCTACCCGATGGCAACTACAGCGGACATCTTATTAATATCACCGCACAGCAGTGTATATAATGATACCCCTGTTCTATCCCCAATGGACTCTTGGGGATAAAACAGGGGATTGCTATACCTAACAGAAGAAGGCAGACCACATTCAGTTTTTATTGAAGTTTCAAACAGTATATGTTACCATAAAATTTAGAAAACGTTTTCCATATAAGAAAACAGCAATACAGGAGATTAATTATATATGGTACAAAAAAACGCAACCATTAAAGATGTGGCGAAGTACGCCGGTGTATCCATATCCACAGTATCCCGGGTAATTAACAGCAGCAGCAAAGTAAACAATGCACTTACAGCTAAAGTGTGGGAAGCCATAGAAGCACTGCAGTATCATCCAAACGAAATCGCCAGGAGTCTGAAAAGCAGCAGCACCTCTATGGTGGCTTTCATTGTTTCCAATACCGCAGATCCATTCTTTACCAGAATTAGTCATGCCATTGAAAAGAAACTGCAGTTCTATGGCTATAATTTAATTGTCTGCAGTACTAATTTTGATATCGAACGGGAACAATCCTTTTTAAAGTCCTTCCGAGAACGCCGGGTTGATGGTATCGTAATTAATACTGTAGGAAATAATGACAGCATGATAGAGGAGCTCAGCCAAAGTATTCCCGTGGTGCTTTGCAATCGTCAGGTACATGCCCCAAACTTCCGGGGTGATTTTGCAGACTTCGATAACAGCGGCGGAATCCGGGAACTGACAGAGTATTTGCTGAAGATGGGTCATAAACGAATTGGCGTCATTAATGGTCCGCAGTATCTGAGTACAGCCCGGGAACGGGCAGAGGGGATACGCCAGGCTCTTATGCAATATGGCATTCACTATGAAGCAGACTATCCTTTTTTTGTAGAATGCGAAAAATATTCCTTAGCAGAAGGATATCAGGCAACAGCGCAGATGCTGAAAAACCCCCAGCCCCCTACAGCCATTGTAGCCACCAATGGAGAATTTGCGCTGGGTGCAATGGAATATTTTGTAGAACATCAGGTGAAAGTCCCTGAGGAAATATCTCTTGCCTGCTTCGGCAATTTGTTATACCGTGAGCTGCTTTATGTAAAACCCACCTACTCTTATATGGATTTGGATGCACTTGGCGAACGAATTGCCGATTTACTATTGGAACGCATTGGACAGAAGGAACTCATTAACGTAAATCGGGAAATCCGCTTTTCTACCCGGCTTTGCGAGGGCAACAGCTGTGCTCCTGTTCACATACAGGAAGAGGGAGCAGAAAATAACTAACTACATTTTATATAGGTAACGTACAGGGCACCCAGCCGGCGGATGGAATATCACAGAGAGTTCTGTAAAAGCTCCCTCAGTTCTGCCGCCTGCCTGTCCATCCTTTGTATATCTTCTTGTTCAAGTTCCACAGCCAGAGCCCTTACATTGTCTCTTATTTGCTCAGGTTTTCGGGCACCGCATAAAATAATCAAATCTTTCATAGTAGATGCTGTATAACTAAGAATAAGATTCGAAAGAGAACATCCGTATTTTTCTGTCAGGGGATTCCAGGTCTGAAGTGTATCCAAAACCATTCTGCGTTTATCCATCCTCCAAAATCTATTCTTATTCCGCACGTCTGTATCCGGCAATATTGTATCGAGCGTCACCTTTCCCGTGAGAAGCCCCTGTTCCAAGGGTGAATAGGCCTGTATGGATACCCCCAGCTCCCGGCAGATGGGAGCAAGCTCCTCTGAAATCCGGGTGTCTACTATACTATATTTTTCCTGGATAACATCCAGCTGACCATAGCGGCAATACTCTTTTACAATCTCCGGTGTAACATTGGAGGCACCTATGGCCCTTATCTTGCCCTCTTTTTTTAATTCCATCAAAGTACCCACTGTATCTTCCAAAGGATAAAGGGAGAAATCAGGAGTCTGCCAATGAGTAAAATAGATATCTATATAGTCTGTTCCCAGCCGAAGCAGACTTTTTTCCAGACTCCTGCGTATCCCTTTGGGAGATAGATCACGGTAGACTCTGCGCCCCTCCATCACCTTATGGAAGCAGGGCGTTTCGTAGTCCCATTCCAGACCGCATTTTGTAGATACAAGTACCTGGTTACGTTTCTGCTTTAGTGCGTTTCCCAAGACGTTTTCACTGTGTCCAATTCCATACGCAGGCGCCGTGTCAAACCATACAATACCAAGTTCAACAGCCTCTTCTATTGTGCGCACTGAGAGTAAATCATCATTTTCTCCCCACCATGTCCCGCCGCCGATCGCCCACGTACCCATAGCGATATAAGGTGTCCGCAGACCGGACTTACCGATTGGTATCAAATTCATTTTGTTTCCTCCGTTTTCACTATTCTGCCAGCGCCTTCTCTAGTTCAGTGTCTTCCATCAATAGTTCATCAAATGCTTTTAAGAATTTATCTGGTGCCTCCCATGGAATAAAATGCCCCACATCAGGCAGAATTTCTAATGTATAATTTGTCCAGTATTCGTCCATCCGATCGGACCACTTAGCGGGCAGCACGGGATTTTTTGCTCCCCAGAACACTTTTGCTCTGTGAGTGATGGGGAACCGCTCCAGAGAAGCTTCCACATTTTTAGGCACTGCCTGAGAGGAGCCGGAGCAGTACCATCTCACATATCCCCGAATACCATTTGGTTTTGCAAACTCATCAATGATGTATTCATATTCCGCCGGGCGCAGGGCTCCTTTGTTCCCCACCCAGTGATCGTAAAAATAATCCATATAATAATGGACTGTTTTTCGATCGTGGCCTATAAAGCCTTCCGCATCCATAAAATTCAGGAAGTAATGATAAAAGAACTCTCTCTGGGCAGACGGCTCCAGCTTTCTTTCCCCGAATCCCGGATAGGGAGGGCCGCCGAGTACCAGGCCTTTTATTCTTTCGGGGGCTATCCCAGCCAAAGCATTCACAACCCGGGAGCCGCCATCATACGCCATAACATAGCATTGTGCAATCTCAAGCTCATCCAGCAGCTTTAAAAGATACCGGGCCTGGGCATTGGCACAGTAGTCTGTCTCAGCGGGCAAATCCGGCTTATCGGATTCACCGAATCCCAAAAGATCCGGCGCGATCACATCTGCTTTCAGGGATAAATCTGGTATGATACGTCTCCAGTCATACCAGAAACCAGGATATGCATGTACAAGAAGAACGTGGGGGCCGCTGTCTCCTTTTCTTATATAATGCAGTCTTTTTCCGGGTTCATGTTTCCTGGTAAAAAAGTGTCCCCAGGCGGAATCCCCAGGGGCTCGATCAAGCCACACATTATCATTCATTTCTCTTCCTCCTTATATTTTCATTTTAATTACCGCTTTTTATAGGAGCCACCGCCGCCGGACGTATCAGGCGGCGGTACGGAAATTGGGGAGAGGGGGCCCCTAAGCATCAGACGTATAATTTTTACAGATAACCAAATGAATGGTCCATCTTCCCCATATCTATGTTCTTCCCGGCATTCGCCAGGTGAAATGCACACAATTTATATAATCTCTGCATTAGTCCCGCAGCTGGACAGCCTGATCCGCATTCTGATGTATCATCCACCAATTGACTATGAAAGCCACTGCCAGGCTGACAACGCATCCGATTCCCACAGACAGATACACACTTAACACTAGTTTCCCCACATAGACAATCAGATACGAAGAGATACCGCACACAGCAGACACAACAGCGGAAAGCTTATGAACCTTCTTCTGGGTTACCGCCACTAGCAGGGGACCCGCCACAGCACTCAAAATCACGCCTGTCCCAATCCAGTTTAATACATTCAGGGAACTGGGCCTGTTAAATGCTATGGGGAGAGAGGCCAAACCGACCAGAACAACTGACCATTTCGCAATTGCCAGAGAGTTTTTGTCTGCTTTCTCTACATCCACCTTCTGCCCGCAGTCAATTTTATGCTGGATATAGGTCTGTCTGTATAACGTGTTCCCCAGTACAGTAGCCAGCATTACCATAACGCCGTCCGTGGTTGACATTGTCGCAGCCAGCAGAACCACATTAAAAAACGCGCCGACTACAGGATGATATACCATCTTAACAAAAGTGGGCAGCGCGTCGTCAGCGTTGGCCAGTGTATCAGGAGTCAGAATTCTGGAGTACAAACCGCCCACAATAACCATACCTCCGACAAATAAGCAGAATCCGGCAAAAAGAATGAATTTTTTCAAATCACGGTTTGTCTTCAGATACTGTACTTTATTCATAAGCTGAGGATTCAAAGACCAGCAGGCATTTGAAATAAAGATTCCTGCGATTGCAACAGGTCCGGCAAACGCCGCATCTGAAGGATTAAATGTAGAGGACAGGTTGGGATCAATCTCTGTCAGCATCCTGGGAACTTCTGTAAACACGTTTCCGAACAAAACAAAGCCAGTCACTACCACTACAATAGAGACAATACACATCAGTGTTCCCTGGACGACATTTGTATAAATATGGGCATAGGTACCTCCCAGAAACAGATAAATCATAACAACAACGACACCAATCAGCACCCCTACATCATAGGGAATTCCCAGAGTGGCATTCATCAGCGTTCCAACGCCTACAAACTGGGCAGCAAGAGGGACAATATTACACAGGCAGACAATCCCGATAAGCAGACGCAGCCCCTTGCTTTGATACACATCAGCCAGCCAGTCAGGCATGGTCAGCGCATTCGTTTTGTTCGCAAGCTTCCGATAGCTTCCCGCCACCAGGGCAAGCATTAGAATAGCAGGAAACCAGTGCCCCATATGATACCACAGCAGCGACACCCCATTTTTATAAGCAAGCCCGGGCAAACCCAGAAAAGTCCCTGCGCTCATAAAGGTAGCGGCCCATGTAATCGCCACAATATAAGGGTTTACATCTCCGGAAGAGACAGCAAATGATTTCATATCCGTTGTTTTTTTCAGTCCTTTTACCCCAAGTACCCCCATTGCCACCAGATATATAAGGAATAAGATTATAAATGTAGTTTTCATCATAATGACTCTTCCCCGCCTTTCCTGTCTATAGTATTTTTTGAATACAGTCCTTGCGCAGCACCAAACACAATGATCCAGCTGATAATTTCCACAATCACCCAAATTTTAAACATATGTATCTCCTTTTCGTCTATTTCCTTCATTAATCACTTTAAGCATTCAGCAGTTCTGCCAGCGCAGTAAAGTCTTCCGCTGTATAATCAATCTTTTCTTTTCCGGCCGGTTCCTTATAGTCTGTCCCTTCGCCGTACTCCTTTGGTCTTGGCACATATATGGTTGTACACCCCGCCAGCTTAGCTCCGTCCAGATCAAAGGGATGTGCCGCCACCATAACAACCTCTTCCGGTTTTGCCCCCAGCAATTTAATTTCATCCACATACACTTCCGGGTCTGGTTTAAACTTTTGAAATAAGTCGGCAGTTGTTATAAAGTCCCAGGGCAGGTCTGCCTCTTTCTTTATGTCAATCATTAAATTAAAATCCCCGTTGGAAAAGGGCCCAATGGCATACTTTGTTTTAAGTCTGTGCAATCCTTCCAATACATCGGGCCATGGAGACAGTCTGTGCCAGATTCGGCATAATTGTTTATAATCTGTTTCTGACAGTACCTGTAACCCTAGTTTTTCTTTTCTTTCCTCCAGATATTCCGTAAAAATAGTATCTGCCGGAACCCACTCACGCTTTCCATGGGCTATGTCAAAGGTTGCCTTAAAATATCCATCATTTCTCCATCCTATAGCGAGCGTTCCCCAGTCAATATTCAGACTGTATTTTTTATTAAGCTCTTTCCCGTGAGATACAATGGAATGGTGCCAATCCAAAACCGTTCCAAAAGTATCAAAAATAATATAGCGAATATTCGTTGTGTCCATTTTTTCTTATCTCCTCTTTTCAAACTGCATAAAATTTTATGTGATTTCTTTTACTCTGCTATTTCGTGCACTATTTATTTTTCTAAATCATTTATAAATAATTTATAATTCGGAGTATACATTTTATAAACACTTTTGTCAATATATTTCCCAATAATAACTATTTTTTATGTATATTATCCTATTATTCCCTTTTATTTTTGGTTATTATCACATATGCATTTCTTGTAATGCTTAACCATCACTCCTTCGTTTACCAATATTTATAAATATTTTATACGATTTCGAAATCATTTAAAGAAAACCTTTAAGCAACTACTTTTTAATCGCCTTATTATTCTTTGAGTAAACCTGCACTTACCCACAGATATCGCAATTTCAGGCTGACATTGACTTTTTTATAAATTATTTATATAATAGTAGCTAGATCATTAAAATAATCCTCGGGCAGCAGAATCTACCATCAGACAGCTTGCTGCCTATAGTTTTAAGGAGGTTCACATATTGACAGCTAAAGAGCTTGCGAAAGAACTCGGCATATCCGCCGCGACCTTATCCCTGGTGCTGAACGGAAAGCCGGGAATCAGCGATAAAACCCGCGCCAATGTATTAGACAAACTCAAAGAAATGGGTTATACAAATCTTATAAAGCACGACCCCAATGCACTGCCTAACAAAACCCTTGGCTTTGTAATATTTAAAAACAGCGGCAAAATCTTAGGGGAACACGCCTTCTATCCGGAAGTCCTGGACAGCGTAGAGACAGCCGCAAGGAAGTGCGGCTATAACCTGAACATTATTACCATTGAACGAAAAGAAGCTGAAAAGCAGATACAGTACATATTGGATGCCAATTGTATTGGATACATTATATTTGCTACTGAAATGGAGGGGGATGAGATTCAGAATTTCCAGGATCTGGGACTTCCTTTTGTCCTTCTGGATAATTATTATAACGATAAAGATATCAATTCCGTTACCGTAAACAATGAGCAATGTACGTATCTGGCCGTCCAATACCTTATCAGTCAGGGCCATAGAAACATAGGCTACCTTAGAAGCGGACTGTCATTCAGAAGTTTCCAGGAACGGGAGATGTGGTCCGACATTGCCTTACAGCATTTTGGTATTAATGATATGAGAAATTACACCTATACCGTAGGTTATCCCATTGATTCGGCCTGCCAGGGAATCTTGAAGGCTGCCGAACAATTAAAAGCTCCGGATGCACCAACGGCTTTTTTGGCTGACAATGACTTAGTTGCCATTGGAGCAATGCGCGGGATGCAGCAATTGGGTTACGCCATACCTGAGGACTTTTCCTTCATCGGTATCGCCGATCGCCCCATCAGTTCCCTCATCGAGCCAAAGCTCACTACCATACGGGTACCTAAGGAGCGCTTTGGAGCAGAGGCCGTATCCCAATTGGTACAGCAGCTGGATCAGCCTTGCACTTCTTATGTTAAAGTAGCGGTGAATGGGGAATTGGTCATACGTGACAGTGTGAAGAGTCTTATCTAAACGCAAAAAAAGATGGCATGTTGTCAGCCATCTTTTTTGCGTTCTGATTCCCGAAGTCTTCCCAATGCGCCGCCAGGATGGCAGCGCACATATCTCATTCCCTCAACCATCCCAAGTACCAGGAGAGTGTCAAATTTACTATGTGATAGGTTAACTATTGCTATGGACATTATACTGTATCTGTTTAACTCATTCAATACAAACATGAAACCTCAGCCCTTTGGGCGCCTGGCTTTTCTGCAATTCTAAAATACAATAATCCCTTTTTTGGAAATCTGGCGGTCTAAAAGCTTCTCATAAGCTTCCACAGCATTGTCAAAGCTAAAATAATCTGATATAAAGTCCTTAATGATCAGTTTACCGTCATTAATCCACTCCATCACCTGTTCCGTAGCTTCGCCTTCCTCTCGTTTTCTCGGCATCTGCTGGTAGATAACCTGCCAGTTATAATCAGCCTTAGAGAAATCTATGGTAATTTGCTCTTTCTCAGGAACTCCATAGCAGAGCACTTTTCCCCGGTCTGCAATCAGCGGCATTGCCTGGTTTACAATAAACGGGGAGCCAACCGCATCAAGTACATAGTCAACACCTTTGGGGTATATAGTACGGATTTCTTTTACAATATCGCACTCTTTACTGTTAAAAGTTCTGGTAGCTCCCCTTTCCTTTGCCGCCTCCAGCTTATCGTCAAATATGTCAACTGCAATAACATCAGACACTCCTAAAAGACTTAAGAACTTTATAAAGCTAAGACCCACAGGACCGCATCCGAATACGACTATATTATTTTCCGGCTGAACCCCAAAATATCTTATGTTGCTTAATACTTCACGGAACGTAATCAGCATAACCGCATCTACCGGATCTACAGAAGGATCCAGTACTGTCTGCGCATATGCACAGTCAGGTGCTTCCTCCCCATCTTCATATACAGCATCTTTGTCCCACACTACACCATACTCGCTCATAGCTCCCCACCCGGAGCCCAATCCCGGGTAAAGCTCAGGATCCGGATCGACAAATGGCAGCAGCACCTTATCTCCGATTTTATAGCCTCTGACATCCTCTCCTGTTTCGATAACCTCTCCTACCCCCTCATGCCCCAGCATCAGCGGATAAATCGATTCCGGGAAGCCTTTAAAGGTCCTATGGAGCATCTTTACATCCGTTCCGCACATCCCGTTGGCAATCATTTTCACCAGCGCCTGTTTCCTGTTAATTCTGGGCCTGGGAATCTCTCTCAGCTCTGTGGACCCGTCTTTTTCAATAATAAATGATCTCATCATTTCCATAATTCCATCTCCTTTAAAGTATGTATTTATCCATTTACCTGCTAACTATATTGGGATTTTCTTTTCCCGTCAGAACGTCAATCAGATTCTGAATCGCAGCTTTTGCCATATTCTCAATGGCTTCTCTGGTATGTGCCCCCGTGTGAGGGGTTGCTATAACCGTAGGAAATTCAAAAAGTTTGGAGTCTCCAGGGGGTTCCACCTCAAACGCATCCAGACCAAGTCCTTTTAGCTTGCCGCTTTTAAGTGCCTCGTAAGCGTCATCCTCATTAATAAGTCCGCCCCGTGAAGCATTTATGATGATAGCCTCGTCTTTCATTTTATCAAATACCTCTTTATTCAGCAAATGTCTCGTCACCGCTGTCAGAGGCATGTGCAGGCTAATAACATCCGCCTGCTCTATCACTTCCTCAAACGTACTTACCTTTATCTGATTGCATGCACAGTACTCTTCATTGATAAATGGATCATATGCCATAAGTTTCATACAAAATCCCTGGCCGCAGCGCGCTACCACTTTCCCAATTGCGCCAAGTCCTATAATTCCTAAAGTTTTTCCCTTCAGCTCTATTCCATTGCCGCGCACCCATTCACCGCCCTTCAGTTTGTGGTTCAGGTGGGGGATATTCCGGGCGATTGACAACAATAAGGCAAATGTCAGTTCTCCTACCGCCTCGGCATTGACTCCGGGTGTGTTAGTAACAATTACCTGTTTGTTCTTTGCCGTCTCTATATCAACCCGATCGTACCCGGCGCCATACCTTGAAATAGCCTTTAATTGAGGGGATGCCTCCAGTACTCTCGCAGTAATGCTGTCCAGACCGGCAATGTATCCGTCACATCCCTCCAAAGCCTTTATTAATTCCTCTTCCTCTAAAGGACGGCCCAGAGGATTAAATACTAATTCATCGGCAAACTCTCTGAGAGGTTTCAGTATTTTTTCATTTTTACCGGGCTGCAAAGAAGTTGGGGTAACTAATATCTTCATTCTTCTCCTCCTATTCGCCCACTAAACTGACTGCTTCTTCTGTTAATCTGCGGATTTCATCATATCTTCCCTCGGCAATCAGTTCCGGCCGTACCATCCAGCTCCCGCCGCAGGCAGCAATTTTGGGAAATGCCAGATATTCCTTCACATTTGCAGCGCTGATCCCTCCGGTAGGCATAAAGCGTATGTCTGAGAAAGGTGCCGACAACGCTTTTATCGTACTAAGGCCGCCATATTGCTGCGCCGGAAAAAACTTTGCAACCGATAAGCCATATTCCATTATCCTCATTACCTCTGTAGGCGTACATGCGCCAGGAAATATCATAATATTCTGATTCAGGGCATATTCAATCACCTTGTGGGAAATGCCCGGGGAAACAAGAAATTGGGCGCCTGCATCAACCGCCATTTTTGCCTGCTCTACATTTACAATGGTACCAGCGCCAACTATCATTTGCGGAAATTCTTTTACCGCAGCGCTTATGGCTTCCCTGGCTGCCGGTGTACGAAACGTTATCTCTGCCACAGGAAGTCCTCCTGTGCTCAGGGCTTCGCACAGTCTCCCCGTATCCCCGGCACGTTCTACTTTTACAACCGGTACTATCTTATACTTTTCTATCTGCTGCAATAAATTATTGTTCATATCCATCTCTCCCATAATCATTCATGAAAAATATTTTTGACATTTTGAACCGTCACATTAAGGAGCTGTTCTTCAGAAGCACCCATTTTTTTAAGTTTGGGCAGGAAATTACAGAGTAAATAAGTAAGCCCCACCCCATTGGGGGTATATGATTTCAGCCGCTCTCTGGTGGTATCCAAAGACAGCAGAAGCTGCCCGCTGTAGCCCCGATCCAAGATTTCTTTAATTAATGCAAGTTCTGATGCATCATCATGGTAGTGAAAACGCCCAATCGTATCAAACTCCAAGGTGATTCCTTCTTTTAGTACAGAAAGATAATACTCTGTCTCTTTAATCTCCCGATCCATATGGCAGAAAATAATTCTATGCCGCCAAACTCCCATCTCCAGCAGAAATTCCAAAAGTTTTTTGGGATCGCTCCCAGGTTCAATGTGTACCATAAGGGGTACCTCGCTGTCTATGGCAGCCTGAGCCGCCGCCCTGAACAAGTTCATGTAACGCGGAGAAAGACCTTCCCTGTCTAAGGCTGTTTTTACAATACCCGCACGTATTTTGGTTTGTTTTTCCGGATATCCGCAGTCTATCTCCTTGTACATGCCCACCTCCAGCTCTTCTCTGAAAAAATGGTACAGCTCATCCTGCGGCATCTTGTGAATCCAGTGAGTATCGGAATAGAACATCAGCTTGTGGAAGCCTGTGGATGAAATGATATGTATTCCTGTTCTATCAGATATCTCCAGCAGCCCCTCCTCCATGCGGTTGCATCCGCCCGGCTGGGCATCAATCACAGTATCTCCGCCGGCTTCTTTATACTTCAGCGCCTCTGCAGTACTTTTATCAATATCATCCATCCATAGAGCGGGATTGATCTGAAACGATGTTCCTCTACTGATAAGAAGATGCTCATGGCACTGACAGTATCCCAGCTGAGACGCAGTGACAGGGCCAGAGACTGTCATTACTTTTCCCATATTTTTAACTCCATTTTGGATTATCAATTGCCACAGGCCCGCATTCCTTCTCTACCAATATTTTCCGGTATCCCTTTGTCTCAATGGTCCCATAGTCATGACCGGCATTTGCAGCAAAGGTAAAGAACATGACCAGGGGTGTATCTCCCGTGTTGACGGATCTATGGGCATATCTGCGGGGCACGTAGAGTGCTTCTCCCTTTTTCAGAGGCATTTCCATCGTTTCCCCTTCCGGGTTCTCCATAATCATACAGCCTTCACCGTCCAGTGTATAATAGACCTCTGCAGTGTCCAATATGGTATGAAAATGGCCCTTTGTCATAAAATATTCGTTCCCTACTTTGCCCGGATACAGGATGGTAGTGCCAAAAGCCAAATCCCCCTCTCTCATTGGGCACCCCAGCTCATGAAACTCATAGACTAAGGGATCTTCCTGTTCCAGTATTTTCTCTGCGGCATTTGTATCATAAAACATTTCCTTCATCTGGGATAAATACCTTTTCGTTGTCTCAGCCTTCTCTGAAAATCCGTTTTGTAAATTAAAGTCAACAGAAAAACTGCTGTCCCACTGAAATCTGTTCATAGCGCTCCTCCTACCTCTCTAATGCAATCTCACTTAGTCTGGGAATCTTACGTGCAATGCCGTCTATATGGAATACCTCGGCAATCACCTGCGTCCATCCATGGATAAAATAAATCCATCCATCCTCTACATGCAGATGTTTAGCCTCCGCCTGAGCCTCTGCCTGTCTCTGGAACATACGCTCTCCCCGGTAGTTCAGCTCCCAAACATAACTATTCTCCGGATACTCGCACCCATCTGTCAGAGGAGAACCGGGTCCGTCCTTTCCCAGACCGGTTGCATTTACAATCAGAGAATGCTCTTTTAAAGTTTTTAGCAGACGGTCATTATCAACAGGCTCCTCCCCCCGGACAAATTCAAATTTGGTGTCCGGATTCAGATCTCTTAATATCTTTTCTGCCGTATCCAGTCTGGGTTGGCTGCGGTTGGCAATGATAATATGTTTCGGCACATTTTCTCCGAACTTTTTCTGGGTCAGATAAACACTCATGGCAAGCGCACTTCCCCCTGCTCCCATAATCAGAACATCCCCGTTATATGTTCTCCAGTAATTATCTGGTATGAAGTTCTCAAGTGCCAGCCCGCTGGATATAGGATCCTTCGCATGTCCGCAAAGCTTTCCGTCCTTTTTAGAGATAGATGAAATCTCTCCCAACTGAACAGCAAATGGATCCAGATATTCAAACATATCTTTGCAGGCCTCATACAAATCAATCTTATGAGTAGTAACCAAAGCTCCAAGGGACATGGGATCTTCCTTTATAAAAGAAACTGCCTCCCGATAGAGCGCCGGATCTGCATGAGGCTTAAAGTCTATTCCCTTAATCACCGCGTCCTTTAAGCCTAATTCCTCTGCCCATTTTGGGAATACCTTCATAATTGAGGAGCTATTCGTGGTAACTCCTATAAAATACATGGTTGGCTGTGTCGCTTTCTGGTAAATATTCATATCGCTATTTTCTCCATTTCTTATATCACTATATAGTAATGATACTACATTACAAGATATCAAAAGTTTATATTTTTTACGCCAGTGTTGGGGGGCCGGCCACTGGGCCTGTCGTTTAACAGGCCCAAGCCATTTTATACCATTTGTTCTGTACGCGCTATCAGTTCATCCTGCGCTTTTCTTCCCATCTCTACAAAAAACGCGCTGTATCCGGTGACTCTGACACAGAGGGTCTTGTACTTCTCCGGATCGCACTGGGCACTTCGAAGTGTCTCTGCATCCACAACATTAATCTGAAGCTGCATCCCCCCGTTTTCCATGTAAGTCTGGAAAAGTGCGCACAGGGCATTTAGTCCCTCATCGCCCTGTACCGCACTGGGATGCAGGCGCAGATTTAAAGGCCCTCCTGTGATCCTGTCAAAAGGTATTTTAGAAACAGAATTGAGCATTGCTGTAATTCCGTTAATGTCACTTCCTTCACTGGGCGATTGGTTCTCACTGATTGGTTCCCCTGCACGCCTTCCGTCAGGGGTAGCACCTACATAACGCCCCATAGTTGTAAAGTCCCTGTCTGTTGAATAGGTAGGCCACATTTGATATAAATAGCCTTCGCCGTTATATCTCTCTATCCCACGGACATACAGGTCTGTTACAATCTTTGCATACTTATCCACTGCATCTATATCGTTTCCAAACTTATCCAGCTTTTTCCTGAGACGCAGCGCTAACATATCATTTCCGGAAAAGTCATCCCGCAGAATGTCCGACAGCTCTCTTAACGTAAATTCTTTATCAGTAAAAACAAGCTTTTCTATCGCGTAAAGGGCATTGATAACAGTCGCAATTCCACAACCCTGGGCAACTATTTTATGGTACTTTGTTCCCCCCATGGTCCAGGTCTGTGCATTGTCTACTGTTCCCCTCAGGAAACAGTCCTCTATTCTCATGCGGCTTTTCGTCTCTTTTTGCTCTGCTTCAAAATCCATCTCAAAGCCTTTTCGGAATTCTCCTAACAAGTACATAAGCTGTTCTTCATAGACTTCCAGCAGTTCATCCATACTCCGGATCTCTTCCGGAGCCTTACTTTTTATACCGTAATACGCACCGGTCATAAGCCCGGTCATACGATCTTCAGGGCCAAATTGGCAGTCTCTGGGACTGCTGTTACCTCTTGGTTCCATGGGATAGTCCCCCTGGTTCAATGCCAGTTCCAAAGGCTTCACCAGGTTAAACCACAATTGGCGCAGACCCCCTTCGTCCCCGGGGATGTTCGGATCATTGCAGCCATAAAACCCATAATCGTATACTTCCGGCTCTTCAGCCCCATAATGCTTTAAGGCAGGCAGCATAGTCTCATCATTATAGATAACAATAGTTGCATTATTTCTCATGGCATTGCAGACAAGCTGCCAGAACTTTGTGGGAATCCCATGGTAATAGCGTACTACCACAAAGGGGTTTCGAAGCTTGAGCTCTTCCGCCGACTCAACCATTAACCACGACAAAGGATTCACACCCCCTGTTCCGTCCGCTTTCTTACCTGCAAGAATCAGATAATTGGGATCGTCAAATGCAACCTCCAGGGTGTAGTCCGTAGAATCTGTCTCTATGGACATATGATCCGTCTGCACCATAATCTCATTATTCTTAAAAAAGAATTCATCTATCAGTTCCCTTGCTTTTTCATAGGTAAGTCTGCCTTCCCTAAGATCCCTCTCATAGAGCGGATAGAGATATTGATCCATCCTGCTCAGGTTCAATACGCCGCAGCCGCATACCTTCTGTGCAATTAATATAATCATCCAGAGAAGCTGCAGCGCCTGCGCAAATGTCCTGGCCTCTCCATAGGCGATCTGGCGGAGATCTTCTGCCATGCCGCTTCTGCCCTTTTTCTCTGCTGTTTGGGCATATCTTTCGATATAAGCACTTACCGCCTGATAGCACAGAACAGTCCCCTCCAGGAACCCTTTCTGATCCTCCGTAAGCGCCTCATCCTTCATGCGCTCTCTGGCTTTGTATTCCATACTCCCCAGTCCGTTGGAAAGGAGCCCTTCCCAGTCCAGCGCCAGGTGGCCAAAAGAGGGAAACCAGTATGGTCTGCAGCGCAGCCAGTTCTCTGAATAGTAGAAAAAGATTTTTTTGTGCCGTTCTTCTACCGGAATGTCCCACCAGCGTTTGTATACTTCCCGTATGGTTTTCTCCTCTTCCTCTGTGGGAATCCGCATGGCAACAGCGCCAGCGAGAAGTTCGCTGTCTTCCAGCGGCTGAGATATGCTTTCCAAAATGTGGGCCAGCGTATGGCCGTATGCCAGACCCTCCTTCTCATGCTGGTAAAGCTGCTCCGCCTCCATAACCAAGTCAATTCGTTCCATAAAGGTTTCCCGGTAATCTCTGTCAAACCATTTTTCTATTCGTTTCTTTAGCTCACGTCTTACCATTCTGGCTATCCCTTCCTTTCTCTATCCGACTGCTTTTAACAGACCCCTTTATCCCCGAAAATCTCCCTAAGCTGCTCCATCGTATGTGCCTCGGGGGGAGAAAACTCACAGACAGGCAATTCTAAACTCTGGGACTTTCTCACTCCAAGGGTATGATACGGCAGCAAACGCACTTCTTCCACATTGGGGGCATCACCCAGAAGATGCGTCAGTTGTCTCGCATTCTCTATTGTATCGTTAATGCCTTTTATCAGAGGAATCCTGATATGTATCCTGATCCCCTGCTCTATAAACCGCTTTGCATTCTCCAATATTAATTTGTTCGATACACCCGTATACTTTCTGTGCAGGGTATCATCCATAATCTTAATGTCTAATAAAATGAAATCCAGGTACGGGAAAAGCTTCTCATACTTCCAGTAGGGAACATTACCTGCCGTATCTAAAGCAACTGATATTCCATTCTCTTTCACCAATGGCAGAAATTCTGACAAGAACTCCCATTGAAGCATCGGTTCTCCCCCTGATAACGTAATTCCGCCCCCGGAGTTCATATAATACTTTTTATCTTTAAGAACTGTTTCTAATAGTGTCTCCGGCTCCAGGTCCCATCCGGCTATGGCAATGGCCCCGTACATACATGCCTCTGCACATTTCCCGCACAGTGTACAGCCCTGCCTATGAATTCTGTGGCCGTCCTGAATCCTGGCGCCCTGGGGACAGACCGCCTCACAGGCTCTGCACCCTACACACTTATCTGCAAAGTACTCCAGCTGTATGCCCGTCTCATAAGACTCCGGATTATGACACCATTGGCACCTTAAGTTGCAGCCTTTAAAAAATACGGTTGTCCGGATACCCGGTCCGTCATGTACACTAAATCTCTGTATGTTAAATATTCTGCCTTTCATATGCTTATGCCTGGGCTTTGAACCGGCGCCCCTGGATATCTGCCAGGATCATGGCATCATGGATCATTTGGGCCGTAACCGGGAAGGGTTCCACGTCCCAGTAAGATTTCAGAGACTCTTCTGCAACGCTCATGATCTCCTCATCTGTAACATTCTCAAGTCCAAGATCTGCAAATGTGGAGGGCAGACCAACCTCTCGGAAAAACGCATATATTTCCTCTATTTCTTCATTCGTCCTTCCCTCTATCATCAGCTGCACTAAAATACCAAATGCCACAACTTCTCCATGCAGCAGCTTCTGGCAGGCCGGAAGAACCGTTATTCCCTCTGCAATAGAATGTGCACCCGCACAGCTGGAATTCTGTACGCCCAATCCGCTGAGCAGTGTATTGGCCTCAATCACGTCCTCCACATCAATGGTACAAAGTCCTCTTTCCGCTGCTCTTCTCGCTCTTGCACCCTTTTCCAGAATCGTTTTGTGGCATGCCTCTGCAATGGCGCCCACTGCAATTGTACTGCAGAATCCTTTCCCTACATAATTAGGAGAATGTGACTGCAGGTTCGCCCTTGTCTCTATAAAAGTAGCAAGCGCATCTCCCATCCCGGCAATCAGAAAACGAACAGGCGCTTTCGATATAATATCCGTGTCCAGCAGTACCAGATCCGGATTCTTAACATAATGTCTGGGACCCACATGTTCTCCCGTCTCTGTATATATCACTGAAAGCCCTATGGTAGGCGCATCCGTAGAGGCCGTTGTAGGTATAATAACCGTAACAGCTTTAAAAATGTCTGAGACAGCCTTGGCTGTATCCATTGTTTTGCCGCCGCCCATACCAGCGACTACCTCAGGACCAAATGCCCTCAGACCTTCCGCTATCTCATCAATCTTTTCGGCAGTTATCTCCCCTGAAAACTCTTCTACGATCACGGTACTGTCGCCGCCTGCATACATAGCTTCAAACTTTTCTTTATATTCTTTAAAGAAAAAGGTGTCTACCAATATAAATACTTTTTTTCCGTACGCGTCTGTATATTCCCTTAAATTTTCTAATTCACAGCGTCCCTGAATATATCTGCTGGGTGACCCGAAAGCTCTCGTCTGATGCTGAATCATTGTCATCTTACTATACCTCCTAAAATAATGAAATGTCTGTTCGCTTTTTTATGAAACCGGACTGTACTGGTGAATCTGTCTAATGCGCATTGGAGACTCTTATGTATCATACATCCTTTAATGGTAAAATAACACGTACGCACAAAAAAGTCAACAAAAATATGTATCTTTGTTACTACATAGCTATGTACCTATTTTTTGTCATATTTTATTTTTTGCAAGAACATCTATGTATAATCTTCTGAATACTTTGGTATTATTACATATTTAATATTT
>OLQH01000242.1_pt1 | contig 63613 bp, 68 predicted proteins | sample 1672671 | NCBI WGS metagenome assembly OLQH01 (sample SAMEA3136712, study PRJEB25190) | human gut metagenome
AATTTTCAGACAGGGAACCAGACAGTCCGGCTGGGAAGGATACTTGCGGGTGTCCTCCAGTACGGACTGTTTTTCCGAGGAGGTGCTTGCAAGGTGGGAACTGCCTGTGAGCGGATCCTGTTTCTGCAGCAGGGTGACAGGAATATCCTTTATGTTAAAGGTAACCTGGCTGTCACGGTACTGGCAGACGTAGAGCGTATCCTCCGACTGGTAGTAGAGTCCTCTGTTGAAAGCGGCGTTGGCCTGCACCAGCGTGCCGTGACAGCAGAAGAAATCGCTTTTCTGGCTTGACCAGCCTTTGCGGCTGCCCGCCTGCATGGGAAGAAAATAGGTAAGAAGCCCATGGGAAGGGTAAGGGCTGGTAAAGCCGTGGCTTAAAGTGCTCTGCCAGTACCCCTGCGCCATCAGGCCGTTGTAAAGCAGACGTTCCTGATAATCCGCATAAGAGGGATCCCCGGTCCAGCGAAACAGGAATCCGGCAAGCCGCATCATGTTGTAAACAGTGCAGTGTTCCTGTCCTTTTTGTCCAAGTCTCGCGCTTAAGCGTTTCATAGGCGTCCAGATTTCTCCACAGGTCTGTCCTCCGGTGGCGTACATCCCTCGGTCCGTTACAGCAAGCTTCCAGTAATTCTCCGCTATGGTACGCCATTTTTCATCCCCTGTCACATCATAAGCGCGGGCGCAGCCGATGACTTCGGGGATGGTGGTGTTGGCATGCATGTTTGTCAGCACATCTTCTCCGCGAAGGAGCGGATCGAACAGACGCTCCCTGTAATAACGCTCCATCAGCGTCTTATATTTTTCTTTTCCGGTAACGGCAAAAAGCTCCACCCAGATTTCCAGCATGCCGCCGGTCTCAAAATCCAGGATATCATTCATTTCTTCCCGGCTGAAACGGCCGGTCCAGTCGTAAAACCAGTCCGCAAAATTTTCAGCAATTTCCAGCGCAGTTTCATTTCCCGCGTATTCATACATGTCCAGCAGGCCCATAAATACCTTGTGGATTGTATAATGGGGCGCCCATACCTGCTTCCCCTTGGCGATCCGGTACAGGTATTTTTCCGGAATCGGTCCGGCCCATTGTCCGCCGTTTGCCTTCTGGCATTCCGCCAGCTCGTCCACAATCGCATCGGCTTTGGCCTTGATTTCCTTGTCCCCCACAGCATGATATCGCATGGCGGCAGCGGACAGCCAGTGCCCCAGAAAGTGTCCCCGCAGCTGACAGGTGGGAAATTCCCAGCCGCCGTGCATTCCTTCTATGACGTTGTCGGAAGTATCTCTTCCAGCCTCCAGATTGAAATTAAGCAGAAGAAAGCGGTTTTCCAGATGCATCATATAGCTTCTGTTTTCTTCTTCACGGCGCTTCAGCTCCGAATCATATAATCTGGTGCGAAGGCCGTCCAGTTCTTTTAAATGTTTGTTTGGTTTCATGGTCCCCTCCTGTGTATCTTCTTAAATGAAATCAACCGGACTCCGCCTGCCGTTCCTTTGAAACGCGCCAGTTTTTAAGTGCGGAAAAAAGCAGCAGCGCGGCGGATGTGCCAATATATTCATTATATAAAGGAAACTGGGAAGACGGAATGGACAGAGTGGCAGAAAGCATGAACAAAATGGAAAAGATACGACAGTTTAATTTATTTCTGGTCAGACGGGAAATCAAAAGGCAGGGTACTTATGCATTGTATGATAACTTATATCCGTCCCGAATAATTACAGGAGTCCCGGAGGAAGATGAGGAGATAAACAGGAAAGCCGGCCTGTATGTGAATTTGGTTCAGGAAGGGGCTGTCAAAAAAGATATACCGACATTGATTATCAGTCCGACGGAAGCAGAAGCAGTAAAGCTTTTTGCCAATACGTATTTAGCGCTGAGAGTGTGCTTTTTTAATGAGCTGGATATCTATGCGGAAGTCAGAGGATTGAATACAAAACAGATCATAGAGGGTGTGGGCCTGGACCCCAGAATAGGCACCCGCTACAACAACCCTTCCTTCGGCTACGGCGGCTACTGCCTTCCCAAGGATACCAAGCAGCTCCTGGCCAATTACAGGGACGTGCCGGAAAATATCATAGAAGCTATCGTGGAATCCAACCGCACCCGCAAGGATTTCATCGCGGAGCGCATTCATTTGAAGGCCAAAGGCGCAACCGTCATTATCTATGAGCCGGCGCTGAAGGCGAAAGAATTTTTCGGTTCCCGGGGCCTGGAGGATTTTAAAGAGTTTATAGAAGAAAGTGACTGCATTGTGGCGAACCGCTATTCCGGCGAACTGGCCGAAGTATGGGACAAGGTCTACACAAGAGACATCTACCATCGCGATTGACGGTTATCCCCCCGGTTTGCGGCGCCGCCATTATTGCCGCCCACAGTTTTTCAGCAGCCGTTGTACCGGACGGTTTTGCACATTTTTGACAAATAAATCCCCATATTTGACTGGCGTCTTTTCTGAAACCCGGCTATGATATAATTGTAGTAAAATTGGAGGATTTTCTCCTCCAAATGGTTGCATACAGGAGGGTTAGCAATGGAAGGAACTATGAAAACGGCGGTTATGACAGGGATTTCCCAGGTAGAGATTCAGGAACGTCCCATTCCCGTGCCGGCGGATAATGAGGTGCTGGTAAAAGTGGAGTACGTGGGTATTTGCGGCTCTGATCTGCATTATTATGAATCAGGAAGGATCGGGGATTTTGTCGTGGAACCGCCTTTTGTACTGGGGCATGAAGCGGGCGGCACCGTGGTGGAGACAGGCGCGGGCGTCACGGACTTAAAGGTGGGCGACAGGGTGGCTCTGGAGCCGGGAAAGACCTGCGGTCATTGTGAGCATTGTAAGGAAGGAAAATATAATCTGTGCGAGGATGTGATTTTCTTTGCCACACCGCCTGTGGACGGTGTATTTCAGGAATATGTGGCGCATGAAGCAGGGCTTTGCTTTAAGCTGCCGGAGAATGTGAGCACCATGGAGGGCGCTTTGATTGAGCCTCTTGCAGTAGGCATGCATGCGGCGAACCAGGGAGGCGCACATCTGGGCCAGACTGCGGTTGTGACCGGAGCGGGCTGTATTGGTCTGTGTACGCTGCTTTCCCTGCGCGCTATGGGCGTTTCCAAAATCATCGTGGTGGATGTGATGCAGAAGCGTCTGGATAAGGCGCTGGAGCTGGGCGCGGACTATGTGATTAACGGAAAAGAAGAGGATACGGTGGAACGGATCCGGGAACTGACCGGAGGAAAAGGCGCAGACCTGGGAATTGAGACGGCGGGCAGCCAGATTACCGCGTCCCAGCTGATCCGTGCGTCTAAAAAAGGCGCTGTTATCGTATTTGTTGGCTACAGCGCTACAGGTGAGATGACCTTGCCCATCGGCATGGCGCTGGATAAGGAACTGACCTTTAAGACCGTATTCCGTTACCGGAATATTTACCCTATGGCCATTGAGGCTGTGGCAGGAGGAAAAATCCGTATCAAGGACATCGTTACCGATTACTTTGAGCTGGATGACATAAAAAATGCACTGGATTCCTGTGTACATAACAAAGCGGATATTGTAAAGGGCGTTATTAAGGTCTGCTGATATTTGCCGCAAATATAAAATGAACAGGGCGATGTTCCTCAAAAGGGAGCATCGCCCTGTTATCGTTTCATATTTTCGTTTCATATTATCGCTTCATATTATGATTCGTCAAAGCTTACCTTTTCTCCATTTACCAGGAATCTCTCTTCAAATTCCTCAGCAAGCATGGGCTTATAGTATACATAGCCCTGCACATAATCGCAGCCCAGTTCCCTGAGAAAGTCTACATATCCCCTGGTCTCCACGCCTTCGGCGACGGATTTCATATTCAGGGCCTGAGCGAATTTTTATCTTAATCTGCCTTAGCGAAATTCTGCCGGAATCCTTGACTCTTTTCTGCAAAAAGGCTATGATTAGTATATAGACATAAGGAAAAACATGGTTCCCGTAAACAGCGTTTCAATGATGGAAAAGAGGTTGAGGATTATGATGGGAACAATTTTTGTTTTATTGGACGGCGTTTTTCTTTTGTTGCTTTTTGCCTGGCTGGTAAGGGAGACGGAGGCGGGAAAAGGCTTTTGGAGTAAGGCATATCACATGCTGTTGCTTTCTCTGATGAAGGTGGATATTACCATGGCTCAGGGAATGGAGTATGTCCGCATCAGCCTTTCACATATATTCAAAAGCTACCGGTACAATACCATCGGCGCACAGCGTATCCTTCAGAAGGAGCAGCGGCTCAGGGAGTTTAAGCAGGAGCTGCATGGCGGCCAGGAGGTTTATAAGAAGAAAGAAAAGTATAACAGAAAGATTCTGGAATAGATATAATCAGGTTGCGGCGTATCGCCGCAGAAAAGAAAGTTATGGCAGGCCGCGGATGGATTCCGCGGCCTTTCTTCGTGTCTAAAAATGGCGGGATGTACAGGGATGCAGCCGATTTTTTTCCTGCAGAGTTATTTTATATTATTATCAGAAATAGTTTATGATTTATGTCAGTACATGATTTCGGAAAGACGGCGCATACTAATTTTGTTAAAATGAAGCGGCTGCCCGGCAGAAACTGTTAAAGCGCCGGGCAGTTACAGAATCAGTATGCCGGATGCAATGTGGCATAAGTGTCCGGGGGAAGCAGGGGAAAGTGAAAGAGATATCATTTGATGCCGTTTATTATGAACCTGAGAGTCTGAATTATGAGCTGGGGAGGCAGTTGGAGGAGAAATTTGCGGGGGTGCCCTGGATACCGATTGAGAGCCATAATTCTATAAAGGAGATGCAGGAGAAGCCGAATTCGGAATTTGGGCGTATGAAAAGAAATCTGATCGTGGGAATCAGAAAGACACATAAATATACGGAAAATCATAAGGTTTCGGATTATCTGGTGCCTTATACGTCTTCGGGGTGTACTGCCATGTGCCTTTATTGTTATCTTGTGTGTAATTATAATAAATGCGCGTATCTGAGGCTGTTTGTAAACCGGGAGAGCATGCTGGACCGGATTATCAGGCGGTCGGCGAAGGAGCCGGGACGGACTTATGAAATCGGCAGCAACAGTGATCTGGTGCTGGAAAATACGATAACAGGAAATCTGCTTTATACGATTCCCCGGTTTGCGAGGGAGGGGGAGGGGTTCCTGACTTTTCCCAGTAAGTTTCATATGGTTGATCCGCTTTTGGCGTTGGAGCATAGAGGAAAAACAATCTTTAGGATGAGTGTGAATCCGCAGGAAATTATCAGCCGGATTGAACTGGGAACCTCTACCCTGAAGGAGCGGATCGGGGCGGTAAACCGTATGTGTGAAGCCGGTTATCCCTGCGGGCTGCTGATTGCGCCGGTGATTCTGGTGGAGGGCTGGAAGGAGCTGTATACTGGACTTTTGGAGGAGCTCGCACAGAGCCTTTCCCCTAAAATGAAAAAGGAAATGTTCCTAGAGATAATTCTTATGACATACAGCTATGTGCATCGGGCAATTAATGGGGATGCTTTTCCCAAGGCGCCGGATTTGTATCAGCAGGAGCTGATGACTGGTCGGGGCAGGGGGAGGTATTGTTACCGTCCTGAGGCCAGGGATGAGGCGGAAGAGTTTCTCCGGAGGGAAATCAGAAGGGTTCTGGGGGATACGCCGATTCTTTATATCAGCTGAATCGGGGCACGTGTCAGACCAATTACTCCCCTTATTATAATAAAATAAGTGGTTCAAAGAAAAAACAAGCATATCCTATAAGGGGAACCTTAAAAATCGGTATTACCAGACAGCCCCCTTTCACTGATTCCGATTACCTTCCGGCACAAAATTTTGTTACTTCATTCAGCTCGGCAGAAAGCTCCTCCTGTTTCAGCAGCTGCATCAGGTAATTCAGCCAGACGGCGCTGGGATAGTGGATACTGTACTTGTCATCATATTCCTGAAAGGTGCGGATACCTTCCGCCTGGCACCTTTCGGTATATCTGGCAAAAGCCCTGCGCAGATAATAGAGCTGGCGTTTGCTCATTTGCTCCGGTGTTTCACGCTGGGTAATAAATCCCTGCCGGTGCTTCAGGGCGAGGTAGACTAGCTTATCTGTTTCTATACTTTTCTGGTCGTAAAAATCACTTAGGTAGATATGGCCCTCAACCCGGCAATCGGGATCTTCAGGATAATCCTTCAGCCATTTTTTCCTGTCCGCCGCCATGATAAAATCTTCTTTGTTGTCATCAGTTTTATTCATACAGCATTTTTTATATTTCTTTCCGCTTCCGCAGGGGCAGGGATCGTTGGGATATATTTTTCCGATTTTTACCTGCGGCTGCGCAGAGAAAGTCATATCATGCAGCAGTTTTTCGAAATCCTCCTTAATGTCTTTAAGAGACCGTGTGTCAGAATGCTGGTCAAACATAGCCCATGTCCTCAGGGTGTCAGCAGCACTGCTGATTCTTTTACAGCCGTTGCTGTCGCTGCGGTAAGGACTGTAATCGAATATGGAATCCACACAGTATGCATAATCACCGTAATAAGATTCATCCACACGATCGTTATCATAAAGATATTTAACGTCCGGAAGCATGGAAAACAGGCGGCAGTCACAGACAGCAGCGGAAACCATGGTATCGAAGGTGTCATCCTCAATCACCGGTGCATAAATCAGCTTTTTGAATAAATCCGTCAGTTCCTGCTGCTGCATTTTCCCATCATAGTATAGCTGGATACAGACTTTGAGCGCCGCATTTTTTGCAAAGCTGTCGGACTGCGTTTCTACAATATAAGATTCCAGCAAATCAATATCGCCGTTATACAGACTATAAAGGCAATCGTCCAGTCCTTCCGTAATTGCACCGCCAAGTAAAGAATCCAAGGTATCCCTGGGTACGGAGATCAGTTCTATCACTGCAGGAAAGGCTTCTTTATAGCCAAACTGCGCAAGAAGAAAAAGCGCGTAAAAATGCAGCTGATAATTTTCATCCAGCCGTTCCTGCTCCGTTATGGCTTTCTTTATGCCTTCCATTAAGTAAGGGATGGCTTCCTGCTGGTTTTCTGACAATACGCGGAACGGCTCTTCAGGAAACTCGCTGGTAAAATAAGTGATTTTTTCTATTGCTGTCTGCACAGACATCGTGTTTTTCATGTGGTAGCTCCTTGTATTTTGCTGATAATTAAGTCTGACCGGCTTTCTGCAGGACCGGTATTGGGGATGCAGTTTCCGTTGATGGCACTCGTTGGCCCGGCCTTATGCAAGCCTGCTGGTTCCCGCTGTATCAGGAGAGAACCGCCGCCAGCATAAACTAAAGGATGCCATCCTCCACCTCATCCTTGATATCACTGTAATTATGTATCTCATGGCGGTAGCCGGAATAGCCCCTCGTGGTAACCTCATGCCCGGTTTCACACATCCAGCCCATGAGGGCACCGGTAAATTACGGATTGGAATCGGTCCCCAGGCCGTTGTCCATGGCTATTTTGAGAAGCAGGGCGGTTTCCGCCGCGCCGCGGAAGCTTCCGGTGGCGCCGCAGATGGTGACGCCCGCCAGCTCATCGCCGTATTTTGCTGCGTAATCCCTGGCGATAAAGGAGCCCATGCTGTGCCCGAAAAGGAAATAGGGAAGATTCGGGTATTTCTCAGCATCTACACCTCCTGCTTCTTAATTTTATGTCTCAACACATAACTGTCCGGTGTTTTCACAGTTACCTCTGTTTTCATTGTAAGTTACTAAAATGTATGTGTCAATTATTATATTATTGTAATTATCCGGTTCCTGTAACAGTAACGCAACTGGTTTTTGTCAGGGTATCCGGCATCGGAGGTTTTGACGAAATAAGCCGCACATTTTTAGACATGTCCGGAATACCCATAAAATGGGCGTTTTCGGATATTTTGCATAAAAATGTCTGGCTAAAATAAAAATTGTGCGTAGTAATTGCTTATAGATACATTTAAAATAAATTATAGTTCTGAAAGATGCACAAACTCAAGGGACTAAACAGCTATAATGGAGCTGATTTACAGAAAGGAGAGGGAGATTAATGAGAAAGCTGAAAAAAGCAACAGCGCTTCTGCTTTGCCTGCTCATGACGTTCAGTCTGGCAGCCTGCGGCGGGGGCACCACAAAGGAAACAGGAGGTACCGGGGAGAAAGCGGAGAATGGTGGGGCACAGGCCGATTCAGGCTCCACAGGCATTCTTACGGAGACGGGTACCTATCCTATTGTAAAGGAACCTATAGAACTGACGCTGTTCTGCGTATCCATGCCTAACGTGGAGGATTTCGCAACCAATGATTTTACTAAATTTCTGGAAGAAAAGACCGGTATCAAGATCAACTTTGAGACCGGCAGCAGAGATGACTGGGAAACCAAGCTGAACCTGGCCTTCAGTACGGGCGATTACCCGGACATGATCATGTTTGCAAGCCCCAGTCAGGCAAAATACGGCGTAAAGGAAGGCATCCTTCTGCAGCTGGACGATTTAATTGAGGCAAATATGCCCAACTATATGGCGAATATGGGAGAATATATAGATGCTACCAGGCAGACGGACGGCCATATTTACGCTATCTGCGGGCTTAACGAATGCTACCATTGTATGTACGCCAAGAAAATGTGGGTGAACACCTACTGGCTGGACAGGATGGGGATCGATGTCCCCACCACCACGGATGAATTTTATGATGCATGTAAGAAATTTCTGGAAATCAACCCTACAGGTATAGCGGTAGGCGGGGCGAAGGACGGCTGGCATGCCAGATTTGAGGAATGGATGACCAACGCCTTCATACTTTCCCCTTCCAAATCCCAGGATTACCGCGTGGAGGTAGGCCTGGCACCGGAAGGCAAGATAAGGACGATTGCCAATACCGATGAGTATAAGGAAGCATTGAAATATATGAACAGTCTGTATAAACTGGGCGCTATTTATGACGGCGACTTCACACAGACAGAGGAGCAGCTGCGCGCCCTGGCCAATCAGGAAGGCGAACCGGTTCTGTTTCTGCCCTGCGGAACTATTTCCAACCATTTTGATGCGGACAACAATAATGAAACCTACAGACATTATCAGGTAATGGCTCCCATTGCCGGCCCGGACGGAACCAGACGGGCTACCTATATGAAATATGCAGGTCTGGGAGAAGGCGACTTCTTCGTTACCGACAAATGCAAATATCCGGAAGCAGCGCTTCGCTGGATTGATTACTTTTTTACCACAGAGGGCGCGCTTTCCTCTCAGTACGGCGCTGAAGAAGGCACCGACTGGGTGCTCAATCCGGAAGGAAAGAAGGGCCTGAACGGCGAACCGGCCATGTATGAGGTGCTCAATCCTTATTCCGGCGAGGCGCAGAACCATGACTGGCAGGACGTGCAGGTGAAGTATTTCCCCGCAGAGTTCCGTCTTGGCGAGAGCACGGATCAGAACGTGGATGTGGGAACCTCATTGGGCCTGGAGAAGCTGCTGTATGACGCTACCAAGGAAAAAATGGAGCCGTATGCGCAGAAGGAAGGCGACTGGGATGTGCTGCCTTACCTGAAGCTGACGGATGAGGAGGCTACCAAAATCCAGACCATAGGTGTGGAGGTGGAAAACTACATTGAGGAAAACAAGGTGGCGTTCATTACCGGAAGAAAGGACTTCGACAAGGACTGGGATTCTTATGTAAAAGGCTTTGACAACGTAGGCCTGCCTACGCTGCTGGAGGTTTATCAGACCGCATATGACAGGCAAAGCTCAAAGTAAAATGGTATTTGACCCTCGCGGCAGCTGTCAGGCGGACGCATACGTGTATCAGTCCGGCTGGTGTCCGCAGGAATAAATGGCATTTGCCGTAAGGCGCTGCCGGTGTCAGGAGCGAAGGCGCCTCCGGAAAAGGGGGCGCCTTTTTCTACAGAAGAAGGCCGGGACGGGCAGCAAAGGATTTCGAGCTTAAGGCAGAGGAGGAGGGAATGCTTTGAAAACAGGTGCGATGAAAGTAAAAGCAAAAAATAAGAACAGGGTAAAGAATTCCAACTGGCAGTTCTGGGCGATTATAGCGGTGCCGCTCATTTATGCCATTGTATTTGCCTATATTCCCATGGGCGGAGTGATTCTGGCCTTTAAGGACTACAGCATCAGAAAGGGGATCTGGGGCAGCGACTGGGTGGGTTTGAGGTATTTTAAACAGTTCCTGCTGTCCCCTTCCAGCTCCAAGGTTATTATCAATACGCTGGTGCTGGGCTTTTACAGCCTTCTTGCAAGCTTTCCCATCCCGATTCTGCTGGCGGTGGGGCTGAATGAGGTGAAGGCGGTAAAATTCAAGAAAACTGTACAGATGATAACCTATGCTCCCTATTTTATTTCCACGGTGGTTATGGTCGGCATGCTCATGCAGATGACGGATCTGCGTATCGGCATCATCAACAAGCTGCTGGGGCTGTTCGGCGTAGGGCCGGTGAATTTCTTCGGGGATGTGGATATTTTCAGAAGCCTGTATGTATGGAGCGGCGTATGGCAGACGGCGGGCTATTCGGCCATTATTTACATAGCGGCGCTGGCCGGCGTCAGCCCGGAGCTGAAGGAAGCGGCCATTGTGGACGGCGCCAGCCGCCTGCAGAGAATCTGGCATGTGGATCTGCCGGCTATCCGGCCCACTGTGGTGACAATGCTGATTTTCGCCTGCGGCAATATGATCAATATCGGTTTTGACAAGGTATTCCTGATGCAGAACAGCATGAACCTGGCAAAATCCGAAGTTATCGCCACCTTCGTGTATAAGGTCGGCCTGGTGAACGCAGACTACGGCTTCTCCACGGCGGCGGGCCTGTTCCAGTCGCTGGTGAGCTTCATCATGCTGGTAACAGTGAACCAGATTTCCAAAAAAATTACGGAAACCAGTCTGTGGTAAGGGGGAGCGTTATGGGAAATCAATTGAAAAAGTTCGGGAAGGCTCCTTTGGGAGATAAAATATTTATCATTTTGATCTATATCCTGCTGGCGGTCATTATGCTGGTGGTATTTCTGCCGCTGGTCTATATTGTGAGCGCCTCGTTTTCCGACCCGCAGGCGGTAATCAGCAATGAAGTGTGGTTCCTGCCGGTGCGTCCCACGCTGCGGGGCTATCAGGCTGTTTTTAAGAACAGGAATATTCTCACCGGCTTTGCCAATTCCTTTTACTATATGATAGTGGGGACATTAGTCAATATCGTCATGACCGTAATGTGCGCCTATCCGTTGTCCAGAAAGGAATTTACGGCCAGGAACAAGGTGGCGATGATCTTTGTGTTTACCATGTATTTCAGCGGCGGGCTGATTCCTACATATATGCTGGTAAATTCCCTGGGACTGGTAAATACAAGGTGGTCAATGATCATCCCTTCCGCCATGTCCACTTACAATATGATCATCTGCCGGACTTATTTTGTGAATTCCATTCCGGATGAACTGTATGAGGCTGGACAGCTGGACGGCTGTACGCCCTTCAAATATCTGCTTCGGGTGGTGGTGCCGCTGTCAAAACCGATTCTGGCCGTGCTTGTGCTGTATTACGGGGTGGCAAAATGGAATTCCTACTTTGACGCCATGATCTATCTGAAAAACCAGACAATGGTACCGCTGCAGATTGTACTGCGGGATATCCTGATTCTGAATCAGGTGGATTACACGATGGTAAGCGACGCTTCGGCCATTGCGGCGCAGAGAGGCCTGACGGACCTGCTGAAATATTCCACCATCGTTGTGGCTTCCCTGCCGGTTCTGTGTATTTATCCTTTTGTGCAGAAATATTTTGTAAAAGGTGTTATGATTGGAGCAGTGAAAGGGTGAGGAAAGGACATGTATCAATTTAACAGAGAAGAATATGAGAAGAGGATGGAATGGTACCGTGACGCAAGATTCGGTATGTTCATCCACTGGGGGCTGTATTCCATTCCCGCAAGGGGGGAGTGGATCCGCAGCACCGAGGAAATGACAATTGAAGAGTATCAGAAGTATTTTGAGGAATTTGACGCCAGGGATTTTAAGCCCAGGGAATGGGCGAGGATGGCAAAGCAGGCCGGTATGAAATATATGGTGCTCACGGCCAAGCATCACGACGGCTTCTGCCTGTTTGACAGTAAGTATACGGAGTACAAGGCGACAAATACAAAGGCCGGGCGGGATCTGGTGAAGGAATATGTGGAGGCGGTCCGGGCGGAGGGGCTGAAGGTGGGGCTTTATTTCACCCTGCTGGACTGGTATCATGACGATTATCCCCATTACCAGGATCGCAACCATCCCATGCGCAACCATCCGGAATGCGGAAATGAAAACCGGGATTTTGACAGGTACATCGAATACATGCACCGGCAGGTGGAGGAAATCTGCACCAACTACGGACAGCTGGATCTGCTCTGGTTTGATTTCTCCTACGATGACATGCGCGGGGAGAAATGGGGCGCCACCCGGCTGATCAACATGGTGCGTTCCCTGCAGCCGCAGGTGATCATCGATAACAGGCTGGAGGTGAGCGGGGAAGGAATGGGTTCTCTGGCGGAATGCAGCCCCACGCCTTATCATGGGGACTTTGTAAGCCCGGAACAGATAATTCCGCCCAACGGACTTTTGGATAAGGAAGGCAGGCCGCTTGCCTGGGAGGCCTGCGTGACCATGAACAATCACTGGGGCTACTGCGGGACGGACCATTTTTACAAGCCGGCCCCGATGCTTATCAAGAAGCTGGTGGAATGCGTATCCAAGGGCGGAAACATGCTTCTGAATGTGGGGCCTGACGCCTACGGCAATTTCCCGCCCCGGTCGGTGGAGATCCTGGAGGAAATCGGCCGGTGGATGAAGAAAAACGGGGACAGCATTTACGGCTGCGGGCCGGCCGGCGTTCCCAAGCCGGATTACGGACGGGTTACCAGGAAGGGAAATACCTATTATTTCCATATGTTTGAAAATACCATTGGCCCGGTACCCCTTCTCGGTCTGGATAAATCCAGGGTGAAGAAAATACGGGCGCTGGCGGACGGCTATGAAATCCCGGTGTCCGATAGCTGGGTGCACAGCGATTATCCTGATATTGTGTTCGCCTCCCTCGGCCCCGATCCCGTGCTGCCGGATCCCACAGATTATGTGCTGGCAGTGGAAATGAATGAATAATTGCGGTGTCCTCCGGCAGATTGAAAATATGCCGGAGTCTCCCGTTCCCGCCTCACAGGGGCTCTCGCCGCCGCGGTCCTGCCTCCCGGCCTTTCCGTCTGCCGCCCTGCCCGGATGTTGTTTCTTAGAGGGCAGACGACCGAAAGTCGTCTTGCTTTCGCTCGGTTAAAACGCAGCGGTACTAACGCCGCAAAATACGCGGCGTAAGGACCGGCGTTTTTAAACGACCCTGACAGCAAACCCTGCCCGGCAAGGGGACGGTGCTCTACATACGAGAGAGGCATACGCCCCAAGATGTCTGCAAACCACATGATTCCATGAAAGATTCAGGCTGATATGTTATGTTTGTTGTCTATGTTTATGGCTAAAGTTATGGTAGTAAATTTAATATAATTAGAAGTTGGTGTTGTTGGAAAATATTTGCGGTATTATTTTGAAAGTCTTTTTATTTGATATTCAAAATAATCAGTTGTAAAAAAAGACTGCCGGTGTCAGGTGTTTAAAAGCAGGGCTTTTGCAGTTATGTTTGCCGGGTAGCCTTTTTTGTATCTTTATTATTGCGGCTGTATGGCCGCTTTATTTTTAGAGTAGCTTTGTCGGAAAATCTCAAAATCATAAGTGGACTGTAATAAGTCTGTTTTTAACTTATTTATTCAGGAGGGCGCTGGCTTCCTGGATGATTTCCTGGATGATCTGGCGGCAGGTTTGTTCTTTGTTGACCATTCCTGCGCATTGGCCGGCCATGAGGGTTCCGTTTACTACGTCGCCTTCCATGACGGCTTTCCTGAGGGAACCAAGGGTCAGGTATTCCAGTTCTTCAAAGGTAGCGCCTTCTTTTTCCAGCTTCAGGTATTCCCTTGTCATTTTGTTGCGGATCTGGCGGACCGGGTGTCCGGTGCTCATTCCGGTTACTTCTGAATCAATGTCCCTGGCTTTGATAACCTTCTGTTTATAGTTGTCGTGGACAATGGATTCTTTGGCCACCACGAAGCGGGTGCCCATCTGCACGCCCTGCGCCCCCAGCATAAATGCCGCTGCAAAGCCTCTGCCATCTGCGATGCCGCCGGCTGCTATTACCGGGATATTCACCGCATCCACGACCTGGGGAACCAGCGTCATGGTAGTGGCTGATCCGATATGTCCTCCGCTTTCCATGCCTTCGGCAACAACCGCGTCCGCTCCTGCGCGTTCCATCAGCTTCGCCATGGCAACACTGGCGACAACAGGGATTACCTTCACGCCTACGGCTTTCCACATTTCCATGAATTTGGCAGGGCTTCCGGCGCCGGTGGTAACCACCTCCACGCCTTCCTCCACGATCACCTTTGCCACTTCGTCTGCATTGGGATTGAGCAGCATGACATTGACCCCGATAGGCTTTGAGGTAAGCTCCCGCGCTTTGCGGATCTGCTCCCTCACAATGTCTGCCGGCGCGCTGGCGGCGCCGATGATGCCCAGTCCGCCTGCTTCAGAGACGGCGGCGGCCAAATGGTATTCTCCTACCCAGGCCATGCCGCCCTGAATGATCGGATACTCGATTCCGAGAAGTTCCGTGACTGCTGTCTTCATTAAGCTTCGATTCCCTGTGCTTTCAGATATTCTACAACTGAACCTACCGTTGTCAGTTTTTCCAGTTCCTCTGCAGGAATTTCAACACCATATTCTTCTTCTACTGCCATAACCAGTTCGAAAAGGTCCAGAGAGTCAGCTCCCAGATCATCCTTGAAAGAGGAATCCTCTGTAATCGCAACACCCTCCAGATTTAACTGCTCCTGAATAATCTCAATTACTTTTTCTAACATTTTGTTATCTCCTTTTTTTGTTTTTATAAAAAAGTTTGACATTCAAAGTATATTCTCTGTTCCTTTGTTTGTCAACTACTTCTTTCCTCATTTTTGATAAAATACTGATAAACATCCCTTTTGCTTATTCCTCTGTCCTTAGCTACCAGTTTCATGGCTTCTTTACGGTCCATTCCCTGGTCTTCATAGAACCTCATATGCTCTTCCATGGACATCTGCGCAAAGGAGGCTTCTTTTTCCCTGGCCTTTTCCTCTTGGCTCTTGCCCTCCAGTACCAGGACGTATTCTCCGCGGGGATCGTTGGTTTCGTAAAAATGCAGGGCGTCCTCCAGCGTGGTGGGCATTATTGTTTCAAATTTTTTAGTCAGCTCCCTGCACAGGGTAACTTTTCTGTTTCCCAGTTCTTCGTAGAGGCAGGACAGTGTGCGTACCAGGTGGTGGGGCGCTTCATAAAGGATTATGGTCCTGGATTCTTCTTTCAGTTCCTCCAGGATGGCTTTTTTCTCTTTTTTATCATCAAAGGGCAGGAAGCCTTCGAAACAGAATCTTCTCGTCGGAAGGCCCGAAAGCGTCAGAGCTGTTATACAGGCCGCCGGTCCGGGAAGTGAGGTCACAGTAATGCCCGCCTCCTGACACAGCTTCACCAAAACCTCACCCGGATCGGATATGGCCGGCGTCCCTGCATCGGTTATGAGCGCAATATCTTTTCCCGCATTCAGCTGGTTTATCAAATCATATGCTTTTTCAACTTTATTGTATTCGTGATAGCTGGTCATCGGCGTCCGGATTTCAAAATGATTCAGCAGGCGGATACTGTTCCTTGTATCCTCCGCGGCTATCAAATCCACATCCCGCAGCGTTTCCAACACACGGGGCGTCATGTCCTTCAGATTTCCGATGGGTGTCGCACATAAATATAAAGTGCCTGCCATATCTTTCCTTTCCTGTGAGCTTTGCCTGGGCAAAACACATTCCCGTCCGGCTCCGCCAAACGCCGCTTATCTCCCGACGCCTTTAATCCGCCGGATTTTCCGCCGCCGGCCCTGCTGCCGTCTCCGCATTTCCCGGTGCCTGCGCAGTCTCTGCACTCTCCGCTTCCTCCGCGGGAAGCAGCCCTCCCTCTGTATACCGGTTGGAGGCATTCCAGAGTATCCATTCCTCATAGCCCGCGTCATACACGGCCTGAATCTGCGCCCGGATTTCCTCCGGGCCATATTTGATATGTCCGGGGACCCAGGATGCGGTAAAATCCTGCAGCCAGGGCCTGACATCCGCCCGGATCTCCTCCGCCGGCTCCATGTCCCGTGGGCTTAAAATCTCATTTCCGGAAATCTCATTCCCGGAAGTTCCACTACCAGGCATCTCATCTGCGGGTATCTCATTTGCAGAAACCGCATTCCCAGCATTACCGTTTGCAGGCGTCTCATTTCCGTCAATACCGTTTCCTGAGGCATCTCCCGCCTCGCCATCAGCAGATACTCCGCCTGCCGCTTCCCCGTCTGCAGAAGCATCATTGCCCGACACCTGCTGCCCGTTTGCATCCTTACGCATTCCCGCCAGGACCTCTCTGGAAGCGCCCATACTCCTGTATATCGTCTCATATGGCTGTGCATCCGGCACCGCCAGCCCCAGATTCCCCGGCCCGTAATGGGACGGATAGACCATCGGGCTGATATAATCCAGATACTTTGCCATCTCGTAATAATCCTGTCCTACAATGGACGCATCCAGCTCACTGTCAATGATGATGCCGTACACATCCGCCGATACCGGCACTCCCAGCTGATGCAGCGCCTGCGCCGCATACGCCGTAAATTCGGTAATCGTCCCTTCCTTGTCACGGCCTGCTGCCTCCGGGCCGAAATCCACCTTTGACATACCGCTGTCCGTAGAGAAGCGGATATAGTCAAACTGTATTTCATCAAATCCCACCGCCACCGCCTGTGCGGCAATTTCCATCAGGTATTCCCATACCTCACGGCTGTAGGGATTCACCCAGGCAAGTCCTGACTTATCGCGGAAAACACTGCCGTCCTGATTATGAAGCGCAAGCTCCGGGCAGTTCTCCGCCAGGAAGGGGTCTTTAAACGCCACAATCCGGCCAATCAGATAAATCCCGTGCTCTCTGCACTTCTTCACCAGGGCCGGCATATCCGCCACCAGCTTCTGTGCGGAGCCAAGCTCTGAAACCATAGGTGAATCCATCTGATAAACAACACGGCCTTCATCATTTTTAATATCTATCACCATGGTATTCAGCTCTGTCCTGTCCACCAGGGATATCAGGTTGTCCATATTGGAGGTTCCCGCCATATTTCCGGTGACATAGATCCCTTTGACCTTTACTCTGTCACCGATTGGCAGCTCTCCGCCGTATTCCTCTGTCTGCTCCGTTTCCGCAGCTTCCTGCGCCGATGTTTCAGGGACATCAATGTCGCCCTCCCCTTCGGCGCCGCCCTCAGTCTCCGCAAAGTCCTCAGAATTCCCGGAAACATCCGTTCCCCCCTGTATGGCCGCCACTTCCTGCGCATCCCGGCTTCTGCCTGCCAGATAAGCGCTCGTTGCCGCTATTACAAGAAGACAAAGCAATATGGCTGCGAATATTTTACTTATCTTCATTTTCCGTTCTTTCCGGATCTCCGGCGCAAAATGCTGCGTAAAACCCGGATATCACATATGTTTAAACCTAAAACCTCAGTTTTCCATCTATCTAAACTAAGATAATAACCGATACCGTAATAATTTTCAATAGCTTTTACGGCACATATCCCTTACAGCGTAACAATTCAGCCTTCGGCCGAACTGTTACTGCATCCGCCATTAAAAGTCGCCTGCGACGAGGGGGGGGAGGATGCCTGCTGCCACTACGTTTTCTCACGGTCTGCGCAGTAAATGCGCAGACCTGCCTGAACTGTTGCCTTACAGCTGCCATTCTCCTGCATCAATACCCGTAAATATCATAAATTTCATCCGTATATACCCCCGGCTCCCGGTATACAATCAGAGGCTTCTCCACCTTCAGCCGGCTTCTGCCGCCCCGGTTTGCCTCAAGCAAAACCATATTCGGCTCCTTATCCGCAAACGGATATACCAGTTGCATACGTTTTGGCTCCAGTCTGTACCTTGCCAGGGTCACGATGATTTCCGCCAGCCGGAAGGGCCTGTGCACCAGGAAAAAATTGCCGCCCGGCTTCAGCAGCTTCGCGGCCTGCGCGGCCACATCCTCAAAGGTGCATTTCACCTCATGCCTGGAAATGGCCTTTGGCGCCTCCGGATTGGTCAGCCCATGCCCTCCCACCATATAAGGCGGATTGCAGGTAACAACGTCAAAAGAAGCAGCCGGAAACAAACCCGCTGCCTCTTTAATATCCCCTTCCACAATGGAGATTTTCTCCTCCAGGCCGTTCAGCGCCACACTGCGCCTGGCCATGTCCGCACTGTCCGGCTGAATTTCCAGCCCGGTCAGATGGGAGGCATTCGTCTTGGCCTCAAGAAGAATCGGGATAATTCCTGTCCCTGTCCCCATATCCAGAACGCTTCCCCCGTCCTTTACGCGGGCAAAGCCGGAAAGAAGCACCGCATCCATACCAAAACAGAACCGTTCCTGGTCCTGGATAATCACATAGCCGTTCCTCTGCAGCTCATCCAGCCTTTCCCCTGGCTTTAATGAGATGCTATTCCAGTTTGGATTTTTCATCCTGCTTCTCCAGTTTTTCCAATTCCTTCAGCTCTTTTTCGCTGACCTCGTTTTTCTTATTCCGTCCGTGCCTTCTCTTGAAGCGGAGCTGATCCAGACGGTATTCCCTGATTTCCTTCTCATCCTCCACATTGACGATAACCTTTACCAGCTGGCGAAGCACATTGACGCTTGACACCTCGCCCTTCAGTCCGTCATCCGTGGTCACATAATCGCCCAGGTTGGGAAGCCTTCGGTTCAGATCCTCATAGGTTTCCTCCTCATGCTTCAGACAGCACATCAGCCTGCCGCAAACCCCGGAGATTTTCGTGGGATTTAAAGAAAGATTCTGTTCCTTCGCCATTTTAATGGAGACCGGCACGAATTCCGACAGATGGGCATGACAGCACAGCTGCCTTCCGCAGATACCGATGCCGCCGAGAATCTTGGTTTCATCCCTTACGCCAATCTGACGCAGTTCAATCCTGGTCTTGAAAACGCTGGCAAGATCCTTCACCAGCTCCCTGAAATCTATTCTTCCGTCCGCCGTAAAATAAAACAGCACCTTATTGTTGTCAAACGTATACTCCGCATCAATCAGCTTCATGTCCAGGCCATGCTTGGCAATCTTCTCCTGGCAGATACGGAAGGCATCCTTTTCCTTCACCTTATTCGCCGCTTCCTGCTCATCGTCCCTCTCGTTGGCAATACGCAGCACCGGCTTGAGCGGCTGAATCACCTTGCTGTCCTCCACCTCGCGGATACCGCCCACTACGGTTCCGTACTCTACGCCGCGTGCCGTTTCCACAATCACATGGTCACCCTTTTTTATTTCAAACCTGGACGGGTCAAAATAATATATCTTGCCCGCCGTACGGAATCTTACGCCTATCACTCTAGTCATCTATCAACCTCCTGCCATATTTCATGGCCCGGCAGATCACCTTCCCGATCCGCCCGCCGGCCCGTGCCGGCCATTTCGTATCCGAACCAATGCATCCTGAAACATGATTTCCTCTGCATTAATTCTCTTTCATCGTCAGAAACAGAAGCTCCATGGTCAGATCAAAATTTACATTGGCTGAAAGCCTGGACTTCGCTTTTTCCAGCGCATCCAGGATTATTTCAATCCCTTCGTAGCTTCTCTGATCCGCTTCCTTTCTAATATACTTTATTTCTTCCTTAAAGATCAAGTTATTTGCGTCATTGGTTGCCTTAAAAAGCAATACATCCCTGTACCAGATGGACAAAATATCCAGATAATCGGTCACATCCAGCTTATATTCGGAAATTTTCTTAATAGCGGCCACAATTTCCGAAATCTCCATATCACGAATATATTTTAAAAGCGTTACCGCCTCTTCCTTCACATTATCAAAATCCTCGCTGGAAGCCAGCATTTTAGCACGTCCGATATTTCCCCTGGCAAAAGCCACACATACATTTGCCTTATAATCCGGAATCTGCAGATCCTTCATCAGAAACTTTCGCACAATATCGTCACGCACCGGCTTCATATTCAGCACAACGCACCGGCTCACAATCGTGGGAAGCAGCGCCTCCACATTCGTTGTCAGAATCAGGATTACACCATATGCCGGAGGCTCCTCCAGCGTCTTTAAAAGCGCGTTCTGCGCCTGTACCGTCATCTTCTCCCCTTCATTGATAATATATATCTTATAGGGGCTGGAATAGGGCATGATGACAATATCATTATTCACCTGGCTCCGGATATCCTCCACGCCGATGCTGTTCGGCTTTTCGTGGGTCACACGGATGATATCCGGCTGGTTGCCGCTCTCCGCCTGTTTGCAGGAATGGCATTCCCCGCACGGCTCAATCCCGCCCCTTTCACACTGAAGAGTCCTGGCAAAAATCCTGGCGATGAACTCCTTGCCGGAGTTCCTTTCTCCATTAATAATATATGCATGGGATACCTTGCCCAGCCTGATTGCGTTCTGCAGGTGCTCCTTCATAGCCTCCTGCCCGTAAATATCCTGAAAACCTGCCATAACTCCCTCGCTTTCCCACGGGTACGCCGTGCCTTACCGCACTCCGTCTCCCGACTGTACCCTGCGCGCCTGCCTGATATAATCCATAACCTCCTTCAGGCACGTCTCCAGCTCACCATTATAGAATCTTCTGTCAATCCCCGCTTCAGCTATTCGTTCTTCACTGAAATCCTCAGAATCCGCAAGAAAACGCCTGCACATTTCCTCATACCTGGGATTTTCCTGCTTTTTTTCCCGGTCCAGCGCCCTCTGCAGGCGTTCCCCGTCTTCCACCTCAATATAGATGGGCACGATTTTTTCCTTCCCCACAAACCGTTTCACCGCCCTATAGGACTCCAGCGTCCCAATCAGCAAATAATCTTGTTTTTCCAAATCCAGCTGCCCATCATCCACCGTAAAATAATACCACGGCCCATAAAAGGTGCTGTACATTCTTTCCTCAATTATCTTTCCTTCTGCGCGCAGCCTTTCAAGCTCCGCCTCACCCGTAAAAAAATATTCCCTTCCGTTCTCCTCACCGTCCCGTATGGGCCGCGTCGTATAGGGAACCAGCGTTTCCAGCCGCAAATCCGTACAGTCCAGAAGCCTCCGGTAAATGGTGTCTTTACCGGAAGAGCTCTTTCCTGCAATATAAAATATTTTTCCCATCTGTTTCTGACTGCAAACGTTTGTCAGTCTTCCTCCTTAGCATAGGCAATCGCACACCGGACGGCGCGTTTCCAGCCTTTCAGCTTCTCCTGCCGCATTTCCTGCGTCATGAACGGAAGGAAGGTTTTTTCCAGGAACCAGTTTTTCCTGATATCCTCCTTATCCTTCCAGAAACCAGTGGCGATTCCCGCCAGATAAGCCGCTCCCAGCGCTGTGGTTTCAATGCACTCAGGCCTGAGCACCTCTTTATTCATAATATCCGCCTGGAACTGCATCAGGAAATCATTGGCGCTTGCGCCGCCGTCCACACGCAGGTTCTTAAGCGTGATGCCCGAATCCTTTTCCATGGCTTCCAGCACATCCTGCGTCTGGTAGGCAAGGGATTCCAGCGTGGCACGGATAAAATGCTCCTTCCTCGCCCCGCGGGTGAGCCCCACAATGGTTCCCCTGGCGTAAGGATTCCAATAAGGCGCGCCCAGCCCGGTAAAGGCCGGCACCACATATACCCCGTTGGTATCCTCCACATCCTGCGCATACTCCTGGGACTGCGGCGCATTTTTGATCATACGCAGTTCATCGCGCAGCCACTGTATGGCCGCTCCCGCCACGAACACGCTTCCTTCCAGCGCATAGCGGATTTCCCCCTCTGTGCTGGCCGCAATCGTGGTCAGCAGCCCATTTTGGGAGGCCACTGCCTTATCCCCCGTATTCATCAGGAGGAAACAGCCCGTACCATATGTATTCTTCGCTTCCCCGGCCTCAAAGCAGCACTGTCCGAACAGCGCCGCCTGCTGATCTCCCGCCGCGCCCGCAATGGGAATCACTCCGCCGATGACCGATTCATCCGTATAGCCGTAAATACAGCTGGACGGCTTCACCTGGGGCAGCATGGATCTGGGGATTCCCAGACGGTTCAGAATATCCTCATCCCATTCTCTCTTATGAATGTCAAAAAGCATGGTACGGGAAGCATTGGTGTAATCCGTTACAAAAACCTTTCCCTTGGTCAGGTTCCAGATAAGCCAGGTGTCCACCGTGCCGAACAGCAGCTCGCCCGACTCCGCCATTTCCCTGGCGCCCTCCACATTATCCAGGATCCACTTGATCTTGGTACCGGAAAAATAGGCATCCGGCACCAGCCCGGTCCGCTCCCTGATGATGCTGTCAAAGCCATCCTCCTTCAGCTGTTTGATAATATCCGCCGTCCTGCGGCACTGCCAGCAGATGGCATTGTACACCGGTTTTCCCGTTTTTTTACTGAAGCAGACGGTAGTCTCCCTCTGGTTGGTAATACCTATCGCCGCGATATCCTCAATCGCCGCGCCGATTTTTCCCATGGCCTCCACAGCCACACTCAGCTGGGAGGACCAGATTTCCAGAGGGTCATGCTCCACCCAGCCCGGTTTCGGATATATCTGGGTGAACTCCCTCTGCACTACAGAGCGCATATGCCCTGATTTGTCAAACAGAATACAGCGGGAACTGGTCGTTCCCTGATCAAGCGCCATCACATATTTTTTCATTCGTAATACCCCCGTTCTGACCCCAATTTAAAAATACTGAAATTTAAATTATTACTGCCGCTTCCCCCTAAGCGCCGCTCTTCCCAGGCGGCCGTTTCCTTCTCTCCTGCCGTCTGTTTCCAGGCGGCTGTCTCCTACTGTGCGGCTCTTTACATGATACCGCAGCCGCCTGTTATACCTCAACTACCCGCAACTGATTGGTCTTTCCGGAAATTCCCAGAGGCATTCCCGCCGTAATGATAACCTTATCCCCTTTTTGAATATAACCAGCCTCCACAGCAGCGTCAATAGCCGCATGGAACAGATCCTCCGCCGTATTCTCCTCCTGGATCAGCAGCGGCATTACACCCCACTGCAGGTTCAGCTGACGCCATACCAGCCTCTTCACCGTGCAGCCGAAAATCGGGCAGCTGGGCTTAAACCGTGAAATCATGCTGGCAGTAAAGCCTGACATGGTTACGCAGATAATTCCCTTAACATCCAAATCCGCCGCCATCGTGCAGGTTGCATGGGAAATCGCCGTAGTAATATTGCCGTCGCCGGGCAGTTCGCGTTTTTTCAGACGGCCGGCGAAGTCGATATCCTCCTCGGTCCTCTCCGCAATGCGCGCCATGGTCTGTACGGCCTCCACAGGATACTGCCCCTGTGCGCTTTCCCCGGAAAGCATGATAGCTGTGGTCCCGTCATAAATAGCATTGGCAATATCCGTGGTCTCCGCTCTGGTGGGACGGGGATTGTGAATCATGGACTCCAGCATCTGTGTTGCCGTTATTACCTGTTTTCCTTTGGCAACCGCCTTTTTAATGATCTGCTTCTGAAGCACGGGAACCTCTTCCAGCGGAACTTCAACACCCATATCTCCTCTGGCAACCATAATACCATCGGATACATCAATAATTTCATCCAGATTCTTGATACCTTGCATATTCTCAATTTTAGCAACGATCATCATCTTGGAATTGTGCTCATCCAGAATCCGGCGTACCTCCAGCACGTCATCTTTATTACGCACAAAAGATGCCGCAATAATATCGAATCCCAGTTCAATACCGAACAAGATATCATTCCTGTCACTTTCGCTGATATAAGGCATGGAAAGCTCCGCGCCCGGCACATTCACGCCCTTGTGATTGGAAACAGGTCCGCCGTTTACAACATGACAGATAATATCGGTATCCGTAATTTCTTCCACCGTCATCTCAATCAGGCCGTCGTCGATGAGAATCGTGGTTCCCACACCGATATCATTAATCAGCTCCTTATAGGTAATGGAAGCCATTTTTTCCGTTCCCATCACTTCCCTGGTGGTCAGGGTGAATTTCTGTCCGGCCTCCAGATAAACCTTGCCGCCTTCAAAATCCCTCAGACGGATTTCCGGTCCCTTGGTATCCAGCAGCGCCGCAATAGGAAGATTCAGTTCCTTGCTCACCTTGCGCATTCTGTCATATTTTCCGTGCTGTTCTTCATGATCTCCATGCGAAAAATTAAAACGGGCCACATTCATGCCTGCCAGCATAAGCTCTCTCAGTTTTTCCTCACTTTGGGAAGCCGGTCCGATGGTGCAGATAATTTTGGTTTTTCTCATATTAACTCCTTCCGGTGCTTCAGACACCTGTCAATTAAGTATTGTTATTGTACAGTCTCCGGTCAACCCCACTCCTGTTTCCGCGGTCTCCACCCCCTGTACGTTCAGCCTCTGCCTCACGTACGTCTCTATTAACTTAATGACCTCCTCCGTTATTACCTCTCCCGGAACTACCAGAGGAATTCCCGGCGGATAAAGGTTCACATAAGTTCCTGCTGTCTTTCCCGCCGCCATACCAAGCGGACAGGAGTGCTTCTCTGCCGTCAGCGCCCGGTAAAGCGGCACCGACATCTCAAGCTCCGGATACGGCTTCGGCTGCTGCGGGCAGTCCTGCGTCTCCAGGCCTTTATCAATTTCCAGCAGAGCATCCGCAAGCCGCCTTAAGCCCTCCTCCCTGTCCCAGGGAGTCACTATGGCGGTCACATAAGTATCGCAAGCCATCTCCATTTGAAGATAATAACGGTTCAGAAGCTCTTTGTAAAGCGTATTTCCCGTAATTTTTGTATTCTTTACAGATATCAGCAGTTTTCCCGCATCAAAAGCTTTCATACAGCCTTTTGCCAGAATATCCCTGTTCATCAGCCTGAGATGCTTTAATTCTTCCGTTTTCCCGTAAAAACGCGCCATCCGCTGTGAAAAACCGTCCCAGCACGCTCCCTCCTCCAGGAGCCTCACACAGGCATCCATACTGCCCATCAGCAGATAGGACGGACTGCTGGTCTGATAAATCCGTTCATACTCCCGCACAACGCTTCTGTCCACACGTGTCCCGTTAACATGCAGAAGCGCTGTCTGGGTCAGAGCAGGAAGCGTCTTATGAAGACTCTGAATAACCAGATCCGCTCCCTGACGCACCGGACTCTCCGGAAAAAACGGATCAAATCCAAAATGCGCCCCATGCGCTCCATCCACAATCAAAATGCCCCCCGCCCGGTGGACAATTTCCGCAATTTTTTCAATATCTGAAACTACCCCGTCATAGGTAGGGGAGGTGAGCACCACCGCCTTTGCCTCCGGATACTCCCTCAGGGCCGCTTCCACCTGCTCCGGCAGGATACAGTCCGCTATCCCGTAATCCGGCACCGTCCCCGGATAAAGAAAAACAGGCTCCAGCTCCCGCAGGAAGCAGGCATGATACACGGATTTATGGCAGTTCCGCGCCATGATAATCCTGCTGCCTCTTGGCGCCGCCGCCGAAACCGCGGTAAGGATCCCCGCCGTAGAACCATTTACCAGAAAAAAAGTTTCCTCCGCGCCGAAGACAACCGCCGCCTTTTCCTGCGCCTCCTTCAGAATCCCGTCCGGCGCATGCAGATCATCAAAACCCTCTATTTCCGTAATATCCAGCCCCGCAATTCCTTGCAGCGCCCCAATCTCCTCCGGCATGTTCCTTTTATGCCCGGGCATATGAAAGGGATAATACTGAGAAGCCCCGTATTCAGTTAATCTTGCAAGTAATCCTTCCATTTGCCTCCTGCATGCCGTTGGTTTTATTTTTCTGCCGCCTTTATTTCTTCCGCTGCCAGCTCCCCGTTTTCCTGCGTCTTTGGCTCCTTTTCTTCGCCACCGCTTCTGCGGGGGAGTGTCGTCCAATGCCTGCCCAAATGCTTCACAGCCTTCAGCCGTGGCTCCACCGTTTCCAGAAATGAACAGTACTTATCCGCCGCCGTCACGATCCATGCCTCTCTGCATAAAGGCGGAACAATGGTAAGCGGCCACATATGCTTCTTGATAATATCCTGCTCCCTGGGAGATAGCCGGTACTCCCTTCCGGCATTTTTCAGCGCCGTCCTGGGATGGCTGAAGCCATGCATATTCCACAGTCCCCTGTCATGCTTATGATGATGCCAGTCATAAAGGAAATAATCGTGAAGCAGCGCTCCTCTGATAATATCCTTTTCCTCGCTCTTTATCCCCATTTTCTCCAGTTTTTCGTGGATTGCCAGGCTGCAGCCCGCCACGCTGATGCAATGGCTGTGCACGGAAATAGTCCCGTGCTGGATACTTCTGCGCGTACTCTTAAAATTATCGGACCGCAAAATATCCCCTCCATTTTCAGCAATTCTCTCCATAAATTTCCTGCGCCTTGCGATCCGGCGCTCCTGTTTTTCCCGCTGCCTGGGCGTCAATTCCTTATTTCTCATGATTTGTCCCCCAAACCAATTCCCTGTAATAGTTCAGACAACTGAACCGCTGTGATTCCATCTGACATTTTGCAGTTAATAATCTAACTGTCCAACACTTTCAAAGTTACTTAATAATAACAGATTACCGGAAAATTCCGTTCCATATATCCGTAAATTTCCTCCGCCTTATCACGCGGCAGATTGATACACCCATGAGAACCGTTCCTCATATAAATATCTCCGCCGAAGCTTCCTCTCCAGGATGCATCGTGCATACCGATATTCCCGTTAAAAGGCATCCAGTAATCCACATGCGACGCATAATTCTCACCGGTCAGCGTGGCATTCCTCTCCTTGTAGGTCAACCCGAAAACACCGGCCGGCGTGCCGTATCCCCTGGAAATATTCCCGGACACGAAATCGCTTTCCAGAATCAGCTCCCCGTTCATATAAAGATATAAATGCTGGTTTCCCATATCAATTTCCACATAGGAAGCCCCAATATCTTCTCCCGGCGCCCCGGTGGCATAACCTCTGGCAAAATAAAGAGGTTCCTTCTCCACCTGCTCGCCTTTCCTGACAGACTCAAGAAGCGCAGCCGTCTCTCCCGCCCGGTCCGTCCACCAGCCGTAAGAACCGCTCTTCAGCAGAATAGTATTCCCCATTGTCGTGGTAAAATTACGATCCCTGCCATAAGTATCATGTTTTCTGGCCAGAGCGTTCACATACTCCCGGGCCGCCTCTTCATCCAGCATCACATCGTCATCCGTAATCGTAATCCACTGGCTGATCACACTCCCATCAACCACTTCCCTTTCACCGTTCCAATCATAGATTATGACAGCGCCCACATACCGGTTTGCCTTCTCAAGCGCTTTCCTCAAAGCCTTATCATCTGACTTCACTGCCGCATTCTGGTAAAAACCGCCCGCATCCAGATCCAATGTTTCCTGAAGCCTTTCAAGCGCCTCTGCCACCGCATCCTTCACCCGGTCAAAATCCGCCACGGTACCCGGATACTCAGGAACAATTTCATATCCCCTGCCCTCAATATAACCGCTTATGTACGCATCCTCCGGAGGGTGGATATTGGCCTTCTTAAAAAACACCGTCTCACTCAGCCGCTCCGCCAATGCATCGTCACTGTACGTCACCGCCTTGGGAAGCTCAAAATCTCTCCCTCCAAAAAACATCATCGGCCACTTCAGCCCTGTAAGCTGCGCATTGATCCGATCCAGCGTATTATCATAAACATAGGTCATCCCCACCTGATCCGGCTTTACAATATCCTGCATATCCTCACGGCCATAAATCTGCAGCTCATAAGCAACGGAAGGATTCAGTATCTCCTCCCGCACCTGCTCTTTGGAACGAAAGCTGTAATCCGTCCCATCTATCTGTGTCCTCCAGTAATAATGCCCAGCAAAAAAGAAGGCGCCTGCAAGATAAGCAAGAGCAAGCACCGCCGCAGTTATTCCCACGGCAATCATTGCCCTTCCGTATGCAGTCCCCCCTCTTTCAACCTGCGTGTCATTCATTTTTCTTTTATTCATCCGACAAATTCCTTCGTATAATCTCTCTCCCCTATTGTATCACTTATCCGTCAAAAGAAAAATAGATAAATAATGTATCGGTTGAGAAATACAGGTAAAATCGCAACAGCCCGGATAGCCGGACTTCTGCCTGCAACCCGGTTACCATCCGAAGCCAACACAGGTCCCTTACTCAAACTGTGCCAGGTACATCTGTCTGTACAGGCCCTCCTGACATATCAGCTCATCATGAGTCCCCTGCTGAACCACGTCTCCGTCATTCACCACAAGAATTATGTCGGCATTCCGTATCGTAGATAATCTGTGGGCGATAATAAAACAGGTTTTCCCCTCCATCAGCCTGCGCATCGCCTCCTGGATTTTCATTTCGGTACGGGTATCCACGTTGGAAGTCGCCTCATCCAATATAAGCATCCTGGCCGGAAGAAGCATCGCCCGCGCAATCGTCAGCAGCTGCTTCTGCCCTTTGGAAATATTCGTCCCTTCATCGGTCAGTATCGTATCATAGCCCTGAGGAAGCCTGCGTATAAAACCATCAATTCCCGCAGCAGCAGCCGCTTCCCTGACCTTTTCCTCTATGGCTCCCTGCTCCATGCCGCTAAGGCTCCCATAAGCCAGATTTTCATAAATGCTTCCCTGGAACAGCCAGGTATCCTGCAGAACCATAGCATAAGACTGCCTCAGGCTCGCTCTCGTTATTCCTGAAATATCCGTCCCATCCACACTGATATTCCCACTCTGAATATCATAAAACCGCATCAGCAAATTGATTAACGTTGTCTTTCCTGCGCCCGTCGGCCCCACAACCGCTACCATTTTACCGGGTTTTACATGAAAACTCAAGTCATGGATAATAGTTTTAACACAATTGTAACCAAATTTTACATGGGACAGCTCCACATCCCCTTGTGCATCCTTCAGATCCACACAGCCCGGACTGTCCGCCGGCTCCTCCTCTTCATCCAGCAGCCGGAAAATCCGCTCCGCAGCAGCAATGGAGGACTGCAAATCACTGATGATATTCGCCGCCTCATTGATTGGCCCTGAAAACTTCCTGGAATACAGCACAAAGGAGGAAATATTGCCAATACTCATCTGCCCGAACAGATAAAGCACCGCACCAAACACGCTAATCAGGGAAAGTGAAAGATTATTCACAAAATTCACCATCGGCCCTACAATACTACCGTAATATTCCGCCCTGTAATATGCCTTCATGGCATTTTCATTTCTTTCCTCAAACCGGTCAATCGTATTTTCCTCTTGACAGTACGCCTTCAGCGTCTTCTGCCCGGATACCATTTCCTCCACAAAACCGTTCAATGCTCCCAGCTTTGCGGATCTCTCCCGGAAAAGAGGCCTGGTTTTCCCCGTCAGATACCTGGTAATACAAACTGACAGCGGCAGCGTAAACGCAAATACCAGCACCAGCCTTGGTGAAATCAAAACCATCATAACAAAAGCGCCGCTCACCGTTATCACCGTCGTCAGCAGCTGTACCACATCATCTGAAACCGATACATTTACCGTATCTATATCATAGGAAATCCGGCTGATGATATCCCCGCTCTGATGCACATCAAAATACCCCACCGGGAGTGAAAGCAGCTTCTCAAACACATCCTTCCTCATCCGGTAAACCACCTTCCGGCTTATGGCAATCATCAGCACCTGCAGCATATAGGAAAAAATTGAAGAAACCACATAAAATCCCGCCATCCAGGCCGCAAAATAAAAAACCCTTCCAAAATTTACCTTCTCCGGCCCCGGTTCAATCGCATCCACCGCATACCCGGAAAGCATCGGTCCAATCAAGGCAAAAAGATTGCTTCCCACCGTAAGCACTAATGCCGCAGCCAGATACCATTTATAGTGAAGCAGATAACCCCCCAGACGGATCAGCGTACCTGCCTTCCCCTTTTCTTTTTTCATAACCTCCTCTTCCCCCCTCCTCTCCATGTCCGTATTCCACTCCAAGTCTGTGCTCCGCTCCGGCTCCGTATTCCTCTCCAGATTTGTAATCTGCTCCGGTCTGTGAACGAATTATCTCCTGATAGATTTCACAGCTTTCCATCAGTTCCTCATGCGTTCCATATCCTATCATTTCCCCGTCCTCCAGCACCAGAATATGATCTGCATGCATCACCGAACTGATTCTCTGAGCTATCATAATAGTCGTAGTATCCCTGAAATGCTCCTTCAGCTGCCTGCGCAGTCTGCTGTCTGTCCTGTAGTCCAACGCACTGGAGGAATCATCCAATACCAGAAAATCCGGATGTGCCGCCAGTGCCCTGGCAATCAGAATACGCTGCTTCTGTCCGCCGCTCAGATTAGCCCCCTTAATGTCAAGCATAGCGCCCTCACTCTGCTCCTTCTCCCTGGTAAACTCATCTGCCTGCGCATATACAAGTGCCTTCTCAATATCCTCCTCATTCAGCTTCCGCCCCATCCTAACATTTTCAAAAATGGAGTCCTCAAAAATAGTATCATTCTGGAACACTACCCCGAACTTCTCTCTCAGCTCCTTTTTTTCAAAACTTCGCACATCCCGCCCATCAATCAGGATTCTTCCCTCATCCATATCAACCAGCCGCATCAGAAGTGCCGCCAACGTAGTTTTTCCCGAGCCCGTTGCCCCAATAACCCCAAGCATTTCCCCTTTTTTCACCGAAAAGGAGAGGTTCTTCAGGTTTGCTTCCGTTTTATTATAGGAAAAGGTAACCCTGTCAAATACAATTCCTTTATTCCCGGCCTCCGTTTCATTAACAGAAGCTGCCTTCATACCTTCCGTCACAGTAACCATATCATCTTCGCAGTCTAATACTTGCTGTATTCTGGCTCCGGATGCCACCGCCTTATTTATAATGACAAACATTCTGGAGATCGACATCATCGCATTCAAAATAATGGTGAAATAGGTCATAAACGCCAATATTTTTCCAACCTCAGACGTTCCCGCATTTACTCTGTAAGCCCCTGCCAAAATCACTCCGACAAGACCCAGATTCAGAAGCATGTTCATTGCGGGGTTCAGCACTGCCATTGTCTGCTCAGCGTTCCGTTCGCAGGTAATAACCATCTGATTGACGCCATCAAACTTATTTTTCTCATAATCCATCTTTGAAAGTGCCTTAATTACACGGATTCCCGCAATATCCTCCCTCACCAGACACACAAACTTATCCGCCGCTTCCTGCAGCTTCCGATATAAAGGCATTCCCTTCCTGGAAACCGCCGTCATAACAAAAGCCAATATCGGTATTACCAGTAAAAGCACCGAAGCCAGCACCGGATCCAACGCCATAGTAAAAATAATACCCCCCACAAGCAGAATCGGCGCCCTTACACCCAGTCTCTGGATTCTGCCTATCATCTGATTCACATTATAGGTATCTGTCGTCAGCCTGGATATCAATGACGGCTTTGTAAAAGAATCTGTCTGCCTGTCAGAAAGGTACATTGTTCTGGCAAATAAATCATGCCTTATAATCTGAGTCGCCTCACTGGCCACCCTGGATGCCATCCTGTTCGCAATAATATTAAAAGCCACCGCCAGCAAGGAACAGAAAACCATAACCCCGCCCCATAAATAAATCTGCTTCAGGCTCCCCGCCGGAATTACATTGTCAATTACATATGCCAGTACCCAAGGGATGCACAAGTCCATAACTGATCCAATAAACTTAATCGCAAACCCAATTCCCATTCGACCATAATAAGGCTTCAAATATATAGATATAATCTTTTTCATTTTTGTTCTTTTGCAAGCCCTTCCTCAATAAAGCTGTCCAATTTTTCAATTAAATACGGCTGAATATCAGGATACGTCCAAAACTCCCTCTCTTTCGGAAGCTCATCAAAGCACTTCACCTCTGCAATCTCATAATCCGGCAGAATGCCCAGACTCTCGATCTGCGCAAAATACAACATACCGAAGCTCGCTTCTCCTCCATTTCTCATACATGAGTAAGCACACACCGGATGCAGCACATACGTCTCCGCTCCTGTCTCTTCAAACAATTCTCTTTTTGCCGTATCTTCAATCCTTTCCCCAGCTTCTCTATGGCCGCCGGGACATTCCCATGTATTCCGTTTTCCGTGTCTGCATAAAACCCATTTGCCGTCCTTTTTCGCCCCTATTACTGCAAATTTATATACCGAATCCTCTGCCCGATCATAAAATGCTACCTGTACCATTTTGCTCCCCCCCCTGGATTACACCAAATATTGCACCACTATTTCTCACATCGTTAATAAACTCAAAATCAGTACCCAAAAGCTCCTGTTAAAGACTCATCATTCTCTATCCATTCGCTCACCATAACCTCTCGAAATTCGTCCTTTGTATCCCTTAAATATACCTTTTCAATACCTGCATTAATCACCAAACGCTTACACATAGAACAACAGCACGAATTTTCAATATAAGAACCGCTGTCCACTTCAATTCCCACCAGATATAAACTACTTCCGATCATTTCATCCCTCGAGGCGCTGATTATGGCATTGGCCTCAGCATGAACACTCCTGCACAGCTCATACCTCTCGCCTCTCGGTATCTTCATCTTAGTCCGTATACATTCTCCTATATCGGAGCAATTCTTCCTTCCTCTGGGTGCCCCCACATACCCGGTTGATATTACCTCATCATTTTTTACAATAACCGCCCCATAATGTCTTCTGATACAGGTACACCTCTGTGATACAACCTCCGCCAAATCCAGATAATAGTTTACCTTATCCCGTCTTCCCATAAATGAATTCCCCCTTTTCTTCGCAATTACTTTAAATTATATACCACTTTTCTGGACTTGCAAAGTTCCATCAAAAGTTTCACATATAAAAAAAGACCTCAGTAACCATAACTGAGATCAAAAAATGAAGCACGGGGGATTCGAACCCATTATAATAGGTAGAAACACATACCGTATTTACGGGGAATAGCATAAATACGGGATGTGCCATTGCAATCTTTTGCAATATACAGAAATCATTTGCGCTATATTATAGTATATTGCAACACCATGCAACACGAAATGCAACACAAATTATCATTATTAACAAGAGTGGATTCGTTCTTTTTCCCTTAAATAAATATACCAATATTTCAATATACAATTGTCATTTATCTGCTGCAATAATGTATCGACAATAACTCTGATTGCAGATTTATATTCTTCATTTGTCATCTCATCTGCAGCAACCGTATTTTTATCAATCAAATTATGTATCCTCCTATTTATCTTTACTTGGCTTTTCAATGCAACACCTAACTTCATATCTTTCTATATTCACGCTTGCAAGCTTCTTTATGCATCCACCATATCACATTAAATTTACCTCTGCAACCCCTTCAAAATGCCGGTTTTAGGCCACTTTATCCGTTAAATTACTATTTAATCGGTAGGCATGTTTAAAGGAAAATACAATAAAATACGATAAGATACTATATATGACTGTAAGATAAAATATCTCTACAGTATTAAATCGCGATTTAACTGGTTAAAAATTTAATTGTAAATTTTTTGTAAAATTTTCATGTCAATAAACAAACTTTTCCCGCGGTCAAAATTTCGTTCATCTATTAATACAATAATTATATACAAAAATAAGGTTACATTCATTGGTAAAAATTACCATGTATTTATTCTAATACGTTTATTCTGTTAATTTTTCTATACGTTATAATGATTTTGGCATGAGTTGCTTTTTACGTACCGCGAGTTAATAGTTTGCGCGTTTGAATTTAATACTTTTGTAACAATTATTGTTTAGTTTGTACATAATATTACTTAGGAGGTATTATGGATAAAATTGCTTTAGTAGATGATGAACAGATATTCTTAGATATATTGTCAGAAAAAATTGCTGAATTTTATCAAGATATCATATCTTATCCTTTTGAAATATTTGAATTCTCGTCTTCTATTGATTTTGTCAATAAAATACAAGTAGATAGCCATTTTGATATTTGCTTCTTGGATATTGAAATGCCTGGATTTAATGGAATGCAGGTCGCAGAGAAGATACGCAAGATAAATAGATATACATATATTATTTTTGTTACATCACACCCCAATTATGCAATTAACGGATATCAATATAAAATATATGACTACATTTTGAAATCATCACTTTACGTCAAACTGTGGCCTCTTCTAAGGAGTATGCATGATGAACGCATACAAAATGTTAGACGTTTTTATAAAATATGTACTGATAATAGAATTGACATTATAGACTATGAAGATATCGTGTACATATATAAAGAAGAGAAATACTCAATTTTTGTTCTACCAGATAAAATAGTGCCTCATAAAAATTCTTTGGAAACTATCTACAAAGAATTAAATTCAGACGAATTTGTATTTATTTCAAGGAGTTGTATACTAAACATAAAGTACTTCCGTTCTTTAAGCAGCAATAAAGAAATAGTTCTGAAAAATGGGAAAGTCCTTACATTAAGTAAAACATATATAGAGAGTTTACGCATGGCGGTACATCGTTATTATCACGATCGTCTACATTAAATATTTTTATCAAACCCGCCCCAGGCGTATAGAGTACCTAGGGCGATCACGCCCCGCCTGTTAAACAGACTTGGACGATTTTCTTACCAGTGCCGTGTTCTGCACAATCTGGCAAAAATCAGCATATATCGCCATATGCAGACAAAAACATAAGAATAGTTAAAAATTTTAAAAAATTGGGGAAAAATTAACACACTATTCATTGATTTTTGCATAAGATAGGTTATAATAAGAGTACGTAAAGATACGTTAAATTACGCGCCAGATTACTAAAAGATACATTAATTTACAAATGACAAGGATATGCCTAAACCTTTGGGAGGTGAAACGTATGGCAACGAAAAGTATCTTAAAAGACATCCATATCAAAGATAAAAGGCTTGCCCATACATTTGTTGAAGCATTAAGTCAAGCAGAAAATTCGAAATATAAGCCTACAGAGCTATCAAGAGATTGTAAAGAAATAGCGGGGGATAAAATCAAAGAATTCTTTGGTAAAAAATAAATGCTATGGAGCAAAAATTTATTAAGACACATTTTGTAGAAATGAATTTAAGTGATATCTTAGAACAATTGGGAGAGGATAAGACGAAGTCTATTCTCTCTTCTTTTGCGTGCCCCCTTAATGAAGATGTTGAGTTTTTCATAAAACATAGAGCAATTGAGTTTTCAAAAAGGACTACTGCAAAAACTCATTTAGTATTCTGGCAAACCGAAGATGCACAGGAAATAGAATTTGTTGGATATCACACTATTGCTTCGAAGGTTCTGAAAGTAAGCAAAGATGCGCTTACTGGAGGCGAATCAAAGAGGCTAAAAAATCAGGGGATGTACGATGATATCAAACATGAATTCATTGTTTCCGCTCCACTCATAGGTCAACTGGGTAAAAACTTTGCAAATGGTAATGATACATTGATTTCCGGTTCTGATTTACTGCAGCTGGCCATTGATAAAGTAAGAAAAATACAAAGGGAAATAGGTGGAAGGTTCGTGTACTTGGAATGTGAAGATAATGAAAATTTACTTACCTTCTATAAAAATTGTGGCTTTAAAGTATTTGGAAAAAGGGAACTTGATGGTGACGAAACAGGGATTCGGGGGAAATATTTAATTCAATTGTTTGCCATGTTGTAGTATACATAATGATTATGCCTAAAGAGGGGAATTTATCCCCTCTTTTTTTTTTCGGCGTTGTACATCACCCCAGTACCATCACCCGCCGGAGCTCCGTCCGTATCCCGCTCTGAGCCAACATCTGCCCAAAATTGGATGCCTCCGCCCAGGTATAAGACAGGCCGGCTATATTGGCCCACAGGCTCCCGTCCGGCTCCTGAACTGCGCCGTCAAACCGAGTAAGGTTCCAGCGCTCAACCACTGCGCAGAGCTTGTTTACATAATCCTTTGAAGTTGCGTAACTTCCATCTTTTAAAATCTGGAATGCTCTCCGGTAATCCCTGCAGCCTACTACGCCAGCATACCGCAGGTCACTTCCCGCCCTGGCCCCGGCCAGATAAGCAGAATGGTCGGCCAGGTATGCCGCCACCGATGGATAGACACGGAAAGCTGCTGTCACTGTATAATAGCTGCCGTCTGCCCGCTGCTCTGCAGTATCCTTAATATAGGTACGGCCGTCCCAGGCTGACGCCCATGTATTGCCGGACAGCTCCGCTTTCATCCCGCCCAGATTAAGCGCCTGCAGCGCCAGCTCTGACTTACCATAGCCCGACTCCAGAATGCTTTGCGCCGCCGTAACGCTTGCCAAGATGCCGGATGTCTGCATGTCGGCCGCAGCCATCCGGCCAATGTACTCCACAAATTCTTCCCGGCTCATTGCCGCCAACCTTGCCGCATCTGCCGTGGTCTCTGCAGCCTGTCCGGTTATCCCGGCTACAATAGCCGCAGCCATACGGTCAGCATTGTATATTGCCACATCGTCCGGATCATCCACAAAACAGCACTCAACCAGCAGAGCCGGTGCCTTGGTATGCTTGAGGACATACAGCCCCGGGCGCTCCTTAACGCCACGGTTACGGTATCCCAGCGTTGCAATACTATCTGCAATCTGCTGCGCCCAGGGAACCGTCCTGGAAGTGTTGTTGTACACAAGTACCTCCGTTCCCGTTGTTTTCCCGTCCGGCTCCGGGTTCGCAGCGGCATTGAAATGGATAGACACGTCCAAATCTACCTCATGCGCATTACAGGCCGTCACAATGCGCTTGAGTACATCCTCCTTGCCCGTGCCGTTGTTGCAGGTGCAATCATGCACTGTATGGCCCATAGCGGTCAATTGTGCCATTACCCTATCTTTCACCGCCCGGGCTTCCGTGGACTCTCGGATAAGCCCCACAGCACCGCAGGCGGCCATTCCATCCGGATTATGGCCGGCGTGTATATTAATTCTCATAGTCTTTCCTCCAAAAACAAAATAAGGGCGACCGAAGCCGCCCCATGTCATAATTTACTTGTATGGTTTTTTGTAATTTAGTGCCCTGGCGCTATCAGATAATCCTGCCGTCGTAGGGTCATTAAGCGCATTCCAGATGCACCCAAGGACTGCAATGACTACTACAGGATTCTGAATAGCCTGGAGCAACATATCGGTAATACTCTTCCATGTTGTCATCTGTTCCCAGTTCAGGCCAAAATACGCCAAGATAATCCCCATAAGGGATACGGCCAGATTAATCCAGAATACAGGATTTTTCGCTCTTACCTTTAAATTTAATTTCATACTTTTTTTCTCCTTCTTATTTGATAAACTGCGCAATCATAAAAATAAGCCCAGTAGCCAACGCACCGGCTACAACGCTTACTATTGTTGTAAATGCAGTTTTTTTCGCAGAGTTCCATCGTTCCGCCGGCTCTGCTTTTAATTTTTCAATATCCTCTGACTGCCTTGCCTGCACTTCAATCATATTTTTCATATTTAAGGCAAGCTCCTTCACAGAAAGAACAAGTTCCTGTATTACCTTGCTTTGTTCTTCCTGTTCTTTTACTCGGTGTTTAAGAGAGCCAATTTCATGTTCGTGTCCTTCAAGCTTTACTGCAATTTCTTCGTCTGTCATAAGCACCTCCATGTATAATTCGGCTTTTCCTCGTCAAAGAGCAAGAACCGCAGATAATCATCTAATATAATGCCTGCAGCCGCCAGTAAGCTCCATAGCACTGTAAACGGCAAACATATCTGCCCCAGGATGTTAAAGGGCAGCCCTGAGTAATCCCAGACCTGCCAGCCAAGCCAAATATTAATAACGCAGCCCGCTGCAAACTCCACGGCAGTGATAATTAGTGCGCCTATGATGCATTGCTGCCATATCGGCATATCCCAGGGGATAACCTCGTTGATAAGCCCAATCAGCCAAAAGCAGAGGCCGCCAACCAAAAACATAGTCCAATGGCTCCGCCCGCGGAATACAAGCTCACAGAGCACATACAACAGGCCGCCAATAACCCACAGCACCAGCGGCCTTACCCCCCTCATACTGCCTGAGCCGCAATCATCACTTTCAACGGCTCACTCTGGTATGCCTCCGGCAACTCCACGCCATAGGTCACGGCGGATACTTCCTCTTTTGTGGACAAACTGCGGATGTATATGCGCAGGTCCCGGAAATATGTAACGTGCCATGTCACCCATGCCATAGCCTGTGTAATAATCAGCCCCATGTCTGCATTGCTGTAAAATTTGCAATGCTCTCCTTCGTTGCTGGTGTGCCAGGGAATTGCCTCCTCCCCTGCCGCCACCTGGCTCTGCAGGCCTACGAGACTTGTCTGGTCATGCTCGGTCAGTGTGAAATGCTCTACTGTCCCATCCGTCAGCGTGACATTAACTCCGCTCTGGATTGCGGCCTGCTGCAGCGCATTCATCTCCTGCACTTTCATTTCCTGTAATTCTTCCAACGTAGGTTCCGGCGCCGGTTCAGGTTCGGGTGCCGGAGCCGGTGGAGTCCACACGCTGCCATCATTGGATAGCTGATAGCCATTGTACTCCGCTGTCACCTCATCATTTCGGTAGATGGTTGTGTATCCCAAATAATCATCCCCGCCGATATCATGCTCCCCTTCCGGGTCCAGGTACAGACGGAAGCCACTCTTATCCACAATTACGCTCCCGGGGAATTCCAAGGTGACAATATTCCCGGTCGGAATTACTTTACAGGGAATCAAGTTATTTGAATCTAAAAATTTAAGGTACGCCATAGATGCATACCTCCTTTCTTTTTACGATATTAAGTTTATGGTAACAAAGATTTACTGCGGTTAAATCAGAATTTACAGTGGAAGCAAATCGGGGAGCTTACCGGAACGACAGCGAAGAACATAGATTTCAGCCAGTATCAGGAAATCTACCTGATAACCCGGTGTGCTGGGAATATGACGCTTGCATATACCGCTATCATCCCTGTAGCATCCCTTATCTCAACTGCGCTGCAATTTTGCAACGGCGGGTACACCTCCGGAGTCGGGGCACAGTGTGCCTGGAATGTATCCCTCAGCTCCTGCCAGATGGTGGCCTGCTACAGCGGCGGCACCAATTATACAGGCTCCAATACCATTATTTACGCACGGTAATGCGGGCTTTATTCCGCAATCAGAAAAGATAATAAAGGGCTTGACCAATTGCTGCCATTTTCGTCGCTTTGTATTGTAGCAGTAACCGTATCTTGCATTACACAAGGCACGATATAGGTATATACTATCCTTCCTGCGGAATTGTATGCCGAGGTTGGCGACAGCGCTATGCCATTTTTATTGACTGATTGCCCAACAACATTAACTCCGGCACATATGATAATGGCAGTTCCATAACTAGGGAATGTATAGGTTTTGGAACCATTTAATATACCATTGTGTATCACATTATAAGTTGGCTCACCCAATTTTTTTAATACTGCATCGGCACCTCCACTTCCTGTTCGGAACTGATAAGTACTGTCCAGATTAATGCTATATGCATTACCATATATGGCTGTGGAGTCACCACTAAAATAACCATTCCAGTCTCCCATATAAGCTCCGCTGGAATTGAGTATCAGTACATGGAAAGTCCTGTTGTGCCGATCCAGATATCCTTTATCGCGGGCCGTATTGTACAGCGTGGGAAGGGCCGATTGCAAGCTGTTATCCGCTGCCGTCACAGTAATACTTAAGCCCCCTAAATTCTGAATTAACTGTTTACCTGCCAGTGCCCCCATCATGTAGCCGGCCTGCGTAATCGCCGCAATATCGTCTACATTATCCATGATTTTGGATGCGTCAGCAGCTGCATTAACCGCCGCATTGGTCTTATTCATATCAGCGGCGCCAAAGTTACTCCCTACTTTTTCATACTGGGTTGCATCATCCAGACTCTTTGTGCCGTCACTATTGTCTGTAATGTTGTATCGCCTTTTCCCGTTCATGCTTGACTTCAGGACATCGTCCTGATAATTTGTCGGTAACGTTGCTTTCGCCATTATTTTAATCCACCTTTCTTTGTGCCCAGCCGGTAAGGCAGGCGATACATATTCGGTTCCTGAACCGTTTCTTTTACGGTTACTTCCACTGTATATTTTTCGCCTACCTTTACTGGATTGGGGGTTATTTTGACTGCTGTTATTATTACTCCCATAGCAGTACCTCTATTCTTAATCTTCCACTTTTACGTAAATCGTAAATACTTCTCCGGTTGATACAGGATTCTTTGAATATGTAACTTCTTTGATTACAGGTGCCTTTGTATCAAGCAGAATAGTCCTTGTTACACTTGAAACTTTACCAGCAGAATCTGTGGATGTAACTACAATCGTATTTGTCCCTTCTACCAGGGTTAATGTCGTGCTGAAAGCGCCATTGCTTCCCACCTCTACCGCTGCGGCCGTACCGGAATTCAGTTTTACAGTCACAGTACAAGGAGAAGAGGTCGCATCGTTTGTAGTTCCTGCCACGGTTACCGTTTTGTTATTGGTTGCCAGATTGTTCGTAGGACTGGTCACACTTAACTGAGGCGGTACAGTATCCACGGTAAATGATACTGCCCTTTGCGTAGCCTTATTCCCATCATAATCTGTGGCATCTACTTTTACTGTATGTGAACCATCTACAAGTGCTGAAGGAATAGCATAGGAGCACTGATATCCACCTGTGATAGCTGTCTTAGTAATTCCTGCAGTTACCTTGCTGCCACTGTCAATTGTTATTGCAATCGTATCAGGATTTACTCCGGAATCATTATCCGTTACTTTCCATGAGACTGTAGGTTTCGCATTGATTAATTTCTGCCGTGGGGGAAGTAATTGTGGATACCGGTGATGTTTTTTCATCGACATCCAGTTTCAATGCGTTTCCTAAGATTGCATGAGTATCATTTGCGGTAGCCATATTTCCGGCTGTATCCTCTGCTTTCGCAGTAACTGGATAATAATGTCCGCTGTTATTATTCCAGGAAGATTTTGAAGGTGCCGTTAACTCCTTAAAATATTTCCCGGATGCTGAATCATAAGAAAGTTCCGATTCCACTCCATTAACTATTACAACGACTTTTTTAACTGCCATGCTATACTTTTACTCCTTTCCAGTCCCCTAAGCGGAAACTCAACCGTGCCAGACCGGCCTCCAGGTTATCTAATAATATGTTCATTTCCAGGATGGCTCCCTCAAGCCGGTTCAACTCCCGGTAATCAATAAATGGGCCGTTGTCAAAAAATCTGACCGTCGGCCCATAATCCTGTGTAAATATATTTTTGTTTATGGCATCCGAGTTTTGTTCAAATAAATTCCATTCATCAGCATGATAATACGCCCGGGTATCTGTTTTATCCGCGCCCATGTTCTGAATCTGGAAAGCAGAGTACAGTTTTGAAGCCCGCTCGTTTAGGAATTCCAGATTATTTTTTATCCGGTTGTAGTCTTTGATATTTACAGGCTCCAGCAGTTTCCAGTTGGTCCTTGGTGCATGCCATTTTGTCACACCCACCGTTTTATCTGCAATAGTAACATTCCCGCCATCGTCATACACAGATACCCGCAGACCGTATTCTCCGCCTTTTCCTGGGGCTTCATGACTGCCTGTATACAAATCTGTACCTACAGCATTAAGTTGTCTCTGCGAACCGTTAAAAGCGGACTCAACCCGATCTATTGCCATTATGCAACACCACCTTTCTTGCCTTCATCTGGCCGCTCCATCCGCCAGAATACTTAAGGGTATTTTCATAGCCGCGTATCACAGGATTATCCCGTTCCTCCTGGTCCAGATAAAATAAATCGTGTGCATCTATCCGGGGATCGCCACGGGTTTTAAGCGTATACTCCACGTCCCCCATGTAATACTCTGCAAGCCATTCCTGCAGGTCTTTGGCCTGCTCCACGGTGCTTATCAGCGGATTCTTCCACTCAACCACCTTCCCTGATTGGTTATGCTGAACAGTATAATAATTCTCATCCGTCAGGTATTCACGGCCGGTAAGGCTGTACTTCACAACGGTCTCGGCAGATAATCCGCTGAAGCGCAGAACAGCATAATAATTACTGCTGTCCACAATCTGACAGCTCACGTTTTCATTATCCACCACGGTCGCCACCAAGTCATAACTGGCCGCTGTGAAATAGATTGTATATTCTGGATTTTCCGGCGATATACTTATTTCCTCAGACTTAAGTTCTTTGCTTTCTTCATTTTCCCGATAAATTGTTCTCTTTATAGAAATATTCTGAATTTTATCCGTACGCTTTCCGGTCACCGATAGCAGCATCCCGCCGCCATAGGTCAGCGTATAGTCCGTCACATCCCCAATCAGGATATTGTCCACCGTTATCCGGCTGTCGGGATGTCCGCGGGTAAACACAATCTCCATCCGGTCAAAAAGCTGAATCTGCTCCTGCGTCTCATATACCAGCCCCGGGTCTGTTACCGTCCATTCCTCCACTTTCACACCAGCGTTGTATGTTCTAACTGTAAATTCTTCCGGGGCAACATTTCGGAACCGAATCAGCAATCCGTAAGCTACGAATGCAGCCTCCAAATCTATCGTAATCACTGGCGGGTCCCGGAATGTACCATTTTCATCCGCAATCGCCTCGCTGATAAATCCAGTGTTAAGGTAATTCCCGTCACGCGGCATAAAATAAAGGCTACCGTCAGCCACAGAGAAATCATTACTCTGCAGGGCATAGGCATCCTTTTTTTCATCTTTCAATATTTTGCTTACGTGACTGTATTCTGTTTCCCCATTACTGGACGCTGCCATATCTGGTATGAAGGAGCTGCGAATCTGGATAGTTCCGTCACGGCTCTGCATAAGCGAACACCTGCCGGCATTCGCAATCATCTGCAGCGCTTCCGTATGCTTTACCACAGGTATCGGATTATATACCATTACCTTTTTCAGATATGGATCCAGGTAATACTCTTCCACACCGGCATCCCGGAATACATCCTCCGCCAGGTCATATAGGCTGATACCCTGCGGCATGTACCTTCCTCGCCGGTATGTCCCATCCAGGTAGTCAAACACATCCGTCGCCGTGAACTTGGCTTTCTGCTCATCCGCAGACCATGATTTCAGATAACTACTCTGCGGCGGCAACCACTCTACGCTTCCATCGTCCAGCTCATAGCCGAATTTAACGCTGACCTCCTGGCCAATCTCCATGAAAGCCAGGGCGCTGTCCGGGTTATCCGGATTGTAATATCCATCGTAATTATTAACCGTCAGGGATACGTCCCAGCTTGGCAGGCTGTCAGTGATTGGGGATACATGCTCTTTCATGCTGTAGGATATCACCTGTGAGTCAGTAAAGGTATTGGCTATGCCACACACAAACTGGTATATCCGCAGCCTTCCCTGCCCATTCACCATTTTTGAAGGCGTAATTCGTAAGTAGGAAGTCCCGCGAAACACATCCTGTGTTGACCAACATGATTTTGTATTCCCATTGTAGGAATGCACGCCCTGGTCGTTCTCAATCACAAAATCTGTGGGATAACACTCACCGAAATCTATTGTCAGCCCCTTGATATCCAGCCCCGTCACGCCGCCGAAGCTGATATACACCGTCCCCAGTAAATCCTCCGTTACAATTCCCTGTGAAAAAATCACCTTCTTGGGGTCCCGTGGAAGAAAATATTTCTTGCCGTCAGCCAGCGTAAAGTCCTGTTCAGCCGTTGCGTAAATATGGTCTACGGCTGTTCCTGTAAATGGGGCATCCGCATCTGAAAAGTATGTGAACCGGTTTCGGTTATCAGCTGCCCCAACATGCTTCTGCGCTTCGGAATTGATTACTCCGATATACACATTGATATGTCCGGGATTACGGAAGATGCTGTTCATAGACTGTTTATACTGCTTACTTACGTTTTGCATTCTCACACCCCACAGTCAATAATGTTTACTTTACAATTCACATAGGTGGTAGGCTTCCCATCCTTATCCACCCAGTAAGGCTCTGCCGATCGGTCTCCCGGATACATTTTGAGAGATACATAATCACCAGTCACCGGGTCAGGAAATGTCACCGTGGCGAAAAAACCAGAAAATGCCTGCAATATGAATTTCCACTGCTCTGCAGTCAGCATCGGCCAGACAAGCGCGTTTATCTTATACTGGTCACGGCCAATGCGCTGTGCAACCACCTCTGCCTTTGAATTACGTGTGCTGTCAACCGGTGTGGTTACGATTATATTGCATCCGCGGGCCGGGTACGGAAATTCCACTCCGTTTACATAGATAAACGCCATTATCTCACTTCCTTCCAATAAAAAGGGGACACCCGAAGGTGCCCCTACATTACGTAAAAACTATTCCATTTCTTTTGTTTCGTTCACTCAAAGCTTCAAGGCCTTCCCTAGTATCAAATACGACAATACCTTCTTTTTCAAGGATCGCCTGAAGTATTTTCATCATCTGGGAAAGCATAGAAATCACATCCTGGTTTGCCACTGATACACCTGATGCTATACCCTGTATAATCTGGTCATTATTGGCTACTGCTGTTCGCCCTCCCATCGTGCCTACCAGTTCTGGGCCTGCTTCATTTGCGATAAAAAGGCTTCCCTGTTCAGGGAAGCCGCCTGTTGCATAAGCTGATACACTCCCTATGCTTACAGTATTCAGATTTGCCATTTTGCTGACACCAGCAGTCTGAGCCATAGTGTTATACCCGCTGATAAAGGTATTCGCGGCAGATATAACTTTATTCAATCCACTTTCAAATGCCGATAAAATGCCATTCAAAGTATCATTGATTTTTTCCGATATACCTTTGAAACCAGTATACATGCCATCTTTCATATTGTTTCCAAATCCCTGCCACTTTTCAACAGTGAAAAACGGTATGATACTCTCATTCCACCACTTAGTAAAACCTGTTTTCCACAGGACGGAGAAATCATTCCAGCGTTTCATTATACCATCACTCATTCCCTGAGATATTGTAAACCACTTTTCCTGAGTGAACCACGGCGTAACGCCTTCCTCCCACCATACAGGCAGTGCTTCTTCGCTCCACCATGCAGATGTTATGTTCCACTGGTTCTGAATAGCCTCTGTCATAGGGATAAAGACTTCGCCCCACTTATCCTGTCCGAATAGTTCAAATACACTTTCAAACCATGTAGTTATGGCCTCATTGGTGGATTCCATATTATCCAGAATCCCATTGTTGAAGCCTTCTACCACATAGGCACCCTCCTGCCAGGAAACCTGCGAAGGGGAATTAATATCCCATGCCGCTTCTAAGCCTGCTTTCCCTTCACTCGTCCAATCGTTTATGGCCGTACTGTCTTTTGCCGCGTCTCGTATTCCCTTATCGAACCCTTCCACTACAAAACGGCCATTGTCATTGCCAACCTGATATCCATCAGGCAATATAGCTTCCAAATCAATTAAATCTTTATCCGATAAGGTTGCCTGGAATTCTTTGGCCCCGTCCTTCATTCCCGTACCGTACCGAACCATAATACCGCTTCCAAGCTCATAAAAGCCATCATCATCCGGATTTAGGCCGTTCTGAATTTCGTTATAGATATCTAACGCATCCTGTCCAAGTATTTGTTTGCCATCATCCCCCCAAATACCATGCAATTCATTGATAGCATTCGATGCATCCAAGACTGATGAAGCATAATCAATGCTGCTCATGGCTGTCTGCATTCCTGTATAAGCTTCACTGACATATAAAATTGAATCTTCTATATCATCATAAGCCTTTTTCGCGTTTTCCACCGCAAATTTAGCTTCATCGAAAGCATTTTTAGCTTCATATAAATCCGCGCTACGGCCATTATAATTGTTAAGCATGTCATTATACTTTGCCTGTGCTTCTGAAAGCTGGTCTGTGCTGTCCTTAAGATTCAATTTTGCATCCAGTTCATCTTTGTAAAGGTCAAGAAGTTTATCCTTTGCCGCCTGCAGCCGATAGTATTCTTCTGTCTTATTAATTAGCCCTTGGAGTGTGTCCTTTTGTATATTTAAGACCCCGGTTTCATCATCGATATAATTTTTCAGTTCCGGTATTAATTCCACCAGATCCTCAGAATACTGCTTCAATAATTGCTTTTCTGCTGCTGTTTTATTTGTTTTATTCGCAAGATCCACATAACGATCCGCAAGGTTGCGGGCCATTTCTATTTCTGCAAAACCGGCATTGTCCACATAGTCTTTTGCGATTTGTGCATTTTCGCTGATCCTTTGAGAATTGGCGTTTATTTTTTCAGAAAGCTCATGTACCTTATCTGCATACTGTCCTATCGGTGTGTTATTTTGTGCTGCGTTTGATACCGCTATTAGCGCACCTGTTATAATCGCTAAGCTTCCTGCCATTGCAAGTATCGGATTAGTAGCCATCCATGTTGCCGCTGCTTTAAAAAAATCGTCTAACGCTACATATAGGCCTGTAATTCCTAAGCTAACTGCATCAATAACTGTTGTCACGGTCTTATACGTAATGAAAGTAACTAATACTCCCTCTATTGCCCCGGCTATACCAGCCAGGACGGTATCAGGTATTTTATTTAAGGCACTGAATAATCCGTCAAGCGCTTTGGCAACGCCATTGATAATATCAGCTAAAACCGGGCTTAATACATCTACAAGTCCAAGAGAAAGCTCAATAAGCCCTCCACCTATGCCAACTACAAATTTTGATATGGCCTCAAAAAATGATTCAAGCGCAACGTTTATCCCGTTCCAGTCTATTTTTTTCCCAAAGTCAATCAGTACCTCCAGTAAGGAAGGCAGGCCTTTGTTCATCACCCACCTTCCAATAGGTACAAGTAAATCACGATAAAAGCTTAGCATTCCTTTGAATACGAGTTTTGATATATCCAATAATACATCATAAAACTGTTTCATCAGGTTACGTAACCGAAGCCAATTGATACTATTTGCCAAATCTGAAGTGATATCAAGTAAATCAGGAAGCCCATTTTCCAATGTCCATTTTCCTAAAGGTAATAATACATAGATATAGAAGTCTTCCAGCGTCCCACTTATAGCGTCAATAGCAGGTTTTATAGACGCAGTAAATTTTTCGAATGATTTCATAAACGGCTTAAAATCTAATGTCTTCGTCCATTCTACAGTGGCATCTGCAGCGTTTCGGATATGCCTGATTACAATTGCAAAAATATCCCTGATATTCTCAAGAATTTTTAAGCCTGTTTCGTTTTCATTCCATGCCATCCGAAAGTTTTTTGCCAAATTTCCTGCTATCTGTCCTATATCGCCAATGATATGAAGCACATCAGAAAATATCTGAATGGTTTCTTCCTGGTTCCAAACTGTCAAGAAATCCCTTCCGATATCCTTTGCCAGTTTTTTTATTTCTCCAAGAGCGTATTTCCAGGAATCCATCACATACTGGACTTCCCGATCCCAGGCTTCCCTCAATGGTGCAAACAACTTTCCAGTGATGTCCTTAATCTTCTTCGCCAGGTCTTTGTACTTGCCTTCCACCTCCACGGTTTCAAACATGTCGGAAGGGGATACGCCTCCCGCTCCGCCGCCAGAGTCCTGCTTCTGCTGGATGACATTCAGCTCATCGATGCCCAGCGTTGCGTTTTTTATATCTTTTGCTGCTTTTTTGGCCGCGCTCCCGGTCTTGTCCAGGCTGGCCGCATAATCCTCATTGATGCCTACTGCCTGTATTACAGTTCCTTTTCCAGTTAAGGCTGCAAACAATTGTCCTATCACATTCGCAGCCGTAACAGCAAGCTGGATAATCGTATTCAATGCTGGGGCAAAGACATTAAGCATAGGGGCTACTGCTACCGCAAAAGCGTTTTTCAGCTGTGTCAGGGAGGACATAAGAAGGGACAAGGACTGGTTTGTGCTGTCAGAATACTGCGCCAGATTCTGGAATCCCTGTTTACCGCCTTCGATAATGGCTCTCATAGTCTGGCGTATCAGCATCAGCTTAAACATGTTCCCCAGCCTAAAGATGCTCTTTGACAACTTATCGGCGCTGAATCGGCAGCCCTCTGTTGCGCTCTTATGCTTATGCAGTACAGCCGTAACTCCTGCAATTTTCCCCTTCACCTTATCCAGCACGGAAGAAACGACACTCATGGCTTTCCGGAAGCGCTCCATACCGGACGCTCCGCCGCTGCCGGCTTTTTCAAGCCGTTCCTGCGTCTGGGCGGCTTCCCCGCGGAGACGGTCAAGTTTCTGCGTGGCAAGCTCCAGTTCGGAAGCAAGTTTCTGCACATCCGCTGTACTCTCCGGGTTCATCCGTGCCGCTTCCAGTTTCTTGCGCAGCGTATCCACATGGTTTTCAAGGCGTTCATATTCCGGTTCCAGTTCTGCAATCTTATCAGATACTGCCTGTATCTCTGATGCATGGGGCGCCGCTATTGACTGTCCTTTTACAGCGTACATGCTGGCCAATTCGCGCCCTCGTTGTTCTAACGGAGCCAGCGGATCCAATTTTGCTTTTACAATGCCAATTTCTTTTCCTGCCCGCCTCAGTTCTTCCTTGAGACTTCTTATCTGCGCTGCCGCATTGGGGTTAAGCTGCGCCTCTCTCAGCTGTTGCTTCAGCTGTTGGGCATGTTCGGTCAGATCGTCGTACTCTCTCCGAAGCGGCACAGTTTGGCGTGCTATTTCTTCTATTTCCGCCTTATACTTTTCAGCATTTACTTTAGGCTGCAGGTTCTCCATTTCAGTCAGTTTATCAAGAAGTGGTTGCATTTGTTTGTCAACAGCCGCCAGTTCTTTTTCTGCTTTCTTAAGCTGGGATTCAAGAAAGGACGCGGAACTATTTCTGGCCTCCCCGCTATTTAAGGCATCCAGTTTGTTCCGCAAATTCTCAACTTTCGCGACCTGCGCATTAATCGCCTCTGTCTGCTTATTCAGTTTATTGGTAAGGGCATCAACTTCTTTCCCCGCGGAGCTGGTGGTCACCTTGTTAATGGCATTATGGATACGGTCCGTGCATTTATTAACCGCCGCAGTAACCTTCTCAGTTTTGGCTTTTACTGCATCAATTTCTTTCTTATAGGCTTCCGCCTTGGCTTCTATTATGACCTGTAGCCTTTCCAGCGTTGTACCTTCTGCCATTATGGTTCACCTCCTTTGGCTTCCCGGATCCGGGCGTTATGTTCCGCCGCCGCTGCCCTTAAGCGGGCATTCCGTTCCTCAAGCTGCTTCTGATATTTCTTCTTTTCAGATTCTTCATTTTTAGGGAATAAGGAAGGATAATAAACCTCAACCGTTCTAAGCGGATGCGCTTCATCGATACCGCCAAATGCCTGCCCTATCTGTAGCGCCTGAATCTGCAGAGCAACCGCCAGGTTTTTAAACTCTTCCAGTTTTTCCTTCTGCCGGCGTTCCTCCCGCTTCTGGTGAGCAGTCATTACATCCATAATCTCAGCAATGCTGTAGCTCCAGAAAGATTCAGGGCTATATCCCAGCTCAAGAAATCCAGGATACAGCCCCTCTATGACGTCCGTAACTCTATCATCAGGTATTACATCTCTTCCCTGGCCTTCCCCATCGTTTCCGACAGGTCCTCCGCCAGACTCCTGGAGAAAAAACCGCTTACCATAAAGATTTCCATGTACACGCCAGCAAAGAACTCCAACTGGGATCCACCGTTCTCCATGTAGCGGTCAAACAATGCCTCCACATCCTTCATCTTTACCCCATGATTCCAGGGCTTCATGGCAACGTGTGCGACATCCAGCATTACCGTTAAAGGCGGCATTGATTCTCCATCATGCGGCTGCATCAGATTAATGACATTGGTCTTGTACCGGCTTTCCAGCTCTTTGATACCCGCAGTGCTGAGTTTCAGCTGATATCCGGTATCGCCTACATTCCATACAGCGAATCCGATACTTTTCTTCTTTTCAGCAGCTGTTTCCTTTTTCTTTTCTGCCGCCTCCTCAATTGATACCACTTTTTCTTCCGGGAAATAATTCATCTCTTATACCTCCAATAATTTTCTTAAGATTATGCCGGATCCACAAAGGTAATCTCACTCTGCAAAGCCATCGTCACGTCAAACTGGATTACACCATTGACACCGCCACCGGTACGCTTTACAGACACTTTTGCATCGAACTGAATCTTTGTACCGTCAGCGTCCGTTTCACAGAAGGAACCGACTTCGCCGGCGGCTTCCATTGCACGCAGTATACGGTAAGGACAGTCTGCCTTTGAGTTGTCATACAGGAACTTGTATACCAGTTCCCCCGCATCCCCAATTCCCACATCGTACTTTTTCACCTTATCTTTCAGCACAGTGATATCCACCTTCTCCGGGGCATTACCCACCTCCGGGATTTCCTGCAGCCCAGGCAGATCCGTATATTCCGCAGATTCACCTTTTTTCACACCAAGTTCTGCTCCATTCGCTAACATGCTTCATTCCTCTCTTTCTTTTTAATTGTTCCAGAACACTAATTCTGAGTGCATATCAATAATGCCCTCGTACCTCATCTGTTTATGTCGTAGCCCGGAAGGGTCCGGAACATCCTGGCAGCCTGTCCTGACAAGCCCCAGCGCAGCCACAGCCTCATCCACCTTCAGGGCAGCTTCCGAAGTACTCCCGCCGTTCCAGATATCAATGCGGTATCTGACACGGGATTTCTGCTCTCCCTGCTTCGTCCTCTCATATACGCTGTTATCCTCTTCCGCGTATTGGATTGCGGGCAGGCGTGCCCAGTCGCTTGGATAGATGTCAGATACATTCTCAAGCACCGTTTTCAAGGCTTCGTACACCTGGTCTTTTACATTTTTCATTCCATGTCCTTCCTGCAGGCTTCTGCTATCTGGTCAGTCACCTTCTCTTCATTATTTTTGAGTGCCGGGTAAAGAAAGGGGTGTGCCGGCTGGCCGGAACACTGGTAGAATACACCGTCTTTCGTAGTTATCTTAAACCAATGATATTTCTCTGCCAGCTCCTTATCCACCTGGCTTTCATGGATCCACCAGGGAGATTGTGTATAGGCGGGGGATATGGCCGGAGAAATTCCTTCATGGTTCTGTTCACCCTTCGGGCCGGTTCCCAGCTCCACATAAGGCCCGTAACGCTTATCAGTAAAGCATTTGCCTATCACAGAATCAGCGGTTCTCTCGACCGTGGTCATAATCGAACTCCGCAACTCCCCCGAATCCCCAGGGCAGAGAAGCTTTGCCTCTCCCTGAACCGTTTTCAGCGCCCGGCCTACTCCCTTGCGCAAATCAATGCCCGACATACTATCAAGTTTCCTTACAAGTTTCCGGCTATCAATGGACAATCCTCTCCACCTCCATATACAGCGGCTGGTATGGCTTAACCGCAATGATACGATAATCCGGCAGGCTGTCCGGAGATGCATACAGGCATATCCCGTCCTTTTCCCGCAGGCAAAAGCCCTCAAACTGGTACACCAGTCCGTCCTTATCTTCAACAGGTTCATACAGACCCTCTACCCGACAGTTAAAAATATAACTAACCCGGTCACCATACTGCTCCGCCTGCACCTTCCCTCCGGCAGGCCAGACCTGCATCATCACCGGAACGGCATCCCCGAAGCTTTCAACCGGTACACCTTCCCGGTCCCTCTCCACTTTACGGTTCCGCAGGTGGTATTGTTTCAGCGTGCTTTGCTTCATTCTCATAGGTTCTACCTCCAACCCGTACCAGCCGGAACCGGTTCAGCACATCGTAAATCTGTTTAGGGGCGTTGTCAAAACTGTAGCTGCCGCCGCCCTCACTCCGCCCGGTCTCCCCTTCGGTCCCCCTGCGGTTATAGGCAATCAGAGCCAGGTCCCGGACAGGCTTTTCCAGCTGTGGAATAATATGTGTCCGGTTTGTATATGCCAGCACATGTTCCTCGGCATCTGACAGCAAAAGGGAGAGCAATGCATCATCACTCTCCCCGGTCAGTATCTTTAATTTCCCCAGATTGTCAGCCATCAGACCACATCCTTTAAGACAGCCAGCAGTTCCTCTTTATTCAAGGCGGATACCCCTTCCAATCCCTTCTCTTTTGCCAGGGCCTTTAATTCTGCGACAGTCATACCTTCCAGGGGTTTATCCGCTTTATCAGGATTCTCCTTGTTATCCTTATTAAATGCATCCTCCCCAATCGGTTCAAATCCCTGCCTCATGAGTTTCCGGATGGCAGTTTCTGTTTCTGCTATCCGTTCTACATTATCCTTTTTCAGTATCATAATCTACCTCCATCAGCCCGCAGAAGGATCCGCATCTTTGATATTCAGATATATGCCATCCACTTTATTGTCCAGTACCCAGATATCGTGGAAGCGCCGGTAATCCATCTGCCATGCGTTCAATTTCTGGTTGATACTCGGATCAAAAATACGCATAATATCCTGTTTGGTAATGGCGATAGGAGTCGTCCTGGGAGTAATCAGGAAGTTAATGTTGAGTGCAGAAGTACCCTTCACATAGCCGCCCTTCTTCTGCCCTTCTGTTTTTCCGTCATAAATAGTAATCGCTGTATACATGCGGTTTGCCGGAGTAGACACGATGGGAACCCCGTCAATGGCAGGAACTTGCGTGTCAATGCCTCCCTTAGAAAAGGTCACAGCAGAAATTTTTCCAGCCAGCTCTAACTCCAATTCCATGATAAAATCCGGAGTTGCATGTATAACAAGGGAACCATTGTATCCGGATTCTCTTACCGCCTTAATCCCCTCTTTTACTTTACGTAAGGCGGATGTTCCTGTTGCTCCAGGAGTGTATCCATAAGATACCATTCCTGCCTTCTTGGCAGCGATTACTTCTGTAGCAATCTTGGAAATACGGTATGCGTCAATTTCCGGTATCACATACATGCGCTGGAACTCTCCCATTACAGCTGCTGCCGTAGTTACAAAGTTGTTTTCATTGATATCCATAGGATCCAACTGGAATTTGCGCCCTCTGTCCTGTGTCATTTTGCGGGTCTCATACTCCAGGGTTACGCCGCCCTGCTGGTATCCGTTATCACGGTCATAGTCTCCCAGACCCTGGACGGATAGCTTCGGTATTTTTACCTCTGCCCCGCCGTTATAAATTACCCGTCCCGCGTTTGCGTCCATCCATCCGGTTACGGCATCCTGCATAGCCACCTTATCAAGGGTATCCATGAAAAGTGTTGCTGTTGCTAAAGTATTAATAGGCATTTATATACCTTCCTTTCCGGGGATTATACTTCCCCTCTCATTAATTTTTCCACCTGCTTTGCCAGGTCTGTTTCATTGCTACCAGGCGCAGCCTTCGGAGGTTTTCCACCTTTTAGTTTCTCTTCCACGGCTGCCTGTACTGCCTCCTGAAAGGCTTTTTCCACAGCCGCAATGGATTTATTACAGGAATCTGCATCAGTGTAATTAAGCACTTCTGCAAGCCCTACAGGCAGCTTTTTTTCCGCCAGTGTATTTTTGGCTTCTGCCATCAGCTCACGGCGGGTAATGCCTGCTTCCCGTTCATCCAGCTCCTTTTCATGCTTCTGGGCAAGGTACTGGGCTTTCTCTTCCTTTGTCATCATAGCCAGTTTTTCAGCCTCTGTGGTTTTCTCACTGTAGAGTACTTCCAGTTTGTCTTTCTGCGTGTTGAGAGCCTTCTGTGTACGCCGGTCAAACTCCGCCTGATACTCTTTATTCGCTGCCAGCCAATCGTCAAATGATTTTGGCTGGTTACCTCCATTTCCTTCCCCTGTATTTCCGTCTCCGGTTCCGCCACCATTGCTGCTTTCTCCTCCGGCCCCGGCACCGTCTCCGTCTCCTTCTGCAAAAAACTGAATGTTCATCGGGACTCTGCATCTTCCCAAATACCTTATTGTCTTGTATTTCATGATTCTTCCTTTCCGCCCCAGCCCGTTCAGCGCCCGGGCCATTGCATTTCACTTATAATTTACTTATACTTATTTACACAGACATCCAATAGGAGGAAGCCTATGAATAAAGTGCAAAATATTACTGGTATCTGCCCGGGAACTGGAATAAACGTCAAAATAGTTGTTCCGTATATCGACGTATCCACTACTAAAGTTCGTTCCTACGAAAAAGGTACCCCGTCATGTAGTTCAAGTTGTAGCTCTTGTAATACATGTCCACTACTTTCGAATCTTCCTGAAAAGATTTGAAAACTTATGAGAGAGGCTTTCTAAAAAGGAAGGCTCTCTCATTTTGTAACAGCTCTCATAAATTTCCGGTAGTTTAAGAAGGCATTTTCCTTTCAATGTCAAGTCCGTTGCTACCATCGACAGGTGTAACTCCGGAAGTCTCCCTGCATCTTGTGAAATGTAAAAGTTCCTTACTCCATCAAGTTCCTTCCCATCTACATAAATTCTTGTGTTGCAAATTCCATCAGTTTTTATTACAATTTCCGGTCTATCCATTTATTTCACCACCTTTGCACAAAAATAACGCCCGGTTTCCCGCGCGCCTGTTGCACTGTTTAACGGACAGCTCCGAGATATTGGATCACCGCCTTCCTACTTTGCCGGTTCCTTTTTCTGTTTTTCTTTTATGATGACAGCAACACCTTCGTTCACCAGATGCTGTGCCCTCTGTTCCGATACCTCAAGGATATCTCCCACCTCTTTGATAACACCGAGCAGCACATCACTATATCGCTTGATTACCTTTACACGCATGTAACTCACCTCCTTCTGGGCATAAGAAAACCACCAGCCTCTCATGACTGGTGGTTCATTCATCAATTATTGATTCTACATCATCAATGGTTTTATCATACAGTGTTTCCCAGTCATCCGCTGAACTGCCTACATCAATAATAAGCGAACCGTCAGGGAACACTTCCATCACATCCCCTTCTCTGCCATCTTTCAGTCGCACGCAGTCAAACTCTTTAATCTTCCTCATCCCACTTCACCTCTTTTATATAAGCGCTTGCCATGCTTGCAGCCCCTTCATGATTAACATTCCATCCTATAATCACATTGGCCGGCTTTCCAAGTTTGCCGTATAAAATCATCTTCTGTTCATACCGCGTGCCATACTGGTCTATCATCTTTGGAACTACAGCATACTCTCCGACTCTGGATTTGATTTCTGCCTGAAACTCTTTCCAATTCCCTGCATCGTATCCCAGCCTGCTTGTAATCGCTGCACCTTTTGCCAGCCCTCCCGGGTGACTTCCGCCGAACAAATAGTGCGTAAACTTTCTATCCGGCAACGCGGCCTTATTGGCACCCGGCAGCTTTTTCTCCGGATGCTTAACCAGCTCATTCCGGCGCCGGTAATCCAGCTTCATATATTTCCACTTCTCAGCATCAGTATACTTTATCCGCTGGAAATCGTCCAGTCTTTCTGGCACGTCCTTCCCGAGTAACCGCACATAGGATTTGTGCTGTGTTCTATCCTTGGAACGGTTCTTCGCCATGCGCTCCTGAAGCTCCGCCTCCGGGTTCCCTTCCACATACTTCTTATGCCATTCTTCGTAGGTCATGTTGGCTGGCACGTACATCGTCTTTCCTGTGGCAGGGTCCCTGGCCCATCGTTTCATCCGGGCCAAATCCTCCGCCTTGATGAAGGCTATCGTGGTGCATCGGCACCAGGGATGCATAGGAGGGTAATTGACTGAGACTTTTCTCTCCGCAACTGGGAAATCCTTTCCGTCCAAGGGCGCACAATCTTCCTTACAGGTTCGCACATCCAGAGTCGCAATGTAAATGTAACGCTTTATACCGCATTCCTTATAGCTCTCAGCTTCCATCTCGCTGGCAAGGTAGGATGCTTCCGTCCTAACCAGACGGCGGGCAGTACTTGCGCCGGTCGCAAACTTACTCTGGATTATTTCAGCAGTTTCCCGGTCTGTTCGGCCGGTTATCAAGCTTAAAAGCAATTCCTCCTTCAGCGTCTGCGCCAGGCCTGCAGTGTTACGCCAGATGCGGTCGGAATAGTTCATTCCCGACCACCGGCTATTTATTACCCGGTCAATCTTTGCGGCTGTTACCGCAGAAAAAGAAAAGCCGTACCCCACACGTTGCTGGATGTCAAACATGGATTTATAGAAACTCTCATTTGCCAAATCCACGTAGAAACTTGTATTGTGTACCTTTTCCTGCCCGTATACCTCCCGCATTACCATATCAATCTGGTTCTGCTTCTGCTGCAGATGCTCCAAACGCGCTTGGTATGCAGGTGCTTCCAGTTCTGCCAGCAGCTCCGCCTTCACGGCATCGTCCTTCTCCTGGCTGAGGACACGCTTCAGCTCATCCAGAGACGCCTTGTTCTGCATCTTATTCAGCAGCCGTCGTGCCTCCGCTTCTGATAGATGGTGTTTCCGGCGGAAGCGGCTGAATATCTTATCCAATTCATAGCTTAGATATCTGGATGATTTCAGATAGAGTTTTGAAATCTCATCGGCAACCTCTTCTGCCTCAGCCATGTACTCAAACATGCGCTGGGCCTGCCGGCGGGCCCAGTAATCACTCATCTACATCACCGCGCTTCTTCTTTTCAGGCGGTTCGTCCTCCTGTTCTTCATCCGGCGGAGTGTTGCTGCCAAGCCCGAAGGCCTCCTTCTGCTTCTCGAATGCCTCCGTCTCTTCCTTCTCTACTGCTTTCAGCTCCTCTTCCGGATCCTCCACGAAGGGAATCTGTGACAGTAATGTCTTGCGGCTTACCTTCCCCCAGAGATTGACTGTTATCTGGCTGATTTCCAGCAGGTTCTTCGGCAACGCCCGAGTAAATGTCGGCTTTATCGCCTTGATATCAATGTTCACTCCGCTGCGCTTATTAAGGTAATTGGAAAAAATACGGAGCCGCCTGCGCAGCCCCTTTTTATAATACCTGGTCTTTGTCTTTGTTATGTTTTCCATCCCGAGCAATTTAAATTCCATAGCCACGCCGCTGACATTCCCGCCAAAAGCTTCATCCGTCATACATGGAATGTGCGAAAACTTATGGATATCCTGTTCGATAGCCTTTTTCAAAATCTCAACGCCAGATTCATCAAAGGTGCGGGTAAGGTATTCAGCTTTTGAGCCATCCGGTAGCTCCAGAAGCTTTTCTTTTTTTATCCGCTTCATTGCCGCCTGGGAATTTGTTTCCTCTCCCTCTTGTACCGTGGTTTCATCTTCATCTGCCAGCAGTGTACCATAGATTGCAAGAATGGCATCTATGAATTGCTCCTTGTCCGTAATACGGTCGCTCATCAGGGCGTTGTACGCATCAATCAAGGGTATCTGTAGCTCATAGTCCCCAATCTCCAGCTTGTTATTCTGATATTCAATAATAGGAACCTCTCCCATGAAATGGGGCTCCGGAGTTTCGACAAGCGGTTGTGTCTCCTCCGTGTCCTGAATGTTCAGAACGTACTTATAATTCTGCGTCACCACCGTAGCAGCATACCGGATATTGGTTTTATCGGTATCATCTATTTTTGGATAATAGTATACGCCGAATAACTCATTTTTCTCTATGGTATCATCACACACAATAAAAGTGTTCTGGGGAGGAAGATTCTTAATTCTAAGTTCAGCGGCCTCCCGCGCTGCATAGATATACTCATAGGCTCTACCATACACAGAAAGGTCAAGGCCAAGGTCTCCATCTACCTCATCAGCACCAGCGCTTTCCAGTTCATCCGTTAGCGGCGTAATATCCTGATCACTTTTATATGCCACCGGGTTCCCGATGAAATAGGAACTTGCGGTATCAGAAATATCCTTCGCATGGTTGCACACAAGTTTGTTTGCCCTGTTCTCTGACAGTATCTTATGCTGCCCGCCATAGTATTTCTCAAGCGTTTCAAGGCGCGGTATGCAGGCCCTATGCTTCTGTATCAGATGCAGGATATCACGTTTATTCAGATTGCGTTCATCATATGTCTCTGCAGGTATTGTGAATTGTCTCAATTTATCACCTTCTTTCAATGTAGCCCCAACTTCTGTTTATTTTTAATCCTGGCTCTGTTCGTGCCAAGTATTGTAAATACAAAATATCTGACGGCATCCATTCCGTGGTCATGCTGCTTCACTGGTTTATCTTCCCCACGTTCGGCCGCCTTCTCATCCCAGATATAGCTTCCGAATTCTTTTATCGTCCCCTGGCAGTTATCTGCAAACACAAGCTGCCCATTCTGGAGTAGGGAGGCCACCAGCCTGATACCGTCCAGCACATCATTTTTACCTTTTATGACGGTATACCCTCTCTTCCGCAGCTCCGCAATAAAGGAAGCTGCCGCCGGATCCACAATCACGGCCCTTATTGGGGTCCCCTCCAGCCATTTCTTCAAGTCATCTGCATATTCGCTGTCTGTTTTTTGGCTGCCTTTATCGCGGCCGGAATAATAGTACTCACGAATGCAGTACCATTTCTTATCACAGCCCTTATTCCACAAGAGAAAAACTGTAGCATTTTGCGTACCATAATCAATAGATACGTACCTGCTACCATCTGTAAGCAGCTGGAAAAATTCAGTTATCTTCTTAACATGCCTCTCTTCAGAAAACATGTCATAGATAATACCTTCCGCCATTGCCCATAAGCCGAGTATGTAGCGTTTGAAGAATACGCCGCTGTAATTGCTCCGATACCTGGCCTTAATCTCTTCGGACAGGCTCAGGTTATCTCCCATTGTGAAGTGGACATATAGGAGCTTTTTCAGGCCGGCCTCCTTGCCTTCCCTTGCGGCTGCCTCCTGAAGTTTCCTGGTCTTTTCCTTTCCCAGGTATCCAATGGCTTTGTCAATCCAACCAGTTTTGAACCAGTGATACGGCCCATCGGGGTTGCAGTTAAACCAGTACTTGCTTCCGTCCACGGAACAGCGGCCTGTTGCCTGGTTGACAAAAGATTCCGGCATCAAGGCAACTTCATCAAAAAAGACCCCGGCCAGAGTAATTCCCTGGATGAGGTCCTGCGAACGTTCGTCCTTTCCACCAAATATGTAAAAGTAATTCTCTATGCCTTTTCGGGTGACGATTACCAGGTTATCCGCCCGGTGGTCTGCCACCTTATAGCCGCGGCTCCGCAGCATCAATTTAAGCCAGAACAATACGTTACGCCGGAAACTGCCGATGGTCTTGCCACACATGCCAAAGTTTTGGCCATTGAACCGCGTCATGGCCCACAGCACATATGACAGCGACATGCTTATCGTCTTGCCTGATCGGATTGCTCCGTCAGCTATAATGCCGTCATAGTCCTTCACGGGGGATGCATCGCACCACCAGTTCAGAACCTTGCGCTGTTTCTGGGAGAATGGTTTGAAATGGAATATCTGGTTAACCTTCTTCATCCGCCCAGTCCTCCGCTGCCGTACCATTCAGGGCATCCAGGAATCCATCGTCAGCAACTTCTTCCCCGCCGCCATCCAGATTGGCTTTCAGCTCTGCAATCTGAATCTGCTTTTTGGTTTTTATCAGCTTTCTGATTTCCGCCGTGACTTTCAGTATTCCCTTCTCCCTCTCTCCTTCCGTCAGCTCCCGCGTATGCGCCCCTCCAAACATATCAAAAGTAGTAATTTCATTCCGGGCAATCAACCGGGAAAGCTTCAAGCGCAGCAGCCGGATTTCTCCGTTCAACTCATCACTATCGGGAATTGCATTAAAAATAGCCCTTTCCTCCTCCGGAAGGGCATTTAAATAGATTGTCTCATATGCTCCGTGTGTTACGGCGTTCTTATTGCCGGGAGGAGCGGCTCCGCCTCTGTTCCCCAGAGCATTCTGATTCCCAGGCTGTCCGCCTTTATGATTAGTAACGTTACTTTTCGTTTTTAGTAACGTTACTTTATCCCATTTATCTTGATTCTTCCATTTCCGAACCTGCTCTTCTGATACTCCCAGCTCTTCGGCAATATCTTTAAGCTTTCGTTTTCTCCCGCTGTTCTCCCACAGCTGGAATGCTTTGTCCCGGTTCGGGCTTCTTGGCCTTGCCACACACCACCACCTCTCAATCGTGTTTGTTTTGGAAAAGAAAAAAGAAGGCAATATCGCCCTCTCTTTTCATCTCTCTTTTAATCTTGGTATCAAATGTCTAGGTGGAGTTTTTACTCGACTTTTAAGTTGCTCGTCGTGACTATTATAGATTCTATCCGCGATATCAAGCACGCTTTGAGTTAGCCACATATAAGCCATTGTTCCTTCTGAATAATCAGCTTCAGCGAACATATCAATTCTCCCATCTCGCCTCAACCCATCTACTTGATTAAATGCTTCTATGTTTCCTTTTGGATAAACAGCAAAAGTCTTTCCGCCATACTGTTGTAATAATGAAAAAACAGGAACATCGCTAGGCCCATCAGCAATATAAACCATATTTTCAAAAGGTACTCTTCTATCATCTTTGTCCATACGGCTATTAACATCTATGTATTCAAATTTATTTACACCCTTATTTATTTCAAATATTGCTCTTGTTTTAGAAGTATTATCTATGATATACCCTGTTTGATGAATAACATCTTTTTTCCTCACTTCATCGACTCTAGTCTCCAAATTAGATCTAAACGGAGTCTCGATGAACTCACATCCCCAAATACCGTCAACAAAATTATTTACTTTAGACCCTTTAATCATAGCTGTCAAGCCAGTGCTAACTATATAATGTTCTACATGTATACCAAATTTTGTATATTTATCATCATTTCTTATAATATCTTTTAATGCCTGAAAAATTTCAGGAACTCCTTCATAAAACTCAATATCTTTTCCTAATTTTTTCAGTAATTCATTATCTAGTTCTGGAAATATACCCTGATTAGCACAAGTAATCATATGATTTAGGTAGATCGTATCATTGTTTACCCTTATTCCTAACTCAGCATATCTCTGAGGTAAAGAATTTACCTCATTCCAAAAATCATTGGCATCTATTCCAAATTTACTAAATATTGGCTCCTGCATATAACCTGGTATTAAAGTTTTATCAAAATCCCATATTACAGCAATTGTATTTTGTTCCATATCGCATAATCCCCCTACATTTATAGCCATATAATATCACCTTATTTCTGATAGTTCAACTTTATTTTGAATATCTTTGTTATAATCTTGAACATTTTCCGACAAAAAGAAACACCCTGCTATACACAGGATGCTTCTTTCAAAAAAAAATGTATGGGGAGGTCAATGGCATCTGTCATTTAACCTGCTTACACTATAACACAGGTTCACTATCGCATTCTATCTCCTTTTACATTACGAAATTTTTTAAGGCCCTTGCATGGATTTTATGAGTATGTTGCCAGCTGAATCCTAATTGAACAGCAATATCCTCCCACTTCATCAGTTTGATGTATCGATAAAAAAGAACATCCTTTTCATCCTCGTCCACAAGGCGCTCTATCTTATCAGATATTTCCTGGCACCTTTTAATCCTTAGGTATCTGGCCTTCTGGTATTTCCGCTCTTCTTCATCCAGACTTGCGGCATAACCAGATAAATCAGAACCGCCTGAAGCATGCGGCATCCCATCGGCAATAACAGAAGGGCATATCCGGTTAATTCGCATTTCCCGGATCCGTTCCTCGCTTCGCTTCATATCCCGGATAGCCCGCTCATAGCCCCTGAGATACCACTTTTTTTCGTCGTTTTCTTTCATCTGTTCTTCTGTCAATCCTATGTCCTCCCCATCAGTCAAGCAAATCATCTTCGTGCCGCATCTTAATACAGGCGGCCACGGCCAGTATGTACCCCGCTGCGATAATGCAGCAGCCTATAACTACTATCGTTTTAATCATCTTTATGCTCCTTTAATCGTATTTCGACGGTGTTCCACCTGCAGCCGCAGATCTTGCACTGCCGGCGCCGGGCAACCCTCTTAAGGCTTGGACGGTATCGGACGTCAATTACTTTGCTATCGGTGCTGCCGCAGGAAGGACACTGGCAACCTTCCGCATATTTCATAGCACGTCTTCTTTCCCGTTAAATTTCAGTTTACTTTCCGTATCTGCTATCAACAAACAATTCTTCTTTTGGTCTAGGATTCTTTAAATCGCTATTACCAAGCTCTAATCCATGTCCATAATATCCATTCCAAGAGCCACATCCCCATACTCTTACACGACCATCGAAATAAATATAGTCAATTTTATAAGCTGGTTTCCTACAACCTTGCCAATACTCAATTGCAAAACAGTTGTCTTTATTTACATCTTTTAAGTGGTCTGGTACTCCATATGTCCAAATTCTTGTAATATCGTTTATCTCTTGTAATGTTTTGCCTTCTTCTAATAGTTCATTTGCTTTAGAAATGGCAGCGTGTCTATACTCATGTTCTTCACATTCTTTGATGTCTTGAATAAATCTCCACACAATTCACACTCAATCTAGTTACTTCTTTCATGATTCACCTCCTCAAACCGGCATAAAAGATTGCTTTTATATGATTAACTCGAAACTGCTTCTAAACATTCCAATGGGATTTCACAACATAAATCCACAGTTGCATAGTCTGTATCACTATCATCACTATGCCAGATACTAAAAATTTCTTGTACTGTTCCTACAAATCTCGGAACAAAATTTTCAATACATTCTTTTTCAAAACCAATTCGTTCCATTACTTCTTTAAGGTTATCTTTTACTAATACCTTGTCTCCAACTTTCATAAATGCTATCTCCTATTCTTCTACTGATAAATAACTCGCAACTTTTTCTGTACCTGTTACTTTTACAAAGTCTTGTACAGATTCCGTTTTATATTTTTTAATTGCATCTTCTGGAGATTCTGCGAATACATACGCTTCACCTTCATATTTGACTTTGTATAATTTTAATTCGTTTGGGATACCATCATATCTGTCCATGTTTAAACTCCTTTAAAAACTTGATTCTATCTGAAAATATTCTCAATAGTTCTCAGTTTAATCTTCCAGACATTTGCTCTTGCTGTTCCATTTACAATAATATGGACACCCAGACGGCGTTGCACCATACAGCGTAGATGTTAATATAACAGATTTGCAATCCGGATTTCTACATAACCAAACATCATCATATTGGCATTTCGTATTAGTTCCATCACCCTTACAGCTAATCTTTTCCATGTCGCATTTTCCTCCGCTAAATGCTCAATTCAGTTTTTCAAAGGAACAGAAACATCCATAAGACATAAAAACAGCCATTTTCCTTTTGGATATTCCCGTTCTATGCGGAAAGTTGTACCGTAGTTAAACTGCTTCGTGTCCTCTTTCAATTTGTTGTAAATGCCATCTGGATAATCAAAAAAACCTTGTGTAACAATTCCATTGTGTATAGGGTGGGTCTTATTTTCAGTCTCCCATACTCTCAGATGTTTTATCATCCTTACACCTACCTTCTTAAATCCTCAGTTAGTCATCAATCTTGTACGGCTCCGGCAGTGGCATCCAGGCCTTAACTCCGTTATATTCTTGCCACTCACCTCTGCTGTAAGTATCCGTTGACACAAAGGCACCATCAGGGCTGTAAACTGTTACCAACACTTCCGTGTATTCTTCCGGCAACCGCTCCGCCGCCGGAATCCATCTTTTTCGGTATACCTTGTCTCTGATTTCACATTCATCGACCTTCACCGGACAACCAAAGCGGCTGTCACCTATGTATTTTCCGTCTTTAATGCAGTTCATCTCACACCTCCTTTAAATCCTCAGAGCGGTCTCGGAAACTCTTTGAAGCCCGAATTTCCGCTCTTTTTTACTTTCTT
>OLQH01000266.1_pt1 | contig 60441 bp, 55 predicted proteins | sample 1672671 | NCBI WGS metagenome assembly OLQH01 (sample SAMEA3136712, study PRJEB25190) | human gut metagenome
AACCGCTCACGGTGTTCGGCGGCCGTCTGGGCACGTACAAGTACTACGACATGCATCAGGTGATCGACACCGCGCTGACCGCGTACGAGGAACAGGTCGAACCACTCCTCAAAAAGTGATTTTCTGCATATGAAAATAGGGCCGCACAGACATTTCCTGTGCGGCCCTATTTTTCCGATTCCTATGGGACCTGTGTGAAATCCAAGTCCTTAAGGTAATTCTTGCCCACGGTCTGGTCATATTGAACCAGTTTGTAATCTTTGAGCAGCTCCTTTGCTTTAGCGCTTAAAGCTGTGGCTTTGATGTTGTTGCCATCATGATCCAGGTACGTCGCCTTGCCTTGCCCGATACCGCCGTTAGTGCCGATCACACGGCTCATTGCAGGGACTTCTTGTTGCAATTCCGTAAGCATCGCAAGATACGGTGATACCTTAGCGTTCATGTGTTCTGCAGCCAGCGGCATGAAATAGTTGGATGATGTGTACGCGGTGGTTGTGGGATTAACGTTCGTTCCATGGGAAGGCGAAGCGGAATTTGACCAAATGAAATAATCTGTTTCATGCAAAACGGTTTTATTGTTCTTGTTCATATCTGCCGTGTCGTAGATGCCGGGCAGATGATCTCCATAGAAGATAACGGTGATTGGCTTGTATATTTGGTCGAGCTGATTAAGGAAATCCGCCGTTTCCTGGTCGGTCCAGTTAATTCCTTTAGTGTAGGTATTGATATTCCAGCGTTCCCCATCAGATAAATCTTCTGAAATATTGGCGTCTGAAAACTCGTTATTGTCATAGTAATCGCCATAGGGCATATGGTTCTGCATGGTGACGAGTTGCAAGAACTGCGAGGACTTCGAATCTTGTTGCCTATCGAGCAGGTCAAGAATGCTCTGATACGCTTCGCTGTCACTCACATAAGGCGAACGGTCGATGCAACCGGTATGTTTCAGCGGAATTTTGCTATCAAGCGTGTACAGGTATGAGAAGCCAAACTTCCTGTAGTTGATATTCCTCAGATACATGCTTTGCTGGAACGGATGCACCGCAGTAGAAGCATTTTTCCCATACTTTTTCATCCAAATCTGGTTGAACGAATAAGGATCATTCTGGTTCGGCACCAATTGCTGGTACGGCACAATCAAAGAATCATTGAAATTCGCAAGATTCAAGCCGGTCAAAGCCTGATATTCGATATTCGCGGTGCCACCGCCATAACCGGGGGACAGCATGAGTCCTGAAGTGGTCGTGTTTTTGATATTACGGATGTTCGGTATTGGATCGAGACTGAAAGAAACGCCCGGAACGCGAGTGGGGTCGGAGAAAGTTTCAGACAAAATCATGATGACGGTATTGTCCGTAAGCTCACCTGATCGGGTATGATTGATGGCTTGCGCCTCTTGCGCATATTTCTTAGCGAGAGACTGCATGGTTTTTTGACTGTAGTTGTCGGGTTTATCCATGGCCTTGACCTTTGACAGGCTAAGGAATGTGGTGGCAGGATTATTGGCTTGAGCATCACCTATGGCATTCCATAATTGGGGCTCGTAGCCATTATCTTTAGCCCATTTGTAGGTGCCTGAGCCGGGCGTGCCTAAACCTATGACATAAGTGCTCAGTAGCACAACGCTGAGTATTGCTGCGAGTATGCGGAAGACATTGCCAATGATGTTTTTGATGTTGGCAATGGGATGTCTCCATGAGCAATAAATGAAACGTCTGCGGCCGTCCAGAACAAAAAGAGCGAAGATGATAATTGCAAACCAAATTACGAAAGTAATTGCGCCATTAACGAACGCTTGGCTGGATTTCGGTACGAATGACATGATGCTGCCGGTGTCACCGCCTGAAATGAATGTCAAATCAGCGGGAATGATCGGTTCATTTCGCAGCTGGACTTTGATGCTGTTGGCGACTCCAAAAGCCGTAAGGGCAACGCCAAAAACAAGAGTGGCAATCCAGAATCGGTTCGTTACAAAAATTAACGCAAGATAGATTAAAGCCAGTCCCATAAAACTGACGAGACAGACGTTTTTCTGCTCAAGCCACATTTGACTGATGAATCTGGTGACTTGTCCGCCAACGCTTTGAAGGACTTTCGTCGTTTCGTCAATTTCAGTGCCCTTTTCATATTCGGGCTCGGAATACATTCCCCATTGAAGGAAAATGACTTCCGCTGAAGTGAGCAGGAAGAACACGATGGTGTAGAAGGCGTATGAGAACTTCATGCGCTTCTTCCAGAGTGCATATGCTTTCTTGAAGAATTTGATGATGAGCTGTACGGCTTTGAAGTTAGCGAAGGTATGCCATGCGGTCTTTACTGCTGTGGCAGCTGTGCGGATGGCGTGGCCGGTGGTTTTGGCAGCTTTTGCAACTGCATGTCCTGCGGTGGAGAGTGCTTTTGCCGTAGTGTGTACGGATTGTTTGCAGACCTCGATAGCCTGCATCAGAGGATGCTCGTTAGCTTGCGCGAGTTGAATTTCAGCAGATGGTGGGACTGAATGGGTACTGTCGTTCGTAGCTTCGTTAATGGCTTCGTCAATGGACTTGTTATCAGCCGTTTCTGGCAGATGGAGCGCGTCGACGTTGGGAATGAAAACGCTTGTGTTGTCGGAGGTGGCGTGAATTGCCGACTTCTGCGTATACAGCCTTGAACTGTGGTGGCCTGAAAGGGTGGATGGAGCACAGGCGTTGCTGTCTTCGTTGTCCGCAAGAGGGCGATATGTTCCGCCCGCAATCGGTTGCTTAGTAAGTTTTACGTATGAAGGAACGTGAGCATGACGGTCAGGCGAGAAAATAGGCATCGTCGCATCCTTCAACAAGATAGCCCCTTATAATTAGGAGCTCTGTACAATTAAACCGGATATATTCTAGTGTTCAGCTGTGGACGAACGGGTGTCTAATAGATGTCTGAAGGGTAGCTGGACGGTTAACTGGGTGATGGGCAGCAAGCGGCAAACAGATCTGATGTTCAAGGTGGACAACATATGCGTGCGCAAGTGTTGGGCGTCATTCGCTGGTGGTGCACAAAAAAGCGCTGTCTGCATGAAGCCTTCTACAGCAGTCCCGCCATGTAGATCGGCAGCTTGACCACGTCATTTTCCACGACCAGCGGTTTCGGATGCAGCACGTATCTGGTGCCGACCTTCTTGTCGAATTTCGTCTTGAACTTGTCCAACGAGACCGTGCGGTAGTGTTTCGATGACTTGACTTCGATGGGACTGACCCTGTACTTCATCGCCGCGTTCTCGTACGGTTCAACGATGAGGAAGTCGATCTCCATGCGGTTCGACGGGTCGTCGCGATCGCTGCGCGAATAGAAGAATAGCCGGTGCCCGTTGGCTCGGAGAAGCTGTGCGACGACGTTCTCCGCGAGCATGCCCTCGTTGATCTCGATGCGTTCTAGGAGGATGTCCCGGTACAGGTTGCTTCCGGTCTGTTCCGAGTCGGCCAGGGCGAGAGTGGTGAGAAGTCCGGTGTCGGCGGCGTAGCATTTGACCGTCGAATGGTCTTCGCTAATGCTTAGCCCCACGCTCGGATCAGTGGAATTGAAGCAGTCGTTGGTGATGAACGCGTCGGAAAGCCAGAAGAAGGCGTCCTCGTAATCGCGGGTCTTCGCTTCCTTTCCCAGCGATGTGATGTTGAACTTCTTCTCTTTCTTGGAAAGCTGGCCCACCAGGTTGTCGAAGATGCGCGTGATGCGTATCCGGTCGCTGCCGCCATGTTTGGAGATGTCTTGCCTGTACAGTCGGAGGATGTTCCGTTTGACGTTGTCGACTTTGCTGAAATCATGGGTCTCGACGTACTTCGACACGGCCTGGGGCATGCCTCCGACCAGCATGTATTCACGGAATAGCCGCATGGCCTTCCTGTGCAGCGAATCGGGGAGCGGCCTGCGCTTCTTGAACGAGTCCGCGATGAGCGTGGACAGTGGCTTTTCTCCCAAAGCCCAGAGGAATTCATCGAAATCCATGGGATTCAGGCGGATCGACTCCTCCTCTGATGGAATGAGGATGTCCTTGACGTTCTTGCGGATGGAGACAAGCGACCCCGTCTCGATGTAGTCGTAACGCCCGTCAGCCACCAGCTGCTTGATGGCCTCGCGGGCCTTCGGATACAGTTGCACCTCGTCGAAAATGATGAGGCTATCCCTCCTGTGCAGTTCCACTCCGTAGAAGGATGACAGGTACATGAAGAACGCGTCGAGGTCGTTGCGCAGGTCGACGAAGTAGCCCAGCACGTCATCGGGGGCTTTCGAGAAGTCGACGAGCATATACGACGCATAGTTCCGTCGTCCGAATTCCTCCGCGATGGTGCTTTTTCCGACGCGTCGTGCGCCCTCGATGAGCAGGGCCGTGCTGCCTTGAGAGGATTCCTTCCAGGAAGCCAGTTCTTCGTATGCTTTTCGTTCGAAAGTCTCCATGTCTCACCGCCGTAAATACACCAAATCAAGGGTAATAACATGCTCAACTATACACCAAATCAAGGGTAAGCGAAGTGCTATTTATACACCAAATCAAGGGTAACTGAGATACCACCGGTTGGGCTGCCGAATCTGCCATATATAAGCCAGTTTGTGGGATCGCTTTATGGCTATGCAACCCTGCCGGTACTCTGAAATAGTGAGTAGTGAGATTTTCAAGCCGCGCAACATCATCGTGACCGGCGGCTGCGGGTTTATCGGAGCCAATTTCGTGCGCTATGTGGCACATAACCATCCTGACGTGCGCATAACTGTGCTCGACAAACTGACCTATGCCGGAAATCCGCAAAATATCGCCGGTCTTCCGCAATCGCAAGTCGAACTTGTGCAAGGTGATATTTGCGATGCTGCGTTACTGGAACGTATCGTGCCTGGTCATGACTCGATCGTGCACTTTGCGGCCGAATCGCATAACGACAATTCCATTGCCAATCCTGAACCTTTCATCACAACAAACGTGGAAGGCACGTTCCATTTGCTTGAAGCCGCCCGTAAGCATGACGTGCGATTCCATCACATCAGCACCGACGAAGTGTACGGCGACCTCGCGCTCGACGATCCATGCAAATTCACCGAAAGCACGCCGTATAAGCCGTCTAGCCCATACAGTGCGTCGAAAGCGGCATCCGACCAGCTGGTGCGCGCGTGGGTTCGCACGTACGGGCTTCGCGCCACGATCTCCAACTGTTCCAACAATTACGGGCCGTACCAGCATGTGGAAAAATTTATTCCACGCCAGATCACTTCCATCATGGAAGGTGTGCGACCGAAACTATATGGCACAGGCGAGAACGTGCGCGACTGGATCCATACGGAAGACCACTCTTCTGCGGTGTGGGAGATTCTTACGCGCGGGCAGATCGGCGAAACGTACCTGATTGGCGCAGATGGCGAAATGAGCAATATTGCTGTAATGCGTATGATTCTGCGACTTATGGGGTGTGCCGAAGATGCGTTCGACTGGGTGCGTGACCGTCCCGGGCATGATCGGCGTTATGCGATTGACTCTAGTAAGCTGCGTACCGAACTCGAATGGAAGCCTGTGCACACCGATTTCGAAGCCGGTTTGCAAGCGACCATCGCTTGGTATGCTGCCCACCGTGCCTGGTGGGAGCCCGCCAAAGCCGCCACTGAAGCCCGTTACCGCGCCCAAGGCCAGTAAAGCACGTCAGACGGGAACGTTTGTGACGGTGCGTCATGGTGGATGCGGCGCAGCCTGGCAATTGGGTTCGGTAAGTGGCGATTGGGAAATGGCGTGCTGCAAGTAGTCGGCTTCGTCAGGAAATGGCTGCGAGGGTCGGATGTGCATTCTGGCCTAATGACCCAGTTGTGAATCCAAGTCTCCCGAATCTGCCATATATAAGCCAGATACGGTGCGAAAGTATATTTAACGGGGTCAAAGTTGTATCTTTGAACGACTTTGACCCCGTTAAACGCAGAGACGACGGCTGCGAGCGTGATGGTGACCACTGCGATCACTGCGACGATGGCGATGGTTTTGCGCTGTCTCGCATTGTTTTTCTGCGTGGTTGGCCGCATTGCTGGTTCCTTTTTTCTTGTGCGCCTCTCATTTTGGACAAACGTTGCGAGTGTACAAAAACACTTTCGAAAAACGATTTACCGGTGGAAATAGTGCGGATTATTTTGCTGTGAAAGGAATTTGTTTGTTGTTGCGATGCTGGGCGCGTCAGGTTTGCATGGTATTTATGCTGGAGGGATAAACGTTTTAAGGGGGTTTGGATGGCGTATCGTGCGACACTGAAGGATGTGGCCGCTGCCGCAGGGGTGTCTGTGACGACGGTTTCGCTGGTGTTGAATAATCGTCCTGCTCGCGTGTCCGAGGAGAAGCGCAGGGTCATTGCCGATGCGGCGAAGAAACTGAATTATGTGCCGAATCAGAGCGCGCGAAGCTTGGTGACCAAGCAATCCCAGTTGGTGGCGTTGATTGTGCCTGATATTGAGAACTTGTTTTTCGCGGCGTTTGCCAAGTGCGTGGAGGATGAATGCGCTGCGCAGGGGTACTCGCTGATTGTGGCCAATTCCGATGATTCGCGTGTTACTGAGCATGAGTTGTTGCAGCGTCTTCCGGCTCGTGGGGTGGACGGTGTGATGCTGATTCCGGCGCGCGAGTCCTGTGTTGGCGATGCTGTTGGGCGGTTGCGTGAGGATGTGGCGCTTGTGTCGTGCCCTGTGGTGTTGATCGACCGTTTGACTCAGTGCGGTTGGTGTGATGCGGTTGGCTTTGATAATTATCTTGGCGGCCGTTTGGCTGCCCAGTATCTGTTGGAGGGTGGTCATACTCGTATTGGTATTGTCACCGGCGATATTGCGGAGTTGAGTGCCGCGGAGCGTCGTCGTGGTTTTGTGGATGCTATCGAGCAGTCGGGAAAGCATTTTGATTCTGCGCTGTGTGCTGAGGGGGATTACCGTTTCGGTAGTGGCTATCGTGCTGCTGATCAGATTATTGATGGCGGTGCGACTGCCGTGTTCTGCTGCAATGATGTGATGGCGCTTGGTTTTCGTCAGCGTATGGCGGAGCGCGGGTTGCGCGTTACTGAGGATATGCAGGTGATTGGTTACGACAATATTCTCAAGCGATTCGGGCTTGGTTGGCGTATGACCACCGTTGAACAGAGCGTGACTGATCTGGCTGCCGCATGTTGGGATATGTTGCGTGGGCGGATTGATGTTTCGGTTCATACTAAGTCCGGTGTGGATTCGGTGGCTGCTCGTCCGTGGCTTTCCGATCCGCAGGTTGAGGTGCTTACGCCGAAATTGGTGCAGGCGGCCTGCTCGTAAACCGCCATTTTTAAGTGCTGCAGACCGGTAAAAAACGGGTGGTGTAGATCAATCTCGATATGCAGTGACATCAGTATCTCCAATATTCTGTAAATGTTGGAAATAAAGGCAACACGCCGTGCGTGTGGTGTTGAATTTGCGTTATTGATAAAACGCTTTATCATAAATCTTGTCAACGCACAACACAACCGAAGAATGTATTCGATGTATAACTGACGGCGCACCCGTATGGTGGCGGACTGTCGTCAGGCTCGTCAAAGAGGAAAGGCACACACATGAAAAAGATGATTCTCGATCTTGATACCGGCGTTGATGACGCACTTGCCATTTCGTATGCCCTGGGAAGCCCGGAAGTCAAGCTGATCGGCATCACCGGTACCTATGGCAACGTACTTGTCGAGCAAGGTGTGCGCAACGCATTGGCCGTGACCGACTTGCTCGGCCATCCGGAAGTCAAGGTGTATCAAGGCCTGCTGCACTCCAGCACCACCGACCACTTCGAAGTGCTGCCGATCTCCGCACTCATCCACGGCGACAACGGAATCGGCGACGTGGACATCCCTGATTCCAACCGTTCCGTCGAAACCGAATCCGCGGTCGACTTCATCATCGACGCAGTGAAGACCTACGGCAAGGATCTCGTCTACGTGCCGACCGGACCGATGACCAACATCGAAGCCGCACTGAAGAAAGCTCCGGAAATCAAAGACGAAATCGGCCAAATCGTGCTCATGGGCGGTGCGCTGACCGTACCTGGCAACTGCAACGCCTGCATGGAAGCCAACATTTCGCAGGATCCGGAAGCCGCCGACTACCTGTTCCGTTCCGGCGCTCCGACCACCATGATCGGCCTCGACGTAACCCTGCAGACCCTGCTCACCTATAAGGAAACCCAGCAGTGGCGTGACCTCGGCACCAAGGCCGGCAGGTTTCTGGCCGACATGACCGACTTCTACATCAAGGCCTACGAAACCACGTCCCCGCACTTGGGCGGCTGCGGACTGCATGATCCGCTCGCCGTCGGCGTGGCAGTGGACCCGACCCTCGTCACCACCCTTGACATCAATATGAAGGTCGACGTGGAAGGCCCGACCCGCGGACGTACCATCGGTGACGAAACCCGTCTGAACGATCCAGTCAAGACCATGAAAGTGGCAGTCGGCGTTGATGTGCCGCGCTTCCTGAACGAATTCATGACCCGCATCTCCGGACTCGCAACCAAAGCCGAATAATCGTAACCGGCCAAACAATCGCATAAAACATCCTCAATATAAACAATGGAGATTTGTAAAATTGCGATTACTGAAAAACAATATTTCACAAATCTCCTCTTCATTTAAGGAAGACAAAGATGAGCGCGACTGAAGTTCTCTCTGCATTGGACCGCATCCACGGCACGGTGTCCGTAATCGGCTCGATGAATGCGGATTACACCGTCACCGCACAGCGTCTGCCAGGGCCGGGGGAGACCATCACCGGCGGTCCGCTGCAGCTGCTGCCAGGCGGCAAATCCGGCAATCAGGCGGCCGCCGCAGCGCGCATCGGCGCAACCGTGCAAATGTTCGGCGCGGTAGGCTCCGATTCCAACGCCGACTTCCTGCTGGGCGCCCTGGGCGAAGCTGGTGTGAATACCACGCATGTTCGCCGCGTGCCTGGAGCATCCGGTACAACCGTGATCACCGTGGACGCAACTGGCGAAAACACCATCGTCTACTCTCCGGGATCGAACGCGCAGGTCACTGTGGACTATGTGGAATCCGTGCGTGAGGCGCTGGTACGGTCTTCCGTGCTTGGCCTATGCTTGGAAAGCCCGATCGAAACGGTGACGGCCGCCGCACGCATATGCCACGAAGCGGGCGTGAAGGTGCTACTCAACGATTCGCCGTTCACTCCGTCGCTGCCGGTCGAACTAGTTGAAGCATCCGACATTCTGTTGGTCAACGAGCATGAAATGGCGCAGTTGCTTGGTGTTGACGAGCCGGAAAACGACGATTGGGATGGTTTCGACTGGGGGCATGCGCTGGAAGCGATGCACGGATTCGGTTTCGAACAGGCGATTGTGACGCTCGGCGGTGACGGTTCGGTGGTATTGGATTCCACTTCGGCAACGCCGATTCAGCGGATAGCCCCCGTGCGGGTCAATGCGGTGGATACCACCGGTTGCGGCGACTCGTTCATGGGCACGGTGCTTGCCGGTCTTGCCTCAGGTATGGCACTTTCCGAAGCTGCCGAACTCGCCTCGTACGTGTCCGCATATGCCGCCACTGGTTACGGCGCGCAGGCCTCCTACGGCAATGCCGCGCAAATTCGCGAGGCATATATCGGACGATAGCTAGATTTCTCTCTTTCCTCTCTTTAAGAAAAGGAAATAGAGTACATATAAAAAACTCGCCGACCGGGTGGTGGCGAGTTTTTATTTTGAAAAGATTACGAATCAGGCGTAGATGTTGCGCGGACGCATGTCTTCGGGCAAGCCGTTGAGCAGCGTGGAAACGGAACCGGATTCGAACACGGAGCGGATGCCGGCGGCCAGCAATGGGGCCACAGACAGCACGGTCATATTCGGAAGGCGCTTCTCTTCCGGAACCGGCACGGTGTCGGTAAGTACGATTTCTCTGGCACCGCAATTCCTCAGGCGTTCCACGGCGGGACCAGACAGCAGGCCATGCGTGGCAACCAGCGTCACGGACTTCGCGCCGGAGTTGTTCAGTGTGCGCACAGCCTCGCAGATGGTGCCTGCGGTGTCGATCATGTCGTCAACCACCACGCAGTCGCGGCCTTCGACCTCGCCGATAATGCCATGCGCCTCGGCATGGTTCGGGCGAGTGGTGTCACGAGTCTTGTGAATGAAGGCGAGCGGCAGATTGCCCAGCTTCGCGGCCCACTGCTCGGAAACCTTGATACGGCCGGCATCCGGAGACACGATGGTGGTGTTCTCAAGCGGCATGTTGTTGCGCACATAGTCAAGCAGCACCGGAGTAGCGGTGAGATGATCGACCGGACCATCGAAGAAGCCCTGCTCCTGAGCGGCATGCAGGTCAACCGTCATAATACGGTCGGCACCGGCTGCGCGGAACAGGTCGAAAATCAGGCGGGCGGTGATGGGCTCGCGACCCTGATGCTTCTTATCCTGACGGGAATAGCCAAGGAACGGCGCGACCACGGTGATGGAACGGGCGGAAGCGCGCTTCATGGCGTCAACCATGATGAGCTGCTCCATGATCCACTTGTTAATCGGCTCGGTATGCGCCTGCATCACAAACGCGTCGGCACCACGCACCGGCTCGGTGTAACGCACATACATCTCACCGTTGGCGAAATCGTAAGCCGTGGTCTCAAGCACGTCAATTCCCAGGTATTTCGCGGTTTCATGGGCCTGCTCAGGGTATGCACGACCCGTCACCAAAGCCAGTTTTTTATCCGGAGTGCCTTCGAGAATCGCCGACATGCTTCGCCTTCCACAATTAGAGTCGCGTAAATACGGTATACCAACCGTACAAAAATAGCCGTATTTAATATAACAATGCGGGTGCCCATGACGCGCCTGTTTTGCGGAATGTGCGCGATTGTCGCTCGTCCAGCAGAAGGGCTATGCTGAACAGGTTGTCTGAACCGTATCTTTATACCCTTTTATATATAGATGCGTGAAGGCAGTACGCATACACACTCCTGCCATGGAAGGTCCATGGCCGATAGTCCGAAGGAGGTGGGTGATGTCTGCGCATAAGTACGAACTGATGTTCATTGCCGATCCTGAGCTGGATGAGCGCGGTCTGAAGAAGCTGACCGAGCAGTATCTGGAAACTGTCACCAAGGAAGGCGGTGCTGTCGAGAACATCGACATCTGGGGCCGTCGCAAGCTTGCCTACGAGATCGCTGGCAAGACCGAAGGTAACTACGTTGTGGTCAACTACTCCGCTGAGCCGGCCACCAGCGACGAACTCGATCGTCTGCTGAACCTGAACGAATCCGTCATCCGTACGAAGATTCTTCGCAAGTAAGTAATTCTAAGCTTTTCAAGCTGCAAAACAATAAGCTGCAAAGTAAGTAGGTAACGATGGCAGGCGAAACGATTATCACTGTGGTGGGTAACCTCACGGCTGATCCCGAAATCCGTACGGTTGGCAACGGCTCGTCCGTGGCCAGCTTCACGATTGCCTCCACTCCGCGCACCTGGAACCGTAATACGGGCCAGTTTGAAGATGGTCAGGCTTTGTTCATGCGCTGCTCCGCGTGGCGCGACATGGCCGAACATTGCGCGCAGAGCCTGAGCAAGGGCATGCGTGTGATCGCGCAGGGTCGTTTGCAGCAGCGTTCCTATCAGGCGAACGATGGTTCCCAGCGCACGGTTATCGAGCTTCAGGTCGATGAGATCGGTCCGTCCCTGCGTTATGCGACCGCCCAGGTCACGCGAACCTCCAATGCCAACGGTGGTAATTTTGCCGGCAATCGTGGCGGCAATGCTTTCGCTGGTGGCAACGGCGGGTTCAACAACGGTGGCTTCGCCGGCAATGCCGGTGGCTATCAGGGCGGTGCCGGGTATTCCGGTGGCGCTGGCTATCAGGGTGGGGCTGCCGCTCCAGCCAATGCCGCGCCCGCCGTGCAGCCTGCTCCGGCATCGGATCCGTGGGGCAATTCGGATAATTCCGGTTCCTCATCGTTCGGTTCCTTTGGCTCCTCCGAATTTGGTGGAAGCAGCGACGAACCGGAATTCTGATCCGGCCCGGATCGCAGCTTAAAAGAAAAGCAATTTCCAGATTTTAAGGAGAACATCAAGATGTCACGCAAGAGGCCGCAGCCGCCGGTCAAGCCGTTTAAGAAGAAGCCGAATCCACTGAAGGCCGCTAAGGTCACCGAGATCGATTACAAGGACGTTGCCCTGCTGCGCAAGTTCATCTCCGATCGCGGCAAGATTCGTTCCCGTCGTATCACCGGTGTTTCCGTGCAGGAACAGCGCGAGCTCGCCAAGGCTATCAAGAACGCCCGCGAGATGGCTCTGCTGCCGTACGCCACTTCCGGTCGCTGATCTGAGAGAGGTTTGAACAATGGCTGAAGCTAAGGTTATTCTTACCAAGTCCGTCAATCACCTGGGTCACCCGGGCGACGTTGTGACCGTCAAGGCCGGTTACGCTCGTAACTACCTGATTCCGCAGGGCCTCGCCTTTGCTTGGTCCAAGAACGCTGCTGCTCAGATTGAGTCCATGAAGCGCGCTCGTCTGGCCAAGGCCGTCGCCACCCGCGAAGAGGCTGTTGCCGCCAAGGGTCTGATCGAGGGCTCCGTCGTTGAAATCGCTGCCAAGGTCTCCGAGTCCGGCAAGCTGTTCGGTGGCGTTTCCGCCGACAAGATCGCCATCGCTCTGTCTTCCAAGGCTGACGTCAACCCGAAGAACATCACCGTGGATCCGATCAAGACCACCGGCGAGTTCGCTGCGACCGTCGCTCTGCACCCGGAAATCACCGCTTCCTTCACCGTGAAGGTTGTCGCTGAGTGATTTCGGCCCCATTCATCGAGACTGCATTCGTTGCAGCCATGATGAATGACTTCAGACTGAGATACGTCTGAGCTTAAGCATGGAAAATCCCCCTGCACCAGCTGAAAACAGTTGTGCAGGGGGATTTTCATATCTAATCAGTAATTGTAGCCACCGTCATCAAGCGTGACCGTGACCTTGCCATCCTTGTTGACCGTCAACGATTCCACACCATTGATATGCGCGTTCGGAATGATCGCATTATCGGTTTTGGCGACGCTGTTGGAAAGCAGCTTGCGCTGGTTTTTGCTAGCTTGAGGATCGGCAACGCTGCTGGCCTTAGGAAAATTGTGAAGAAATTGTAATTTCAAGTCTTGTCTGCGCTGGTCGAGTGGTGAATATGATGGTTGAATCGCGTTTTCCTGCGACTTTCGTAATATGCTGAAATCGTTGGAAAATGGCGGTTTTACAATCGCGACACGCCGAGAGTTGCATTCTTCTTGATTCTGAGTATATTTACTTTTCGTGCTCAGCGAGAACAAAACCTCGCAAGACCAATGCCCCTTTAGCTCAGTTGGTTAGAGCAGCTGACTCTTAATCAGCGTGTCCAGGGTTCGAATCCCTGAGGGGGCACAGATGAAGCCTTGGAACTCCGGTTCCAAGGCTTTTTGTTTTCCGATTTCTGCATGGCCGTCCGGCAAGTCGCCGGCTTGTCGAAACTTTTTTGTGTTCGACTTCCAGTGTGGGGAGTAGTGTTGGACCCTGTTGTCCGCCGAGAGCGGAATTGACATCAATGTGATTCTTACAGAGAAGAAGCAATAGAGGAAACAGCAGTGGAATACTCGACTTTTGTCAAACTTGCGGCCGAATTCTTCGGTACCGCCATTCTGATGATCTTCGGCAACGGCGCTGTCGCGAACGTTGAACTGAAGAACACTAAGGGCCACCATGCAGGCTGGCTGAACATCGCCATGGGCTACGGCTTCGGCGTGATGTTCCCGGTGCTCATGTTCGGTGGCGTTTCCGGCGCGCACATCAACCCAGCCATGACCATCGCCCAGGCGGTGAACGGCCTGTTCGACTGGAACCTTGTGCTGCCGTACATCATCGCTCAGTTGCTCGGCGCCGCAGTCGGTCAGCTCGTGGTATACATCACCTACTATCCGCACTATAAGGACACCGAAGACGCCAACGCCATCCTTGGCACTTTCTGCACCACCGACGCCCACAACGATCGCGTGAACTACTTCGTCAACGAGTTCTTCGGCACCCTCGTGCTCGTGGTCGGCGCACTGTGCTGCCTGTCCCTGCCGTGGGGAGAGGAAGACCATGCTGCCGCATCCATCGTGGTTGGTTTCATCGTGTGGGGCCTCGTGACCTCCATGGGTGGTCCGACCGGTCCTGGCCTGAACCCGGCCCGCGATTTCATGCCGCGACTGCTGCACGCCATCCTGCCGATTCCGTCTAAGGGCTCCTCCCGCTGGGACGAGGCTTGGATTCCGGTCGTCGCCCCGATTCTGGGTGCCATCGTCGGTGCGGCCATGTTTAAGCTGTTCGTCTGATCGCCTGCGGTCATCCGTGATTTGTTTGTCTGGTCGTCACATAAGTTGCGGTTGACATATAAGAACTGACACGCAAAGCCTGTTTTCCTCGGAATTTTCCGGTTCAAGGAAAGCAGGCTTTTTGCATACCTACTATTGGCTGGTAGTGCTGCCGTGGAGGAGATATGCTGCCGTCTGCGTGACAACAGGATAAGACTGCGGAATAAGCGGAAATAAGGCTGCGGAACGTGGCTACAGGCCGAAATACGCGTTGAACTCGGCTTGGTTGAGCACACGATCCGAAGTATTGGCGCGGACGGCATCCCAGCTGAATTCGCCAAGCGCTTCGGCCGCGCTCATGGGCTGTGGTTCAGTGTGTTCGCAGTCTCCTTGCAAGCCGAGTAGCCATGCGCAATAGCCGATGATCTGTTGCGCGGTGACGCCGTGCGCCGTGAGAATACCGAGGTCGAGCGAGCGTTCGCGTTTGGCGAGACGTTGCCCGGCCGCGTTGTCGATAAGGGGCAGATGCGCGTATGAGATGGTTGCTTCGGCGGGTTCAGAAGGCTGGAATCCCGCGGAGATAAGGGCTTTGCGGATATAAATCTGCAAAGCGCTTGAACGAAGCAGGTCGCGACCGCGCACAATGTCGGTGATGCCCATGTCAAGATCGTCCACGGTGACGGCCAGCTGATAGGAGTATATACCGTCCGATCGGCGGACGATGGTGTCGCCGATGTCTTGGACGAGGTTGTAACGCTGGTTGCCGAACACTTCGTCATGAAAGGCGATGGTGGTGTCGGTGGTGGCGATGCGCAGCGAATGGCGATCGCCGTTAGCGAGGCGTTGCTTCACGCGCTGCGGGTCGTTGGCGATGAGTCGGTGGCATGTTCCCGGATATACGGTGAAACGGTCGCCTTCCTGCGGCGCCGATGCGGCGCGGATATCGGCGCGCGAGCAGAAACAGGGGTAGATGAGCGGCGTTGTGTCGGGGGTATTTGTGGTGTTGCTTGCGGTAGCGCCGTAGGAATCGGAATCGTTGGAACTAATGCCGATAGTGTTAATAGTATCGCTGATTTCGTCAATGTTGAGGTTGCTGAGAAGATTGAGCGCTTCCTGATATAGGGTGTGTCGCGTTGATTGGAATACTGGTTCGCCATCCCAGTTGAGACCGAGCCAGTCGAGGTCGTGCATCATGGTTTCGGCGGCGTTGGGAACGACTCTCGGCTCATCGATGTCTTCAATGCGCAATCGTATGGAATCGCCTGTTTTGCGGGCGGAAAGCCACGCTCCAAGCATGGCGTAGACGTTGCCGATATGCATGCGGCCTGATGGGGTGGGTGCGAATCGGCCGGTCATGGTGACTCCTTTGATGCATCGATGGTGACAGTACGTAACTGTACCTTCTGGGGTTCGTTCAGGTTCAGCGTAGGGCGATTCGGGTGTCGCAAATCCCCATACCATCGCGTGTAAGGTGGTAGTATATGCCGTTCTGGTACGTTCGTTTGCGAAGGTAATCTGCGAGCGTGGAAAAGGTATTCCGTTTTGTCGGGTGAATGGGGTCGATATGACGAAAAGGCAGTTTAGCAATACGGAGGTCGAGTATCTTCGTGCGTTGCCGGCGGTTGAGTCGGTTACACCGAACAGGATTACGTATTCGCGTGATTTTCAAATCAGCTGCATGCGCAGATATTTGGATGGCGAGAGACCGAGTTCGATTTTCACATCGGCTGGATTGAGTCCTGCGATTGTCGGTCGCAAGCGTGTCGAACGTAATATCGCGCACTGGAAGGCGGATTCGGATATCATGGCCGCTGCGAAAATCGGAGGTTCGTCGGGGTCGTTGTCTTCCGAGACGCGCGAACGACTGGTGTCCGTTCAGCTGGGGCAGATTCGGTCGTTGATGTGTCAGGTGCTTGAACTGAAGGATCGTATCGACGCTTTGGAACGTCAATTGAAAAAAATACAGGTATGAAATGCGATAGCTGAAAAAATTAAAGAAAAAATTTTTTCGGCGCGTGTTTAATAAATCTTGCATATAGTGATTGTCGGACGGTGTCTTTGAAGTCCCCCTTCTACTGCCGTCTGTTTTATTGGCCCGTGCGAATATCGGTCGCTTTATCACTTCACTTCAGACCGTCGTACGGGCTTCTTCTTACTCTGTTAGAGGTAGTTGGGATTGAACATAAGAGGCTGAATATGACCGCATACATGGATCATAAGAATCTTGCCAATGAGGTGATTGACGGCGTGCGCGCCGTGCAGATCGCCGATGGCGTGCATCGCGTGTTGGATCGTATCGCGTCGGCCGAGCAACATGCCGGTCGTGACGCGGGTTCCGTGCGCCTGCTTGCTGCTACGAAGACGCGCGATGTGGGCGAGATCATGGCTGCAATCGACGCGGGCGTGCGCATGATCGGCGAGAATCGTCCGCAGGAAGTGACAGCGAAGGCCGAAGGATTGATGGCACGTTGTGCGGAACGCGGGTTTGCGTTGGGTGTTGCCGGCGATTCCGGCATCGCGTCCGCTTCAGGCGATTCCGAAGTCGCTTGCGAGCGCATTCCGTTCCATCTGATCGGCCAGCTGCAAAGCAACAAAATCGGCAAGGTACTGCCGGTCGTCAACGCTATCGAATCGGTTGATTCCCTTGATTTGGCGGAAAAAATCTCACGTAGGGCGGTGGCGCGCGGCGTCACCGTGGGCGTGCTGCTGGAAGTCAACGAATCGGGCGAGACGTCGAAATCCGGTTGCAATCCGGCGTATGCCATTCGCATCGCGCAGAAAATCGGCACATTGGACGGGCTTGAATTGCAGGGGCTGATGACTATTGGCGCGCATGTGAGCGATGAAACTGCCATTCGCCGGGGATTTGAACATCTGCGTAGAACCCGCGATCGTATTCTCGCATCGGGGGAGCCTGGCACGCAGTCCTGCCGTGAACTGTCGATGGGTATGACCGGCGACATGGAACTCGCGATTGCGGAAGGATCCACTATTGTGCGCGTCGGTACCGCGATTTTCGGCGAGCGTGCTTTTATCTGACGTTTTCTTCCTGTGACGGGCCTTCGCATGATGTGATGGCCCGTTTTTTTTTTCGATGTTTTTGATTGTCGGGCGTTGCATGTCGATGATATGGACGATTCGACGATTGTTGCGGGTAGACTGGCAAGCATGAGAATCGCACGTTTTTCGCATAATGATGTACCGCAATACGCTTTCGTGCAGACCGACGAAAGCGACGGCAAAGACTATCTCGTAGCGCTTGAGGGGCATCCTCTGGCCGGTGCCGGTGTGAAGCCGACCGGCGAGCGTTTTCCGGTGGATGGCGATGGCATTCGTCTGCTCTCTCCGGTGATTCCGTCGAAGGTGTATGGCCTGGCCAAGAATTATGAGGCGCACGCGCAGTTCATGCATGAAGCCGGCCATTCCGACATCAAGCATGCTCCGGAAGACATGGTGATTTTCTCCAAGCCGAGCACGTCGGTGATTGGTCCGGATGATCCGATCGTGATTCCGTCATATTCGAACGACATGAATTTCGAGCCGGAAGTGGCCGTGGTGATGGGTCGTATCGCCAAGAACGTGCCGGTCGAACAGGCCATGGACTATGTGCTTGGCTTCACCTGCGTGAATGACGTGACATTGCGCGACCTGCAGGGGCTCGACCCGATGTGGACGCGTGCGAAGGGCTTCGACACGTCCTGCCCGCTCGGCCCGTGGATCGTGACCCGTGACGACTTGGATTGGAAGGATGCGAAGATCTCCTTCACGTTGAATGGCGAGGATGTCGAGCTGGCTTCCGGCACCACGGCGAACCTGATTCACGGCATTCCCGAGCAGATCGCCGCGATCTCCAGCTTCACGACGCTGCTGCCGGGCGATGTGATTCTGACGGGCACCCCGAACGCTTCCGGCCATCTCGATCCGGGCGACGAGGCGATCGTGCACGTCGAAGGCATTGGCAGCCTGCGCAATGTGGTAGTGCGCGGCTGATTGTCGATTAGCATATTGCGGATATGAAGGCTGTCACCTTTCGTGGGTGGCGGCCTTTCGTGTTTTTACGACTTTTCGTTCGGTGAACAAAAGTTGAGTGTTGCGGACTCAACTTTTGGGAATAGAATGGTGGCGAAGTTGGTTGAGCATATCAGACAACGACATATGCGCCGACGCAACCGTGCGAAAACGGACGTTCGACGCGAACCATGGAGGATGATATGGAACAGAAGTTCACCACAATGGCGCAAGAAGCCATTTCCGACGCCGTGCAGAATGCGTCGGCCGCAGGCAACGCACAAGTCGAAACCCTGCACCTGCTTGACGCGCTGCTGCGTCAGGAAAACGGCGTGATTCGCGGACTGATCGAAGCCGCGGGTGGCAACGCGCAGAACATCAGCGCAGCCGTGCACCAAGCGCAAGACGAGCTGCCGAGCGCCAGCGGATCGACCACCGCACAGCCACAGGTCAGCAGGCAACTGTCCGCCGTGCTTGCGCAAGCGGGCAAGGAAATGCATCAGATGGGCGACGAATACGTCTCCACCGAACATCTGCTCATCGCCATCGCAGCGGCAAAACCAAACCAAAGCGCGCAAATCATGGAACAATACGGCGTGACTGCTGACGCGTTACGCAAAGCCGTGCCATCGATTCGAGGAGGCGCGAAAGTGACCAGCCCCGACGCTGAAGGCTCGTATAAAGCCCTCGAAAAATACTCGACCGACCTGACTGCGGCCGCGAAAGAAGGCAAACTCGACCCGGTGATCGGCCGCGATCAGGAAATCCGCCGCGTGATCCAGATCCTGAGTCGACGCACCAAAAACAACCCGGTGCTGATCGGCGAGCCGGGCGTGGGCAAAACCGCCGTGGTGGAAGGCCTCGCACAGCGCATCGTCGCCGGCGACGTGCCGACAACCTTGCAAAACAAGAAGCTTATTTCGCTTGATTTGGGCTCCATGGTGGCCGGTTCGAAATACCGCGGCGAATTCGAGGAACGCCTGAAGAGCGTGTTGCAGGAAATCAAGAACGCCGACGGGCAGATCATCACCTTCATCGATGAGATTCACACCATCGTTGGCGCGGGCGCAGCCGAAGGATCCATGGACGCGGGCAATATGCTCAAGCCCATGCTTGCGCGCGGCGAACTACGCCTGATCGGTGCCACCACGCTCGATGAATACCGAGAGAATATCGAAAAGGATCCGGCGTTGGAACGTCGTTTCCAGCAAGTGTTCGTAGGAGAGCCGAGTGTTGAAGACACCATCGCCATTCTGCGCGGTATCGCGCCGAAATACGAAGCCCACCACAAGGTGACCATCGGCGACGACGCGCTCGTGGCCGCGGCAACGCTGTCGAACCGGTATATTTCCGGCCGTCAGCTGCCAGACAAGGCCATCGATCTGGTGGACGAGGCCGCATCGCACCTGCGCATGGAACTCGACTCCTCGCCTGAGGAAATCGATGAACTGCAACGCCAGGTCGACCGACTCAAAATGGAGAAATCATACCTGCTTGGCAATCCGAAAGACGATGCCGCCGCAAGCAAAGCCGAAAGCGAGCTTGACGAAAGCGCCAAGGAACGTCTCGACGACCTCAATAAGGAAATCGCAGACAAAAGCGAAAAACTCAACGGTCTGAAAGCACGCTGGGACGCCGAAAAGAACGGACACAACCGCATCGGCGACCTGCGCAAGAAGCTCGACGAACTGCGCACCCAAGCTGAACGGTACGAGCGCGAAGGCGATCTGGCGAAATCCTCCGCCATCAACTATGGCGAAATTCCGGCCATCCAGAAGGAGATTGCACAAGCCGAACAAAACGAGGCGGCGGCCAAGAATGGTGCGGCCGGCGTGGCTGGCGACGACGGCGCGGCGGAAGACATTCCGATGGTGCCGGACCGCGTCGACGCCGATTCCGTGGCCGAAATCGTGTCCGACTGGACGGGCATTCCAGTCGGCCGCCTCATGCAAGGCGAAAACGAGAAGCTGCTGACCATGGAAGATTATCTCGGCAAACGTGTGATCGGCCAGAAAGAAGCTATTCAAGCTGTTTCTGATGCGGTACGCCGCTCGCGTGCGGGCATTTCCGACCCGAACCGCCCGACAGGATCGTTCCTGTTCCTTGGACCGACCGGCGTGGGCAAGACGGAACTAGCCAAGGCGCTCGCCGACTTTCTGTTCGACGATGAAAAAGCCATGGTGCGCATTGATATGAGCGAGTACATGGAGAAGGCCTCCGTGTCTCGTCTAATCGGTGCTGCGCCGGGCTACATCGGCTATGAGGAGGGTGGCCAGCTGACTGAGGCCGTGCGTCGCCGCCCATATTCGGTGGTGCTGTTCGATGAGGTTGAAAAGGCCAATCCTGAAGTGTTCGACGTGCTGTTGCAGGTGCTCGACGACGGCCGCTTGACCGACGGGCAGGGCCGAACCGTGGACTTCAAGAACACGATTCTGATCATGACCTCCAACCTTGGCTCGCAGTTCCTGGTGAACACCGAACTGGATGACGAAGCCAAGAAGAAGGCCGTGATGGACGCCGTGCACATGCAGTTCAAGCCGGAATTCATCAACCGATTGGATGAACTGGTCATGTTCCACCCGCTTACGCGCGAAGAGCTCGGCGGCATCGTGGACATTCAGGTGGCGCAGGTTTCGGCCCGCTTGGCGGATCGCCGCATCAAGCTGGATGTTACCGATTCGGCGCGCGATTGGCTCGCCAACACCGGTTACGATCCGGCGTATGGCGCTCGCCCGCTTCGTCGTTTGGTGCAAACCGAAGTCGGAGACCAGTTGGCGCGCATGCTGCTGGCTGGCGAAGTGCACGACGGCGACACCGTGCTTGTGGACCAGACAGGCGGCGACCATTTGGAGCTTTCCTCGTGGGCGCCGGGGCAGATCGACGACGATTTTTCGGCGGAAGCTAAGTGACGTTCGGAGTCAGTCGGCTGATCGGTTTGGCTTGACTGACTGTCGATTGGCCGAGCCACGAAAACGGTCTAACCGTTGACGGTGGGCGGACTGCGCACATGCGGGTCCGCCCATTTTTCGTGCGACTGCGCGATTTTCTTTTTTGAAAACCGTTTTACCGTGACGGTAGGCGGTCGTATGCCTGCAAAACCAAGCCTGCGACCGTTAAAACCGTCGCGCCGATCAACACGGCAATCGCAAGCTTCGGCTGAAGCCCGAAAATCAGCCACAAAGCGAACGTCCACACCGCGATGACCATCGTCATGGTTGCGGTAATCTGCGTTACCCGTGTGCGAATCTCATATGTGATGTTGGCCTGGATAAGCGTATCCATGCTTTGCTGTGTTTCTTGTGTTTCTTGCGATTGTGCGGCCGGAATATCGCCTTCCGATGCTTTCTTTGCCATGGGAGGTTGCTCGATCAGCGAAATCGCAAGTGACAGCACGGCGACCATGCTTGCGAAAGCGAAATATTGATTGTGTGACCCTGCGGGGATAATCCATGACACCACGCACGCCAGCAGGCTGTAGACGTACACGACGGTCATGGCGAGTGATAGCAGCGAATCCGCGTTGGGCGTGCGGTTTTTCAGGGCGGCGGTACCGCGGTTGTGCATCGGCGCGGCGCAATAGAACATGACCGGAGTGGCGATGATGGCGTGCAGCCATGGATTGGTCAGCCAGTGGGGAAGTGTGATGCCGCCGAATGTCAGCATAGTTACGGTGAATGTGGGAATGATCAGTATGGTTGAGATGGCGAGACGCTTGGCGATGTCGCTTCGGTGTGTTTCGCCGGCTTCCTCGTCTGGATTTTCGGTGTGATTCTCGGCGGGCTTTTCATCGGTGATGCGCTGGCAGGAGGGGGCTATGCCATCGTTTTCGCTTAGGAATAGCCTGAGGATGGCCCAAGTGGCCACGGCCGCCGCAACAATCGCCGCCACCGTCATAAACAAATCGAATCCCATGCGTTTCCGAACCCCCGGATTGCCTCTTGAATGCCTCTCGAATATTCAGCGTGCTCGCGTTGCCGCATGTTCGTGAGCATGCTTTCGGCTCCAAGCATAATGCAGCTGGACGCGGATGTCTTGCGATTTTTGATCTTCCAAGATGTCTTGGGCATGCTGTTATATAGAACATATGTTCGACAATCCTGTGTTTGTGGTGATTCTTCTGGTGGTTGTGGCCGCGCTTGGAGCCGCGGCCGGCTTTTTTGCGGGCCGTTCCAAAGGGCAGGAAATGGCCCGTGATGCGAAAACCGCCGATCTTAATGAGGCGAAAGCGCAGATCGAAGCTGATCGGCAGGAAATCAGCGAATTGTCCACATCGGTGACCCAATACCGCACGCAGGCGGAAGGGTTAGCCCAACAGTTGACCTATCTCAAATCGCAGCTCGCGCAGGCCCAGCGGGCCGAACAGGAACGTGTGGAGCGTGAGCGTGAGCGTGCCGCGGCCGAAGCGGAACGCAAGCAGGTCGAAAACGAGCGAAAACTGCAGGAGCAGAGCAAGGTATTGTCCGCGCTCGCGCCCGTGCAAAAGAATCTTGATGCCCTACAGCAGAAGGTTTCGCAAATCGAAGAGGGTCGCAAGCGAGAAATGGGTGCGCTTGGCGAGCAGCTCAAGGGTCTTGGCGAGCAGCAGGCCCGTCTTGACCGCGAGACCAACGCCCTGTCGTCCGCATTGCGCAACAACAAGGTACGCGGCGCGTGGGGTGAGGCGCAGTTGAGGAATATCGTGGAATCCGCCGGGCTGCTGGAACATGTGGATTTCGATACGCAGGTGGTCGTCACTGATGCGGACGGTCGCACGCAGCGTCCGGATATGATCATCCACATGCCGGGCGGCAAAACCATTCCGATCGATGCGAAGGCCCCATATGCCGACTATCAGAAAGCGTGTGAAATTCCCGATACCGCCACGCCTGAGGAGTTGGCACGAAAGTCGGAATTGCTGCATGCGCATGCCAAGGCGGTGCGCGAGCATGTGAAAACTTTGGGCGACAAGGCTTATTGGAATGCGTTCGCCGACGCGCCGGACTTCGTGATCGCCTTCATTCCCAACGAATCCTTGCTGCAGGCGGCTTTGGAAACCGATCCGACGCTGATGGACGACGCGTTTGCGCGCAAGGTTGCTTTGACTTCGCCGATTACCTTATGGGCGGTGCTGAAGTCCGTGGCGTACGCATGGCAGCAGCAAAGCCTGACCGATGACGCGAAAATGCTGTTCGACCTGTCTCGCGAATTGTATGAACGGTTCGCCGTGCTCGGGGACCGTGCCACCAAGCTGGGATCCGCCATCACCAAAACGGTCGGTGCCTACAATGCGTTCGCCTCGTCACTGGAATCGCGCGTGCTGGTCACCGCACGCAAGCTGCAGCGCGTCGACCAGAGCAGAATTATCGAACCCGTGAACATGATCGCGCCCGAAAAGGCCGATGTCCGCGAACTCACCGCTCCCGAAACCAGTGCATAGTAACCTTTGCCTGATACGTGTCGGTATGAGGTAAGGTTTGACGAGCCGAAAGGATAGGCTAGGAACATGACCGAAGAGAAGACTTTCCGTAAGACCAAGTCGGTTGCTGCGACTGCCGATGCTCCCGCGCATAGCGACATTGATTTCACCATGCTTGAGCCGCGTGACCAGCTGAAGTCGTTGTTGCAGGCTGAAATGGCCGACAAGCCATTCTCGGAGCTTTCCTCCGTGCTGTTCGACCATCGTGGCGCTTCGATCGTTGGGCATATCCTGTTGGATACGTTGGAAGAGGCCGGTTATTCCGTGGACGATTTCGACGCGGTGGGTGCGTTGACCGCGGCCGCGGTTCCGCTGGTGTCCGCCATGATTCAGGCGGCCGCTTCGCGTGGGGAGAACCTTGACGGTTTTGTGATGGATTTCGTGTATCCGTCCATCAAGGGGCCTTCGATCACAGGCAAGCGCGTGATTTTGCTGGATTCTTGGTTGTCTGAAAAGTCGTATGTGCAGACGTCCTCGTTGGTTACGTTGCGCAATGGCAACGAGCTGAGCCTTGACTTCTCCGTGGTGAAAAACGAGGGCGCTAAAGTGCTTGCCGTCGCATCGCTGATTGGTGGCGTCGATATGGCGTCGCCTTCTATCAAGGTCATCAATCCGGTTGACGGAAGCGAATCCGATCTGCCGTTTGTGGAAGTATTCAAGGAATCGGAACTTCACTAAGTGTCGCAATACTAAGTATCGAAGTTTCGCGGCTTTTCGGTTGTATTTGGTGGTTCGATGACGCTAAATATCGTGTTTCACGGAACGTTTCACGACTTTGCGTCTGGTTGAATCGATTAATGAGTTGTGAGGAGGAATCGCGTGCATCAGCCTAATCCCATCGATATTGCAGCGAAAGCATCCGGAGAGCCGGTCTTTCGTGAAGTGGGCGTAGGGCCGTGGGCTGAAACGCATCTTGGCGAGCCCCGTCCGGATGATCCGCAATCGCCGAATTATGACCGTCGATTCGATTCGTCTCTGCTTGACGAAGGTGATCGCCGCAACGTGCTTGACCGGTATCGTTACTGGACGGTTTCGGCCATCAAAGACGATCTTGATGCTCATGGTCGCCATGATTTTGAGGTTGCCGTAGAAAACTGGACGCATGATTTCAATATCGGATCGATGGTGCGCACTGCCAACGCATTTCAGGCAAAACGCGTGCATATCGTCGGTCCGCATAAGTGGAATCGCAAAGGCGCGTTGATGACGGAACTGTATCAGCATGTCGAAAACCATCCTTCCATAACCGAACTGGTTGAATGTTGGAAGCTGCGCATTGCCGGAGAAATCGCGGCGGCGCAATCGCAAGCCTCCGCAATCGCATTACATGTGCACGAAAATACGGAAAGTGGGCACGGTGCCGGTACGAACGATGCCGTTTCGCTGAATGAAGGCCGTGTTGCTGAGTGTGCTCCATCTGGCATGTCAATGGATGTTCCAGCCGCAAGTGGGGCTGAAAATGGGAACAAGCTGGCCTATATGACGGAGCTGGCGGCGATCGATCAGCGCATTGCTGAGTTGAAGGCTGCGCGGGTGATTGCGCTTGACATCATTCCGGGTGCGGTGCCGATGGAAACGTATTGCTTCCCGAAGCGATGCCTTATGTTGTTTGGCGCGGAAGGCCCGGGACTGTCCGAAAAGGCGCTTGAGCTGGCGGATGACGTGGTCTACATTTCCCAATTCGGTTCGGTGCGTTCCATTAACGCCGGAGCTGCCGCTGCGGTTTCCATGCATGCCTGGATTGCCCAGCACGCCACACCCCAGTCCTGACCGGCTCCTATCGCTCCAATTCCTCCAGTCACTGGAGGAATCTTCGCCGGTGGCGAGGCTGTTGCGGCTGGAGCGTGAGGCTGGGGCGATGGGCGAAATGGGCGGGGCGCTCGTCACACAGACGCGTTAATGTTAGGGACATGCCTACTTTCACCAAAGAAGAAATTGTGCATCTGGGCGATTTGGCCCGAATTGCACTCACTGACGAGGAGATCACCCGTCTGCAGGGCGATCTGAACGTCATCGCAGAATCTATCAACAAGGTCCAGGAAGTCGCTACTGACGATGTGGAACCGACCGCGAACCCGATTCCGCTGGAAGCCTACCTGCGTCCGGATGTGCCGGAAACCCCGCTGACTCAGGAAGAGGCAACCGCGGGCGCCCCGGTTTCCGAAGCCGGCATGTTTGTGGCACCGCGCATTCTGGGGGAGGAGTGACATGAGCGAACTCGTCAAGCTTTCCGCCGCTGAGATGGCGGCCAAGATCAAGTCCAAGGAAGTCTCCAGCCGCGAGCTGGTCGAAGCACACCTCGAAGTCATTGAGGCTGCTGAGCCGAGCATCAAGGCCTTCCTGAAGGTGTCTGGCGAACAGGCCCTCGAACAGGCCGATGCCTTCGACTCCAAGTCCGATGAGGAAAAGTCCGTACTGCCGGAACTCGCCGGTGTGCCGATCGCCATCAAAGACATGATCGTCACCAAGGGCATCGAAACCACTGCAGCCTCCAAGATCCTCGAAGGCTGGGTGCCCCCGTACGATGCCACCGTCATTGAGAAGCTCAAGGCCGCGGGCATGCCGCTGCTAGGCAAGACCAACCTCGATGAGTTCGCGCAGGGCTCCTCCACCGAGCACTCCGCCTACCAAACCACCCATAATCCGTGGGATACCGAGCGCGTTCCGGGTGGTTCCGGCGGTGGCTCCGCAGCTGCCGTGGCCGCATTCGAAGCTCCGCTCGCTCTGGGCACCGATACTGGCGGTTCCATCCGGCAGCCGGGCTCGCTGACTGGTACCGTCGGCGTCAAGCCAACCTACGGTGGCGTCTCCCGTTTCGGTGCGATCGCCATGGCCTCCTCGCTCGACCAGATCGGTCCGTGCTCCCGCACCGTGCTCGACGCGGCCCTGCTTCAGGAAGTGATCGGCGGCCATGATAAGCGTGATTCCACGTCCATTCCGGAAGGCCCGCGCCCGATGGTGGCGGCCGCCCGCGAAGGCATGAAGCGTGATCTGAAGGGCCTCAAGGTCGGTCTGATCAAGGAGCTCGGCGGCGAAGGCTTCCAGCCGGGCGTTATGGCACGTTTCAACGAAGGCGTCAAGAAGCTCGAGGAAATGGGTGCTGAGATCACCGAGGTGTCTCTGCCTCACCTGCCGTACTCCCTCGGTGCGTACTACATCATCATGCCGTCCGAGGTCAGCTCCAACCTGGCCCGTTACGATGGCATGCGTTACGGTTTGCGCGTCATGCCGCCGGCGGGCGTCCCTCAGACCGCCGCCAACATGATGGCCTACACTCGTGAAGCCGGCTTCGGCGACGAGGTCAAGCGTCGTATCATCCTCGGTACGTACGCCCTGTCTGCCGGGTATTACGATGCATGGTACGGTTCCGCGCAGAAGGTGCGCACCCTGATCATCGATGACTTCAAGAAGGCTTTCGACAAGGTTGACGTGCTTGTTGGTCCGACCAGCCCGGTCACCGCATTCAAGTTCGGTGAGAAGACTGAGGATCCGATGGCTATGTATGCCATCGATATCACCACCATTCCGGCCAACCTTGCCGGCGTTCCGGCTATGAGCATTCCTGCTGGTCTGAGCGACGACGGTTTGCCGGTCGGCTTCCAGTTCCTCGCTCCGCAGCAGCGCGACGAGGTCATGTACAAGCCTGCCGCAGCTCTTGAGGCGGCTCTCGAGGAAGATTGGAACGGCCCGATCTGGCAGTCCCTGAAAACCCCGTGGCTTGACGGCTTGAACAAGTAAGAAGCATCGGAGGAAAGAAAACAAAATGGCTGAAAAGTTGATGAAGTACGCCGATGCCGTCAAGAAGTTCGACCCGGTCATCGGTCTGGAAACCCATGTTGAGCTGAGCACCACCACGAAGCTGTTCTGCCCGGCCGAAGTCTCGTTCGGCGGCGATCCGAACAGCCAGCTCACCCCGGTGAGTCTTGGTTTGCCGGGCTCTCTGCCGGTGGTCAACAAGACCGCTGTCGATTATGCGATCAAGCTGGGTCTTGCCCTGCATTGCGAAATCGCTGAATGGAGCCAGTTCGCACGTAAGAACTACTTCTACCCGGATATGCCGCGCGATTACCAGATCTCGCAGTACGACAAGCCGACCAACGGCAACGGCTATCTTGATGTGGAACTTGAAGACGGCACTGTGTTCCGCGTGCCGATCGAACGCGCCCACATCGAAGACGACGCCGGTAAGAACACCCACGTCGGTGGTGCTGACGGCCGTATCGAAGGCGCCGATCACTCCCTGGTCGACTACAACCGTGCAGGCGTGCCGCTGATCGAAATCGTAACCAAGCCGATTGAAGGCGCCGGAGACCGTGCCCCAGAAATCGCAGGTGCATATATGCGCGCCATCCGCGACATCGTGCGTGCGCTGAACATCTCCCACGCCCGTATGGAACAGGGCAACATGCGCGCCGATGTGAACGTGTCGCTGCGCAACAGCCCGTCCGATCCGTTCGGCACCCGTTCCGAAACCAAGAACGTGAACTCGTTCCGCGGTATCGAAAAGACCATCCAGTACGAGATCCGCCGTCAGGCCGCCATCCTTTCCGAAGGAGGCGAGATCCTGCAGGAGACCCGTCACTGGGATGAGGCTTCGCAGACCACCGCCGGCGGCCGTGTGAAGTCCGATGCCGACGATTACCGTTACTTCCCGGATCCTGATCTGGTGATGCTGCACATCACCAAGGAGCACATCGAAGAGATGAAGGCCCAGATGCCGGAAATGCCGCGTGAGCGCCGCAACCGCCTGAAGGGCGAGTGGGGCTTCAACGATCTGGAGATGCGCGACGTGCTCAACGCCGACGCTCTGGATCTGCTTGAGGAAACCGTCAAGGCCGGTGCCACTGCAGCCGGTGCCAAGAAGTGGTGGCTGGGCGAGCTGAGCCGTGAAGCCAACAACAAGGGCGTGAGCCTCGAAGAGCTGCCGATCACTCCGGCCGATGTGGCTGAAGTCGAGAAGTTGATCGCCGACGGTAAGCTCAACGACAAGCTGGCCAAGCAGACCGTCGCAGGTGTGCTCGCCGGCGAGGGCACTCCGGATGAGGTCGTCAAGAAGCATGGCTTCCAGGTCGTGTCTGATGACGGCGCTCTTGAAAAGGCCGTGGATGAAGCTCTCGCAGCCAATCCTGACATCGTTGAAAAGCTCAAGAGCGGCAACATGAAGCCGATGGGCGCCATCATTGGTGCCGTCATGCGCGCCACTCGCGGTCAGGCTGACGCGAAGGCCGTCACCAAGATCGTGATGAGCAAGATCAAGTAACGTTTACAACGATTACTCACGATTGCTGAACCGCATGAAAACGCACGTTTCAAAAAACTTGGAACGTGCGTTTTCTTATCTTTCCGAAAGAAAAGGGAAGAGCATAATCGCCAGTTGTTTTTTACGATTACCGCCGTGTCTCTCAATACCAAGTTATGCTGATAGAGGAAGATGTACAACGATTGCCGCCGCGCCAATTCACAGCTGACGTACAGTCAGGTACAATACCCTCGGTATGGGTGCGGCGACGGTCGTGCCTGCAATGACGTAGGGGACAGGAAAAATGCCAGAGAATCTTGAGGCTGCAGCACAGGGGCAGTCGGACCAGCAGTCACGTGAGCTGCCGAAGCGTATCGTTGTGCCGCCTATCAAGGGCGAGATGGTGCATCTACGCCCGGCCGCGGTCGAGGATCTCGACCGTATGGACGCCATCGAGGCGTATGTCGGTGCTTCCGGAATCACCGGTAAGGACCGGGTTGCCGAGCGTGGCGCGGTGCGTGCGTGGGTGCGTCGTTCCGTGGCATGGTCCCAAGGTGAGGCTCCGTCCGAATCCGGTGTGGGGGACCCGGAATCACGTCGCACGATCGCATGGTCCATCGTCACCGAAGCCGATCATGATGGCGATGGTGAGACTGACGCTGCGGATTCCGACAATGTGATTGGCATGATTTTCCTGATCGATATTGACGGTTGGGCCCGTTCCGCCCGCATTCAGGTGGTGCTTGGCAAGGATTATCGGGGCCGTGGCTATTCGCGAGACATCATGCCGCGCGTGATGACGTACGGTCTTGCACCGGAGCCGGCAGGCCTTGGCATGCATCGCATTTGGGTCGCCGTGCCCGAACAGAACACGCGTTCCGTGTCCGTGTACCAGTCGTTGGGATTCGTGCCTTCCGGCCGCTCCCGCGACGCCCTGTGGAACGCCTCCCAGAACCGTTACCAGGATCTGATCGTTATGGATACGCTGGTTGACGAGTTTGATCCGATCCGCTCGCTTGACGCGTTCGGTATGCACGTGATCGAAGACAATCCGGGCGTCAAGGAGGCCTTGAGCGCACGCGAACATTCGATTGCCATTCGACTGAATGAGAAGGATGCCACGAAACCTGATACGGAAGGTGTGGGTGCCGACGATGCTGCGGCGGTTGCGCAATCCGTGCAGGAAGTTCTTTCTGACGGTGCGGATGATGTGGCTGCGTCCCAGCGGAAGAACGTTGAAGGCGTGGATGCTGCGCGGCAAAGCGAGCGTGACGATCGTAAGTCCGTTAACGGTGATGCCGATGTCGAAAACAGCTGGCCGTATACGGCTGGCGAGCGCAAGACGTCGAAGGAAGCTTGGTGGCGTACGCTCGGTCGTGGTCGCAAGCGTGATGTGGAAGGTAAGTGATGAGCGCCGAGGATCTCGATAATTACGAAACCGACGCAGAACTGGCTTTGTATAAGGAATATCGCGACGTTATTAAATTATTTACTTACGTTGTTGAGACGGAACGTCGTTTTTATCTGGCAAATAAAGTCGATTTCAACGTACGTTCTGCCGGTCAGGACGTGTATTTCGACGTGCGTTTGACCGACGCGTGGGTGTGGGACGTCTATCGTTCCAGTCGTTTCGTCAAGAACGTGCGTATCGTCACTTTCAAGGACGTCAATGTCGAGGAAGTACAAAAAACCGATATCGACATTCCTGATTCCATATAGTCGATATGGTCGCGTATCGCTTTGCTCGGCTTGGTATTGCCTGACTTGGCTTGATTTTGTAAGCATTCGCACAAGATGCGATGTTCGTTTCCCTACCCTCGGGTAGACTATCAGGGATTTTTGTTTTCATAAGGAGACCTCAAAGTGACGCAAAAGCAATCCGTGGTGATTATCGGCGGTGGCCCTGCGGGCCTGACCGCTGCTTGGGAGCTCGTCAAGGACGGTGGCTCTGAGAACTACGACGTGACCGTGTTGGAAGCGACCCGCGAATTCGGCGGCATCTCCCGCACTGTCAATCATGATGGCAACCGTATGGATATTGGCGGCCATCGTTTCTTCTCGAAGGACGAACGCATCATGGATTGGTGGAAGGGAGTCCTTCCATTGCAAGGCGCGCCAAGCTATGATGACAAGAAGCTCGGTCGTGAGCACGATATGGAACCGGGCGGCCCGGATCCGGAAGTCGAAGACAAGGTGATGCTCAAGCGTCATCGCGTGTCTCGTATTTACTGGAACCGCCACTTCTTTGACTACCCGATTTCCCTGAGCGCCAACACGTTGAAGGCCATGGGGCCGAAGCTTACGTTGGTTGCCGGTTTCAGCTATCTGAAGTCCATGGTGCACAAGCTGCCGGAAGACAATCTGGAGAACTTCTACATCAATCGTTTCGGCCGCAAGCTGTATTCCATGTTCTTCGAGGGGTACACCGAGAAGCTGTGGGGGCGCCATCCGTCCCAGATTTCCGCCGATTGGGGTGCGCAACGCGTCAAAGGCCTGAGCATTATGGGCGTGTTGAAGAACGCGTTCCAGAAGCTCCTGCCGAAGAAGCGCAGCAATGCTGAGGTCGAAACCTCGCTGATCGAGGAATTCTGGTATCCGAAGTATGGTCCGGGCCAGCTGTGGGAAACCGTTGAGGCCAACTGTGAGGCGGCTGGCGTGAAGGTCATTACCGACGCGAATGTGGTGGAGATTCGCCAGGACGACGGCAAGATCGCTTCCGTGGTGTATGAGGATTCTGAAGGCAACCGCATCGAAATGACGGCGGACGACTTCATTTCCTCCATGCCTGTCAAGGACCTCATCAACGCAGTGGACGCTTCCAGCAAGCCTGCGCCGAAGGACATGACCGAAATCGCCAACGGTCTGCCGTACCGCGATTTCGTGACCGTAGGCCTGCTCGTCAAGCACCTGCGTCTGTCAAACACCACTGACATTCCTACCCTCGGCAATCCGCCGATCGTGCCTGACTGCTGGATTTACGTGCAGGATCCGGGCTACAAGGTCGGCCGTCTGCAGATCTTCAACAACTGGAGCCCGTATCTGGTCAAGGATGTAGACAACACCGTGTGGATCGGCCTTGAATACTTCTGCGAAGAGGGCGATTCCTTCTGGAACATGTCTGACGAGGAGGCGAAGAAGTTCGCCATCCAGGAGCTCACCCGCATGCAGATCATCAACGGCCCGCAGGACGTGCTCGATTCCCATCGTGAGCGTGTGAAGAAGGCATATCCGGCCTACTTCGACACGTACGACCGCATGCCTGAGCTCGTGGAATACCTCGATTCCTTCGGTAATCTGTACTGCGTCGGCCGTAACGGCCAGCACCGCTACAACAACATGGACCATTCCATGGCCACCGCCATCGAGGCCGTCGGCAATATCAAGAATGGCAAGACGTCCAAGAAGAACGTGTGGTCCGTCAATACCGACAAGAGCTACCACGAGGAAAAGTAAGCTTCGGTAAGTCTGACATACTGTTGTTGCAGGCAAAGACCCGTCGTGTGATCACATGACGGGTCTTTTGCATTGTGATTTGTGATTTGCGGTTGGCATGAATACGTTGGCACACCTGCGTTGCGTTGGTCTGGATAACGTTGTATGGTTAGAAAAGTTCGAAAACCGTGATATTTCGCGGCGGACTTTCAGTGGCGGAACATTTCCGTATCTCTTTTTTACAGCTGTCGTGGGCGTGTGCCTGCGGAAGCTAGGGGAAAGGCAAAAACCAGTGGCAACCAGCCCGAATCTTGAAGACATGAAACTGCCTGAGCTCAAGGAGCTCGCCAAGCAGATGGGCCTTCGTGGCATCTCCACCATGCGTAAGCCGGAACTTGTAGCGACGCTTCAGGCCGCCCGTTCCGGTGGCGAGGCGCCGGCCGGCGTGACCGTGCGCGCCCCGAAGTCCGCAGCGTTCGCCGCTTCGGCAGTACCGGCAGCTCAGGCCGAGGAGGTCGGCAAGCCTGCTGAGGTTGCCGAAGTCAAGGCCGATGATGCTGAGAATTCCGAAAAGCCGGCTTCCAAAACCTCTGGAAGGGCCCACGTCGAGCGCACTGAGCGTTCCAGCCGCCGCAAGCAGGCCGAGGCGCCCGGCGAGGATGCCGCGGACGTTATGGCCGCTGTGAACGCTTTGGATAGCCTTGACGAGGCTCCGAAGCGCCGTCGTCGCCGTGACACGGAAGCGTCCACCGATCTGCTTGCCGAATTGGGACTGGATGATGCTTCGCCGAAGCAGGACGATCGTCGTCGCCATCGCAAGGACGATGAGGTCGATGCCGAGCCGCGTCGTCGTCGCCGTGCGGTGGAGGAGCCGAAGGATGAGGATGTCGTGCGCGATCTCGACGACATTCTCGCCACGTTGCCTTCGCAGGGCAACGAGGACGACGAGCGCCATGGCGAAACCGAGGATGGCAATTTTGCACGTCGTGTTCGTGGTCGTGCCAGCGACAGGGACGATCGTGCGGATCATCGCGGACGCCGTCTGCGTGGACGTGACCGCGATTATGACGAGCGTGACGATCGTCGTGGCCGTAACAGTGATCGCAATGATCGTAATAATCGTGCCGACCGTAACGATCGCACGGATCGCAATGTCGAACGTGAACAGCGCCACGAGGAGCCGAAAGAGGATCTCGTGCCAGTCGCAGGCATCGTCGACGTGCTCGATTCTTACGCTTTCGTGCGTACGTCCGGCTATCTGCCGGGGCCAAACGACGTGTACGTCTCCATGGGCCAGGTCAAGAAGTACGGCCTGCGCAAAGGCGACGCGGTGCACGGTTCCATCCGCACCCCGCGTGAGGGCGACCGTCGTAACCAGCGTCAGAAGTTCGTACCGCTGCAGTCCATCGACTCCATCAACGGCATGACCGTCGAGGCCGCGCAGAACCGTCCGCAGTTCAACAAACTCACCCCGCTGTATCCACAGGAGCGTCTGAAGCAGGAGACCGCGCCGGGCAAGCTCACCGGCCGTCTCATCGATATTGTGGCGCCGATCGGCAAGGGTCAGCGTGGTCTGATCGTGTCTCCACCGAAGGCCGGCAAGACTATCACCTTGCAGAACATCGCCAACGCGATCGCCACCAACAATCCTGAAGTCCATCTGATGGTCGTGCTCGTGGACGAACGTCCGGAAGAGGTCACTGATATGGAACGTACGGTGCAGGGCGAGGTCATCTCCTCCACCTTCGACCGTCCGGCATCCGATCACACCACGGTCGCCGAACTCGCCATCGAGCGTGCGAAGCGCCTCGTGGAGCTCGGCCAGGACGTGGTGGTGCTGCTCGACTCCATGACCCGTCTGGCCCGCGCCTACAACATCGCGGCCCCGGCTTCCGGCCGTATCCTTTCCGGCGGTGTTGACGCCCAAGCGCTGTACCCGCCGAAGAAGTTCTTCGGTGCCGCCCGCAACATTGAAAACGGCGGTTCCCTGACCATCATCTCCTCCGCTCTGGTGGAAACCGGTTCCAAGATGGACGAGGTGATTTTCGAGGAGTTCAAGGGCACCGGCAACATGGAACTGCGCCTGAGCCGCGAACTGGCAGACAAGCGCCTATTCCCGGCCATTGACGTGAACGCTTCCGGCACCCGCCGCGAGGAGCTCATCACCGATCCGCAGGAACTGCCGATTATCTACCGTCTGCGCCGACTGCTTGGCGGTCTCGAACCTGAGCAGGCCTACCAGACGCTCGTGCCACGTTTGAAGAAGACCGCGACCAACCGTGACTTCATGGCGTCGCTGATTCAGCAAAGCAGCAATAACGCGAATAACGGCAGCAATTGATCGCAATTAGTCGCGAGTGATCGCAATTTGCGGTAAGCAAGCCAAGGGTCGTATGGCAATCGTCATACGACCCTTTCGCATATCATCAGGGCATTGCAGATGCATGGGTGATCACGTTGTGGACATGCGATACATAAATTCCGACATGCTAAAAAATACGAAAGCAAAAGTTGAAAGACGAAAATCATATTGCCTTACAAGGGGAGATGTGTAAAAAATAAAAGACAAGTGATTGAAAATCGAAATTCGTAGGAAATATTACGAAAACGCGGTTGACGGATTGTGTGTTGGGGTGGGTATGGTAATGGACGAACTGTGAGCTGCATAGGGGAGTCGGTCCCGCCAGGCCGATGCAGAATGCTTGTTGGAAAGGGGTATGTATGACAGGCAACGGCAACGAACCCGACATCACGCACGCGAACGTGGCCCAATTCGACGATATCGACGAGACCATTCTCCGCATGTTGGAGGAGGATGGCCGCGCCACGCTGTCCCAGCTTTCGGACGCTACGGGACTGTCGATTTCCGCGGTGCAGTCGCGCGTACAGAAGTTGGAACGTCGCGATGTGATTCTCGGCTACAAGGCCGTCATCGACGATGAGAGGCGCGGGCTTGCCGTGCGCGCCTATATTGCGGTGACGCCGATCGACTATTCCAAGGAATCCGAGATTCCCGACAAGTTGCAGAATATCGACGGCATTATGTCGTGCGATTCCGTTGCCGGTTCTCCCAGCTACATGCTGACGGTGCGCGCGGCCTCGCCAGGCAAGCTTGAGGACCTGCTGAATGTCATCCATCAGACGGTGCCGGTGAGCACTGAAACCACGATTGTGCTGCAACGGTACTTCTCCAAGTGACATTCGCGCGGTAGTCTTGTATGCATGAGCGATAGCGAACACGACTGGCTTCGGCCAGAAGAAGAACACGAAACCGAAACCGTCATCGATGCGAGTACCGCGCAAAGCAATCCTGAGGTCGCCGACGCCGTGGCGAAAATCGCCGCGTTGCGCCAGTCAATCGACAATGTCGATACGGCCATCGTCTCCCTGCTGGCGGAACGCTTCAAATACACGTCCCAAGTGGGCGTGCTGAAGGCGCGTGCAGGCTTTGCACCGGCCGATCACAAGCGTGAGAACTACCAGATTGAACGTCTGCATCGCATTGCCGTCGACGCGGGTCTTGACCCTGAGATCGCCGAAATGTATCGCGAATTCGTGGTGACCGAAGCCAAGCGTAGGCATAAGCGCATTGCCGAAAACGGTGGAGATCCGGGCGTGCTCGACGTATTCGCCTGACCTGTCTGTTTTCGGCGGAAAACAAGTATTTCGGGGCATGCCGGGCATTACATTGAATGCTTTGGAATGGAATTACGATTGCGATTGCGAGGTCCGGCATGCGTCACGCACTTACGATTCATCCACGGGACGTCCGTCGCCATCTTTCCGCAGCTACTGCTGTGGCGCTTGTCGCCGCGATTCCGGTCGCGGCCGTCGATGCGGTCAACGTGGCGACGGCCGTGCGGCAGAACAGGCAATATGCGGTCGAGGCGACGCAAAGTGACGTGATGAGCGCGTATGAATCCATCGACAAGCCTGGCCGTCTTTTCCTGACCCAAAGCGGAACTTCTGCATCGCACGCATCACAGCGCGTTCCCAAAGGCACTGTGTCAATGCCGTGGAAAGTGTCCGCCACATTCACTCTTGACGGTCCCAATGTGAGCGCTTCCGAAATTTCCGGCGCTTCCGGAATGGTTGGCGTGCGTATCACCCTGCATGCCGTTGATGCCGATAAAACGGCCGATTTGACGCCGATTGTCGCTTTCACCATCCCCAGCCGCGTCGGCAATGACGTGACCGCTGACGACGGTGTGGCCGTTTCGTCGGACAACACCTCGACACTGGTGGCCGCAGCCGGCAAACCCGGTGAGGATCTGACATTTAACACGTATGTGACGGCGAATCGCTTCTCCATGAGCTCACTGGCCGTCGCCGCGGTGGATGGCGATGCCGGCCAATCGCTGCCTGATCTCACCAAGCGTGCGGCGACGCTGGTGGACGGGTTGACCAACGTTGGTTCGCAGCGCAATCGCAAGCTCATTTCTCAACTGGAAAAGCTTCGGGACAACGAAAAAGCGATCGCTAAACAGACTATCTCAACGCGTTCCAAAGCGCATGAGCAGGCGTTCGACACCTATGTCGAGGCGTATGTCGGCTCGTATACCACGCATCTGTCCGGCTCACTCGGCAATTCCACGCAGCTGTCCGCCATTCTCGGCACCGCATCCGAGCTGAACGGCGACACCCCCGTAGCCAAGTCCGTGGCGGATCTTGCCAACGCCGTCAACGACGTGAGCGCCGCCTACCGACATATTGGTGCCGCTGATGCGGTCGACGAGGTGATCCGCACCATCGAACAGCGCGGCACATCCGGGCTGGTGAGAGAGCTCGGCAAACGCGCGGGTGAGGAGCAGCAGCGCGGCTCCAAGGATTATAGCGTCGGCCAGTCACAGCTGTCCTCCGCGATGATTCCGTATTCGATGGACTTCACCGACGCATACACGGCTCGACTCAAGGAACTGGGCGCCACCACCAGCACCGCGTCCGAATACGAAAACCAGGCGATCGCCGACGTGCGTGCCGGCATCAAGGGCAATGAGAAGCTCAAAACCGCATCCGACAAGGTCTCCGCCGCGATGACCGCGTTGGCGGACGCTAGCGAGCGCATCGGGCAGGCCGGCGCATTCCATCAGATCATCGTGCGGTTTGCTGATCAGCTGGATTCGGATGACGAGACATCGGATTCCAACGCTGCTGACGGCTCTTCGGTGCTTGCTTCAATGCGTGCCGTTTCGGCTGGGCGTGCGTTGTGCGCGAAGGCCGAGAAGTCGCGCGTCAAGGCTCAGCGCAAGGCGGAACGGGTGCAGGCCAAGGACGATGCCGCCGATTCCTCCAGCTTGGTTGACGACAAGAATGCCATCAGCATGGACGATGTGATGAGCTATGCAGGTGGATTGCGTCCGTCATTCGGCGCGGCCGCGGACGCCACGTCGAAGAACGTGGCGAAGGTTGGGGGAGTGGATGGCTCCACAAAGAAGGGCGATTCCGCCGCTTCGGATGGCGGTTCCGAATCCGCCGGCTCGATGCCGATTTCGGGCTACGGTTTGTCGAAAGGCGAGTTTGCGCCAAATAATGGCGATTTGATCGACGAGACGGTTGAGTTGGCTGCCGCGGCCGAGATTTTGGACGGTGCGATGCAATCTGGACTGTCGGCTGGCTCCGCAAAGGCGACTGGCGTCGCGCAGTATTTGCTGGCTGTTCCGATACTGTAGATTGGCTGTTTCCGCCGGCGGGTGCGATTTGTGGTTGTTTTGGCGCGGCCCCCGTTCATGAATAAGAGCGATTTGGATTGGTTTTCCCGGTTTTTTCGGATACGGGGGTACGTATTTCGGCTTGGAACGCCGCTTTGATGCCCTCTTTCGTGCGTTGACTGCGATTGCGCATCGGGAATGCGGCTTTTTCGAGTACGGGGGTACATACTCTGGCAGGGAATGTGATTTTCCGGTTTTTCGAATACGGGGTTCATATGCCCGTCATATCTCGCCAAAAGCATAAGAATACGATAAAACCTCCTTTTGCGATACCGAAATCCGCAATGCGGGGCAATCCAAAAGGAGGCTTTACCGTCAGCCGGCAGTCCCGTGAGAACCACCGGCCGATATGATTTCAGAAGATTACTTCTTAGGTTTCTTTGCCGGCGGCTCGCCCAGCTCGCTTTCAGCGATTGTCACGTCGGTGGCGGCCTCGTCCTCGCCTTCGGCTGCTGCAGGCGAGGTGAAGGAGATCGGTCCGGTCACACGCCCAGCTTCGGCGATATCGTCCAATGCGCTTTCGATGGACTTGCGTGCCTCGTCGGAAACGCCCAGCTGCACGGAAAGGATTGGAGTCTTCATCGAAACCTTGGCCTTCGACTTGATGCCACGCAGCGCGGCCAGAGCTTCACCGGCATGGGTGAGCAGCTCCGGGGAGACGGCTGCGGCGGCTGCATCGTACGTTTCAGCCTTCGGCCATGCGGCGTGGTGCACGGAGCCTTCGCCCTCATGCATCCAGCTCCACACTTCTTCGGTGGCGTAAGGCAGGTACGGTGCTAGCAGGCGTGCGAAGGCATCCAAGCCCAGTCCCAGCGCGGTGCGGGCGGACTTCACAGCCTTCTCGCTTGGCACGCGGCCGGTGGCGTCAGCGGTGCCGTATGCGCGGTTCTTAACCAGTTCGATGTAATCGTCGCAGAACTGCCAGAAGTAGTTCTCGATGACTTCCAAAGCCTTGGAATGCTCGTAGTTGTTGAGGCTTTCGGTGGCTTCGCGCACCACGAGGGCCATCTTGGCCATGGCTGCGCGGTCCAACGGCTCGGTCACGTCGGCAGGGTTCCAGCTTGCGGTTGCCGGAGCGCCCACATGATGGTTCTCATCCTCACGGCCGATGGCCAGCGCGAACTTGGTGGCGTTGAGCAACTTGATGGCCAAACGGCGGCCGATCTTCATCTGGCCTTCGTCGTAGGTGGCATCCAGGCCCAAACGTGCCGCAGCGGCCCAATAACGCACCGCGTCGGCACCGAACTGCTTGATCGGCTTGTCTGGCACGACCACGTTGCCCTTGGACTTCGACATCTTCTTGTGGTCCGGATCGAGAATCCAGCCAGACAGGGTGGCATTGGCCCACGGCAGACACTTGTTCTCAAGATGCGCGCGATCCACGGTAGAGAACAGCCAAGTACGGATGATGTCCTGACCCTGCGGGCGCAGATCCATCGGGAACGTGGCATTGAAAATCGCTTGGTTCTCTTCACCTGGCTCTTCCCAACGGGTCACGATCTGCGGGGTGAGCGACGAGGTCGCCCACGTATCCATAATGTCAGGCTCTGCGGTAAAGCCGCCAGGCACATCGCGCTGGTCTTCGCTATAGCCTTCCGGCACATCGTCGGTCGGATCGATCGGCAGACGATCCTCGCTCGGCACGATCGGATGATCGTAATCGGCGGTGCCATCTTCATTCACCGGATACCACAGCGGGAACGGCACGCCGAAGAAGCGTTGACGGGAGATCAGCCAATCGCCATTCAGACCGTTCACCCAGTTTTCGTAACGCACGCGCATGAAATCGGGGTGGAAGTTCAGTTCGCGTCCACGTTCGATCAGCTCGGCGTTCAGCTGCTGATCGGTACCGCCGTTCTTGAGGTACCACTGGCGGGAAGTGACGATTTCGAGCGGCTTGTCGCCCTTCTCATAGAAGTTCGTCATACGCTTGGTCGGAGTCGGCTCACCGTCAAGATCACCGGATTCGCGCAGTGCGTCGACGATAACCTTGCGTGCGGAGAACGTCGTCTTGCCGGCGGTCTCCTGGAAGACACGCTTGCCTTCCTCGTCTTCGATCCAATCCGGGGTGTCCATGACGATGCGTCCATTGCGCTGGATGATGGAACGCAACGGCAGGTTCAGGTCGCGCCACCATTCGACGTCGGTTACGTCGCCGAACGTACAGCACATGGCGATGCCGGCGCCCTTGTCCATTTCCGCGGCCTTGTGCGCCAGAATCGGCACCTTCACATGGAACAGCGGGGAATAGACGTACTGGCCGAAATACTGCTTGTAACGCTCGTCGTCCGGATGTGCGATCAGTGCGCCGCAGGCCGCCAGCAGTTCCGGACGGGTGGTTTCGATGTAGATCGGAGTGCCGTCTTCGAAACGGAATGCCACCTTGTGGTAGAAGCCCGGGTATTCGCGGGATTCCAGTTCGGCCTGAGCCACTGCGGTCTGGAAGGTCACGTCCCACAGGCCCGGAGCATCTTTCTGGTACGCTTCACCGCGGGCCAGATTGCGCAGGAATGCCTTCTGCGCCACGCGCTGCGGGTGTTCGCCGATGGTGTGGTAGGTCTGCGTCCAGTCAATGGACAGGCCGAGGGAACGCCACAGCGCCTCGAACTGCTTCTCATCCTGAGCGGTGAGCTTTTCGCACAGCTCGATGAAGTTCTTACGGGAGATCGGAACCTGATCCTTGGCGTCGATCTTCTTGCCATCGGTACCTTCGAACGGCGGCACGAAATTCGGGTCGTACTTGAGGGAGGTGTCCACGCGCACGCCGTAATAGTTCTGCACACGGCGTTCGGTCGGCAGGCCGTTGTCGTCCCAGCCCATCGGATAGAACACGTCGTAGCCGTTCATGCGCTTGAATCGCGCGATCACATCGGTATGCGTGTACGAGAACACGTGGCCCACGTGCAGGTGGCCGGAAACGGTGGGCGGCGGGGTGTCAATGGAATAGACGGCCTTGCGGTCGCGGGTGCCCTGGAACTTGTAGACTTCGTTTTCGTCCCAGACTCCGCGCCACTTGTCTTCGAGACCGTCCACGCCTACCTTGTCGGGCAGCGGCGTGAGGTTCGCGTTGATGGTATTATCTTGGCTTTCAGTCATAAACGCTAGTCTAGAAAGCGAATGTGACAACTTACGGAACTGCAACCGAATGCCGAAATCGCGAAATAATCGCAGAAAAATCAGTGCAGTTTTATTCTGCTTAACGGAAGCAGACGGTCGGTCAGATTTTTCGGATATCCCTGCAACTGGTCGCTTGCCGCAATGAAATTCTTACGCGTGTACAGCCAGTCGCTTGCCGCGTTCTCGCTGACGGTACGTGCATACGTGCGCATGCGATCCTGATAATCGTTGTCGTTGGTGGCCGCCATCGCATCCGCATATGCTTGCTGCGCATCACCATTCTCATAATGGAACATGCTTTGGCCGTCGGTGAATACGCTCGCATCGTTTTCGCCGCTCATGGTGGTGAGCGCAACATTGTACGTGCCGGCGTTCATGCGTTCCGTGACTTGTGCCGCGGAATCAAGCACTTCCAGATTGACGCCGATATTGAGCTGTTCGATCGCCGATTTCACGGTATTGCCGATCTGCTCGTATTTCTTGGGTACTAACAGATCGATGTCGGCGATATAGGAGGCACCGAAATAGCTGCGCATCTGCTGGCCCTGTTCAAGATTGTATGGGAACAGTTCGCTTAAGTCCTCATAGCCGTCTTCCAGCGGGCTGATCGGACCGCCGAGCGGCGAATAGGCGTCCGGAGCGTTTTTGGCGATGGATTGGGCGTCGATGGCGTACCGTGTCATTTTGCGGATCTGCTCGTCGGAGAATGGACTTTCGGTGCCGTTGTTGAAGGCGAGCATCACTTTGTCGAAGCTGATGCCGCTGTCGGAATTGATGCCGCTTTGCTGGTTGAGCTCGTCCGCCGCTGATGCGCTCAACGGCAATGCCATGCTGATTTTCTTGGCTTCCATGGCGCTGACCAGGGAATCTTCGGAAGCGTAGTAATACAGCGTTATTTGCGATGCTGCGGCTTTGGTGCCCCAATACGAGTCGTTGCGTTGCAGCACGATCTGCGATTTCGACATGCTCGCCACGGTGAACGGGCCCGATCCCACGGACTTTTTACTGTAATTCGCCTTGCTTTCCTCGTCATAGACGATGCCGGCACGCCCGCTGAGCGCGCGCAAAAGCCTTGGATTTGGCTGATTAAGCGCGATGACTACTGTGTTTTCGTCAGGATTGGTGATTTCCTTGAGATCGCCGAGCTGGTCGGCACCCACGTAATCATTGTTGATGACGTTTTGCAACGACCAGACTACGTCCGACGAGTCGAGTTTATGTCCGTTGGCGAAGGTCATGTTGGTGTTGAGCGTGAACGTGTAGGTCAGTCCGTCGTCGGAAATCTGCCATGATTTGGCGATTGACGGCTGCAGTTTGTTCGTTTCGCTGCGTGATACCAAGGTCTCGTACACGTTTTCGAGCAGCGCCTGCTCTATTGCAGTGCCCTGTTCGCTGCGGATGTCAAGCGATTCCGGCGCGCTGCCCTGAATGCCGATGGCCACGGAGGAATCTGAAACGAGCGTGGTGAAGGAGGTGATCGGATTTTTGCGGTTTGTCAGCGACCAGCCCAGCCAGGTCATGACGCTGAGCATGATGGCGACGCCGAAAAAGACCAGCCACCGCGTGATTTCGGCTTTTAGCTTGGCTTCACGCCCGTTTTCTTCTTCCATGGTGTCTTCCATGCTGCCGAGTCTAGTTGACACGTGCTACAGCGGGTGCTGCATCTACGGGGTGATTGTTCCAGTGGGTGGGAGAACCCCCGTTGGAAGGTCCGATACGGAACTACGCTGCGAATGCGCTGGGGCAGGTGTCGTTAAGCGGGCAGTTCAGGCAGTCCGGCTTGCGAGCATGACATACGGCACGACCGTGCAGTATCAGCCTGTGAGACAGATCCGTCCACTCCTCGGGTGGGAAGCATGCGGTGATCTCACGTTCAATGGCCTTGGGATCAGGAGAGCCGCTCGCCCAATCCGAACGCCAGCGCAGTCGACCGGTCACACGAATCACATGAGTGTCAACAGGAAAACCCGGCATGCCAAAAGCATTCCCAAGCACCACATTCGCGGTTTTGCGCCCCACGCCTGGCAGACTTGTCAAAGAGTCCATATTTTGTGGCACTTCGCCATCGAACCGTTCGCACAATGCGTAAGAAAGTCCGATGATATTCTTTGCTTTCGTATGATGAAATCCGATGGAATGAATGATGCTTTCCACATGTTCGGGATTGGCGCTCGCAAGTGCGTCTGGTCCCGGATATTCGTCGAATAATTCCGGCGTGACCATATTCACCCGCTTGTCGGTGGTTTGTGCGCTCAGTACGGTCGCCACCAGCAATTCAAAAGGATTCGAAAAATTCAGCGCGCACTTCGGATGCGGAATCTTCTCGCACAATACTGCGTATTCCTGATGCATGCGTGACAGTCGCGTTTGTTTCGATTCCTTGGGCACGTTACCAGTCTACCGTCGCATGAATAGTGCAACCGCACGCACGAAAGTGAAATAGCCGACAGCCAAATCGCAGACAATTGCAACAATCGCAAGTATTGCAAATCGTCTGAAAAACAAGCGGATAGTAAGAAAATCAGCCTTCGTTCGAAGCGTTATGGGCCGCGGCATCCTTAGCTGCAGCTTCGCTCTCTTCCTCTTCGGGAGGGTCGAAACGATAGCCGACATTGCGCACAGTGCCGATCACATGCTCGTATTCGCCGCCCAACTTGGCGCGAAGGCGACGGATATGCACGTCAACCGTACGGGTGCCGCCGTAATAGTCGTAGCCCCACACCTCCTGCAGCAGCTGCGCGCGGGTGAACACGCGCCCCGGATGCTGCACGAGATACTTGAGGAGCTCGAACTCCTTGTATGCCAAGTCGATTGGATGCCCGTGCAGACTTGCCGTGTAGCCGTTGGTATCCACTACCAAGTCTCCGGAGTGAATCATGCCGTCTTCGTTCTGTACGCCCGATTCACCGGAACCATACATTGCGTTGATCGGCGAGTTGCCACGTTCCGACACCAAGCGAAGACGTCCCTCGACCTCGGCCGGAGAGGCGGACGCCACTACCACGTCGGCGATGCCCCACTGCGAATTGACCACGGTGAATCCGCCCTCGGTGAGGATGAGCACGATTGGCGTGGAAAGTCCGGAGGCGTGAATCAGGCGGCACAGCGTTTTCGCCGTGGCCAAGTCATCTCGCGCGTCAAGGAAAAGAATGGTGCTTTCCGGCATTTTCACCAGACTCGCCGCATCCATCGGCAGCACGCGCACACGGTGGGAAAGCAACGCCAGAGAAGGAAGCACGGTAGCTGGGTCGCTAGCGAACGTCATAAGCGTCAGATCCGTCACGTCAGCTCCCTTTGTCTCTTGGACTGGTTTTGTATCGTTGCCGCGATTGTACTCTTGTTGTGTGTTATCGGCGTTTCGCTAATTTTATCTGAACTATGTGGACACTTGCGGCTACATTTAATGGTATTGCATACGTAATGACCACATTATGGAAAAACATGAAAAGGGGACGAAATGACCGCCTCTGAAAAAGCTGCCGTCAAGTCGGCTCAGAAAGCCTCGTTCGGCAAGGTGTTTGCCGTCCAAATCGCCGCATATGTGGTGCTGGTTGTGCTTGCGCTGATTCCTGGCATTTCCTATGGGAATACGGAAGAGCCTGCAATCGTGTCGTTCACCGTTGTGGCTTCCGTGGTGATGATTGCGCTGCTTGCCGTGTTCAACCCGTTCCGCGATGGTGTTGTGGGTCATGTGATTTCCGTGGTTGCGGGCTTGCTTTCCGTGGTGTGTGCCACGACGGTGATGCTTGGACGTGCGATTTTCCCCGCTGGTTTGGGCAACGAAGACACGTTTTGGATGCAGGAAGGCTGGATTGCCGGTGTTGGCGGTCTGCTGATCCTGCTGATTGTGGTTTCGTTCGGGCGCCAGATGGCGCGTGAAAACCGTACGCATCTGATTCGTTCGCTGTCGCACAATGTTGTGGAAGGCGTTGCCATGATTGGCAGCGCGGGCTGGTGTTTCTTGTCAACGTTGCTGCCGATTCGTTCCGGCGAAAACGCGGCTTCCGCCGAGTTTGCCGTGAGCCCGGCGTGGACTGTCTCCGTGATCGTGTCGCTGTTGCTGATCGTTGCGCTCGATGCGTGCTCGTATTGGTGGAATCGTAATGCCGATCCCGATCCACAATCCAAGAATCCGTGGATCGGCATCGCGCTGCTGCCGGTTATGATTTCCGGAATTGTGGTCGGCCTTGCATCGTATGCGAACGTCATACTTTGGTAATGCGATTCTTGCAATCGTGGGAAAGCAATCATAAGAAAATAATCTTTTTACAATAATTCGTAATGCAAAAGCCCGTAATCATGTGTGATTACGGGCTTTTGCTGTAGTATATCTGTTTTTATCTGACTTGCGATTGTTATGCGAGGAATCCGAGATATTCCAGCAGTACTTTCACGCCGATCAGAATGAGTACGACGCCACCCGCGATCTGTGCGGGTTTCTGCCAGTGCGAGCCGAATGCGCGGCCGATATACAGGCCGGCTGCGGAGAACAGGCCTGTGGTGATGCCGATGATGATCACTGAAATCCAAATGTTCAGCGTCATGAATGCGAAGCTGACACCAACGGCGAATGCGTCGATGCTGCAGGCCACGGCGAGCGGAAGCATGTGTTTCCAATCGAAATCGGCGGTTTCCTTGGCGTTTTCCTCATCCTTTTCGAATGCTTCACGCACCATGTTGCCGCCGATGAGGACGAGCAGACCGAAAATAATCCAATGGTCGACGGCGGTCACGTATTTGCTGAACGTGGATGCGGCGAAATAGCCGAGCAGCGGGAAAAGCGCCTGAAATCCGCCGAACCAGAGGGCGGTTTTGAACGCGTCGAGGCCACGCAGTTTTTTGACGGTGAGGCCTTTGCCGATGGAAACGGCGAATGCGTCCATAGATGCGGAAACGGCAATGAATAGTATTTGAACCAACATAGCTGGTATATAGGTTCATCCCGCCGGTTTCCCCCACGGGATGGGCCTCGACGGAGTCTCACGTCCGCCTACGCCTAGGGGTACCGACATAGAACTGCCGCGCCAGCCAGCGGGCTTTGAATTCTGCGAATACTGTTCGCATGCCGTGAATTACGTGTTCCACTATAGCGGTCCCAGCGAATATGCGCGTGTGATATGAGTGTATCCCGCTTGTGGGCTGTTTCTTCCACTCGCTGGAGGAATCCGGACACTTGGAGGGTATGGTTTTGTCCGTTTTCTTCCAGTATCTGGAGGTTTTGGGACGTTTGAATACGTGAAAAGCCCGTTGACACGTGTAAGTACATACGTCAACGGGCTTTTTACGTAAAGTCGCTACCTAGAAAGGGGCGAAATCACTCAGCTTCGGATTCGGCGAGGCGCTTGCGAGCGGCCACGATTTCCTCCTCGGCCTTAGCGGCGCCGGTCCAGTAATCGCCCGGCAGGACTTCCTTGCCCGGCTCCAGAGCCTTGTACTGCTCGAAGAAGTGCTTGATTTCAGCCTTGTGGTACTCGGAAACGTCTTCGACATCCTTGATATCGTCGAAACGCACGTCAGCCGGCACGCACAGCACCTTGTCATCTCCGCCAGCCTCGTCGACCATGTGGTACAGGCCAACGGCGCGGCATTCCACCACGCAGCCCGGGAACACGGAGTTCGGAATCATGACGAGTGCGTCGAGCGGATCGCCATCCTCACCCAGAGTGCCGTCGATGTAGCCATAGTCATCCGGGTAACCCATGGAAGTGAACAGGGTGCGATCCAAGAACACGCGGCCGGTCTCGTGATCCACTTCGTACTTGTTCTTGGAGCCGCGCGGAATTTCCACCACGACGTTGAAGGTTTCTGCCATGTCATTTCTCCTTGAGATTGGGCAGTTTACATTATCAGTAACCACAATACCGCTTTCCACCGAAGTGGAACCGGTATTGTGGCATGAATCGAAACGAATTTCTAGTTGAGCTGACCGAGATTAATCAGATCGATTGAAAATCAGTCTTCGACGACGGTGAGCACGTGTGCCACGTCGGCCCATGGGGCGAGCGAAACGTAGTTGTCGTAACCCCATTCGAAGTCGCGGCCGGTCAGCTCGTCATGCACCTTGAGCGGCTTGTCGGTGGCGAAACCGAAGTCGCCAAGCTCCACATGCACGATGGACTGGTGCGCGTTGTGGCCGTCAAGGTTTACGATCACAATCACCGTGTCTGCCTTGCCGGTGCCGGTCAGCTCGGCCGGGGTCTGGCGCAGGAATGCAATCACGCCCGCATCGTCGCTCGGCAGAATGTGCAGATTGTGGTAGCTGCGGCATGCCGGGTGAGTGTCACGAATCTTGTTGAGCGAAGTCAGCAGTTCGGCGATACCGTACTTTTCGGTGCTATCCCAATCGCGCACCTTGACTTCGTACTTCTCATTGTCGATCTGCTCTTCGAAGCCCGGACGCTGCTTGTTTTCGATTAGCTCGTAGCCGTTGTAAATACCCCAGCTCGGGCTGCCCATAGCGGCGAGCACCGCACGCACCGCGTGACCGGCGATGCCGTTGTCTCGCAGGTAGGCGGTGAGAATATCCGGAGTGGTAGGCCAGAACGTGTTGTGCTGGTAGAAGCCGCCATCGCCGTTGGTCTCTTCGAAGTACTCTTCGAGCTCTTCCTTGGTGTTGCGCCACGGGAAGTAGCAGTGCGACTGCGTGAAGCCCACATAGCTCAGCGCGCGCATCATGCCCGGGCGGGTGAACGCCTCAGCGAGGAATAGCACTTCCGGATGCTTCTTCGTAACGGCGGCGATCACATCCTGCCAGAAACGCACCGGCTTGGTGTGAGGATTGTCAACGCGGAAGATCGTCACACCCGCCTTGACCCACAGATCCATAATGCGTTCGACTTCTTTTTCGATGCCTTCCATGTCGGCATTGAAGTCGATTGGGTAAATATCCTGATACTTTTTTGGCGGATTCTCGGCGAATGCGATGGTGCCGTCCGGCTTGGTGCGGAACCAGTTCGGATGTGCCTTGACCCACGGGTGGTCAGGAGAGCACTGCAGGGCAAAATCAAGCGCGATTTCCAAGCCCAGCTCGTGGGCGCGCTCGCAGAATGCCTTGAAATCGTCCATGGTGCCAAGCTGCGGGTCAACGGTGTCGTGGCCGCCCAGTTCGGAACCGATGCCGAACGGGGAGCCCGGATCGTTCGGGCCGGCTACCAGGGAATTGTTGCGTCCCTTGCGGTTGGTCACGCCAATCGGGAAGATCGGCGGCAAATACACAATGTTGAAGCCTTCGGCTGCGGTACGTTCCAAGCCGGCGACCGACGTCTTGAGGTTGCCGGGGACGATCTTGCCGTCTTCGCCGTAGTAGGCGCCTTCGGAACGTGGGAAGAACTGATACCAGGAGGCGAAGCTGGACTTCGGGCGTTCCACGCGGAAACGCTGCGGATTCGACTCGGACAGACCGTCGCGCAGCGGGTTGGTTTCGTGCAGCTGTTCGATGTCGCTGCTCTGGGCTGCGGCGAGACGCTCTTCGGCGCTCAGCGACTTGTCTTCCATGGTCTTGGCGGCGTCGCGCAGCACCTTTTTGTCGGCTGCGGAAAGCTTGGAATCCTTCGCGTCGGCCCAACGCGCGAGCAGCCGTGCGCCGGATTCCAGCGCATTCTCCACGTCGTCGTTCACTTCAACCTTGATGGCGGCGTCGTGCAGCCAAGACTGGTAGGTGTCTTCCCAGCCTTCAACCACGATCTGCCATTCGCCCAGCTTACGCTTGACGGCGGCATAGTCGGCATCCCACGGCTTCAGATCGCTGTGCTCGCCGATCTTGACCATGGCTTCCCAACGGTCGAGACCCGGATTGGTGCAGGTCATGGCGAAACGTTCAACCTCGCGGCCGCGTGCGCTGCGCACGGACACGGTCGCTCCGGCCTTGGTACGGCCTTCGATGAACACTTGTGCGGTGACGTTGAATGCTTCGCCGAGCTCCACGCGTGCTGGGAACAGGCCGTTCTCAACGTTCGGGGTGATGTCGAGCACGTTCACGCGGCCGAACTGTTCGGGGCTGGTGCGTTCGATGACGGGAGCTGGGGCTTCGCCTACGGCTTGCGGTGAGGCGGTCTTCGCCTTGGCGGTGCGCTTGCGAGCGGTGGATGCCGTAGGCTTTTTGGCGGCAGTGCGCTTGTTAGGCGTCTGAGACATTGATGACTCCACCTTAGCGGTCGTCCTCTTGATGGTTGATTGCTTGGTTGTGGTGCGCGGTTCCGCGCTCTTATCTTCTTCTGCCATAACGCCGATTATAGAGGAGAAAAGGTGGATTTGGTGAACTATCTTCTGGCCAGCGATTTTCCGCCCTTTGTGGGTAACTTCTTGACTTAAGTTTGGCAAAACGTTTTTTGTGGATAAGTCGCGGTTTTCAACAGGCAAAGTTATCCACAAAATGCCGAAAAATACGTCCTCCGACCACAACCCTTGAAAAAGACCATGCGGTAATCGCAAGTATGCAAGTCTGTTGAATCACGGCAACAACGACGTGCATATCGAAAGGACGATGCAATGAATGTTACGAAGCGACATATGCTTGCGATTCTGGCCGCGGTATTGGCGGCCTGCGCCATAATCGTAGCGATGACATGCCCGGCAGCGCTGGCCGCCGAACAGCTGCTACGCGCGAACGGCAAGCATTACAACTATTTTCTTGATGGAAAACCGTATGTGATCGGGGTGAACGCGGAATCGAGATCAGGCAAATTCTATTATTGCCGGCAAATAGAAAGCATGACCGACTATAAGGTGACTGAAACCACCACCGTGGAAAATACGGAAGCGGCGCGGCGCCTTGCATGGCTGCTGTCCGAATATCAACATGACGGGGAACCGGTGCTCACGTATGCGGCGATCGGCGTGCTGGTGCACCGCAACTATGATGACCAAAAGGTGTGGGCCAAGCATGAGCAATACCTCTTTTCAGTGATGGACGGGCTGGAAAGCAAGGTCAACGAGCTTTGGGAGGAGGCTGCGAACAAGCTGCCGGTTTCTTCGATGGTGACGCGTGATGATCGGCAGGGATTGCGGTCCGGAAGCCTGTTCGTGCAGTTGCTGGATGCGAGTGGACAGCCGGTCGAGGGCGTATTTACGGCGACGATCGAAGGTCCGGCCGTGTTCGACGAAGATGACGAGCCCACGGCAGTCGGCTGGGCCGAACTGGAGGGAACCACCGTGTATTGGCATGCAACGGGCGCCGGCGAGGTCAATATCAAGGTCGGATACCAGTCCGTAGGATTGGACGAGGCTGTCACTGCGCAGAAAATGATGGTGCTGAACGATGTGGTGGAACGTGAGGATAGCCTGCTGACGTTCGATGTCGACAACCTTTATGCTCCCGAGCAGGAAATGCCGCAGACAGGAAGTCCGATGGGGCTGGTGTTGGGTTTGGCAGCTGCTGTGATGTGCTGTGGGGCGTTCATGCTATATGCCGTTCGTCGACGATGATAGGTGGCGATGATGACGCTTCATGGAGGCGAGTTTGCGAAACCTGGCCGAATATGATGAAGGAAGCCAGTGAAAAGAACGTGGCGAAATTCGAAATTCGCGAACAGTCCGATCAGCTGCCATGTCCAGATTTTGACCGGATTTTGTTAAGTATCGGCTTGGCCAAGATTCGGCAGGAAAACAAAAAAGTCAGGAACCACTATGGTTCCTGACTTTCACTGGTAGCGGGGCATGGATTTGAACCGTGGACCTCTGGTAACGTTGTTGCCCAGAGGTCCACGGTTCAAATCCATGAAGCCCGATTATTTGATTTTATCCTAGCGGCGTAATGCCGCCGGCCGCCAAGGATGCCGGCCGTGAGTATGCACAAAAAGCTGCCCCCTGCTCAGTGGCGGGACGAAATCACCCTATGGCTCGAATCGCTCACGGCGGCGGGCCTCAGTCAGGACACCGTCAACACGCGGCGGTGCAAGATAGGCCACGCGGCGCGGTGCCTGGATAAATCGCCCTATGACGTGACGTCGGAGGATCTAGTGCATTGGACCGCCTCGCAATCATGGAAGGCGGAGACGCGCAAGGGCTACCGAAACACGCTCGTCGGTTTTTTCCGGTGGCTGCATGCCACGGGCCGGCGCGCGGACGATCCGGCCGCCGCGCTGCCGAAGGTGCGCAAGACGCGGCCGCATCCCCGCCCGTGCCCCGACGTGCACATATACGCTGCCATGTGCGCCGCGAACGATGTGGAACGGCTCATGCTGCGTCTCGGAGCAGAAGCCGGGTTGAGGCTGTCCGAAATCGCGGCCGTCCACTCGCGCGACGTGCTGGAAGGCGACGCCGGCCCGTCGCTGATAGTGCGGGGCAAGGGCGACAAACAGCGCATAGTGCCCATAAGCGAGGACCTGGCGAAGCGGATAACGGCCGCGCCCGGTTGGCTGTTCCCCGGCCGGTGGCGGGGACACGTCGAAAAATCGTATGTGTCCCGCCACCTCACACGGCTGCTGCCGGACGGTTGGGGGCCGCACTCGCTGCGCCACCGGTACGCCACGCGCATGTACGAGACCACGCACGATCTGCTGCTGGTCTCGAAGCTGCTGGGGCATAGCAGTGTGGAGACCACGCAAATCTACGTGGCAATGCCGGATAGCCGGCTGCGTGTCGGTCTGGACGCGGTGACGTTGGCCGGCTAGGCCGCGTGCTGCGCGCGCGACTTGGGTGTGATGGGGTTGTCCTTCCACCACGCCCACAGCGCGGCGCCCACGTTCCACACGAGCGCGACGAGCTGGTTAACCGTCTCGTCGGCGATGGGGATGGTATCGACGCCGAACATGACCAGGCATGTGTTAATCAAGCCGAGCAGCAGCACGAGGGCGCGGGCGATGGTGGTGGCGCTGATTTTGGGTGTGTCGGTCATGGTCATTCCTCCTTGTTGGTGGCGGTGATGTCGATTTGGAGCGCGTCGAGTTTGGCCTTGACGGCGGTCTCGACGGTGATGGCGATCTGGTCGGGGTCGGCACCGATGCTCTTGGCGAGCGTATCTAGGGCGGCTTGCAGGGCCGTGACGGTCGCTGCAAGCTGCGCGATCTGTCCGCTGATGGCGGGCAGCTGGATGGAGTCGATGCCCTGGAGTCGGTCGCGGGCCTGTGTCTTGTTGACGCCGAAGCTCCAGACGCGTTCGCCGACGGTCTGGACGATGTTGTTGGCCGCTTGGTCGATGCCTTGGATGCGGTCTCGCATGAGGGTGCCGTTCTGGTTGAAGTTCCAGACCGCTTCCGCGATTTCTTGTGCTGATGGCATGTCGTCTCCTTCCCACCGTAGGTAACAGTCCCACGGGTAGTTGTAGTAGTTGCTGATGTTGGTTTCGCCGCCGGTCTGGTCGCCGGCGGTGCCGGTGATGGTGTTGTTTTCCGAGATGCTGGCTTGGGCGAGCAGGCCTCCGCCCAGGCTGACGGCGACGTGATGAGTGTCGTTGAGGAGGATGTCGCCGGGTTCGGGGTTGCCGTTCGGGGGTAGTCGGGCCCAGCCCCGTGCCGTGAGATTCACGCTTAGATTGCCGGTATATCCGGCGGTCCCGGTGTCGAAGCCGGCCTCCCGTAGACAGTGGATGACCAGGCTTGAGCAGTCGCAGTTGCCTCCGGCAGGGTCGAAGTTCCACCGGTCGGTCTGGTCGTAGCCGAGGTTCGCGTCCCTGCACCAGTAGGTCATGCGGTCGATGAGTTTGCGGATGTCTCCCATATGGCTCCTTTCGTCAGCCGTCGCGTTCGAACAGGTCGGCGGGTGGTTCCGGCGGTGGCGGGCCGAGGCCTTTGTAGATGTGGTCGACGAGGCTGCGGTTCCAGAGCCAGAGGCGTTGGTTGTCGGCTATCGCGTCCTGGATGATTTGGGCCTCGTCGAACCGGGCTCTGTGGTGTTGGGCGAGGGCGCTGACGATGACGCCGAGCCCGGTGCCGGCCACGCCGACTATCGCGATGATGATGTCCTCGCTCAAGTCAGCGTCCCGCCTGCCACGAGGTTTCGATCAGTACCCATGTATCGGCGGGAATATTGTTCATCTGCACGGTCGGACGATCGATTTGGAAAACGATGAAGCAGTTAATCACCGTGTTGATGGGGATGAACTTCGCTTCGGCGTCGGACATGAAGTAGGGGTCGTTCTCGAAGAGCCCATAGCCGATATCCACGGTGCGGGCGGTGTGGGCGCGGATGGTAAGGGTGACGGTGCCGTTCTGCTCGGTGAGCTTGGCGGCCTGTACCTGGTCGAAGATGGATGTGCCCCCTGGTTCGACGATTTTCAGGTCGCGGCTGTATTCGGGCCAGTAGGTGTTCTGGCCGGTGCGGATGAGCTTGGCGGCGATGTTCGCCCATATCTGGTATCCGGCCTGTTTCATGTGGATGTGGCCGTCCGCGGCCGTGGTGGGGATCATCTGACCCCATCGGTGGACTCCCTGCATGAGCACGACGCGGCCGTTGGTGGTGGCGGTCAGCGCGAGGGCGGCGGTGTTGATGCTGTGCAGGCAGGTCATGCGGTTGTGGATGCCGAGGCCGAGGCCGCCGGCGACGGGGAACACGTAGGTGACGGCTTCGGGCGCGTCCGTGGCGATGCTGTTGAGCAGCTGGGTGACGGCGGCCGAACAGTCGGTGTTGTTGTCGTTGACGCCGCCGATGACGAGCACGAGGTCCACGTCGCTCTTGTTCGCGGCGCGATCCCATTGTTTGGGGAACGTGTTGGTGCCGCCGACGGTGTAGCCGCTGCCGGACACGGCGAGGTTCTGCACGGTGGTCACGCCGAGCATCGAACAGATGTTCTCTCCGATGCCTTGTCCGTCGTGTTCCTTGCCGTCGTAGTAGCCCTTGCTGAGACTGTCGCCGATGATGACGGCGTTATGGTAGCGGTTACCGCGCCGGCGCCATTGGTCGAGTGCCGCGCCGGTCTTGGTGTCGGTGGCGGTGATGTTGTCGGCCATGTTCTGGTCGGCGAGGGTGCCGGCCTTCGCTGCCGCGGCCTCGGCGCGGGTGGCGGCCGCGCTTGCGGTGGTCGCGGCCTCGTCCACACGCTTGGTGATCTCGGCGGGCATGCGGTCGATGTTGTCGTCGATGCTTTCGGCCATGGCCTTGAACTGCTGGGACGCGTATTTCACGAGATCGTTCGCGCCTGGATACTTGATGCCGTGCCTGGGTGTGACCGGCATGGCCGTGGGGTTGAAATCCGCCATGATGGGGCTCCTTTCTAGGGTTGGAAATAAGTGATCTGGCCGAACTCGTGCCAGCTGAAGGCGACGTCCGTCCAGGGGATGACGATGGGCGTCAGGTCCTTCCACCGGCTGATTTCGGGCTCGATCATGGGCAAAGGTTGCAGGTCGAGCTCGTTCGACAGGACAGGCCGGCCTGACTGCCACTCGAACGTGAGCGTGCCGCCCGTAGCGAGCCACGCGCCGGACGTGGACGGGGTGCCGTCGTCTCCCGTGAGCCGCGTGTACGTGTTGCGGATGAAACCGAGGGGGAACGCGGTGGGTGTGAACGCGTCTTCATGCTCGTCGATGTCGATACGGCGCGTGCATGTGGTGAGCGATTGGGGTCGCAGGCGCATGGTGAGCGCCTGTATCCACCGCGCCCATGTGTCCCGGTCGTCCCTGCTCACGGTGAGCGTGCCGCCCGTCCACTTGCCTTCGGTCTCGTCCGACAGGATTGCGTCGGTCTCGATGGTCGCGCTTTTCTCGGTCTCGGTCAGGTTCGCGGGCAGCAGGCCGCGTGACGAGTAGTCCTGTTCGTCGTCCTCGAAGTTGAACCGGCCGCCGTCCTGGTCCGACCATGTGACCTTGCGTCCCTTGAGGGTGACATTGCTCACGGGGTCGGGGATGCCGAGCGCGGTGTCGTCCACCTGCACCTGTTCGCCGGGGATGACCACGGTGGACAGGCCGCCGGATTCCACGGTGAGCCACCCGTCTGCGTGCATGGTGATGCTGCTGGACCGGCCGGCGAACACGAGGCCGAGCGCGGTGGTGCCATGCGTGTGGCGTTCGTAGACGAGCGGGACGAGCGGCGACGCGGACGCGAGATTCTGGATCAGGGTGAGCAGCGCGGGATAGCTGTCCGTCTTGTACGGGGCCATGGGCGGCATGTGCCGTTCGAGCCACGTCCGGCTGTCCTCGTCGAACGAGGGCGCACCCAACGCGGTGAGCCGCGCCTGTATCTCGGTGAGGCGCTGCGTCGGGGTGCCGGTCCAATGCCATCCCGTGAGCCGCGCGTCGGTGGACGCGGGGCCCTGGCTGGTCTGGCGTTTGGCCTGGGTGAGCATGCTGTTGGCGGTCAGGTCGAGTCGCCAGCCGCCGGCGGTTCGGGTGATGGTGCCGCCACTCGCGTTGCGTCCCCTGAACAGGGTGAGCGCGGTCGGGTCCGGCGCGGCCGTCACATCCGGGGTCACGGCCTCGTGGAACCTCGCCCACGTGAGGGTCGCCGGCTGGGTGCTCCACGCGCCCGACACGTTGCAGTCCCGCCAGAACGGCATGCGGGACAATTGCACCCACACTTTCGCGCCGGCGAGCGTGGTGGCCCGGCCGGCCAGTTGGCCGGTACGGTCGGCGAGCCGGTATTTGAGCACGCTCACGTCGGGTTGCGCGCCCGCGTCGTCCGTGCCCCAGTCCACCGTGAACGAGTCGAGCGCGGCGACGTCGCCCTCGTGACCGGTCAGGTTCTCCCAACCGTTTCCGAGGTCCATGAACAACAACGGTTGCCTCATGCGCGAGCCCCCTCGTACTTGCGAAGGTATCTGGCGATCTTGCGGCCGGTCTCGTACCCGTCCACCGGGTCCTTGATGACGATGGTCACGTTCGTGACGTTGCCGCCGCCGGCGCGGCCGGCCGTCGCGTCCAGACCGAGGTTGAGGCCGCCCATGCTGCAGTTGATGCGTGAGATGGTGCGGCGCACGTCCGTGTCGAAGCCGAGGCCGAGGCCTTTGGCGAGGCCCTGCATGATGAGGCGGCCGTTTTTCACCAGCAGCACCTTGTCGTAGGCGGCGGGGCCCTTGTGCTCCGCGATCCAGTCGGCGATGCCGCCGATGAACCCGGTCACGTTGTTCCACGCGGATTTCAGACCGTCGAGGAAACCCTCGATGATGCTTGAGCCCGCGTTCCACAGCAGCCGTCCAACATTGCCGATGGCGGACAGGATGCGGCCGGGCAGTCCACTGAACCAGCTGACCACGTTGTTCCACGTGTTCTGCGCGAACTGGGCTGCGCTGGAGAAGAACGCGCCTATCCTGCCGGGCAGTGATTGGAAGAATCCGATGATGTTGTTCACGCACGCGCCGATGAAGCTGGTGAAGTTGCTCCATATCTGCCGACCGCGTTCGGTCTGGGTGAAGAAGTAGACCAGTCCGGCCACCAGGGCGGCTATGAGCGTGATGACGAGCATGATCGGGTTGGCGTTCATGGCGGCGTTCAGCAGCCACTGTTTGGCGGCGGCGACGGTGCTTGCGATGCTGAACCCCTCCAAGGCCGTCGATACGGCGGTGATGACTCCCGCGACTTGGAACACGGCGAAGCCGGCGCCGATGCCGACCAGGGCGGCGCTGATGGGTTCCGCGTTCGCGCTCACCCAGTCGCCGAACGCGGTGAGTTTTCCGGCCACATCGCCCACGATGACGGCCGCGCCGTTGAAGGCGTCGCCCAACGCGGTGCCCGCTCCGGCCGCGCCGCCCATCGAGTCGAGCAGGGGCGTGAACTGGCCGATGAGGTCGCCGGCGGCTCCGGCGAGGCTCTTGCATGACTCCCAGACGGCGGCGAAGATATCGCCGGCGGCCTGTGCGGGGCCGGTGTTCTGGAACGCGGTGAGGAAGTCGGAGACCTTCTGTTTCGCGGTGTCGAACGTGCTGGCGGCGGTACCCCGGATGGTGAGCAGGAAGTCCACGACGGGGCTGTCCTCCTCCACGCTGAACGCGTCGCGCAGTTCCGCGCTGAAGTCGCCGTCGCGCACGAGTTTGATGACGCCTTGCAGGCCGGTGGTCGCCTTGCCGCTGAACGCGCTGATTTTGTCGGCGGCGACGCTCATGGCGGAGGTGACCGTCGGCTTGAACAGGTTGAACGCATCGGTCAGGCCGCCGACCACGGCGGCTTCGAGGTTGCCCATGGCTCCCTCCATGGTGGAGGTGCTGGTCGCGGCCTCTTTGGCGACGTCGCTCATGCCGAGGTCCATGATCGCGGCGGAGAACTCGTCCGCCGTGATCTCGCCCTTCTCCATGGCGTCCCTGAAATTGCCGGTGTACGCGCCGGCCTTGAGCATGGATTCCTGGAGCCGGCCGGCCGCACCGGGGATGGCGTCGGTCAGCTGGTTCCAGTTCTCCGTCGTGAGCTTGCCGGCTCCGGCGGTCTGGGTCATGACCATGGCCACGCTTTTGAACGTGTCGGCGTTGCCGCCTGCCACGGCGTTCAGATTGCCTGCCGCCTCGGTCAGGCCCACGTAGTCCTTGACTCCGTTGGCGGCGAGCTGGGCGGTGGTGTTCTGCACGGTCGCGAGGTCGTAGACCGTGCGGTCCGCGTATTCCCGTGTGGCCTTGGTGGCCTGGTTTATGGCGGTGGTGTCCAGTCCGGCGAAGCCCATGGTCTGCTTGAACTTGTCGGTGCTGTCGCTCATGTCCACGACGGCGGCGCTGAAGCCCTTGAGCTTGTCCCACAGGGCGGTCACGCCCTTGACGGCCATGCCGCCCATGAAGCTGCCGAAGGCGGCGGCTTTGCCGGTGACCTTGCTGAACGCCTTCACGGCGTCGTCGCTGTTGCCGGTGATTCTCACCGACATGATCGCGCTACGCGCCATGTTCCATCTCCTCCATGCGTTCCATCTCCTGTTCGAGCAGTCTTATCGCGGTGCCCCAGTCCAGTTCGCTGGCCTCGTTGCGCCATGCCCACGGCGTGCCGCCGAAGCGGTGGGCGAGGATGACGCTGAGCATGCCGAGCGAATCGTCGGGCCACGCGGCTATTCGGTAGGGTTTTCCGGCGTCTCCACGTCGATGTCGTCCACGTCGTCGAGCCACTGGTCGTATGGTTTGGACGTGTTGCCGGCGAACCTCATAGCGAGGTACGCCATGTAGTAGGACTGGCGGATTCGGCTGCCCTCTCCGGCGGCCCATCCCTCCTTCTGCGCGTGCTCCTCGCATGAGGTGATGACGCGCGGGGTGAGCGGGGCCTCGTTGGAGGTGCCGTCCACGTAGGTGACTTTCGCAATGTTGCGCATGGGTTATGCTCCTTTGACTTGTTCCATGGTTTTCTTGATGAACCGTTCGTATTCCTTCGTCCACTGGCCTTCGGTCGAGGCCACGGCGTCGTTCACGAACGTTCTCGGCTTGATGTGCCGCGCGGGCCAACCGTAATTGATCGGTCCCGCATACGGCACGGTCTTGCGGCCGGCGCGGATGATACCGGCCTTCTGGGTCGCGCCCACACGTATCGATCCGGCGAGCTTGCCGGTCCTTCCGCGTGGCGCGCGGGCCACCGCCTCAGGCTTGGCGATGTCGGCGGCCCGCTGGTTGACCTCCTTCAGCTCCTTCATGTCGGCGCCGGCCTTGCGCATGGTCTGTACGAAACGCTTCTGACCGACGACGTACAGGGCCTTGTCGGCCATGTCAGGCGCTCGTCGGCGTGTACGCCGACGCCTTCACGTCGGTGGCGGAAAACTCGAAATCCTTCTTGTTCTTCGTCTTCACGTCACCGCCGAACGCGATGGGCGCGATGGTCACGCGCATGTCCAGCTGGAGCTTGCCGGCAGTGTTCGGCACGAACTTCGCAGCCTTCGTCTCGCCGGCGTGGTTCAGGCAGTAGACTTGCGCGCCGTTCATGCTGTAGTCCTCGGCGATGCTTCCCGACAGCTTCCACGACGTCGTGAGCGCGCCGCCCTCCTCGTGGCCGTCCAGGTACGTGTCGGGGTCCTCGCTGGAATTGTCCGGCGACAGTTCCACGCTCGTGCAATCGACGTCCAGCTTGTACTGGTCGTCTGAGGAGCCGATGACCAGGCTTCCCGGTCCCAGGGTACGGATTTTGTCCGCCATGATGGTTGTTCCTTTCGTTAGATTTCATTGAGTGTGATCTGGTAGGCCGCGAGCGTCGCGTCTCCACGCGTGAAGCCGACGGGCTCGGCCGATGTGACAGGCAGCGCGGACGCCGCGAGCCGGTCCATCGCGGCCAGTAGCAGCGGCAGCGCGGACGCCTGCGCCCAGGGACTGCCGGCGACGAACACGAGCCGCACCGATAGTTCGTTTTCCGCGCCCGCGTAGGGCCATGCCACTTCGGGGGGTTTGACCCATACGCAGACCTTGCCGCGTGGCGGCTTCACCTCGGTCTCGTCGATGGTGACGTGTTCCACGAGGTCGCCGCACGCGCCGGCCACCTGTTCCATGAGCGCGTCGATCTTGCCGGTGATGGTGTTTGTCATGCGATCCCCATTCCCGCGAGCACGCCGGCGGCGCGGAGCTTCGGCCAGGCGGCGCGCAACGGGTCGGCGGAGACGCGGAACGGTTCGATGGCGTCGCTGTCCACGTTCATCACGCCGTTGCGCGCGTCCTTCTGGTTGAACAGGTCGGCGGCGACCGCCAGCACGCAATCGGACTGGATCAGGTCGGGCACCGTGTCCCACGTCTCGCCCAGGTTCGTCGACAGGTAGGCGCACGCCGTCGCCAGACAGTCGTCGGCGCGCGTCTCGTCGTCGCTGCCGATGACGTTCATCATCGACAGGAACTTGTCATGCAACTGGTCCATGTGCGCCTACTCAGGCGGTGGCCTTCGGACCCAACGGCATGACGCCGCCGGTGAACACGGTCGCGAACGCCGCGTAACCGTACACGCTGTAATTGGAAAGCAGTTTGGTGGTGTCGTCCTGCTGGAGCTGGAAGGGGCCGCCGGCCTCCCACATCTGCAACGCGGTCGGGTCGATGAACGCGGCCGTGTTCGCGGCGGCACCCGGCACCATCTGCACGGGGACGGACAGCATGCGGCCGGTGATGCCGGTAAGGCTCAGGCTGCCGAGCTTGTCCACGCCCTCGCCGGACACGTCCATGAGCGCGTCGCCGCTGCGCGTGATCTTCGCCATCTTGTCAAATACGTCCTTGCTGACCGCGAGCGTGCCGAGCTGCGCGCCTCGGCCGTCCGCCGCCTCGGCCGCGTTGATGATGACCGTATCGCACTTGCCGATGCCGGACTGGATTTTGACGTGCGTGGGGAATGTTGCGCCGCCGTGGCCGACGATACCGGCCGAACGGATGCATTCGATACGCTCTTCGTTGGACATG